>Ga0194120_10000151_pt1 | contig 117334 bp, 139 predicted proteins | sample TA2MahCa65mmetaG_FD_148642 | JGI IMG/M metagenome (GOLD analysis project Ga0194120, IMG submission 148642) | Freshwater microbial communities from Lake Tanganyika, Tanzania - TA2015019 Mahale Deep Cast 65m | ecosystem: Environmental > Aquatic > Freshwater > Lake | place: Tanzania: Lake... | reverse complement strand
CCTCATTTTGTATGCGTAACTGGAGGCTCGTAAATCACAAAATGGCATAATGCCACACTTCATCACAAGCGCCGCCAAAGCGTTACGTATGCAAAGTGGAAACAAAGAGAATATCATATAAACCATACAGAATTTTTTGCAAAAATCAGAGAACTTTCGATCAAAAATATATTGCTCAATATAAGGCAAGAAGCGATTGAGTCCCACAGAAGAAATCTATCGGAGAAATACTGCAAAGTCAGCCAAGATATTTGCAAAGTCGAAAAAACTCCACATCAATGGTGTTAGTCACAATATCAGATTCTTTGCACCATATCCATTTGTCACAAAATCCGCATCTGGAAAATATCTAGTTGATGTGGATTCTAACAAGTATGTTGATTTTTGGATGGGACACTGGAGCCTTATTTTGGGCCATAAAGCAACCCGAGTCTTTGCCAGCGTGCGTGAACAACTGGATAAAGGTTGGATGTATGGCACAGTAAACAAAAACACCATAGAACTATCGGAAAAGATTGCAGGTGTTACTCCAGTTGCAGAAAAAATTCGCTATGTTTCAACAGGAACAGAGGCCACAATGTACGCCGTAAGACTTGCACGTGCAATTACCAAGAAAAAGATAATCGCTAAAATCGACGGCGGCTGGCATGGATATACAACGGATCTATTAAAGACAGTAAACTGGCCATTCAATCAGACAGAAAGTAGTGGACTTACAGATGAAAAACACATCATATCGTTGCCATATAACAACTTGGAAAAGTCAATCAACATTTTGCAGTCTGCAAAAAATGATCTTGCTGGAATCATAATAGAACCAATACTTGGGGGGGCAGGCTGCATTCCTGCAACAAAAGATTATCTTAAAGGAATACAAGAGTTTGCAAAAAAGAAAAACGCATTGTACATTTTAGATGAAATCGTGACAGGATTCAGATTCAGAAATGGTTGCCTGTATAGTACGATGAATCTAGATCCAGACATCGTCACATTAGGAAAAATCGTCGGCGGTGGATTTCCAATCGGTGTAATTTGTGGTAAAAATGAAATCATGAGGTATGCCGACACTCAATCATTTTCGAGAAAAGACAGAGCATACATTGGCGGTGGGACATTTTCAGCAAATCCAATGACAATGATTGCTGGTGCTGTCACATTAGAGGTACTAAAGAATACCAAGTCAGTCTATACCAAGATCAAAAAACTCGGAGAAGACACTCGTAAAAAAATTACACGTGCATTTGATGGCAAAGTGATCACAACTGGAAAAGACTCTTTATTCATGACACATTTTGTCAAGAATGGAATCTCAGAAATAAATAATGCTGAAGATGCATCAAAGTGTGATACCAAAGCTTTGCACAGATTCCACTTTGAGATGATTGCAAAAGATGGAATATTTTTCCTGCCAGGAAAACTCGGGGCATTTTCCAATGCGCATTCCACATCAGATGTGAAAACACTTGTTACTGCAGCTGAGAGATTCTCTGAGAATAACTGAATACATTATTCGATATTGATTTAAGCGGGAATTACATTTTTGGCGTTATGGAAGGATTAGATACATTACTACTAAAAGCGATTTTTCAGTCAATTCAAGACGAATTGGATTCAGAGAGAATCAAAAACATCAACCTCAGATTAAAACAAGAATACGGACTTAGTTTTCAAGAAGTATTCAATAAATTCGATAAAATGCAAGGCATTTTACAAAAATTCGATGACGACTTAAAAACATTGAAGATAGAATACTGCGGAATTTCTTGACAGTGGAAAAATCAACAGGAGCAGACACCTGGATAACAATTAGAGACAAGCATCTAGCAGAAATGATCTTAAAGACATACGCAGATGCAGACAAAAAGTTGATTTTAGATCTTACCAGAGAGCGTGCTGAAACAATTCCAAAGATCCTAAGCATGTGCAATCTGCCAAATACATCAGGGTATAGAAAAATGAACCAATTAATCGAAGAGGGGTTTGTCATCCCAGCAGGATTGGCAGAATCATTTGAGGGCAAGCGAGCAATACTATACAAATCAATAATTCAAAAAATCCAGATCAACATAAACAAAGACAGAGTAGTTACATCGATTTTAATTCCAAAAGAATCTCTAAGATTCAGTCAAGTAATCAACATGGCATTATTGATAAATCAAGATAACATGAAAACCTCATAAATTAGAGGGTTAAAATCAATCAAATTTTTAAAACAGTAAACCGATATGAGACTTGTTGGATGCATCGCAGGCATACCTAATTTTGGATCTAAAGCCCAGTGCAACACATAATGAAATCAAACAGGCATACAGAAAACTGGTTTTAGAATCACATCCAGATAGAAACGATTCTGACCAAGATGGAAAAAAATTCAAACTAATCACAGAAGCATATCACATTCTAAAAAACAACAGAACGCAGACTTTCAAACCAAATCAAAAAAGAAACACAAGTTCCAAGACAAAACAAGAAAAGGGCACACCAGAGTGGGGAACGCACCACACAAACAAAACACCGGAAGAAGATTGGGGCAAATACACAAAACAAACAGAACAGTCAGATCCACACTTTTGGCAAGAATATGTCACAGAGTTTTGGAAAAACTATGAATCTGCAAAATCAGAGAAATCCAAGAATCAGTATGATTTTGAAATAACTCAAGAAAAAAAGCCCAATTTGTTTTCAAGTGTAGAACATAGTCTGTGTATTGGATGTTGTAGTTGTGAAATAATTGCGCCACAAGTCTTTCATATCGATAAGCTATCAAAGATGAACCCAAAATCAAATGTAATAAATCAGACAGGTGCGAGCGTTGAAAAAATAATGGACGCGGCACAAACATGTCCTACAAAAGCAATCAAAGTAGAAGAAAAAGAAACTGGGAAACGATTATACCCATACTAGTTAGTTTTTAATTTCAACAAAATTTCATCAAATTCTACATCCGATAGTTTTGGCCTATTTCTGAACATGGAATGCACTGCTCCAGCACCATCGGACGGATTGCGTGGAATCAGATGGACGTGTACATGTGGGATTTCTTGGCCTGCGTCTTTTCCGTTATGAATTGAAATCAAAGATGAGCCAACCACAGAATCTATTTTGGGAATCAACTTGTACACTAGAGAAAACAGATCAGAGTTATCCTCAGGAGAAACATCTTGCATTTTTGAGTAGTGGTTTTTTGGAATAACTAGAGTGTGGCCTTTGGTAAGTGGAAATGCATCTAAAAACGCAATAGATTTTTGTGATTCAGAGACAATTCTTGCTTTGATTTCGCCGCTGGCGATTTTGCAAAAAATACAATCCACGTAAGGATCAAATGTGTAATCATTGATATATTTTACAATTATTTTGCATAATACGAAAACACGAAATACATTATAATGGACAAGAATTCACAACAATTGTTGACAGTTAAAAATATCACAGTTCTTGGTTCTGGCATTATGGGACATGGTATTGCCCAAGTCAGTGCAATGTCTGGTTATAATGTAGTACTACGCGATATCGAACAGCAATTTTTGGACAAGGCAATGGAAAAAATCAGATGGAGTCTTGAAAAGCTAGTAAGTAAAGAAAAAATTTCAAAACAAGAATCTGACTCAATTCTATCCAGAATTAAGACCATAGTTGACCTCAAAGAGGCGGTAAAATCAGCAGACATGGTCATAGAGGCAGTTCCAGAGATAATGGATCTAAAAAAGAAAGTATACTCTGAACTGGATCAAGTGGCAGACAAACGAATTGTCTTTGCTTCAAACACTAGCACATTGCCGATTACTGAAATAGCAAACACAACTAGCAGACCAGACAGATTCATCGGAATTCATTTTTTCAATCCACCACAATTAATGAAACTAGTTGAAGTAATTCCAGGACAAAAAACAGATCAACAAGTGGTCAACCTTACAGTAGATTATGTAAAATCAGTCAAAAAAGAACCAGTAATTTGTAAAAAGGATGTTCCCGGATTCATAGTGAATCGTCTTTTCATACCCATGGTTCACGAAGCATGTTGGCTAAAACAAAGAGAAAATTACACTTTAGAACAAATCGATTCTGCAGTCAAATTCACCATGGGGTTCCCTATGGGAATTTTTGAGCTTGCCGACTTTACTGGCATGGATGTAATCCATAAAGCAACAATAGAATTACAGATACGAGACAAGAAAGTAATCTTCCCACACCCAGATGTTGAAAAACTATACAATGACAAAAAACTAGGTCAAAAAACAGGTGAGGGATTTTACAAATATTCTGATGAAAAGTATGAACGAATCCAGCTTGACGAGACACTGGCAAAAAAATGTAATCCAGTATCACTTGTTGCAAACATACTAAATAATGCAGCATGGCTTGTCACCAACAAGGCAAGCGATATTGCAGAAATTGAAAAAGCAGCTCAGCTTGGCCTTGGCCTCAAAAAGCCAATTTTTGATACTGCAAAAGAAGTCGGCATTAAAAATATTATAGATGAATTAAACAGATTAACACAAAAATATGGCACCTTTTACGAGCCAGATCCTCTGCTAATATCTATGCAGTAATCTGACCTAGGATGTATTTTACCGCCTCTTGTGGCGTTTCTACTCCGACAATTTTGACATTTTGTCTGTGATCCAAATATTGATCTGCAAATTTCGTTGCAGTTCCTCCAGATGATTTTAGCGCCGCAATCGGTTTTTTGTGCATATATGCGGCACATGTTTCAGATAAAGTTCCAGAACCACCGCCCACAATAATTACACCATCTGCAGACAATGCGTTAAGAAAATCTCTTGACAGTCCAAGTCCACTTGGAATCACAATATCACAGTACTCGTTTGCGTATGAAGGGTTGTCTTGTGGGATTATTCCAACGGTTAGCCCTCCAGCATCGTGTGCACCATGTGAGGCAGCCTTCATCACGCCTCCCAATCCCCCAGTTATTAGAACAGAGTCAGATTTTGCTATTTCAAATCCCACAGCATATGCGAGTTTTTCTAGCTCAGGAGTAGATCCGCTCTCATTGCTTCCTATTACTAAAATTTGTCGTTTCTTTACCAATATAGAATTAGAGTTATTGCAGGCAAATATTGTTTCAGATCGTTTTCGATCATCATTATGAACGCAAAGGATATAAAATTAGTAAGGCAATGTTTATCATGGCAAAAAGAACTATGCCAGTTTGCTTAACTGCAGACCAACACAAAAAGCTAGAAGAGATCGCAAAACTCAATGGCATGGTGGATGCAGGACAAGCAGTAGAGAAGATCCTAAGAGAAATCTAAGGTTTTTACTATTCTTTTTATGATTACGTTTTTTAAAAGATCCACTTTATTGTTATTTGTTGGGCGTCTTTGATAAAAAACCAGTAACTTGTACTCTGTGTAACAAAGAAACCACACATAAGCACAAGCCAAAAAAAGAGTGGAATATGCAAAACCCGCTATGTACCGAATGTTATATGAAAACAATGGAGCAGTACTACAATGGCACATTTAAGCAAAAATGCATTAGTTGTGGAGTTGTGCAAAAAATAACTGATCTCTGGGAACCTCGTTGGCAGTGGGATATGGAGGGATTATTGTGCAAAAAATGTTTTGACTCTAAAGAAGTCGATTTTAATCAGAGAAAAGAATTCTGCTCAGTCTGTGGTACGCGTCTTAGTTTCTTTAGGTATAATCCAAAAAATGAATGGAGTCTTGACGGTCAGTTATGCAGAAAATGTTGGGATGAGCAAAAGGAATCCCGCAGATGATATTTAGAAAAAATAATTCATGCGACAGTTGCAATCAAAGGTTTTCTTCCCAAGAGAAATTAATGCAACACAAGCAAATTGTGCACGGCAAGGAGATTCTTTATGACTGCAAGTCATGTAATGAATCATTTACAAATATGCAAGACATGCGAACACATTTGCAAAGATATCACAGTTATAGAAAAGATTAGACTGCTTGTAGAGTTTTGACGATTGGTGGCCTTACTTTGGTAAATACTCTAAAGCCACAAATGCATTTTATCTCAGGCAGTCTTGTCAGCTCAGTATTTGTGACATTTGTTCCACATCTAAGACATTTGTAAATAACATCGAATTTTTCAGTTGCTGGTGCCATTTCGACTGGTGCATCAATTGGTATAGATTCTTCTGACATTTTTCTAGTCCTATTTTAATGACAATTCAATATAGACGTCGTCTGGAATTTTTAGTCTCATTAATTGTCTTATTGCCTTATCATCAGCGCTAAGATCAATTATTCTGCGATGCATCCTCATTTCCCATTTTTCATAGGTCTCAGTTCCGTTACCGCAAGGAGACTTTCTTGTAACTACGTTTAGTCGTTTTACTGGTAGTGGTGTTGGGCCTTTGACTCGAACTCCTGTTTTTTCTCCAATACCCATAATCTCTGTGCAAACACCATCAAGTTTAGGAAGATTTGTGCTTGTCAGTTTGATTCGGGCGGATTGTGTCAAGACAAAGACCAGACTTATGGTTTGTATTCTTCAGTGATATCTTTGATGATACCAGCTGCGATTGTTGCACCCATGTCTCGAAGTGCAAAGCGTCCCATTTCTGGAAAGTCTTTGAACGTCTCAACACATGTTGGGCGTACTGGTCTGATTTTTACAATTGCTGAATCGCCTACTTTGAGGAACTTAGGATTTTGTTCATCAACTGCACCAGTTGCTGGGTTGATTTTTGCTTCAAATTCTGTAATTGTTGCAGCAACTTGTGCTGTATGTGCATGCATTACTGGGGTATAACCAGGTGCAACTGCTGTGGGATGGTGAATTACAATGATTTGTGCTCTGAACTCTTTTGCTGCTTTTGGTGGATCTGTTACGTGTCCGATTACATCACCGCGTTTGATGTCTTTCTTTTCAATTCCTCTTAGGTTAAAACCAATGTTGTCACCTGCTTCTGCCTTTTCTAGCTGAGTGTGGTGAGTTTCAATTGATTTGACTTCGCCTGTTGCGCCAGACGGCATTACAATGATCTTATCGTTTGGTTTGAAAGCTCCAGTTTCTACTCTTCCCACCGGGACGGTACCTACGCCGGTAATTGTATAGACATCTTGGATTGGAACACGTAGTGGTTTGCCAATTGGCTTTTCTGGGTTTGTGAAATCATCGAATGCAAGTAGTAGTGTCTTTCCAGTCCACCAAGGCATATTTTCTGATTTCTTTACTAGGTTGTCTCCTTTCCATCCAGAAACTGGAATGATTGGAACATTTTCTAGTTTGTAACCTACAGATTTGATTAGTTTTTCAGCCTTTTCCTTTGCAACTTTATATGCTGCTTCAGAATATTTGCTGTCGTCCATTTTGTTGATTGCTACAATTAGTTGGCTTACACCTAGTGTTTTGAGCAAGAATGCGTGCTCTCTTGCTTGTCCACCTGGAGCAATAGCAGTGTCTGTTTCACCTTCCTTTGCAGAAAGGACTAGAATTGCAGCATCTGCTTCAGATGCTCCGGTAATCATGTTTTTGATAAAGTCTCTGTGACCTGGTGCGTCAATCAGAGTGAAAAAGTACTTTGGTGTCTCAAATTTCTGGAATGCCAGATCGATTGTGATACCTCGCTCTCTTTCGTCTTTAATGTTATCCATAACCCATGCATACTTGAAGGTGTCTCCTTTTCCGGTCTTTTCAGACTCGGCTGCGTGTGATGCGATGGTTCTCTCGTCTACAAGACCCATATCCATTAAGAAGTGTCCCATTGTGGTGGATTTACCGTTATCAATGTGACCTGTTACGATCAAGTTCAAGTGTGGTTTTGTTGCCATGTGTTTGTACCTCTTCTGAGGGGTTTATTACCGTTACGATTTTTTCAAGACTTTTTGTTGTTTTTTGGATTTTTTTGATCATCGAGTATTTGTGAAAAAATTTGACAAAACAATACTCACATACTATAAATCAAAGTAATCAAAGTCTGAAATTGTGAAAGTTACAGTTTCTGCAATCAAAGCTGATGTTGGAGGTATTGGAGGACATACAAGACCAAGCGATGGATTGCTAGATGCTGTAAGAACTACCATTAAAAACGCAGGCAATCTATTACTAGATCATTACATAGGATATTCAGGTGACGATGTACATATCATCATGTCTCACACCAAGGGCACGGATAATGCTGAGATTCACGGATTAGCGTGGAAGGCATTTGAAGAAGGCACTAGGGTTGCAAAGGCTGAAGGATTGTATGGAGCAGGCCAAGATCTTCTAAAAGATTCCTTCTCAGGAAACGTAAAAGGCATGGGTCCAGGAGTTGCAGAGCTAGAATTTGAAGAAAGACCGAATGAGGCATTTACTGTATTGGCAGCAGACAAAACGGAACCTGGCGCCTTCAATTATCCATTTTATAGGCTGTTTGTTGATGCATTATCAAATACAGGATTAATTGTAAACAAATCACTTGCCGCAGGTGTCAAGTTCAACATCATGGATGTGGAAGAAGGAAAAATCGCAGAGTTAGAACTTTGGCAGGACAAACCAGTCTTGGAGGCAGCTCTAATGTATCCAGGCAGATATGTCATTTCTTCAGTATACACAAAGTCTGGCGAACCAATTGCGTCATTATCAACTGATAGATTACATAACATTGCGGGAACATATGTAGGAAAAGACGATCCAATCGCCATAGTACGAACACAAAAGAACTTCCCTGCAACAGAAGAGCTAGGAAGTGTTTTCAACAACCCTCACTACGTAGCCGGTAATACAAGAGGCAGTCACCACATGCCACTAATGCCAGTTAAGATAAACACCGCAGCATCGATTGATTTTTGCATACCGATCATAGAGGCGCTGGTGTTCTCAATGCACAACGGCAAATTCACAGGTCCGTTTGATGGATTTTCGACTCCAGATTGGGACTATGTAAGAACCATTGCGACGCAAAAAGCACTCGCAATGAGAAGTCAGGGATTTATCCATCCAGCAACACTGGTCCCAGCAGAACTAGAATATGCCGAAGGCTACAAGGCAGTAATCGAAGGCCTGCACAAAAAGATGAAACCTATGGAATCCACCTCCAAGTCATCGGGCAACAAAAACTACGAAGATCCAGACTAAAATAAACATCAATAAGGTTAAGTGCTATTACGAGGCCAACTAACTATGCCAAACCCAACCAAGGAATTACTCGTCTTTGGAATAGGAATTGTATCTAACATTTTCATTTCTGTTTTTGGTCAGATAATACCAAACGCCGTAGGGGGGTTTTTCCGAGAAGTCGCCAGTGCCCTCATACTGGCATCAGTCTTAGTGTTTGTATTCACGTGGTTCCTAAAGGCAAGGCCTCACAATAAACCGAAAAAATACAATGTGATCGTATTTGATATCAACAATCAACAGATCCAGTTGGAGGGAATTAGGACTGAATTTAGAAATCATGATGTAGCTTGGTCATTTATGAAGCAATACAAATCAAACTACCCCATGTTTAACTTTGCAATGGTGGCTGACTCTAAGGATACTGACAAGAAAACAATTTTCAGATACATCTAAAATTATTTGAGCGCTAGTTCTAAATAGCAAAAACAAGTCAATTTATCAAATTGCCACTAGATGTTATTGAAGAAAAGCACCTGAATGACATTATCAACTATGCTTTGGACTATCCAAGTATGGTTCTGGCCCATGTTAGAGCCCCAGGCCAAACAGGCTCATTGGCCGATATCGCATATGGATTGTATGTAGGATACATTGGTGGGGTGTTTTTTGATGGATTTTTGGAGAGAAACAAGAGATTTCTAAATGAGGATGAGGTTTCACATTTTAATAGAATTATAGGAGAGAACAACAAAACAATCGCACTAAAAATAAAGGCAAACCTTCACTTGTAGAATAGTCAAACGGCTGGCTTTTATCTTAGAGAGCAAAACTCTATCCAATGCGGTTTTCAGAGATTGCAGACACTTTTGAAAAAATGAGTGCTACCACAAAGAGATTGGAGCTAACTCAATATTTGGTAGAATTGTTCCAAAAAACGCCGCAAGAAATCATCTCAAAGATAGTGTATCTAATACAGGGCAAGCTACGCCCAGACTTTGAAGGAGTCGAACTTGGATTGGCAGAAAAACTTGCAATCCATGCCCTTGCAAAATCATCAGGCATTGCAATAAAAAAGATAAACTCTGTGTATGCCGAAGACGGAGACCTTGGCAGTACAGCGGCAAAAATCCTAGAACAAAAAACTCAGACTACGTTCTTGGCACAAGACATTACAGCGGAGCGAGTGTACGAAACGCTATACAAAATAGCCAAGCTGGAAGGACAGCGCTCACAAGACATGAAAATGAAATATGTGTCCAGTTTGCTAAATGATGCAACTCCTCAAGAAGCAAAATTCATACTAAAAATAGCAATGGGCACATTGCGTCTAGGAATTGCAGATAATACAGTAATGGATGCACTTGCAATATCATTTACCGGCTCTAAGGAAAATAGAGGGAGATTAGAAGCGGCGTATAACGTATCATCCGATTTGGGAACAGTTGCCGAAACTGTTGCTCGCAGAGGACTGGATGGATTGAAGGATTTTCATGTCAAAGTTTTCAGCCCCATACGACCAATGCTTGCAGAAAGAGTCAAATCAGAATCAGAAGCAATTGAAAAACTCGGAACGGGATTTGCTGCAGAATACAAGCTTGATGGAGAGCGTGTTCAGATTCACCATAAGGACAACATCACCACATTATACTCTAGAAGATTGGAAAACATCACTAGTTATTATCCGGACATTTTGGAAAATGTTCCAAAGGCACTAAAAACAACTGATGTCATACTGGAAGCAGAGGCAGTTGCAATAAACCCAGATTCTGGGGAATTTCTTCCATTTCAGGAGTTAATGCACAGACGAAGAAAATACGACATCGATAGAATCGTCGAAAAATATCCAATTACTGTGAATCTGTTTGACGTATTGTACCTTAATGGGCAAGACCTGCTAAATGAGCCATACAAGACAAGACGAAAAAAGCTTGAGGAGATAACTTCTGAAGATGACTATACCAAGATAGTCACGCAAACCATAGTTCACACTGAAAACGAAATAGAGGACTTTTTGGAAAATGGCATCAATGCGGGATGTGAAGGATTGATGCTCAAAATACTTGATGCACCATACCGAGCAGGAGCACGAGGAAGCAACTGGCTCAAACTAAAGCGCGAGTACAGAAACGAGCTTGGAGACAGCCTAGATTTAGTTGTAATTGGGGCATTTTTTGGAAAAGGCCGCAGGACTGGAAAATACGGAACGCTTCTTTTGGCATCATATAATGCAGATAGAGATGTATTTGAGAGCATTTGTAAAGTAGGGACCGGTTTTACAGATGAAAACTTGGATCAATTCTATCAAATATTACAAGATAAAGTCACACTCAAGAAAAACCCAAGAATAGAAAGCGGTATGGAGCCAGACGTGTGGTTTGAGCCAGAACTAGTAATTGAGATAGTGGCATCAGAAATAACACTGAGTCCTGTGCACACTACAGCAAAGGACACAGTTAGATCGGGAAGTGGACTTGCCTTGAGGTTTCCAAAGTTCACAGGCAAAATCCGCATGGAAAAAGCTGCCGAGGATGCATCTACAGATCAAGAAGTAATCACACTATACAAAAATCAGAAAAAGGTAACCCAGAATGTATCCGAAATCTAAAATTTGCAAGCTTAATTAATACCACCTAAAATTAATCAAGAAGGATGTATAGTGGAGAACTAGAGGTCCAAGCAAAACGAAAAGCAATCGCAGTTTTGCAAGACGAAATCAATAGAATTCTAAATGCCGCAAGGGAACTAGCAACGCTTCCAGCACTAATCATGAAAAAAGACAAAGCTGGAATCAAAGCAGTAAACGAGCAAATTTCCAGCATTGAAGAAGAGGTAGAAAACCTTCGACGCAAGATAACACGCGAAGTAGCTGATGTCGGCGGATTGATAATGAACAGAGAAAATCTCCTCAACACAGCATATACCATGGATGAGATTGCTGGCTACATCACTGGAATAGCATTCAAGTTATCAAACATAAAGCCAGCCACACTAAAGAGTGCAAAAATAGATGAGGATATCTCCGGTCTAATTGAATTACTAGTTGACGAAGTCTACAAGCTTAACGAAATCGTAAGAGGCCTTAACACAAACACTGCAAATGCAATCGAGCTTGCCCAGGAAACCCAAAAAATAGAACGTGAAATAGACAAAAAGTACAGACAGACAGTAATCAAGGCATTAGACGAAATTTCAAACACAAAAGAGCTATTGCTAGTCAAAGATGTAATTCAAGGAATTGAGGAAATGTCAGACAAATGCCAGCAAGTATCAGACTCTTTCATTCTGCTTGCATTGAGTCTATAATCCAACTTTTTATATCCAAAAATAATCATTTTCTGTAACAATGCATGGAGAACTCGTAGAAAACAGAATCGTCATCTGGGATGTAAAAAAATCAAAGGAACTTTTCTCAGAATCGTATTATGGCAAGCCAATAGGCATGGCAAAACCAAAACCAGAAGAAATTGACGTTCCATTGATCTTAGATTTGATAGAAGGGTTCTATCTTCAAGAAAAAGATCAGATTGTAATTCACAAATCAGAGAAAAAAATTACCAAGCCACAACTATTGGAGATCTGCAGAAAAGAATACCATAATTTCGATAAAAAATATCAAGTGTACAAAGACTTTAGGGACAAAAACTATATCGTAAATCCGGGAATAAAATTTGGTTGTGATTTTGCAGTGTATCAGAGAGGGCCTGGGATTGATCATGCTCCATATTTAGTCCAGGTACACAACAAGACAGACGCAATAACATCAACAGGGGTGGTGTTGGCAGGAAGGCTTGCAACCAGTGTGAAAAAACACTTTATCTTGGCAATACCGGGTTCGGATAAAGTAAGTTATTTGGCACTTGATTGGTGGCGCGCCTAGATTTTCTTTACGTGTTCTGCAATTTTGTCATAAATCGCATACATGTCTTTAGTGATTTTAAATTCGTGAGAGTTTTTCCACTTGCTGTAAATTCGGACTCCGTTGTTTGACGGATCAACATAGATGCTAGCGTCCTTGATTGATTGTGTTGCAATCATTTCATTTAATGTTGAATCTTTGTTTAATTCTTCAGCAAGCAAGCCACCATTCCAGCTAACAGACTCGACTTTTTTGCCATTAAAGTGACCAGATGTCTTTAGGATTGTTCTTGCCACATAATTGGATGGATTTGGTGTCTCTATTTTGACGATAAAGTGAGCCTGAAATCTGTCCTGAGCGCCCCAATGAGAAACTAGTGGATCTTGCATTTTTCTTAACCTTTTTGGATTATTTGGACCACGTCAATATTAGAATTCTTTAGTTCAACAACACCCAAATTTGTGACCATTCTTGTTGTTTGAGAAAATACCCTACTAGAATAATCGCCTTGTTCTACAGAGTCGGTTCCCTGTTCTTTGGCGGAAGATTCTACCCCTATAGTCTTTAGCATGTGCGATACTTTTTCTGGCCATGTCTCATAGACGAATGTGTCGGACTCGGCATCATGCATGTTTTTGATGTTTTGGTACCCACAAATAAAGATTTGATATCGAATTGATCCACATAAATAATACAAGGCAAATGTCAGATCCATGTTAAAATTTCAAAATAAAGTCATCCTAGTTACCGGAAGTGGAACCGGTATTGGTCAGACGGTTGCAAAACTATTTGCCGAAAATGGTGCAAGTATCATAATTTTAGGCAGAAGGAAGGAACCTCTAGAAGATACAAAAAAGATCCTAGACGAAATAATTAATCGTGTAAAAAGTAATGCCAAAGTCTGGCTATTCCCAGGAGTGGATGTTAGTGATGAAGCTGGCGTTTCGCAAATGTACGACAGCCTTCAGAAATCCGGAACATTTGTAGATATCGTAGTGAACAATGCAGGTGTTTCAGGACCAGTCACCTGTTTTGCAAACTCACCTCTAGATGAATTCAAAAGTGCAGTCGGAATACACCTAACTGGCACATTTTGGACATCTGTTCAGGCACTCAAGGTAATGAAACCCGGTGCAAAGATTGTAACAATTTCTACATTCTTTACGGAAGAAAAACCATACGAGCAAAGACCATATCGTTTCCGTAGTCCCTATACCGCAGCACAAGGAGCAAAGAATAGACTGTCTGAGGCAATGTCATGGGAGCTAGTCGAAAAAGGAATTGTATCCATTGCGACAAATCCAGGACCTGTTCACTCTGATAGAATTTACAAAACAGTGTATCCAAAGGCTGCAGCCGAATTTTTGCGAGTCAGTGGATTTGAGGATCTAAGCCCATCCGAAGTAGAGATTGCAAACAAGGACATTGTTGGTTTGCTTGGAGAAGACGAAAAGACAACCAATCAAGGAATTACAAAAGCGGCAGAAGCAGTTGCCAAAGTAAAAGGTGGCGATGTTCAAAAAATTGCAGATACCTTGAGAAAGCTTCTTGCCAAAATTCAAGAGATTGCAGAAAAAGTCCAAAAAAACACATCGTTTATGATTGCAGACAAACAATTCCTATCGCAAATACAGGTAGCACAAACAGTACTCACACTTGCAGACGACGATATTGGAAAAATTCTAAACGGCAAAGTAATCCCAGGAGACAGAGTCTTTTACCCAGTAAAGCCACACATTACAACTATTACGCCACCTGTACAGCCAGACTTTGCATCAGAAGTGGTGGTGTTTGCAATAGATGCAACAGACAAGCAAGACTCTGATAGGGTAGAATTTTTGGCACAGCACGTAGAGAAAAACGGTGGAAAGGCAGTTTGTTTTATTGCAAATTCAACACCAAAAGAACTGCAAGATTCGATTAGCTCAAAATTCCACAGCCATGTTATTGATTTTACAAGCCAGGCCGAAGTGCAAAGATGGCTAAACACCGCAAAGACGGTAGGCAAACTATCAACTCTAGTGTACATAACAGGCAAAGTCCCATCAAACTTCAAAATCATTGAATTATCAAGGAATGGCTGGGACGGCCTCGTTGACAAATTCATAAACACGCCTGCAACGGTAATCCAGACAGCACTTGAGACATTTGTTCCGGGAGGCAAAAAAGACCCAAGACTGTACAAAGGCGCAAAAGCAACAGTCATGGTGATAGGGCCAGACCTACCGGCAGGACCAAAGGTTTCTGGCGCAGACAGAGCGCGAGTAGAGGTATTCAGAGGAGCATTGAGACCATTTGCAACCACAGTAAACCAAGAGCTAAGCGACGTGCTCAAATCCAACATTAGATCATTTTTGATCCTGCCTGGAAGTATTGACGGAAAAGACGGCGATAATTCGAAAATCGCAAATGCGCTGAATTACTTTGTCACGGATTCTGCGCGAAGATCATCAGAAGTAATATTCTGTGTTGATGAGACAAGAGACTAGATGAAAAAATTTTCTGACTTAAAAGTTGGAGATGAGTATTTTTCCACATGCACATTTTCCAAAAAAGAACTTGAATCATACTTGGCATTTGCCAGAATAAAAAACACGATATTTGATGATGACGAATATAGTAGCATTGTTTCAGGCCGTGCAATAATTGCAAGGATGGAAGGAGAATTCACCAGACTAAGCCAAATCTATGGAAACATGATTTTATTATATGGCATGGATGGCGACCCAGGCTGGGAAAACAGAAACACTCGATTCCTAAAACCGCTACACGTAGATGAGATTCTTAAAATCAAATACTCAATATCAGACAAAAAAGACCAAGATGAGGAATTCGGCATCATAACAGTTGATTTTGAAGGCAAAAAGGAAAACGGTGACACGGTCGTAATAGCAAAGAAAAATCTTTACAGAATTAAAAAAGAGCCACCAAGATAATTCATTCGGGGGTGGAAACTGTCTCTAGTTTACCATCCTTGATTTTGATGTGCAAGAATCGGTTTCCTTGAAATACCAAAGTAATGCCGCCGTCTTTGTCTGGATCTTGGACTGAGATCAGCTCTTGCATTCGGATTCCATCGAATTTTACCATGTTGAGTAACCAAGGCACCTGATTATATCCTTAATCAAAGACCGAATGCGTCCAAGAAAAGCTTGATTGCGGCGGCCAAGATGACCATAATTATTAGAATTCTCAGTTTGTTTTCTTTTATTTCAAGTGAGAGTCTTGCTCCTACTAGGCCTCCTGCAAACGCACCTATTGACAACAAAACAGCATATTCAAAATCAGCATGCCCTAGCAATGCATGAGTTATCATCCCTGTTGCGGATGAAACCAACAGAATCAATTGCGATGTAGCAGTAGCATTTTTGATTGCAATTCCAAGCCCAATTATCATTAGTGGGACAAAGACTATTCCTCCGCCGATTCCAAAAAAGCTTGACAAAATTCCGGCAAAAAAACTAACCCCGGAGGAAATTACCAACATTTGTGAAGAGATATTATTTTGTTTTGATTCTAGATTTCTTTTGACAAATAGATAGTAACATGATGCGACAAGAACTATGCCAAACAATATTTTGAAGACATCTGATGTTGCCTGGCCAGACAAAATTGCGCCAAGAATAGTTCCTGGAATGGAAAACAGTCCTAAACGCAATCCATTTTTGTAATCAATGCGTTTTTGCTTTGCATATGAAGCGGTGGATGCCACGGAATTACTAAAGGCTGCAAACAGACTACTGCTAGATGCGATGGTGTGAGGAATTCCAAGAATTGTCAATACTGGGACAACTACAATTCCGCCTCCAAGGCCAATAATAGAGCCAATCACACCTGCTACAAAACCAAGCGGGATTAGCCATAGATTTTCAAACATTTTTGCTATAAGATAGAATTAGTTTTTGAATCTTGTCCTAGTTGGACTTTTTTGGTAGGACGACTAGAAATGTAGTTGGCTTGTTAGAGACGCTTATTTTGCCTTGATGTTGTTGTATGATCATTTTTACCGCAGGCAATCCAAGCCCAGTTCCGCGTGATTTTGTGGTAAAGAGTGGCTCAAAGATTTTTTCAATTGCGGAATCAGGTATTCCCGGACCAGAATCTTGAACAGTAAACATTACTTCGGTGTCGGTTTCCTCAAATCGTATTAGAACAGTACCGTGATTGTCCATCGCTTGAATTGCATTAACAATTAGATTTGTAAATACTGCCTTTATTTTTTCGGCATCACACAACAATGAAACATCTTTTGTTGATTTTTGTATTGTGATTTGATCTGGAATGACAATTTCGGACAAGGACTCTTCTAAGATGTCTGACAGAGAATTTAACGTAGAATCTAGAGGTGAGCTTCTAACAAAATTAAGAACATCGTCAAGCTGAAAAACCATTCTAGAAGAAGCATTTTCTATTGAAAGGAACAATCGATATACATCAAGGGGAATTTTTTCAGCATGCTTTAGCTTGACTAGCTCGATAGAGTTTTTGATTATTGTTAGGGGATTTCTCATGTCATGAGCCAGTCTGGCAGACATTTCGCCTATCGCGGATAATCGCTCCGCCTTGAAGAGCTCTGTTTGAAAGTGACTCAGCTCGCTAATTTTTTTAGTCATTTCTTCTAGAAGCCAGTCGCGCTGTTCTTTGACTGCTTCAAACTGGGACAACTTTCTCTCATAGGATACAATCATGCGGTTTTGGGACAGAGTTTCTTGGATTAATTCCTGTTTTTCTTTTTCTAATTTTGCGATTTTTGACAATAACGACGAATCCGTAGACCGAACGACAGACTCCAATTCCCCCAAACCAACTTGATTGGCATTAATTGAATAATAACGAACTGTCTGTTCAAAACAGACAAACTAGTAGTATATAAAAAACTGCCAGAGATAGCCTTCTTCCTTCGTGGTTATCTCCAGTTGTAGCGATTTTCCATCAAGAAAAATAGGATTTGATTTGCTGTGCGGCTTGATATCGCCTTGATGGAATTGGTACAACCCATCTACCCATTGGCCAATATTGTCAAGGCCTCCAGGCTTTTGTTGTGCCCAACAATCACACACCAGAGTATCAGATAATATTGCAAAGACAGACTTGACCGAATCAAGATTTGATGCAGAGTCGTCAGTTTGAATTAATGCCAGTGCGATTTTTGGCTCATCTTTGGTGCCAACCATGTGAATGTTTCCAAGAAAGACACCGTTTTGGTCCTTTAGTTCAGTTGAAGTGCAATACTGAACCAGTTGTTGTTTTTCCTCAGACGTAAAAAATGAACAGTATTTTTCGACATCTTTTGGATCAGATAATTTAATTGGCGAAGACATTTGGATTTGGTTTTCTGCAAGCTTTTGCTTTAGCAGTGAATTTGCCGTGACATATTTGGATTCAATTTTTTCCAACATAGGCTCTGGTGCAGGAGTCTGCATCATGATCAAACCGATTATTACTGCAATTACACCAGATGATGCAATCGGGATTATTTTTTTCATCGTTTTTTGATAAAATTGCACAACTACAGATAAGCCTTTGCTAGACTGAGATTATTTCCAACTTGGAATTTTCTGTTATGCCAAACTTGTCTACAAACCCTGCTGTTACTTCAAGGACGTATTTTGCTTCCTCACCGTTTCCGTTCGTAAACGTGCAGGTCATTGTTTCAAGTGCGGATTTGCAAGGTTGTGTGTCTTTTTCTATATGCACTACGTTTCCTTGTTCATCAATCCACATAACGTCCAGTGAAAACTGCATGTTTAGCATCCACATTGAGCGAATTCCTTGGTCTTCAAAGATAAAGAGCATTCCTTGGTCATAGGGTAGTTTTTCTTGGAACATCAGGCCTCGCGTCTGGAGGGGTTTTGTGTCTGCGATTTGAACTTGGAGTGCGACATTATCAATTTTGACTATGCCTTGCGGAAATTCAGTCTGCTCTAGCTTGACGTCTTTTGGCATTGATAGCATTCCCACAACGCCAATGATTACGGCAGCTATTCCAATAGGAATTAGGACCTGAGCGCGACTTGCCACGAAAATACAAAATTAAATGGTCATTAAAAACCAATTATCCAATTTGATTATAAGAGCCGCAACACACAACAAAGCAATTTGAAGAAAAAAGGCGAGATACGATTAGAGTCCATCAAGGCTGCTCACAAGTCTACAAAATCAAATCTTTCCAGAATGGAGGACTATCTTGAAGTAATATCAGAACTTGTGGAGCTAAAGGGATATGCCACAACGCTTGATGTTTCTCGCTACATGAATGTCAGTGCGCCAAGTGTCACCAAAATGCTGCAAAGACTAGATGAAAATGGCTATCTCAAATATGAGAAATATCATGGAATAAATCTCACTGCAAAGGGAAACAGTGTTGCAGACGCAATACGACAAAAACATGGAATTTTACTAGAATTTTTTGAAATACTTGGAATAGAGCATGAAACCGCAAATCAGGACGCCGAGGGAATAGAGCATCACCTAAATCCAAAAACCATAAGGCAATTACGAAAATTCATTGCATATTTGAAGTCAAATCAGAAAATTCTCGAAGGGTTCAAGAATCTTTAATCATAATATCAATATCGTTTTTTGAGAAAGCCGATCGTGAGAGTGCCTTTCCCGCATCGGATCGCTTGGATAACTTGATTTTGCCGTGTCTTGCAACCCTTGTGGTTGTCACATACTGGTCTTTGACGTATAGTTCTGCCAGCTGTCCGCTGTAACGCTTGTTTACCTCAAAGAGGATAGTGTTTTTTGATTCGGAAAAATCAAACGACACGCCATGTGTGGAGCCTTCCGAAAATGGTTCTTGCGAGTCTTTTTCCTGCACATCAATGTGAACATGTAGTATCTTTTCTATCTCATTGATAGTGGTGCCGCCTTTTCCTATCAATGAGGGAATTGCGTCTTTTTTTATCTTGATTCGAACATTATTGTCGGAGAGGACCTCGATTTGCGGATTTGGATCAAATCTTCGTATTGCCTCCTTGATTTTTTCTGCGGCTAGCTTGTAAACTCCGGACTTGGTTTCTGTGCCTTCGGATACTGGAACAATCACATTTTCCTCTCCAAAGGTATAGATTTCATACTCTAGGGCGCCAGTCTCAAAGTCTGCGATTTCTATTACCGGCCTTGCCAAGTCTTGCTCAACCATTCCTGATGGCACCTTGACTTTTAATTCCAAATCATAGACTTTGGCAATGCTTCCGTCTTTTACAAATACCACAGTATCGATTACGCTTGGAATCATTCCAAGCTCTATTTTACCAATGAATCGCTGTACTCCGTCAAGTGGCATGTTTGCGTGAACCACGCCAACCATTCCTACTCCTGCAAGCCTCAAATCGGCAAACACCCTAAAGTCGTCTCTTTGCCGCACCTCATCAAATATTGTGTAATCTGGCCTGACTAGCAACAAAATATCTGCTGAATTCTCAAAGCTTCCCTCCAGCTTGGTGTACTGCGTTACGTTTTTGTCCACTTGGAGGTCTCGTGGCGACTCGAATGTTTTAACCACGTTTCCTTTTGCGGCATAAAAATTTGCAATGCTTGATGCCAGAGTTGACTTGCCAGAACCTGGAGGCCCAGAAATGATTATTCCTTCTGCCTGATCTGCAAGTCTGTCCATTAGTTTTGCAGACAGACCATACTGGTCTAGTGTCATTTTTGTTGTAGGATGAACTATTGTAATTTCATGGGATTCTGAGAATGGAGGCCTAGTTATTGCTATTCTGTAATCTGCATACTGTATGACCAGTGCGCCTGACTTGGATATTTCTATTGTCCCTGCGTTTGATATTTTGCTTGCCTCTAGAATTTGTGTGGTAATTAATTCCAAGTATTGTTCATCTAGGGTTTTTTCTTCTAGTTCGACTAGGTCAAATGCACCCGGTCTCCCCTTTTTGGCAAAAGGGGCGTTGTTTTCCTTTAGGTGCACACTCATTGTGGTATTATCAAAGAATCGCAAAAATTCAAGATTAGAGGTTACTTTTTCTGGTTTTTGATAAAATACTGGAATTCCTTCTGCCTCTGCAGTCAAGCCCTGTACGTAATCTGCTGTGTATAGTGTTGCGGATTGTTGTTTTGCGACGTCCTTTATGATTGCGTCAATTCTTCCATGTTTTGCAAGACGGATATCGTCGAGGCCTGGTCTTTGTCCTACAAACTGGATTGGGGTGTTGTTTTGCTGGCATAGTTTTTGGATCTTTTTTATTTCCTCCAGTCCCACAAAGCCCTGCTCTTTTCCCTGCGAGGCCTGTGCCTGTAACTCATCTAGTGCGGCTACTGGAATTATCAGATCGTCGCGTATTGATTTTGATTCGAGTTGTTTTGTTATATAGCCATTAATTATGACGCTTGTATCTGCAACTATCTTTGGCACAAGTCCTCAAGGCAGTTTGGCACTATTAACCATAACTACAAACTAAACTTTTCATACCAGATAGAAATCAAAAAAACAATGTCGGCAATTGAAGAAAAGGATGTTTTGATTGTAGAAGACAGTCCGGCCGTCGGCATTTTGCTCAGAGAATTTCTAAATAAATTAGGACTCAAAAAAATCCATCATTGTCAAAACGGTAAAACCGGAATAGAGTCATTTAAGGAGCTAGTAGAATCAAACAAGGTCCCGCTGGTTTTTCTGGATTACAACCTACCAGACATGACTGGATATTCCATTATGACACAGATGCTCACCATGAGGCCTGATGTTAAAATAATTATAGAAACAGCACGTGAAAAAACTGAAGACTCTATCAAAGATGTGATTGCCCAAGGCGCATACCAATACATTCCAAAGCCAATCAGGCTAGAAAAAATAAAGGAAATAATAGAGACACTCAAAATTGAAGAAACCCAGAGTGTCGATGAGGGGACAAGTGAGCTAGTTGAAAAATTGCTCTCAAACTCGACTCAGATCAGCCTTTTGAGAATCCAACAGCAAACAGGAAAAGAAGAACAAGAAGTTATGCAGATAGTAAAAAAACTGGCTGCGGACAAAAAGATACTGCAAATAGATGACATAAAGGAGGTTGCGTGTCCTAGATGTAGTTCTGTGCGAGTGGCGCAGACATTTCACTGTCCAAAATGTCGCGGTACCAACTTTAAGCAAGACAAAATCATAGAGCACTACAAGTGCGGAAATGTTACCTCCTCTGCCACATACACAGATGACAAATGCCCCAAATGTCACGAACTGATCAAAGTTTTTGGCGTCGATTATAGAGTTCAGGAAAACATGTATTCGTGTAATGGATGTGACGAGATATTTGCCGAGATATTATTGGAATATCTGTGCCTTCGATGCAACGACAAGTTCAAGCTGGACCATGCCAAGCTTTTGACAAGCAAGGGGTATAGTTGGGCTCGCTAGGCAGTTACTTCGGCAATTAGTTTTAGAACGTGATCAAAGTCAAACGGCTTTGAGATAAACGACTTGGCACCATGCTTTATGCAGTCATTAATCACGTTTTGATTGTCACTTGCAGTAATTAAGATGATTTTTGCATTGGGATGGTTTGCCATTACTTCTTTTACTACTGTTAGGCCGTCCTTTTTTGGCATTGCTAGATCCAATAATAATACATCGGGGTTTGCCTGCGGATATTTTTCCACTGCCTCTGCCCCATTTTGTGCCTCGGCCACAATTTCATGCCCGCCAATGGACAAAATATCTTGTAGTACCATTCGTATAGCATCAGAATCGTCTGCTATCATAACTCGAGCCATTCTAACCAAATCACAATACCATAGCTTAAGAGAATTTCGATTAAATCAAATCTTTGTGTGTCGCTTGGATCTGCGACACTAGGGAATCATAGCCATCAGAGTTGCCACCCATTGCACTTTGCATGAATTTGTGCGATTGCACCATAGTTTGATGTATTTGTGGTATTGGATTGCCTGAGAGCATTGTTTTGAGGATTTTATAAGAGTGTTGCAATGTTGCCTATTTGCTCTTGGCCCATCATTGGTGCAAGGCCCTTTATTTTGTGGATGTGTTTTTCTATTTCTGATGCATTTTTTGTAACATCCGAATCAGTACTACATCTTTGAAGTAAATTACCAATTTCGGCAATATCTTCGCTTACCTCTTGTCGTGCTACGCGTAAGAATTCTTCAGACATCACTAACAATATTTTAATCGTGGTTTTTATACCATATTAGAGGTCAGGTAGTTCATTGAAGATAATTAGCAAGACATACCTGCTAATCGGGGTTTTAATCGGCGTTGCTCTCTTTAACCTATTTGTGTTGTATAACACGCAAACCACAACTGCAAACGAATCCTATTCCATTATTCGTGCGGGAGACCTCAAGGCCAAAGTAGAAACAATTGCAGTCCTGACAAGCTCCATCGCAAACGGCAAAGAAAGTGATAGGCCTGTACTTGAAAAAGAAATAACAGACTTTGATTCGGTGTTATCCACACTAAAAACAGGCGGTACGATAAAGGGACAGGTAGTTGCTCCAATACCTGCAGACATAGTACATGATTATGATGAAGTGGCCAAAATTTGGAAGGAGTATCGAGCAGATGCGGCAGAGATCCAGGCAACATCACTATACAACAAGGATGTTGTAAATGCAGTAAATTACGTCCTAGAAAAAAACACTGAGCTGATTTTAGTATCAGATGGCCTAACACGTGACTTGGAGTTACTGGATAGGAATTATAACAGACACAAAGAGATTGCGGCAGAACTACGTGAGACTGCCAAAACAATAGGGCAAAATGCATTACTGGTATCATTAGGGCAAGAACAGGAAGCAAAAGAAAACCTGCACAAGGCAAGAATAACATTTGATGCAGGAATTAGAAAACTGCTTCAATTACCTCTAGATGATCTTGATTTGAGTGGTACAAACATAAGATCAGAAGAGATAATACCAATTCCAAGAGAAAACTCGAACTCGCTTGAAGAGTTAGACTTGTTGTGGGAGGCAGTAGAACTGCGAGTAAAGACAATAGAGACAAAATCTCTCTATTCGGATGAGCTTGATAACCCAATTGCTCGAATTAACAACCAAAGACAGACGCTTTTGGGCTCAATTGACTCGATGCTAGACATGTGGAATGCGGACAGAATTGAGAGAAGGGACCAAGGCCAGATAATCACACAAGCAGTAATTGGAATAGACATTGCAATATTTGTCATTGTGTTGTTTACAATACGAAGGTCACTTAGCCCACTTGAGACCATCACACATGCACTTGCCAGAGTCAGAGAGGGAGTTTATGGTCAAAAAATAGAATACGCTGGCAAAGACGAAATCGGAGATCTTGCATCTAGCTTTAACACCATGTCAGAGACAATCCGCGTAAAAGAAGAAGAGGCAAGGAAAATGGATACTGCCAAAGACGAATTCTTGGCAATGATTACACATGAGCTAAAAACGCCGCTTGTGCCAATTCGCGGATATGCGGACATTTTGCTTGGAGGCCACTAGGCCTAACAGAAAAACAAAAGGAACGAATCTCAATTATCAAGTCCAGTGCATCATCTTTGTTGCAGTTGATTTCAGACTTGTTAGATGTGCAAAAACTAGAACTGGGGCAGCTCAAGATGAAAAAAGAAAATACAGACATACGAGCTACTGCGGACAGGTCAATTCAAACACTACAGCCTCAGATAGAAGAGGATGGAATAACAATAATAAATGAAGTAGCAAGCATTGTGGCACCTCATGATTCTGATAGAATCACGCAAGTTTTAACAAACCTGATTCGAAACAGCCTCAAGGCAGTCAAGCCAGGCACAGGCAAAATTCGAATTTATTCCGAAGATTCTCCAGCTGAGCTCAAAATTATCATCTCAGATAATGGTATTGGAATCCCATATGACAAACAGTCCAAGCTTTTCACCAAGTTTTACCAGGCAGATGCATCTCTCACTAGGGAAAAGGGCGGAAGCGGACTAGGCCTCTCAATATGCAAAGGAATCGTAGAGGCCCACGGTGGCAAAATCAGCCTGCAAAGCACGCCTGACTCTGGGACCACAGTCACGTTTTCGCTTCCAAAGTCGGATCATAGAGGCGCAGTGTGATCAAATAATCAAAACTTTTCAACACATCCCAAAATATCCAAAATCCATCATCACGCCATATGGACAAGAACACTGAATTTTATGCCACATGTAACGAGTATTTTATGGCATTGCGAAAATCAGGCAGAAACGACGACGCATTTGAAGACGAATATTATTACACAATGCCAATCATTTCAGGCAACAATTAACAATAAGCAATAACTCTGAAAAATTGTGGAATGCAACAAGGCAATCAAAATTGCGCTAGAACAAGGCGCCACATATTGTGATGTCAGATCAGAGTGGAGCAAAAGGCGGGGAGTTTTATTAGAAAACGGTCAGCAGGAACAAGCCCAGAGCCGATTTGATAAAGGAATAGGAGTTCGGGTGTTGTATGACGGTGCGTGGGGGTTTTTTGCCACAACCAATGAAGGAAAAATCAATGACGGGGTATTATCTGCCATAAGGGCAGCAAAAGCCACATCAAAAAAACTCAAGGTAAGACTTGCAAGCATACCTGCAAACAAAAAAACAATGACTTTTGCAATTATCAAAAAACCTGAAATCGAAGACCTGGCGAAATTGGCATTCGAATGTGATAACATAATGAAGGAAAACAAGAAAGTTACAAAAAGGTACGTCTTTGCGCAATCGGTTCACACTGAAAAGAATTTTGAAAACAGTGAAGGGACCATAATTACTCAAAACTATATGGATTGTACAATAGACCTGACTGCTACTGCACGATACGGAATAACACAATCAGTTAACATTACTGAAGGCGGACGCGGCGGTCTTGAAAAGATCAGTGATGCTGCAAAATCTGCAAAGGAAATATCAGATAAAGCAGTCCAGATCTTAGACGCCAGAGCACCAAAAGAAGAAAAGGCAACACTTGTGATGAATCCCGACTTTGTTGCGCTTCTTACGCATGAAATTCTTGGTCATCCATCAGAGGCAGACAGAGTCCTTGGAAAAGAAATGGCTTGGGCAGGAGGCGCATGGTGGGCAGGAAAACTAGGACAAAAAATAGGCTCTGATGCGCTAAATGTAATTGATGATCCTACAATTGCAAGCCTTGGTCAGTTTGCGTTTGATGACGAGGGAGTAGAGACCAAAAGAACAAGACTAGTTGAAAACGGCACTCTGGTAAGCCACATGCACAGCAGAGAGACTGCCGAGATTTTTAGAGTGGAACCAACTGGCTCTATGCGTGCAACGTCATACCAGTTTATGCCATTGATTAGAATGTCTTGTACTTGCATAGAGCCCGGAAATTGGAATCCCCAAGAAATAATCAAAGACGTAAAACATGGATACTTGGTATCAAACATGAAGGTACCATCAATAGACATGAAGCGCCACAATTGGAGCATCTCTGCTCAATATGCAAACAGAATAGAAAACGGCGAGGTAAAGGAATTGTTGCGCGATGTCATAATAGTTGGAACTGCTCCGGAATTTTTCTCATCAATTGACGTCTGTGGTAATGACTTTACTGTGCGCCCAATTACAAACTGCGGAAAAGGCGATCCAATGCAACAATTGAAGATGGGAAACGGCGGACCTACAATACGCGGTGTTGCAACAATTAGGAGTGCAGGATGAGCATATCTGAGCTTAGAGGCCAAGTTACATCCTGTACGAAATGTGAATTGTGCAAAACTCGCACCAATGCAGTGCCGGGAAAAGGAAACCCGAATGCCAAAATTGTCTTTATTGGCGAGGCACCGGGCAGAACAGAAGATGTTCGAGGTGAGCCATTTGTGGGCTCGGCAGGAAAGAAACTCTCCGATGCGCTTGCAAAAAATGGGATTTTGCGCGATTCTGTGTACATTACAAATGTGGTCAAGTGCCGCCCACCAAACAACCGCGTTCCAAATGAATCTGAACGAGAATCATGTAGGCCATACCTGGATGCAGAACTAGATGCAATAAAGCCGGAGATAATCTGCGTTTTGGGAAACACCGCAAGCAACTCTGTCTTGGGTCAGAGAGAAATTACAAAGAACAGGGGCAAAATAATAGAAAAAGACGGCAAAAAGTATTTTCTTACATTTCATCCAGCAGCGATAATTTACAATCAAGAGCTAGCAGCAATATTTGAGTCAGACATTGCGACACTTGCAAGACTAGTAAAATGAGACTGCCACGGGAATTCTACGAGCAAGACACTGTAGATGTAGCACGAAATCTACTAGGCAAAATCCTGGTGCGCAAAATAGGAAAAACCACAATATCGGGCATAATAACAGAGACGGAGGCCTATCGACAATCAGATGACCCTGCAAGCCATGCGCATAAAGGAATCACACCTCGAAACCAGGCAATGTTTGGAAATGTCGGATGTGCCTATGTGTATTTCACATATGGAATGTATCATTGTGTTAATGTTGTGGCAAGAAACCAAAAACATCGAGCAGGCGCAGTCCTAATTCGCGCACTGCAGCCAAAATCAGGAATTGACGCCATGATAAAAAACCGAAAGACTGACAAGCTGGCAAATCTGACTAGTGGGCCGGGCAAGCTGACAATAGCGCTAGACATTACAAAAAAGCAATACGGCGAAGACTTGGTAAGATCAGCATCATTATACATTACAGAGGGAATCACACCTGATAGAATAATTTCAGCACCAAGAATAGGAATACGACTCGGCTTGGACAAAAAATGGAATTTTAGAATCTAGTCATCGTCTTTTTGTACAGTCCATGGGGCAAATCTACCCAAGATTTTCTCCCAGTTTAGGCGCAAAACCAACAGTACAGAGCCCGTGGTTACGGCTACAAATATTGCAAATCCGACATAGATGATGGTTGGATCCTCTATATTCTCTAGGAACGGGTCGACATAGTTTATTCCAAAATAATGCGATACCAGCACTATAACATAGCATAGGACAATTTTGCCAACCAGAGTAGAGATGAAAAATCTCAGGGGATTATACCTTGCAAGGCCTAGTGGTATGTAGATTAGGTCATCAGGAATTGGCGTGGCAGCAGCTACAAATGCGGCAGCTGCTCCATATCTTTTTACTAGTCTCTCAAAGGGCTTCATTCTTTTTCTTGTCTTTTCTGTGATGATTCGCCTTCCTTCGTATGATATCAGAAATATTATCTGCTTTGCCACAGTTGATGTTATTGCTGCAATAAACACCAAATAGTGAATGTTGAACTTGTCGCCTGCAGACATTGTAGCCAATAATATGAAAGATGGTAGCGGTACAAATGGAATTAGTGAGCCAAAAAAGCTAACCAGTGCCAATCCCAAATATCCGATTTCATCGGTAAATGGGAAAATAGCGGATAAATCCACGAACTTGGAAACGCCAGATGATTATTAAGCCATTATACCACCACGAGCTTAAAATAGAATAATTTGATACAAACAGAAAATGGCTACAAAAAAGCTGGAAGAAATCTGCAATAGGATTTCTCTGATTAGCCCGTACATTCGATTTGTTGGAGTAATTAGCACCAACGGCGAATTATTAGCATACAAGAGAAGAGACAACATGACTCCACTTTTGGACTCTACTGCTACTAAGAACCAGTTTGCACACATTGCGATAAAAACAGACATGGAGGCAAAGTTCGACAAGAGCCTGGGCGAGGTCCAGTTCGTGTGGGAAGAGCGCAAAAAGGTTCAGACAATATCGTTCGCGGTGGGAAAGCATCGAGTCTGGGTATCCATTGACAAAAAGGTAATCCGCTCAGAGATGCTTCGAATTATTGACGCGTGTTTTCCTATTGTGAAAAATTATTCGTAGAGCCAGCACTGCACGTATCCTGACTCTGTCTTTGTGTATTTTGGGTCCTGGGCACACTTGTCCATGACATGAATACATCTTGATGCGAATCGGCATCCTGGCTTTGGGTCTATGAGATTTGGTGGGGAGCCTGTAATGTATTGTGGTTTTTGCGAATCGTGCAATCTTGGAATGGATTTGATTAGTGCTTGCGTGTATGGATGTTTGGGGGTTTGCAGAATTTGTTGTGCCGTGCCAAATTCCACCATCTGGCCTGCATACATGATTCCAATTTTTTCACACACCTCCGATATTACTGCTAAATCATGCGATATTACCACAAATGATACCCCTTGCTTTTTTAGCGACTTGAATAAATTCAGGATTTGGGATTGTACTAGGACGTCCAGCGCAGTTGTTGGCTCATCAGCAATGACTAGTTTTGGCTTGAGTAGTAATGCCATTGCTATTACTATTCTCTGCTTCATTCCGCCAGAGAGCTCGTGTGGATATTTTGATAGTATGGATTCTTCTAGGCCCACTTGCAATAATAAAGACTTGATTGTTTCCCTGTCGACCGATTGGTGCTGTTTTTGAATGTCTGCGAATTGCTGCGATATTGTGTATACTGGGTCCAGTGAGTTCATTGCGCCTTGGAATATCATGGATATTTTCTTCCATCGGTATTGCGAGTCAAACTCGGCATTGGATAGCTCCAGAATCGATTTGCCGTCTAGCAGTATGGTGCCTGAATCGATATTGCCGCCTGGAATGGTCCTAATTATGGATAGGCCAAGCGTGCTTTTGCCGCATGCAGATTCTCCTACAATACCTACGGACTCGCCAAGACCAATGGAAAACGAGACATCTTGCACTGCTCTGACAGGCCCCTTTTCAATAGGATAGACGGCGTTTAGATTTTGTATGGAAAGAAAACTCATGGATCGTTGATCTGAGTCAAGGGCAACATTTAACTTTGTTTTATTTTTGACTTGGAATATTGCAAGTACCTATCTGTCTTTTTGATGCAAAAAATGCCGTGCTTTGTCCGCAGTGCGAGTCCAAGCTAGAGACGGGTCAGCTTACACAGGCAGACGTTGATGCATCAATGAAGCTTGCCAATCTTGCCAAGACCATTCCTGAAATAGAAAAGTTCTCTATGAATTCCTGTAGGCAAGTTGGCCTCAACCACGTATTGTATTTATCAAAACATGACATTGATGCCACGAGAAAAAGCCGCACAATGTATCGCGCAATTTCAGGCGAGTTTTCAGGCAAGGTCTGGCTTGTGGAATCCGAAGCATCTGACAGAAAATTCATCGAGGACTTGTTTTTTCCTGCAAAACTAATATCGATTAATGCTGTTTGGGCGCCTGGAGGCCTGCAGAAAACAAAGGTAATTGTTTCTGGCAAGTGGACTAGTCGATTCCCAATTGACACAGAGCAAGTAGCAAAGATTGTAAAAGAGCTGCGCCAGCTGGATATTGTAATAGAATTTGAGGAAAAGAAATGAAGTTCAAAAAAACCTACGACATTGACCAGATTTCAATATCACTAGAAGGAAAGCAAGTGGTAATTGGCGGCTGGGTCGAAGACCTGCGAAAACTGGGCAAAATGTCCTTTTTGACTGTGCGCGATGTCACGGGATTGGCACAAATTATAGTCAAAGATATTGCACTGCCTGAGGATTTGACGCGCCAGACAGTAATCATGGTGCAGGGAGTGGTCCAAGGAACCAAAGCGCGAGACTTTGCATATGAGATTAAAGCCGAGGCAATTGACATTTTGACCAAAGCGGTTCATCCTTTACCGATTGATCCAATCGGCAGACTGGAATCAAACATTGATAATCGACTAAATGCCCGTGCATTGGACTTGCGCAACCAGCGAGTGGCCGCCATTTTCAAGATTCGCTCTGCAGTTTTGGCGTCACTGCGAAAGACATTTCTGGAGAAAAAATTCATCGAGATTACCACACCAAAGATAATCGGCAGCGCAAGTGAGGGCGGTGCCAACCTGTTTTCATTGGAATATTTTGGCAAAAAAGCATACCTTGCGCAATCGCCGCAACTATACAAAGAACAGATGACTATTGGATTAGAGCGGGTCTTTGAGATTGCTTCGTTTTATCGGGCGGAAAAATCCCATACAGGTAGGCACCTATCTGAATTTACATCAATTGATCTGGAAGCTGCGTTCATGGACTATACCGATGTAATACAGATCCTAGAGGAGTTAGTTGTCCAAGTGTTCCGCGATGTCATTGAAAACTGCCAAAAAGAGCTTGCAATACTGGAGCGAAAGTTGGAGGTGCCAAAGACGCCATTTGAGAGAATTACATATTCACAGTTAATTGAAGAGCTGACAAAGAAAGGCGTTGACTTGAAGTGGGGCGATGATTTGCTTGACTCGCATCTCAAACTGGTAGGCGAATCACATCCTGGCTTGTTCTTTTTGCTTGACTGGCCTATGTCGCTAAAACCGTTCTATATTCACCCAAGGGATGATGACCCCAAGATTTCACGCTCATTTGACCTGCAATTTGGGCATTTGGAATTATCATCAGGAGGCAGAAGACTGCACGATCCTGCCACGCTAAAGGCCCGAATTGCAGAGCAAGGACTGGACCCTGCAACATTTGAGGACCACTTGCGCGCATTTGACTGGGGCATGCCGCCTCACTCGGGATGGGGAATGGGCCTCGACAGACTGATGGCCGTACTAGTTGGAATGGACAATGTCCGCGAAGTGGTGCTGTATCCTCGCGACCCAGAGAGATTATCGCCATAAATCAAATTAAGTTTCCAGCACATTACATTACCATTGGGCACCTGCGAATTTTGCGGCTCTGCATTTGGCGACAGATGATAGCCATAAATATATTATTTAAAGTTGCGCAAAAAATTCAGAAAACGTTCGATTATTTTTCCTAAAAATTATCTTTTCATTTCAAACAAACTAAGTTTTTTCTAAGGAGAAACTAAACCTCATGCCATGACAATAACAATTGAGCCGATCAAAATAAAGCAAAGCACATATCTACTCATACCAAAAAATATTGTCCAGATGATTGACTTCGATGATTCTTCCAAGATATCACTTGTGGTAAAAAACGATGAGAACAAATGCACTCTGGAATATCACATTAGTTCCAAGTCATAGATTTCTTGAGGAATACGTATCCTAATGTTGCGGCTTTACACTTTTCAGATATAGTCAAACGGTTTTGCTCAGAATTGGACCCTAAATGCCACAAACTACGATTCGAATCCACGTGGATTCAAATCACAGCAAAGAAACTATTTCTTTAGTAAATTCCGTAGTAGTTTTTGTGCCGCCAATATCCACAGTCTTGATTCCTTTATTGACAACGCCATATACAGCAGATTCCAGCTTTTTGGCAACCTCAAAGCATTTAGAGTCATTGTGTTTTTTACCCAGCCACTCTAGCATCATTTTTGCAGACAAGATGAACGAAGATGGGTTTGCAATTCCTTTGCCAGCAATGTCAAATGCCGCACCATGAACCGGCTCAAACAAGGCAAAATTATCTCCGATATTTGCAGCTGGTGCCATTCCCAAACCACCAACTACCTCAGATGACTCGTCAGATAAGATATCACCAAAGAGATTCGTAGTTACTATGACATCAAATGTTTCAGGTCTTCGAATTAGATTCATTGCGCATGCATCTACATACATTTGATCAAATTGTACATCCGAGTATGATTTTGCAACATCTGCACAAACTCTGGAAAACAAGCCATCTGTTTTTCTCATAACATTTGATTTGTGCACACATGTGACACGCTTTTTGCCATTTCTCTGCTTTGCCGTCTCAAATGCATATTTTGCAATTTTTGCAGATGCCTTTTCCGAAATAATCCTAAATGCTACCGCTGCGCCTGGCGTCTCAAACTCCTGCCCGGTGTACAAGTCCTCGGTGTTTTCGCGAACAATCACCATGTCTATTCCGTCTTTTAGTGCATTCATTCCAGGATACGATTTTGCAGGCCGAATATTTGCATACAAATCCAGCATTCTACGCAATACCACGATTACATCTGCAGCTGATTCACCTACCGGTGCCTTCATGCAGACATCAGACTTTTTGATCGCATCTAGTGTTTGATCAGGTAATGCCTTTCCGTACTGTTTTAGTGCAACATCTCCAGCTAGTAATTTCTGAACATCGAACTTGACATCTAATCTATCATGGATTGTATTTAACACAGAGACAACAGACTCGGATAATTCTGGCCCTATGCCGTCTCCGGTAATTAATGAAATCTTGTACAAGTTAGCTAACCCAGTTTTTTCTGCTTTAGTGTGTTTTTGAACATGATTCGGTTTATTCCTTCTATTACTGCCTGGACGCTTGTTGTGACGATATCCTCGCCAATTGATTTGGCAGACGCGACATTCCCATATGCATCCTCTACCTTTATTGTAACCTCACATAGTGCGTCTGCTCCGCCAGAAATGGAATCCAGTTTGTATTCTTTTACTCGGACCTTTGCTATTTCTCCGGTGGTTTTCTGAATGGCATTGATTGCCGCATCGACTGGACCTACCCCAAAGTCGGTTCCACTGTAATCAACACCGTCAATGTTTAGCTTGACAAACGCATATGGCATTGTACCAATACCCGTAGAAACTGAAAAGCCAGCAAGCTGAACAATTCTTTTGATTGGATGCTCTGATAGAATTTCATTTGCAATTGATACTAGCTCCACTTCGGTTACCTGCTTTCCTTGGTCACCGATTGCTTTGACTTTGTCTAGGATCTGCTTTAGTTGGTCCTCGTTTGGCTTGACTCCATATTCTTCTAGCATTGCAGAAACTCCGTGAATTCCTGCGTGCTTGCCAACTTGGAGCCAGCGAGTTCTGCCGACTAGTTCCGGACTGATTGGCTCGTATGTCAATGGATTGTTTAGTATACCGTGTGTGTGGATTCCAGATTCGTGGCCAAATGCATTCTCGCCAACTATAGCTTTGTTTGGCTGGACCTTGATTCCAACTAGGTTTGATACAAATTTTGAAGTCTCGTATAGTAGCTTGGTGTTGATTCCAGTTTCCCATTTCTGATCACCAAACTGTAAACATTGCAACGCCATTACAAATTCCTCAAGCGATGCATTTCCCGCCCGCTCGCCAATTCCGTTAATTGTTACATGTGCACATGCAGCACCTGCCTGTACGCCAGATATTGCATTTGCAACTGCCAGGCCAAAGTCATTGTGGCAGTGGACTGATACTGGTAGCTTGGTTGCGTCAATTGCATCTCTGGTAATTTCTGCAATGTATTGTGGTGTCGAATAACCCACAGTATCGGGAATGTCTATTCTGTCTGCACCTGCTTTAGCTACTTCGCCAAAGACATGCTTTAGAAATGCACGGTCTGTTCTTGTGGCATCTTCTGCTGAAAACTCTACCTGTAATCCGTGTGACTTGCCATATTCTACTGCCTCGATTGCCTTTGCTAGCGCCTGCTCGCGGCTCATCTTTAGCTTGTATTGTAAGTGAATGTCAGATGTTGCAATGAATGTGTGAATGTACTTTAGGCCGCAATCAATTGCTGCATCGATATCCTTTTTGTTGGTCCTAGCTAGGCCGCAAATCTCTGCGCGTAGTCCTGCTTTAGTAATTAGCTTGATTCCTTGTTGTTCTCCTTCTGATATCACTGGAAAGCCTGCTTCTATTGCGTCCACTCCTAATTCATCTAGTCTTTTTGCTATTGCTAGCTTTTTTTCTGGAGATAATGCTACTCCCGGGGTTTGCTCTCCGTCTCGTAGTGTGGTATCAAATATTCTAACTCGCATCAGTCCCCGCCCCTTTGTAGTGCAGCAACGCCAGTTCTTGCAATGTCTAGTATACCATATGGAGCAAGTAGCTCTTGAAGATTGTTGATCTGCTCAGGCGTGGCAGTGAGTTCCACCATGATAGAGTCCTTTCTTGCATCGTGAGCCTTGGCGCCAAACGAGTTTGCTATATTGTTGATTTCCATGGAATCCGACGGCTTGGATACTTTGACTCTAAACAACGACAACTCCCTGAATACTGTTTTTTTGTCGTCTAGTCGCTTTACCTCTATTGTGTCAATCATTTTGTCTAGCTGCTTTACAATTTGCCCAATCTGCTTTTCATCGCCTATTGTGGTAATTGTCATCTTGGAAAGCTCCGGATTTTCAGTCACCCCTACAGAGATTGAATCAATGTTAAAGTTTCTAGAGCGAAACAAATGAGTCACCTTGAATAGTATTCCAGGTTTGTTTTCTACTAGAATTGAGAGTATTGCCCACACCATTTTACACACCTATGATGGTAGGATCATGTCCTTAAGTGACGTGCCTGGCGCTACAAACGGCAATACGTCTTCTTCTGGGTCGATTGGAATGTCAATTACTGTTGCAACATCTGACTTTAGTCCCGCTTTGATTGCTTGGCCTAGCTCGTTTAGGTCGCCCACTCGAATTCCCTGTGCGCCGTACGATTCTGCTAGCTTGCAATAGTCTGGGCATCTTTTTTGGTCAACGCCAATCATTCTTCTGTCATAGAATGTTCTCTGCCACTGTGCAACCATTCCTAGGGTGTAGTTGTTTACTAAAAATACAATCACTGGTAAGTTATCTAGAACCGATGTAGCTAGCGAGTTTTCTGTCATGTTAAAGCTTCCATCGCCTGCAATGTCCACTACTGGCAAGTCTGGTCGAGCTGCCTTTGCACCAATTGCTGCTGGGAATCCCCAACCCATGGTACCTAGGCCAGTTGAGCTAAAGAAAGTTCCAGGAGATATCACATCATAGAATAATGATGCCCACATTTGGTGCTGGCCTACCTCTGTTGTTACAATGGATTGTGCAGGCATTACCTCACGCAATTTACGCATTATTCTAGCTGCAGTCAATTCTCCTTGAGGTATCTTGAGATTATCGTGCCAGTATTGCTTTACTTCGCTTACGTGCTTGAGCCATTCATTTTCTTCTGTCTTTTTGAACGCTTTTTGCATTAGTAATTTAACAAATATTCTCAATGATGCTTTGACATCGCCAACTATGGCAACACTTGTTGTTTGGTTTTTGCCAATTTCTGCTGGGTCGACATCTAGGTGTATGATTTTGAGATTCTTTTCAAATTCAGCAAAAGTTCCAACTGATCTGTCAGAGAAGCGAGTTCCAATAGCAAGCACACAATCCGCTTCGGACATTATCTTGTTTGCCTCTGCGTGTCCGTGCATGCCTATTGGACCTAGGGACAATGCATGGTTTTCCGGAAACGCCCCCTTGCCCTTGAATGTAGACACCACTGGAATCATTAGCATTTCAGCTAGTGACTGCAATTCCGCAAATGCCGACGATATTATGACACCGCCACCAGCTAGGATGACAGGTCTTGTGGATGATAACAACAACTTGATTGCTTTTTCTATTGCTACAACGTCAGGATCAGTCCATGGATGATATCCACGGATTTTGACTTCCTCTGGGAATGACATCTCTGCTTCGTTTGTCTGAACATCTTTAGGAATATCGATTAGTACTGCGCCAGGCCTGCCCGTCTCTGCAATGTAAAATCCTTTTTTGACTACTTCTGGAATGTCAGTTGCCTTGGTTGGCTGGAATGAATATTTCACAACTGGGTTTGCTATTCCAATAATGTCGCTTTCCTGAAATGCGTCTCTGCCAATCATTGCGGTTGGTACCTGTCCTGTTATTGCCACCATTGGTGCCGAGTCTGCATTTGCAGTTGCAAGACCAGTTACAATGTTAGTAGCTCCAGGACCAGATGTTGCAAAGCACACACCTGCACGTCTTGAAACTCTGCCAAATCCGTCTGCCATGTGCGCAGCTGACTGTTCGTGTCTAACTAGAATGTGTCTAATGTTGCTCTTGTAGAGCTCATCATACATTGGAAGGTTTGCACCTCCCGGTAGCCCGAAGATTTCTTTTACTCCTTGTTTTTCTAATGCTTTGATTAATGATCTTGCGCCTGAAATTTTTTCCATGATTTATTCACCACAAATGCGCGCTGTAGTATAAATTTACAGCACCAGCTCGACTAGCAGTCCTACAAATGGTGCTGTCAAGCTATGTGACATATTCAAAGTGATACAGCGAAATTATTCTTATAAAGATTGCTTGGCACAACACAGCCAAATCCCAAGGCTTAAACTCTGACTCAGGCTCAAAAAAATCACTTGACAGACAGAGAAGACATTATCAAAACAATAGAGACATTCTTTGAGGCAGGCAAAACAAAAGACCTCACACCGTTGCGAGAAATTCAGCTAGATGATCCTGCGTTTTCTTCGTTTTCTGACTTGCCCCCATATGACCTCAAAGACTACAAGACATCAGTCGAATTAGAAGAGCTGCGATTTGTCTCAATATCAGATTACGATTATTCCATTAGGAATCCAAAGATTAGCATCTTTGGAGATGTCGCAGTGGTGGCATTTGAGCTGACACAGAAAGGAATGCTAGTAGACACCAAGGCGTACACTGGCGAGTTTATGGAGATTCAGGGACGAGCTACCTTTGTCCTAGTCAAAAAGGAGAGCTGGAAGATAGCTCACATTCATCTATCAAAAATTTCTTAGAATAGAAAATTTTATTGTGGTTTTGGAGCTGCTGGTGCCGGAGTTGCTGGCTGTGCGGCTGGCTTTGGTTGTTGTGCTGGCTTTGGTTGTTGTGCTGGCTTTGGTTGTTGTGCTGGCTTTGGTTGTTGTGCTGGTTTTGTTTGTTGTGCTGGTTTTGTTTGGTTTGGCTTTTGTTGTGGTTTGTTTTGAGGACGGTTTTGATTTTGTGGTTTGCCTTGGTTTGGTTTTTGATTTGGTTTAGATTGATTTGGTTGTCCTGGTTTTTGGTTTGGTCGGTTTTGGTTGTTTGGTCTGTTTTGTTGTGGACGTCTTTGCTGGTTTCTGTTTTGGTTTTGTCTGTTTCCTTGCGGATTTGGCCTGTTTTGTTGTGGTCTGTTTTGATTTTGGTTTGGATTAAAGTTGCCTCTGTTTTGTGGTATTGGTTGCCCCTTTGCTAGTTGTTGGAACAGCTTGTATGCTTGGTCCAAGTTGTAATTAGAGTGGACTATGGCTCGTACTGCCCTAATCATTGCTACTGGGTGTTGTGATTGCCAAATGTTTCGTCCCATGTCTACGCCTGCAGCGCCTGCCTTGATGGAATTGTACGTCAGGGCTAATGCATCGCGCTCTGGGAGTTTTGGTCCGCCAGCTACGATAATTGGCACTGGGCAAGAGTTGACTACTTTTTGAAAGTCATCGCAATAGTATGTCTTTACCATGTGTGCGCCAAATTCAGCTGCAATTCTGCATGATAATGATAGGTATCTTGCGTCTCGCTTTGCTAGTTCTTTTCCTACTGCGGTAACAGCTAGTACCGGCAAGCCGTATTCTTCTGCCTCGTTTACTAGGTGTCCTAGGCCGACTAGGGATTTGTGCTCATATTTTGCACCTACAAAGATAGACATTGTTACTGCGGTTGCATTAATTCTAATTGCATCTTTGATGCTAGTTGTGATTTCCTCATTGGACAAGTCTTCGCCAATGATGCTTGCGCCGCCTGAAACTCGAAGTACAATTGGCACTGGGAAATTTGGATCAACTGAGCTTCTAACTACTCCTCTTGTTACCATCAAAGAGTCACAATACCTCACAATTGGAGAAATTGTTCTTTTTGGTACTTCGAGTTTTTCTGTTGGTCCAAGAAAATAACCGTGATCTACTGCAAGCATTACTCCTCTACCGTTGTTTGGCTTCAGAATGCTTGCTATTCTGCTTTTTAGTCCGTAATCCATATCTGCAAAAACCGACCTATTCAGACCCTTCTTAATCTTTTCCTCAGCCGTTTATTACTATCTTCATTGCGTTGTGGCCAGTGTGTGCATGCTCAAATGCCTTTTGTGATTCTGCCAATGTATATCGATGTGTGATCAGTTTTTTTGCAGGGACTTTGCCTGAAGAAATTAGATCTAGTGCTTGCTTTGTGTCCCGGTCGGATGCCGCATAGCTTGTAACCAGTGTCAGTTCTTTAGAGTAAATCACACTCATGTCTACATTTAGTGTTGCGCTCTTTGATGGGACGCCAAACATGACTATTGTGCCGCCCTTTCTTGTCAGCGCTATGGCATCAGTTACTGCTGACAGTGCGCCTGTTGCCACAATAGATACGTCGACTCCTTGGTTTGTCGTCTCTTCCAGGATTCTCTGAATAGATTGAGGTGTGCCGGACTTTAGAGGAATTGCGCCGTTTGATTTTGCATATTCTAGCCTAAAGTCATTTAGGTCTAGCGCAAATACTTTGGAGAATTCTTGCGCCTGTGCAAGCATTACATGCATCATGCCAGTCGGTCCTGCACCAAAGATTGCTGCAGTGTCACCTTTTTGGGACTCGAACTTGTTCCAAGACCTAATACAGCATGCCAGGGGCTCTATCAATGCTGCCTCATCAAATGACATGGAATCTGGAATTTTCAGCACTCCACCATGAGATACATTCCATTCTGGAACTACATATTCTTCTGATAATCCACATGGAGACAGATTAGTCTCATAATATTTTGGGCACATGGTTTCATTTCCATGATTGCACAAGTGACATGAATAACACGGTACGTGGTGATGTGTAAAGACTCGGTCGCCTTTTTTGAAATCCTTGACATTGGAGCCGACTTCAACTATTACTCCTGCTGGCTCGTGTCCAAGTCTCATTGACGGTTGGCCATATTTTCCAAATACTTTTTCTACATCAGAGCCACAAATTCCGCAAGATTGCATTTTTACTAAAATGTCGCCAGGGCCCACAGTCGGTTTTGTTGTTTCTGTAACATCAACAAGAGAAGGTCCTTTTACTGACGCAGTCTTCATTTGATGGAGATATTTGTTTAGGGTATATGTAGTCTTTTAGATGCTCAGACCTTGCATGCACAATTTTTCTGTCTTAGAATTTTGATTTGTTCTTGATAGGAATTAACAAAATCATTTTGTATTGTAGCGCCACTTGCCAGTCTTTTATCCAAGATACTGTTATGGTTGTATCCTCGCCTTATCATCTCGTCAACTAGCAAGTCGTGTCTGCAATATAACGCGCGTAGATGTACTCGCATACTGAACTTTTTTGCCAAAAATTAGTTTTAATCTAATCCCAGTGATTTTGCAAAACACTTGGAAGAACAATACGGGCTTGACCTGTATTCATATTCAATGCCGCATTCTTTACAGGTTTGTTTCATGGGGAATATTGTCTTTTTTTCCCTATAAAGAAGAGTGGACGGATTTGCGTGTTAGCACTATGATAAGCCGGTTGCCTTGGTTAATAATTCAAAAACGCAGATCACTAACTGAAACAAACCTCATGAATATTCATCCCAACGTTGATACGTTTTTTCTTTCATTATTGGTAGGTCTTGCCGCCACGCTAGTCATGACAGTAATCGAGATCCCGGCTTGGAAGAGGTTTGGATTACGCGGTGTCTTGGAATGGCATGAAAATCAGGTGTTATCTACAAAGTTTTTCAGATTGGCAGAGTCTGAGCTGCATGTAAAGGGCATATTCTTGTTGCACTTTGTAAATGGCGGCCTTGGCGGAATTGGTTTTGCTTTGGCTCTGATCGTATTTCCACTTGCGGCATCAAGTGTTATTCTGGCAGGCCTCGCCTATGGAATATTTTTGTGGCTAGTCACTCTAATTCCAATACACAAGCCAATTACAGGAATAATACCGTGGAGGCATCCTGATGGAAACACCCCCATGATAACAAGTCTGATTGGTCATCTAGTGTACGGAGTTGTTACGGGATTGTTGTTTATTGTAATATGGTGAGTAATTTCCAAACATGATTCGGGATTTTGAAAAAATTGTTACAATTTTTCAAACAATCCGTTCGATTCGAACATGATATCAGATATTATAAAATTCAAATGATACCATACAATGTCAAGATGGGATAGTCCAGTAGATGACTTTTTTTCAGAGGAAGAAGAATCCAGGCTGCTAAAGAAATTCCACGATTATGCAGAAATAGAGAAAAAAGAGTCAGAACGCAGGCGATTCTTGGAAGTATCTGACAAGAAAAAGCCTAGCCCCTGGGGCAACAGATTCGTATTATCTGCCATAATCCAAGGCGCAGTCATAACAGGATTAACAGTTTCATTGATCCTAATGCAAGCAATATTTTCCGAAGTATCACTGATAGAGTTTTTGTCACTGTCACTTGATGGGCCTGCAAAATGGTTCTTTTTTGGATATTTCATGTACATCACACTAGTAGTAGCAATAGCAATCACCGCAATTTTCTACAATCACCTAGAATCAAATCTAGGAAAACAAGTGCGCGGAACAAAAACCAAGCTAGCCTGGACTCAGCTAATCGGAATGAATGTTGGAGGGGCAACAACTACTATTCTTCTCATAGTTGCAGGATTTGTTGGAACTGGATTTGTCAGCTTTGCAGAAGGCGAGCAAAACCAAGCGCAATACCTAATGGATATTGTCAAGCTTCCAGTAGCAGTGTTTGCCCTAGTCTTTGCGACAGGCATGATAGCTGGCGGAATTGCATATGTTACCACATATCTTGGCGGGCCAAAACTATCAAAGCTGTCAAAACATGAAAACCTGGCAAAATATGATAGATTCTAGACGCCCAAGATAGTCTTGAGCATTTTTCTATAGTCGACTTCCTTTTTCTCAGATCCAGACGCAGGAAGCGCAAATACGAGTGGCTTTGATTTTGTTGCGCGAAGCTTGGTTAGCTCTGTTGCAATTGGAGTAGACATGTCTTCAGATATCAAAACCAGGCCAACATCAGGATCGTTTGCTAGTTTTTTTACTTCCGAGAATGCAGTTTGTGGGGTATCAACTACAACACCTTGTACTCCGGCAAGCTGAAAGCTTGTAACAAAGATTCTGCTGCCTATAGTTACAATCTTCACGACTTTTGCGCCTACATGTACCAATTTAACCGTTTTTTCTTCATTCCCAAACGTTGATTTAGCAACCACGCAGAGACACCACAATGTCGCTAGACAACACAAAAACAGTCTATCTTTTTGTTCATGGAAGAATGGATCTGATGCAAAAATCAGTTGATGCCCTAGTGTCAAAGGGATTTGCAAAAGACAGGATAACGCCAGCAGTTCCAACAAAGGTAGGCCAAATTGGAGAGTACATGGCGATGCTTTGGATGCCTCCAAATCCAGACCACATCAAGATTCAAAAAATCACCAAGGTGGAGCCAGTCGAGCCGCAGGGAATGATTGGCCTATGGAAGGGCGTCTCTAAAGAAGACATTACCACAATTCCACTATAATTTTTCCAGATTCTGAATATTGGAAAAAGAATTATTAACGAATGTTAATTTGTAAGGCCAAATGACAGTCAAGATTTTATGCAAAGATTACGGGTTTGAGTGTGAGTACTTCCTAGAGGGCAGAAAAAGCATATCACTAATCAAAGAACTCAGAAAGCACTTTGATTCAGAACATGGAATCGATTATTCCGAAGAGGCATTAATTCAGATGCTTGTAAATCACGGACATTCCAGAGATTCCATTAGGAATGAGTAAGTTAGATTTCAGAGATTAAGCCTTTTAGAAAGTCAGCATATTCGTCATCGGAAAATTCCACATATTCTATTTCGTGTTGTTTTTGCGCTATTCTAAGCGAGTCCAAATGATAGCAGGATTTTTTGCCCTTTAGTTTGCCAAAGTAAAACCCCTCGCAAGAACAATAATCATGTTCTGGTGCAAGCCAGTGCTCTTTTCCCATGCCAACTACTGTCCAGATTTGGCGCTTGCTTGGCTCAAAGATGTGGCATTTGACTCGCCTCTCCGATACAATGACTGATGTTTTTTCTTGTTCCAACAAGAATTAATTCAAAACACATTGTATTATTTTTTGATGAAAACAAAGCCAGTATCCAGCGAGGCAGCCTTAATTCTACAAGGAGACAAAAAGCACCTAGTCCTAACGGATTTGCATGTTGGCTTTGAAGCAAATTTAGCGCAAAACAAGATCTTTGTTGGAAAAAACACCACATTAAACGAATCAATCCAAAAAATAACCTCACTGATAGATTCAGAAAAGCCAGACTCACTAATCTTGCTAGGCGATGTAAAGTCAGGAATTTCCAGGATCTCAAAATCAGAGTGGGATGAGGTGCCAAAATTATTATCTGCACTAGCAGCGAAAACCGAAACCATACTCATACCTGGAAACCATGATGCAAACATTTCCCATCTAACGCCGCCAAGCATAACTTTGATCAGCTCCCTTGGAATGATCCTAGAAGACACACTGCTTACACACGGCCACACAATGCCCACTGAGAATTTTTCACACGTATCAAAAATCATAATGGGTCATGTCCATCCGGTTTTCTTTGATGAGGATTCCATTTTGAATGGCCAGCGCGTCTGGGTCTCAATTAGGACACAAAAGGAAAACATCTTTCCATCAGAGTCAGGAGAACTAGAAATAATCATTGTGCCGTCGTTTAATCGGTATTTTTACGCAACCAAGAAAAAATCATACAAAAAATCAATCTCACCAATCATAGAAAAGATCAAAGGAGATCTGTCTGCAAAAATCGTAACCCTTGACGGCACAATAATTGGAGACGAGTCATCATTATCCCAAGTAATCTAGTGAACAATACCATTCATTCTTATTTGGATTGATAAAAGCCAAGGCATGTCATATGACAAAAAAATGTACCCATGCACATGCTCAGACTGCGGTAAAGCATCAGAGGTACCTTTTGAACCAAAACCAGACAGACCAGTTTATTGCAAAGAATGTCTACCAAAACACCAAAAACCAAGATTTCAAAAAAGATACTAAAACTTAGTTGAGTCTTTTTTTCTTTTTTATTATATTTTTAGTGATTTTTTAAGATCCTTGTACCTATTTCTGATGGTAACCTCTGTTACGCCTGCTGCCAGCGCCACATCCTTTTGAGACACATCAGCATTTTGTGCAACACATGCGATGTATAGAGCCGATGCGGCCATGCCCATCGGATCTTTTCCGGCAGTGAGTCTTTGCTCGTTTGCAACCCTCAGAATTTCTAACGCTTGCCGTTTTATTTTTTCATTAAGCCCAACCTTGTTTGCAATCTTTGAGATGCACGTAACGGAATTGACAACTGGCATCTTCAGATCAAGCTCGTTTACTAACAATCTATAGTTTTTTGACAGATCCTTGCGCTTGATGTTAATTGCCGCCGACACATCACCCAAAGTCCTAGGAGTCTCGACATCACGACATGCAGCATAAACGGATGCGGCAAGTACACCTTCTATAGATCGTCCACGAACCAGACTTTTAGATAGTGCCTTTCTGTAGATGTATGCAGCTTTTTCTACTATAGCATTAGATAGTGTGAGTTTGTCTTTTAGCTTATCCAGTTGGACAAATGCATAACGAAGATTTCTGTCTGCTTGTGCATTCATCTGACTGCGTGAATCCCATGTTCGTAGCCGCTTCATTTCGTGTTTTGCCTGACTCGAAAGCGGTTTACCGGTAGCATCCTTATTTACAGTACCAATCACCGTAGACAAGCCCATATCATGGATTGCAAGGGATGTTGGGATGCCAACGCGAGTTTTGTCCACTCCGTCATCTTTTACCATATTGCGCTCAGGACCTATCTCGTCGATTTGCTCATCAACGACATAGCCACATGTACGACAGAACCGCTCGCCTGTGACTCCATCAGTTACAAGCATTCCTTTGCACCTAATACAATTTTCAGAGTTTAGTTTACGAATTATCATCGCAATTCAAATTTTACAATAAAACTAAAAATCCACAACATGGATGTTTTCTTTTGAGTCCAGTTGCAATGTCTTTAGTGTTTGAATCATTTTAGAATTGCAGTCATGCGGAACTGCGATGAAAAGCGGCAAGTGTGTGCGCTCTGATGCGCCAGACCGCATCAATTTGTTTGAAAAATCAGCTAGTTGTTCTTTTGTTCTTTGCTCTTCGAGTTCCGTGCAGACTTTGGCTTCACCAATATAGCCAAGGTGTTTTGTGCGGTCAAACGCTATTATGTCTGGCGGATGCCTGTTTATCACAAACGGTTTTTCATATTTATCATAGTTTGCGTATTGTATCTCAAGTCCAAGGGATGTAAAATGATCAATGAGGTGCTTTACAAGAGATTTGTGGTCCTCACGATTCTTTGGCACGCATGTTTGTTTACTAGTCACTATTAACCCTTGGTAATCACATTAGCAAAACCACCGTTCTTATGCAACAATGTCATAATACAATCATGCCATATGGAAAAACATGTTCAGATTGCGGAAAATTCTCTGACGCAAAATTTGATTCTTCGCCAAGCAGGCCTAGTTATTGTAAAAAGCGTAGCCCATTGCATGAAAAATCAAAATCCTCACGAAAACGATTCTAGATGTAAAAAAAGAAATCGACCTATTTAGGTCACTTTGATTTTTTCTTTGCTTTTGATTTTGCTGCTGCTTTTTTCTTTGCGGCCATACAGCTAAGATTTTTGTATGTTATTAAGCATGTTCATTTTGCGATTTTGATCAAAAAAATTCCAATAATTTTGCGATCTGATTCGATCAAACATCAATTACTGTTTTTGATTCATTTTTGCCAGAGCATCTGCAAAGATCTTGCCATAGTAATCTAGTGCTTGATGAATGTACTGATCACACAGATGCATCATTTTTTCCTGTACGTCAACACTTGATTTTTGAGTGCCCGTCATTACCTCTATTTGCGAGCAATACAGTTCAGTTACAACACTCCAATAGTTGTTTATTGCATCTAACATGTTTTTATCAATGCCAAGCCGATCAAAGTACTGCTTTTGCCACAAATAGCAGGTGCCAAAGTAATCATCCAGTAAATGTAGATATTGTGTGTACAGATTTGAGCTTGCCTGGATGTTTGGCGGAATTTGTGATTCCAGTTTTTTGATTACCTTGGTGGTGTTGTTTTTTAAAATATCGCAGATAGATATTGCATCATCCAAGTATGGGTATTATGCTGCACCGTAACTAGTAAACATTCACTTTAGATGGGGTCGTACGGCTCTAGTGCTTTTTTGGTCGTTTCGTTGTGATTCATCCATTCTAGTGTCTTTACAAAGGATTCCGCAAGCTCTGTGGTAGTGAGCACGGGTATGCCAAGCTCGATTGCCTTTCTTCTAATTTGGTATTCGTCATTTAGCATTCCTACGTATTTTTCCAGAGTTGATGTGGATGGAATATTGATGATGAAATTGATTTTTCTCTCATATAACAAGTCCGAGATGTTTGGCTTTCTTTCCGGTTCGGAGATCTTGTGGACTATTTGAACATCGCCGATTTGTTTTTCCTCTAGGAATTCTGCAGTGTGCTCTGTTGCCAGCAACTTGAACCCAAGGTGCTTAAGCGTAGCCATTGTTTGAAGCAGTTTTTCCTTGTTTTCCGAGCCGCCTATTGTGATCAGCGCGGTGCCAGTCTTTGGCAGATTATATCCAACGGAAATCAAGCCCTTTGATAGTGCATCATAGAAACTATCTCCAAAACATGCAGCCTCGCCAGTTGATTGCATCTCTACACCGAGTACAATGTCTGCCCCATCCAGCTGCATAAACGAAAACTGGGGCATCTTGATTCCATGTATTGGTGTTTTCTTCCATTTGTCGGGCTGGATTTTCGGTATCTCTTTTCCAAGAACTGCTTGTGCTGCCAGGTTGATAAGATTGGTTTTGATCAGTTTTGATACAAACGGCATTGAGCGAGACGCCCTGATGTTCAGCTCTATTACATAGACCTGATCATTGTTTATCAAAAACTGCAGATTAAACGGTCCTCTAATGTTAAACGACTTTGCAATTCGTGTCGCATAGTCAGTTATCGTTTCGACCTGCTTGTTTGATAGTCTCCATGGCGGAATGACCATCATTGCATCACCAGAGTGTACGCCAGCCGCGTCAATGTGCTCCACGAGTGCGCCAATGAAAACGTTCTTTCCATCAGATACCCCATCGACATCTACTTCCAGGGAATTTAGCATGAATTTTGTTATTACAACTGGATGATCCGGTGAAAGAGTTGTTGCCTCGCCAACATATCTAGATAATTCCTCTTGTGACCAGACAACCTTCATTGCTGCACCAGACAACACGTATGAGGGCCTAACCAAGACAGGATAGCCAACCTTTGTGGCAAAGGATTTTGCCTCTGAAAAGTTGGAAAATGCCTGCCATTGAGGCTGCTTTATGTGCAGTTTGTCCAGAACTGCGCTGAATTTAGAGCGGTCCTCGGCTCTGTCCACATCTTCTGCAGATGTGCCAAACAGCTTGATTCCAGATTTTGCCAGTTTTGGTGTCAGATTGTTTGCGGTTTGTCCGCCCACGGATGTTACTACGCCTTTTGGATTTTCCATGTCCACTATATCGAGAATTCTCTCGAGTGTGAGCTCTTCAAAGTATAATCGAGAGCAAATGTCATAATCAGTAGATACTGTTTCAGGATTACAGTTCACCACGACAACATTTGATTCGCCGTTTTGCTGCAAGCCCCAGACCATGTTGACTGTTCCCCAGTCAAATTCCACTGAAGAGCCGATTCGATATGGGCCTGCGCCCAATACTATGATGCCTTTTTGATCAGGTGTTACTGTAATGTCGTTGTCATAACCCCCATAAGTCATGTAAAGATAGTTAGTCTTGGCAGGCCACTCTGCTGCCAGTGTGTCAATTTGCTTTACTACGGGCAACACTCCCATGTCTTTGCGTATTTTGCGTATTTCCATGTCGTCTTTGTTTGTAGCCCGCGCAATTTGCTTGTCAGAGAATCCCAGGTGTTTTGCCTTTCGCATTATTTCTTTGTCCAGTTGTTTTTTCTTGAGGTCAGATTCTACATCGACGATATTTTTGATTTTCTCAATAAACCACGGATCAATAAACGAGAGTTTTTGGATTTTTTCAACAGAGATTCCTTTGCGGAGAGCAGCTGCCACATAATACAAAACCCGGTCGTCTGCGTTTAGCAGGTGATTTTCAATGTTTTCTATTTCCTCATCATCCACATTGATTCTATTTAGCACCAAGCCATCATTACCAATGTCTAGCATTCGAATTGATTTTTGCAGTGATTCCTCAAATGTGCGCCCGACTGCCATTACCTCGCCTACTGACTTCATTGTAGGACCAAGCTTGCGGTTTGCACGCTCAAATTTGGTAAAGTCCCACCTAGGATGCTTGATTACGGCATAGTCCAGGGACGGCTCAAAGCACGCAGTCGTGGTTTTTGTGATTCTATTTACCAGCTCAGGCAATGTATGTCCTAGTCCGATTTTGGCAGACATGTACGCAAGCGGATATCCGGTTGCCTTGCTAGCCAAAGCAGATGATCGTGATAATCTCGGATTGATTTCAATTGCAACATATCTATCGGATTTTACATCCAGTGCAAACTGGATGTTGCACTCGCCAATTATTCCGACATATTTTGTTCCACGTAGTGCGGCAGAGCGCAACATGTGGTATTCTCGATTGTCTATTGTTTGAGAGGGGGCAACTACAATGTTATCACCAGTGTGGACTCGCATGGATAGAACATTTTCCATGTTACACACAATGACATTGTTTCCCTCATAGTCCTGCATTACCTCATATTCAATTTGCTTCCAGTGGCCAATGTATTCCTCAATTAGTACTTGGTGTACCAAACTTGCATTGAGGCCACGCTCTACAATTTCGTGCAGTTCAATTTCATTGTGTGCAACTCCGCCTCCACGGCCGCCCAAAGTATAGGCGACTCGAATTATTACCGGGTATCCCAGTTCTTCTGCTGCCTTTTTTGCATCCTCAAATGTGTTTACCGTTTTTGATCTGAGTACCGGAACTCCACATTCATTCATCGAGTCCTTGAATAATTGTCGGTCTTCGGTTCTCTGAATTCCTGGGATTTGCGTTCCCAAAACTTTGACTCCATATTTTTGTAAAACGTTTGCCTCAGCTAGTTTAACACCGCAGTTAAGGGCAGTCTGTCCCCCATATCCAAGCATTATTCCATCTGGTCGCTCTGATTCTATTATAGAGGAAACATACTCTGGCGTAACAGGAAGTAGGTACACCTTGTCTGCAAATCTAGTATCAGTCTGAATCGTTGCGATATTTGGATTGATCAGTACGGATTTCAGACCGTCTTCGTGTATGGCCTTGAGGCATTGGCTACCGGAGTAGTCGAATTAGCGGTCGTTTTAGCGACTTTCGCCTGCTTCTCCGATTTTAATTGCCCCACTGCCTAAAACTAGGATTTTTTTCAGTGACTCATTATTGATTTTGCTTCCCTCCTTTTATCAAAGAATCAAGCTCTTCGAAAACAAATTTGCAGTCATATGGGCCAGGCGATGCCTCTGGATGAAATTGCACTGCAATTATTTTTTTGAGCTTGTGTCGAATGCCTTCGACTGTGTTATCGTCAGTGTTTGTAAACCATAAATCAAATTCCGTTTTTCCTAGCGAGTCAGGGTCTATGCAGTATCCATGGTTTTGCGATGTGACATAGACTTGCTTGTTTTGCAGATTAAGACAAGACTTGTTTTGTCCCCGGTGCCCGTACTTTAGCTTGTAAGTACTGGCACCACCGGCTAGGCCAATTATCTGTGCGCCAAGACAAATTCCAAGTGTTGGGATGTCATTTTGGATTAGATTCTTGGCAGTCTCTATTGTCTCAGGACATGCTTCCGGATCTCCAGGACCATTACTTAGTACGACTCCCTTTGGATCATATTTCATTATATCAGAATAGCTAGTGTTCCATGGAACCTTGATTACCTTGTATCCCAGATCCCGGACATTTCGCAGTATGGCATTTTTGACGCCAGTATCCACCACAACAACACAATCAGATTCTTGCCCAAATGTCTGGGCTTGTTTTGTGGAAACGGCATCCATGAATTTTTCTTCAGAATATGGCTTTGCAGCTGCCAATTCCTTTTTGACTTGTTCTGCATTGATTTCAGAATCAGAGACTACTAGTGCAGCCATTGTGACTCCGCTGATTCGAAGTTTCTTTGTCAGCTCCCTAGTATCAATATCGGAAATTCCCGGTACACCTTCCTTGTGCATCCACTCATCTAATGTCATGGACAAATTCCAGTGGCTTGCAATCTCTGATAATTCATGTACTACCAATCCTCGAGCCTGAATACGCCCAGATTCAAAGAATTTTGATATCCCAGACTCATCGGCTTGTGCAGGGTCAGGCACGCCATAATTGCCCACAAGTGGATAGGTCAGAGTCAAGATTTGCCCAGAATAAGACGGGTCGGTTAGGGTTTCGACATAACCCACCATTCCGGTGTTGAATACTAATTCTCCAAAAACAGCCCTTGATGCACCAAAGCCCCTGCCAGAAAGAATAGTACCATCAGACAAGATCAGTTTTGCATTTTTATTTGCAAACTGGGATTTTTTTATTGAAATTGTGACCCTCCGTGTTTGGATTTTAGAGATGATTTAAGTTTTATGAGTCTGATCGCATCTAAAATCTGGATTGTGAATAAGGAAAAATGATTGATTTTGTTATTATTGGGTTGTACAGTTTGTTCTACCTTGGTTTTATCAGTGCGTGATTTTTTCTTGCATAATTTTCAGGATTAGCTGAAATGATAATAATTATTGCAGCCTATATTCATTAGAATGGAGATTGATGACTCAACAAAATCTTGCATATCAATTTTTTAACAACACATCCAGCACGTATGATAAAATAGTTGCATGGACTACTTTTGGAAGAGATAGTTTTTGGAAGAGAAAAATCATAGACGAAATCTCGGATGGGGGTCTCTTCTTAGATCTTGGTTGCGGCACTGGTATTTTGACTAGAAAAATTGCACAGAAATTTCCGATGGCAAAAATAGTTGGAATTGATATAACTTTGAGCTATCTTAAAATCGCAAAGAAAAATTCGTCATCATACAAAAACATTGAATTTTTGTATCAAGACGCAGAAAAACTCGCATTCAATTCGAAATTCGATTGTATAGTGTCATCATATATTGCAAAGTATTGTGATCCGCAAATTCTTGTAAAAAATTCTTTAGACATGTTAAACCCAAACGGGAAAATAATCATTCATGATTTTGTCTATCCAAGAAATAAAACCATACAAACATTGTGGAATCTTTATTTTGTAATATTGAACGGCATTGGGAATTTTATTCCCGAATGGAAGGATGCGTTCTCTAAGCTACCAAAACTAATAAGATTAAGTGCTTGGCTCGAAAAATACGAAAGGGAAATGAAATTATGCGGACTAGACGTCAAAATACACCGTCATACAGGTAATTGTGTAGCCATTCTGATTGGAGTTAGAAGAAATACCTAAGAACGAAAAAGACTACAGTTGAGGCAATCACTCCATATGTTATTGATTTTAAGATCAACTCCTTATTGCGTATTATACGGAGTTCTGCATCGTTTTGTTTACATTCTTTGTATTTTCGTGAAGTGGTTATCAACGCATAAGTGATAATTGCAGAAATGAAAGACAGCAACACAGATTCGGAATTAATGGTGTTGGTTTGTATTGCAGCACCAGCAAATACTGGGAGTATCCCCCACGACAGTATGGTTGAGGATTTATTATGGAATTTTCCTCCGAACCATTCTAAATTGTATGCAAACAAGAAAAACCCTTCAGCGATTCCTATCGGGAACAGTAACGGCGAATCCAAAAATGCATAGTACAATCCAATTGTAAGAGCAATACCCAGTGCAGACATTGCGATTATCCAAAGGAGTTTTTTTGGAAGGTTTCCCCATGGCTTTGTTTTTCCTCCTACTGCATCAAGACAGTGTGCAGAGACCCCAACGGATAGAAAATAGATAACACAGATTGCCACAAATCTCCCAGTTTCAAATTGTCCAGAAAGCGACCCCCATGCAGCAAAGCAAGTAACTATTGAAGTGTATGGAAGAAACAGAATTCCTACGCCAATTCTGAAATTTCTCGGGCCAAACTTTGGAACAAACCATTCTGTAGTTCTATCTTGTTGCACAGGTAAGTACTACCAGATTATCGCATATATCGTTTATTTATATAGAAAATTCATTCGGATTTAATATTAAAAAATCACAATATGATTAGTGAGAAATCATCGTAAGCTGATAGTAAGGGGAGTTAGCGAGCCGCTTTACAAGATTCCTTTTCATCAAAAAGCCCCAATCAGACGTTTGTCCATGTTGAGCAGATCCTTAATTCCAGACTCGAAGATGCACATTGCGGTTCATTTTGTCGATGCGTCAAAGAAAAAAATACCAGAATACAGCAGACTGCACAAACACGACGTGGATGAGATTAATCTGATTCTATCTGAAAACGATAAGCTGATCTACGAGGTTCAGCTTGGAGATAAATGCTACAAAGTATCATCACCATCAACAATATTCATCCCAAAGTGGACAAAGCACAAGGCCAGAGCCACATCTGGAAGCGGGATCTTTGTATGCATAATCAAGTCTAACAAATACAGATCTTTTAGTGCCTAGCCACATGGTAAAATATGGATAGAAAAATCAGCAAAGTTCTTGCAAGACTTGAAAAACAAGAAAGAGCCGAGCTGAGAAAAGGCGACTCGATTTCGAATTTACAAAAAATACACACCATCACATCAAAAATCGGCAGATTTTACAATGTTCTGTTAAAAGCAACAAAAGCAAAAACAGTTCTTGAAATAGGTACATCAGCAGGATATTCCACAATTTGGTTTGCAGAAGCACTGCAAAAAATCCCCAAATCAAAGATAATCACCATAGAAAACAATCCAGAAAAAATTCAGATTGCAAAAAGAAATTTTGAAGAGTCTGGTATTGCCGATAAAATAGAAACAAGATTTGGTGACGCCCTGGATGTTTTAGAATGGATTTCTCACGAGCCTAAAAAAACAAAATTTGACTTTATATTTATTGACGCAGACAAAGAGCGCTATATCCAGTATTTTGACGCCAGTCTGCCATTACTCAAAGTAGGAGGATTGATCTGTGCCGACAATATCACGTATCCGAAAAAATTTAATAATTTGATGAGGGCGTATTTAAAACACGTCAGGAGTAACCGAAAAGTCATTTCCGTAACCGTGCCAATTGACAATGGTGAAGAGATCACAATAAAGCTTGAGCCATAGTTTATCAAGACATCCATTTTTTATGCATGATGACGTAACAGTAATTGTGGTCATTGTTTGGATTGGAATAGGATTCGGAATACTACTAGCGATTGTTTTACTCAAAAAAACAATTACATCATCGTCAAGGGCTCCACTCAGAATCAGTCTTTATTGTAAAAAATGCGGCTACAGAACAAATGGTCTAAAATGTCCAAGATGTGAAAATGTCCAGTTAGGCTCAAACTAGATACCACGGCACTATCGGACATCAGGACACAATCATTATAATATCGTGTTTGCTTTTCTAATCGTCTTATGAAAATATCTGGTTATGTTTTACTTGGAATTCTTGTTGTTGGTGGTTTCGGAATATTTGGTTTTGTGGTAGGGGAAAGTTTTGAAAAATCAGCAACTGATAAAACACTAGAGAGTGTAGATATTTTTGAGCAAGGCAAAACAAACAATAAGGATTTTATGCAATCTGAGCTAAAAATAAAAGGCTAAAGCGTTGTTTGCTGTCCATTTGATCAAAATCTAACCATTCAGCAATACGACAGTTTCATGAACATTTGTTTTAATATATCAAGAAAAATATTACAACTTTACAGAGATTCAGAAACGAACCTTATATTTTGAAACTGCCAACATGTGTTATGAGCTTCCAAGTCAGGCAAAGGAAACTAGACAAGGTAGCCATGCTTGTGATGTGTGGAGCAGTCATTGGCTTCCTAGTAGGCTTTACCCTAGCCCTGTACAAGTAAAAACGCTTGTAGTCAGGATTGATGGGCCTTACTGTTTATGCTACTCGAAATTGTAGAGAACGAATTTAGTAATATTTGATCTCCAGATATTATTTGCCGCCCTGAGTTAGTATTGCAATCAGAGTATTTGTACCACGGATGTTTGGCAGTTTGCGAATTTTGTTTGTCATAATGTCGTCAATTTCTTCTCTTGAATCTGCGGTTATTTTGACAAAGATATCAAAGACGCCATATGTCCCCCGGACTTCCTTTACTTGTGGAATGTCCGTCAATTTTTTAATGATTTCTGTCTCACGGCCCATATCACACTGTATGAGCACATAGGATATTTCCATGATAAAATTACGTGAGTTTAGCTAATAAGGGTTTAATGATTCATAAGCGCAATCCAATTATCCTCATGATTTTGTTTGCCATTGCATCAATTTGTACATGAGGCTCTACTGAAACCAGCAATATGTTAGAATCCAGAGGAAAGCTCATCACTATTGCATTCTCTCTATATGACGCAGAATACTTTACAGGCCCTAGGCAGTAATCGAATTCTTGCCTCATTGAGACTCGTAGTGCAAGCTCCAAGTACAGCTTTTGCAGTTCTGCATCATCAACCAGAGGCTTTACTCCTTTTTTAAAGCCGCCAGCAACGATCTTGCCCATTCTGTTTATTATTCCTGCAAATCTTACGTCGGCTTCTTGTAATGCCAAATTGCATTTTTGATTTAAACCCCAATATTCATCGGATTCTTCCATCTGCGAATTCAATATTGACTGTATCACTGCATCCTAAAATTTTAGGATGATTCATCATCTCTTTATTGTTGTATATATTTAGATACAAAAAATGAAAATTCGTTTAGTGGTCAAATTTCAACTTTTTATTTCTGTGTCACGTATATGGCTTGGGTAGCAACTACAGAAACACTAGACAGCTAGTGGCTGATGCAAGAGTCATCAGTTGGCGAATAGATTGCTGCCCGAACATCTAATTACGATATGGTCTACAGTGTAATTGGAAAAAAGACGCGTCACCCTAACTGTGCTTCTTGTTCGCCCATAACGGATTTTGATAGTGGTGAGGTAGTTTGCAGTGATTGTGGATTGGTGATGGTCGAAAGACTAGAGTCCACAGACAGGGAGTGGCGATCTTTTAACGGTGAATCTGATAATAGTAGAGTAGGCCAACCCACAGTACTTGCGTTTGGCAACATGCGATTGTTTACTAATATTGGAAACGAAAACTGGGATTTTTCTGGCAAACCACTGTCATTTGTTACAAAAGGTGCAATGTATCGCTTAAGGATGTTTGATTCCAGAAGTAAAACACATACCTCTTCCGATAGGAGCTTTTGCAGAATATTTTATGAGTTTGAAAAGCTGAGACACAAGCTTGCTATCACAGATGCAACCATAGAAAAAGCTGCATACCTATTTAGAAAAGCCAAGGACAAAAAACTGACTCGAGGGCGAAACGTATTGTTGATAGGTGCATCTTGTTTGTATGCAGCGTGCAGAGAAAGTGAGACTCCCAGAACTCTTCACGATATAGCAACTTCCCTAAATGTAAAGAAAACGGATGTCAGCGCCTGCTATAGATTGCTTGTGCATGAGCTAGAATTGACGTTGCCTGTTGTGAATTTGTCCAATTGCGTCACGCGAATCGCAAACACCCTTGGCGCGTCTGAAAAAGTCAAGCGTCTGGCCATATCCATACTGCAAAAGGCAGAACAAGCCAAAATAACTGCTGGAAAAGACCCCATGGGACTAGCCGCGGCCATAGTTTATGTCGCAGGAATTGAGTTGGGTGAGTATTATTCACAAACTGAGCTAATCCAAATAGTAAAAACCACTACCGTGACAATTCGAACCAGGAGTAATGAATTAAAGAAAAGAATTTTGCGCAATTAAATTTTCTGAAGCACATCAAGAATTTTTGATATAATCAGATCGTGGTTTACGTCTATTTCAGTAGAAACCAAGAGTAATTCTGCCTGGTTTAATGGAAAAGTCATACGCTTTATCTTTTCATATTCTGCCAGCGAATATTTTCCCTGTCCGATGAACGTTGCAAGTGCACCACGAGTCTCCCATCTCATAATGGAATGCATGGCAGATTTGGTAATCTCTTCGGACGGCAGCAATGGATCTAGATCAGCACGTATCCCACCACATAATTTATGCCCGCTTTTGTGATATATTGCAACATACCTTATCTTGGGGTCAATCTCAAAAATTGTCTCACACAAGTTCTCATAGTCTGAAATCATAAAATGAGCTTTTCTTTGCTGATTACCTTGCATGTAAGATCATCAATTTCGATGGCAAACTCGGTTATGCTTGATTCCACTAATACCGTAGTCGTATTAGTCTCTTGTATTCTCACTATTGATATGACCTCATAATTTCGTAGCTCGTCAATCTCCAGTGTTTCTTTAACAATTTGTAATACATCCTCATCACTTATCCTAGATTGACTTTTGTTTGAAGTTAAAATCACAAATGATATTGCCGATAGCATGACATAAAGGCCAACCCAAATCTCGATTTCAGTGAATCCCATATACTTCATACGTAGTAAACATATTTAAGCAAAACAATTTTTATATTTACAACTTGTTTAATAATTACCAAAATAATTTCATGAAAATGAAATAATTCATAAATCCACTTAATATATGATTAATGCGCATAACACACATGATGCTTGAATTTGACTTTCTGAGTGGAAAAGAGATAACAAAACTGGCAAAGAGTCAAGACATTGAAATTATTTTGCCCAAATTAACCACAGACGAGATTGCTTTAATCATAAGAAAACTAAGCTCAATGATATCCTGCACCTATTCAGAAAAAACTCGCTCGGAGCTGATGCAGCTAAGATTTTTGCTATCAAGAGAGGAGTACCTAAGAGAAAACATCGAAATAAGTTGAAAACAGATGAGAACGGGTTCTTGTGTATTTTGCATAAATTCTAGGCCAATTAGTGCTGACAAAAAACAATGGCTCATTCACCTCTCAAAACACCGAGAGAATATGATAAAGTACCTAGTTGAGCAATATCCTAGATGCGTGTTGTGTACAAATTCTGAGCCGTTTGCCAATAAGCTATATTTTGAAAGACATGTGCGTTGGGGGCACGACAGAAGAGACATGACAGAATGGGCTTTTCAGAACACAATCAAATGATGTGTGTCATCTTACAACCATAACTGGGCAATTTGCGTGATGGGCTACCTTGTTTGAGACGCTTCCAAGCATTAATTCCTTAAAAGGACTCATGCCTCGGCTTTCCAATATTATCAAATTACAGTCCAGTCTTTTTGCAATTCCAATTATTTCACATGCGTGGTCTCGTTTGCGGATTCTGAACCATCTACTGCCACGAGTATCTTTGCAAACAATTAGAATCGTTTAACGCCGAATTGGTGCTAGTTCGCATTTACACTTGTCTCTTTTACCGCAATAAGGACACGCACATCCACAATTTATCAAGGCAGACTCGCATGCCGGACATTTAGTGTATTCTGCAAAATCCTCTTTTATTTTTACCACCAAATACACTACACGATCAACAAATTTAAGACACTTTATGCAAAAACTGAAAATCTATTTGAAAATTACTTAATTTTTGAATTTATTTAAGATATGAATTTGACACGTCTCAAATCTATCGATTATCAAATATTGAATAGATCCCAAGAAAATAGTATTGCTACAGTGCTCTGAACTGCTCGCTCCACTTGTAGTAGGCGCGAATCATGTCCATTGACACACTTGGCTTGCGTCTTGCCATTATTTCCTTAAAGTCAGCTACCGTTAGATCTCGCGGCTGTGGTGGAGTCTCGCCCTCTATTGGCTCGTGATAGCCGGGCTGTGTGAATAACTCGTTTACTATTCTTAGCTGTGCACTCTGGCACACATCTTTGACATCGGATGCGGAATAGCCGTCAAATAATTTTGCAAGATCCATTGGCTTTACCTTATCATCCTTCTTTAGTTGTGCAGTGTATAGCTCAAATAATGCTTCTCTTGCCTCTAGTGTCGGCAATGGCACATAGACTCTTTTTTGGAATCTTCTCAAAAACGGCCAATCCAGACTCCATGGTTTGTTTGTAGCACCAATTACGTACATTTTGATGTCTTTGCCTTTTCCGTTGATTCCATCCATTTCAGTTAGGAATTGGTTCTTGGTTCTAACCTCGCCTCCTACCTCTGAGTTGCGGTTGCCAAGGAGTGAATCGATTTCGTCGATAAACAGTATGACTGGCTTGTCTTCCTTTTCTGCATATCCTCGAGCTAATTTGAATACCTTTGAGACATTTTTCTCTGCCTCTCCAAGCCACTTTGACATCATCGATGCGGCATCAACTACAATGAAATAGCCGTCAATTTCGTTTGCGGTGGCAGCAGCCAGTACTGTTTTTCCACATCCTGGCGGACCATACAAGAGTATGCCTCTTGGCCATCCAAGTGGGAACAAGTCTGCTCTTTGTGTAGGATAAACAATGGATTCGCGCAATGCATTTTTGGCATCATCAAGGCCGATTACCTCCTTCCAGGTAACGTCCGGCTTTTCCTTCATTATTAGGTCATCAAATGTGTCTTCGTCCTTTTTCTTTTCCAGTTGCGCCTTTTGCTCAGCAGGAGTGGCGTTTGGATCCACGGCGGGCTCTATATCTACGCCGTGGCTCAGCTGTAAAGCCTTGATTCTGTTCTCATATGCGCGGCACCTCTCGGTGTAAACCTTGTTTAGCTTGTTGTCCGGATATAATTGGATTAATTTTACTAGGGAATCAATTGCCTTTTGATAATTCGCAATTGCCATTCCGCGAGCACCCTGCGAGTCTAGCTTTATTGCATCGGATGCATACTTTGATGCGTTGTTTTCTAGTTCTTGTGGTGCCAGACTCATTTCTATACTACCTGCTCGAATGTGACTTTAGGTTTGCCTTGGTATTCTTGGGTGTGAACTCCGTTGACAAATTTTGTTAAATTTATTGTACCTTGATTTTGCCCATCAAATGACAAATTATTAGACACATCGCTTTTTGCGCTCTCTATCTCAGATACAGAGGATTTTGCAGATATTAGCAACTCTTGGATTTGGTCGTTTACCTCACCTATAGAGACAGACCAGTTTTTCATCATGTCCACGAATTCGCGCAATAATGCGTATGCCTCTTTTTTGCCGTGGTGCTTTAGTATTATCTGCTCGGCTAGCGCCAGTATGGAATCAAGGTCTTCTAGCTCGTCTTTTGATAGCTTGTTTATTTTTGATTCATAGTTTGGATTGGACTCTAGTATCTTTTTTCTGACTAGGCCGGAAAGCTGCTTTACTTTGCCTAAATCACGCTCAAAACTAGTACTCTCAAAGTTCATGGTGTGTTTTTTTAGGAATTAAGATTAGGATAGAACTTGCGGATTTTAGATTCGGCAATCAAATTAAGCTCATCTAGGATTTGTTTGGATTCGAGGTTGGTCTGCTTAAAATCAAACCTAGATTCCAACAGACACCCCGAATCCATAACAATGCTGCCCAAAGAAGTCGATAGTTCCACCAAGTCGTGTCGCGTGGCGTGAACCAGTCCGTAGATATTCGAGTTTATCATTCGGATTAATGAAATCAAGGGACAAATCTGCACAATTCCAGAAATTTGCGATATGCCAGATAATGTATTTTTGATTGATTTTATTGCCTCTATTGCAATTATGAGATTAGTTTCTGCTTCGATTTGCTTTTCAAAACCAGTCTCCTCTAGCGAATCGTTTTGTGAGTAAAATGAGCGGTTTTTAGTGTGTACTTCTCCTAGTGCCGATTCCAGTTTTTCTAGAATCATACCAGAGACATGGATGCAGTATTCCAGTCTTGGCTTTATTGTTATAGCATACGGGTTTGGCAAAACATGGACCGTGTCATTTACAAATACAGAGCTTGCGACCATACCTAATTTCAGATCTGGCGTTTGCTTATGAGCGCGGTGTCCCAGATTTTATCGTAACCGCGGTAACAAGTCCCGGGGGTTACAGTTTTTTTCTAATTGTTTACTGAATTTGACAAACGGTCTTGACTAGAAAACCGCCAAGACTGCGCATGGGAAAAGAACGGGAAATTACAGTAAGCCTAGAAGAATTCGGATTATCACAGTATGAGGCTCGAGCCTATGTCACACTAATCACCAAGGGAACGATTTCCGCATCCGATGTCGCATATTACGCAGAGTTGCCTAGAACCAAGGTCTATCCAGTTTTGCTAAAACTGCAACAGAAAAAACTTGCCATAATTTCAAAATCAAAGCCGGTAATGTGCACGGCAATTGCACCAGAAGATGCATTTGATGAAATTGTGCACGAGCAAATCAGCAAAGTAGAGGCAATGAACACTCTGGTATCAAAATTAAAGAAAATCAGCGAGGACGGCAAAAAGGCCCAAGGCGCAGAAGAAAAGCGGTACTTCCACCTTGGCGCAAACTATGTCCCAGACAGAATGAGAACAATGATTGACGGCGCAAAGACGTCGATTCACATCACAGCGGATTCCTGGGGCTTGTCCATTCTAGCGGAATGCAAGGAAGAACTACTATCAGTGTTAAGACGCGACCTCGATATCAGACTAATTGTTCCAGTGTCTGTGATTGGCTCGGAATCATTTAGGAATATTCCAGACGGTGTAAAGATTCGCTCATCAGAAATTGTGCAAAACTGCTTTGTCTTTGATGATTCTGAAATCTTGCTAATTGACAACACAAATGGCCGAGGTGCAGTCTTTTCTGCAACAGACATTCTCAGTGCAAGCCAATCCAGATTATTTGTTCAACTGTGGAAGGATGCCCTAAAAATCGACAATCTATCAGAAATGACAAAGAGTCAGGCACTCGAAGTCTGCAAGATAATCAACGTTATCAACCAAAATGGCTTGGGCTTTGCACTGCACTCTATACTAAATTCAAAGAAATTTGTCGACTTTACCAAATTCCTCGATAAATCAGGAATCTCACTTAAGGACAAAACACTAGAACAAGTACTGGATATAGTAAACTCTACACTAGAGATGACTTGCTCTGGTCGAGTCCAATATGACGAAAAGACAAACAACATAATTCTAGAATCAAAGGTAAATTCTGGTCATTCCCTACCATGGGCAATGCTCATTGAAAGCTATTTGGAACAAAAAGGCAACCACCCCAAGATGATATACCATTCAGACTCGCACAAGGGCGAGATGATTCACCTGAAGATAAATTAGACACAATCATTTTAAGCCAAAATCACGCAATTATCTCAGTGTAGAGATCATTCCAAAACCGATTTACAAAATATACACCATACACGACGACTTAGAAATCAAACTACAGATGCCACGCAAAGCAAGCCAAACGATGCGACTTTCAGCACATCGTTCCGAGATCTTAAAACAATAAATTCCCAAGATTTTGAATTATTCCATGATAGAAGACAGACTAAGGCAACTAAACATCACACTGCCAGTACCGCCAAAACCGGCAGGCTCTTACATTCCGGTGGTAACATCGGGGAATTTGGCATTTGTCTCTGGACAAATCCCAATGCAGGACGGCAAAGTCCAGTACACAGGCAAAGTCCCTTCTGAGAAATCAATAGAAGAAGCACAGGCCGCGGCAAAATTATGCGCGATAAATCTACTAGCACAACTCCAGGCAAATCTTGGCAACCTGGACAGAATCACAAAGATTGTTCGCGTGTCAGGATTTGTAAATTGTACGTCAGAATTCTTCGAGCACCCAAAGATAATCAATGCCGCATCGGATCTGTTCTATAACATATTTGGAGAAAAGGCAAAGCATTCCAGAATCGCAGTTGGTGTGAGCAGCCTTCCGCTAAACTCTACTGTGGAAATCGACATGACTGTCGAGTTTTCCTAGAATTATTTTTGGTTCAGTCTTGCGTTAAACTCTTTGATAAACGGTAAAATCTTGTCTTTTGGGATTACTGCACCACACGCCTTATCATGCCCTCCTCCAGAGCCGCCAAATTCTGCAGAAAGGCCGTTTACCATTCTTCCCAGGTGTATTTTGCAGGATTTAGAGCCTCGAATTGATACAGCATAGATTCCATGGTCTACTCGCTCCTTGTATGCAACACCAACATCTTTTCCAGATAGGCCCAAAACGAAATTTACTGCGCCAGATGCGCCGGCATCCATGATTTCCATGTATCCAAGGTTCTTCATTGTTTTGAGTGACTTTTTGACCTTGGCAATCATTTCTGCTAGCTTTCCCACCTGGATTTGCGCAAATTCAAACGTGTTTGGAATTTCATGCGGGTATTTTGATTCGGATAACATTTCTACTAGATACAACAAATAGTCGGGGTCTTTTTGGTGTCCCACTATGTTGTATGTCATAACGGTGGCAGATATCAGTGCAAACTGCCCGTCATAGATTTGGAGCAGTTTTGCGCCCTTTGGTCTGTCCTCCATGTAATCGGTAATAGCTGCACATGTGGCAACAAATGTTGCATGGTCAGATAGTTTCTTTTTGTATGCATCGTATACTTGGACTGTGGTGCATTCATTGATGTCATGATAAATTTTGACTTTGGCCTTTTCCAGTCTTTTGATAATTTCTGGGTCGATATCGTGGTGATCAATATAGGTAACTGCTACCTTGCGTTTTCTCAGAGTTGATAACACTTCGACAAATTTGTCCTGGTTGTTTTTTGCAAGGCCTAAATCACAAATGTATAGTGTCTTTAGCTTTTCATCATTGACTAGTGCTTCAATTGCTGGCATTAATCCAGGATAATCAACTAGAATGGTATCTCCGCCAAACGCCTCTCGAATTAATGCGGCAGAGCTGATTCCGTCTGCGTCCTCCATGTGTGAAATGCAGAGGACTTTGGTTTTTTTGACTGGTTTTTTTGCTGCCACAAGAGTGCGGTTTTTGGGCTCTAATTTAAACCAAAATTACTTTTTTGCCAGAATTACAATCTGGCGCTTGTCCTCATCGGATAAAGCAGAATACACATCATAAAAAGTTCTGCCAGACATTTGAGCTGCCACGTCGATTTCCGCAAGCTTTGCCTGCAGTTGAGGTGAGGCAGACAGCACCAATTCATCTACCTGACGCATAAAGTCGCGCTCAATATGGCTCATAAGAAATAATGAAAAACAGACCTATAGGATTCAGCTTTGTCAGATTAGACCAATTACTATATCATATCAAACAAAAACAGACGAGAACACGGTGGAAAACGACAACGAAATAGTATTTTCCAATAACATGTGTTTTCCTGTCTGCCAAGTCTACGACGCAGATATGGCAGTTTCTCGCCGGAGTATTGTTACGTCAAAATATTATTTAAGATTGATCACAATTCTCAGTATTTTGCAAAATCACTGCATAAACTTAATAGGTAAATTTTGGGCAGAAAGGCCAAATTGGAGACAAAAAACATAGGCCTGCGAGACGTCGAAGTAGCTGACACCAAAATATCCGACATTGACGGCGAGCACGGCAAGCTGATTTATCGTGGATACGACATTTTGGATCTTACAAAAAACTCTACCTATGAGGAGACTGCATATCTACTACTCAATGACAAGCTCCCAACAAAGTCAGAGTTTGACGAATTCAAGCAAAGACTAATTGATGCGCGCGACATGCCTCGCCAAATGCAATCAAACATGAGAAACTGGAAGAAAAATGCAGACCCGATGGTAATGATGCAGGCATTTGTAGTTGCACTGTCAGGGTACTATGACGACAAGGGTGCAAACGAGCGGGAGGTAAACTATCAGAGCGCCATATCACTAATATCAAAAACGCCAACCATAGTTGCAAGCTGGGAGCGGGTTCGAGGCAGCAAGGATATCGTAGACCCAGACCCAAGACTGTCCCATGCGGCAAATTTTCTAAACATGCTGGTAGGAGAAAAGCCAGACGCAGAAACAGAGAGGATTTTTGATATTTGCCTGATGTTGCATGCGGATCACACATTTAATGCGTCCACATTTGCAGCACGCGAGGTAGCATCAACTGGTGCGCACATGTATTCGGCAGTCAGTGCAGCAATTGGCGCATTGTCCGGACCATTGCACGGTGGTGCAAACTATGAGGTAATGAAGATGTTACTAGATATCAAAACTGTAGATAATGCAGAGTCATGGGTCAAAGAGAGAATCACCAATGGCCAAAAGATAATGGGCATGGGCCATGCAGTGTATCGTACCTATGACCCAAGAGCACAAGTCCTCAAGGAGTTATCTCACAAAATGGCAAAAAAGACAGGCGCGCCATGGTTTGATATCACCCAGGCAGTAGAAGAGGTTACCATTCGCGAGATGAAGCGCCAAAAGGGAATCGATATTTATCCAAATGTGGACTTGTATTCCGCATCACTATATTACATGCTAAAAATACCACCAGACCTCAACACACCAATCTTTGCAATATCTCGAGTGGCTGGATGGACTTCTCATGTAATAGAGGAGAAATTTGCGCAGGCAGCACCCAAGACTGCACTGTATAGGCCAAAGGCAGTATATGTTGGCAAATATTGCGGACCGCAAGGCTGCACGTACGAGCCAATCGATCTTAGAAAATAATTACCAGCATACAATACAAAATGCAATGGTCTGGATTAGATATTCTGATTACGGCAAACCAAAAAAGAAAAAAGCGCCGGGAAAAACAAAGAAAAAATCAAAGCTGCAAATAGAACCAAAAGTCAAAGTCATTCCAGGAGAACATAAAGTGGAATTCAAAAAGGCCAGCGAATTAAAATCAAAAACAGACTAACAACAAGCAAGCGTCGGGTTTGGTGATTATATTATACCCTCTCTTTATATAGAAATCATGCTTGAGTAAACCAGATGCAAAAGTCAGAAAAAGATACTCAACTCAAACCAGAAATTGAAAAAGTTCTAGAAGATATTGATTCTGGAAAAATTAAAACAAAACGATACAAAAATGCTCAAGAATTTCTCAATCATGTTGATGAAACTCTTTCCAAGTAAATTTGTGGCAAATCGATTCTAACTCTCATCATCTTGAAAAGAAATTAAAGAAATTCAAATCAGACAAGACGGTAATTGATGGATTTAAGAGAACAATTGCAGAACTTGCAGAATCTGACGATCCTAGGAAATTTGGTGAGATGAAACATGGAAAATTTCGTTATTGTTATGCAATCCACATAACAAAATCACATAGTTTGCTGTATCGCGTTTTCATTGATGAACAAATAATTCAGCTAATAGATCTAGATGATCACAAAAATCTCTACGGAAGAGATAACAGAATATAATTAGTTTCTAGTGTTGAGCCATTGTTGTGCACGATTTGTTATGTCATGCTTGTACAAAACTTGGAATACCATTTCGTAAAACGTAATTCCTTTTTGTTGTGCCTGCGCATCAAGCCACTTGATTCCTTCTGCTAGTTCAGGATCAGTGTCGGAGAACTGGACCAGCTCGTCGACCATCCTGGTAAAGAAGGCAAAGGACTTTTGCATTACGGTATGGTTTTGCACTAGACTATTCAGACCTGAATTCAAATTATATAGACAAAAAACGCCTTTTTGGTTGACTATGATGCATACGATTTTTTGTGACGGAAATGCAAAGAGAATTTGCTGGACTATTCAGACTGGCGATTCCACAGCTGATCAGTTCCGAGATCACGCAGACATTTATCTGGACAAAGTAACTGATTTGCAGTCAAAATACATTGCACTGCATGTTGGAATTTTTTGGGGAATTGGTGTGTTCATAATAAAAAATGGAGATACAATAAAAATTCAGCTAGACTCGGACGAAATGATCAAACATTTATCCAGTGATGAGAAATCACAAGACCCACTAATTGAGGGCAAGAAAAGATTCATCAATATGCTAGCAGAGCAACGCGGCCTAGTCTACCAGTATTCCAAGATATCAAGTCAAGATAACATCAGCTCATCTATGTTGTAGTATTATTCCTATATCTTGCAGGTTTGTGTGAGTGGGTCCTGTCCTTATCAGACCACCAAATTTTTTAAAAAACGAATTAGAGTCATTGTTTTGCAAATACGGTTTTGTTATAGCATAATCAATTGCATGATCAAATATTGCGCCCGCATGTTTTGTGTTGCCGTCAATTCCGTCTGTTCCAATTGATGCAACAATTGTTTTTTCTGGCAACTGTGGAATCATATTCAGTACGAGTTCCTGATTGCGGCCGCCTTTTCCCATTCCACGGACTTGGACAGTGGTTTCTCCACCAAAGATTAGACAGGATTTTTTTGAAGACTTGAATTTTCGTAGAATTTTTTGTGCTGCCAGCGCTACATCTCCTGCCACATTAGGAAATACTACAACAGAGTATCCAAGGGATTTTGCCTTTTTTGACATAACACCAAGACAGGTAAAATTTGATGCAATGATTTGGTTTGGAATCTTTGGTTTTTTTGGAGTCTCGGATGCTTTGCCTTTGGTACCATTGCGTAATCGAATCAGAACAGACTTTGGCAGCTTTTTGCCCAGATTGTGTTTTGATACTATGCCAAGGCAGTCAGAAAACGTGGTCTTGTCGCAATATGTCATCCCGGAGGCAATCGAGCCCAAGTCATCACCCACTACATCAGACATTACATACGATATTGCGTCACAGTGTAGATTTTCCAGCATTTTGCCCCCCTTTACGCCTGAGAGGTGCTTGCGGATTGCGTTAATTTCAGATATTGCTGCGCCTGATTCCAGCAAGATTTTCGTGGTTTTGATTTTTTGCTGTATAGTAATTCCTTGTGGTGCGCAGACCAAGGCTGATGCACCTCCAGATATCAAAAAAACAACCAAGTCATCTTTGCCAGCATTTTCCAACAGTGTTATGATTTTTTTTGCAGCAATAACAGAATTCTGATTTGGTGTTGGGTGTCCAGCATGAATAATTTGGAATTTTTTATTATAAAATACAGATTTGTTGTTTTTTGGAATTACTACAATTCCGCCATCCGCATGTAAGATATCATGTGCTGCCTTTGCCATTGTATCGGATGCTTTACCCATTGCAACAAGCCATATCCGTTCATACTGCGATACACGGTGTGATTTTCCAGAGCAGACAAGCTTGCCTGATGTGATGTATTTTGGAATATGCAGACTAGGCCTTGCCGCATCTAGGCCTGCACATAGTATTTTTTGTGCATCATTCAATGAATGGTTTAAGCCCTGCCTTGCTTATAGATTAGCACCATTCTAAAATAAAAATAGGAGAAAGAGTTATCTTCGCTTTGCATGGTAGCCAATCTACCTCATTGAATAAAAAACAGATCTGCTGGGCAAACTCGTCCTATGATGACTCTGATATTGTTATGGTTGGCATTCCAGACGAGACAGGATCGCACGCAATACTTACAGGATCGTCTGCTGCACCAGATCACATCAGAAAGATTTCAAATTCTAATGATATCTATGTGGAAAAAAAATTATTGTGTTTAGCACAGCCAACACTTGGAATAGGAAAGAGTCGCATCCATGACTATGGCAATATCAAAAAACGGCAGATTGAATCAACATTTGCAAAAATCCTTGCCTCTAAAAAACTGCCAATATCTATTGGCGGGGATCATTCCAACACCGCCCATATTATCAAGGCCATGGCAAAAAAGCATGGCAAAATCTCCCTAGTGTATTTTGATGCGCACCCGGACTTTGTCTCCCATACCAGAAACTATTACGGCTCGGTAATCACTGACTGCCTTGACCATATCAATATCAAGTCCAGCATCCAGATAGGAGTTCGCAGTCCAGAGCAAGAAGAGATAGATAACATCAAAAAGCACAAGCTTCAGGTAATTACTCCATTTGATGTGATAGAATCAGGCATCAAGTCTGTAACCAAGACAATTTTGGATACAGTAAAGGATAATGTCTATGTATCATTCGATATGGACTGCTTGGACCCATCATTTGCGCCAGGGGTATCAGTTCCAGTCCCAATAGGAATGCAATCCCCAGACGCCATGTATAGTATCAAAAAGCTAGCAAATAGAGGAATCATTGGATTTGATTTGATGGAAGTCTGCCCCTCACACGACCTAAACGATGTCACATCGCATTTGGCATCTCGAATGATCGGTGAGCTGATTTCATCGTGTAAGGTATAAGTATTCAAATTATACATCACCAAAACATGCACACAGTAAAAATTCCAAAAATAATCAATTTCGGTAAAGACGCATTATCTCAGGCAGAATATCCAAAAAATGCCCTAGTAATTACAACTGCACCTCCACCAATATCACAAAAGTGGCTTGGTAAAATGGGCATCAAAGATTACATGTTATATGATAAAGTGGAGCCAGAGCCATCAATTGAAACAGTACAAAATGTAATTGCAGAATTCAAGCCAAAGAATCCATCATGCATCATTGGACTAGGCGGTGGAAGCTCACTAGATGTTGCAAAATATTCTGCGGCAGAAATGAAGCTGGAAAAAATTCTAATCCCTACCACATTTGGAACAGGAGCTGAAATGACTACATATTGCGTCTTAAAATTCGACGGCAAGAAAAAACTGCTACGTGAGGACAGATTCCTAGCAGACAGAGCTGTAGTGGACTCGTATTTCATGGATGGCACCCCAGAGCAAATCATCAAGAATTCTGTCTGCGATGCATGCGCACAGGCAACAGAAGGCTATGATTCGAAATTAGGAAACGAATTCACCAGAACAATGTGCAAGCAGGCATTTGAAGTATTGTACGATGCAATCATCAACGACAAGCCGGAAAACTATCCATATGGCTCGATGTTATCAGGCATTGGATTTGGCAACTGCTCCACAACACTAGGTCATGCGCTATCCTATGTCTTCTCAAACGAAGGCGTGGCACATGGATATTCACTATCATCGTGTACAACAGTTGCACACAAGTTCAACAAGTCGATTTTCTACGAGCAGTTCAAAGAGGTAATTGAAAAGCTAAAATTCGATAGAATGTCACTCAAAGCCCCACTAGACCAAGCAGCAGACGTAGTAATGACAGACAAGGGCCACTTGGATCCAAATCCAAACCCAGTGACAAAACAAGATGTTATCCAGTGTCTACAAGATATCATCGATGGCAAGATGTAAAGGCTTTTTTCTCTTTTAGTTTTGTACACGAAATTCGCAAAACTTTACAAACTTAAATAGGTCAAATCCGATCACAAAAAAAGATGCTAAAGTTTGGAATTCAAAACGGACTAAACGTCGCACGCGCCGGTTTCTCAGAAGATCAAATTTTGACTGCCTGTCTATTAGCAGACAGAGTAGGCTATGACTCCATTTGGTACATGGACCATTCCAATGTCCCGCAATGGACCAAGGCAACAGTACTGGATCCATGGGTCATGCTATCGGCAATTGCAGCTACTACACAAAATGTAGAGCTAGGAACTTGTGTTACAGACGCAATTAGACGCCATCCATCAAACATTGCGCTAGCGGCAATCACACTAGATAGAATCTCAAAGGGAAGAGGAACATTAGGTATTGGTGCAGGAGAGGCGCAAAACCTAAAAGAATTCAACATTCCATTTGAAAACCCAGTCTCAAAGTGGGAAGAACAACTCCAAGTAATCAAATTGTTATACGAGTCATCACCGGATCACACTGTAAACTTTAAGGGAAAATATTACGAATTAACAGAGGCATGCTTGCAGGCAAGACCAATTCGCAAGCCATATCCACCAACATACATGGCAGCAGGTGGACAACGAACCCTACAGATGACAGGCAAATATGGAGACGGATGGCTGCCAATTGGATACACACCAGAATTGTTCGAAGACCATGCAGCAACAATCAAAAAATCAATGAAGGAAAACAACCGCACCAAAGAAGAACAGGAAAACTTCCAGTATGCTTTGGATATTGATGTGTATTTTTCAGAAGATGCAGAAGAATCATGGGCAAAGATGAAAGAAGCAGTCAAGGTGTCACTGTTCAAGCCCGAAGTTTTGCGCGTGCACAACCTAAAGTCAATTGACGGATTTGATTTCAAGAAATATTTCACAGAATATTCCATGTCAAACCAGGACTGGATTGTAAAGATGAGAGAAGGTGCCACCACCATTCCAGACCCAATTGCACGCTCGTCTGTTGCAGTAGGAACACCAGACGATGTAATTCCAGTGTTTGAGAGATTCGTAAAAGCTGGCGTGAACCACTTTGTCATACGATTCTGGGGCTCTAACTATTTTGGATCAATTGACAAGTTTGCATCCAAAGTAATGCCACACCTCAAAGGCAACACACGATAATCTTCTTTGTAATGGCCACGCTTGTAGAGTGTGAGGCCTATGCTCGCGGAAAAGGCGCAGACATTCCATTTTGCATGGGGGTTGTATTCAGACTAAAGTCAATTGGCATAACACATGAGCAGATTCTGTGCTCTGCCATTTTATCGCAGACAAAATCGACCTTTGATGAATTATTTGAGCGTTTTGGGCGCGACGTTGCAGTCATGGCAACTAGCATAATGCGAGATAACACCAAGCCAAAGAAAAAGCAAGAAGAATCCTATGTGGAGCAGATACAGCAGGCACCGTGGGAATCAGTCCTAATCAAGTTATGCGAGATTTCTGCCAATCTCAAGGTGATAAAAGAATCGGAATTATCAAAAAACAAGCGCAGAAAACTGCTCAAGCAAAACATCCACTATCTCAATGTCTTGAAGAAAAACATTGCAGAAAATCAGGATAAAGCACTGGGCTTGGCAAAACTGCTAGATGGTGCAAATGAAACAATAATGCACTTTGGGCACCGCCCGATCAAATTTGAATGAAAAGTGCAAGCTAGCAGGCCAGATTTTCTTTGCAGTCCTAGCTTAAATTAAGAATTTTCTCAGCCAATACCATGAGGGGAGATATTTTACTGCAAAACATATCTGTTCGAGGATTCATTCCCGCAACTGCCGGCAAAAACGTCAAAGAAGACAAGAAAAAAATCAAAGAGGCAATAGAGACCAAGCTTGGCAAAAACATTGACGCAGTCAAAAAAAGAATAGAATCAAAGCCATTATCCATAAGCATTACATTTTATCTCAAAAAGGATTCCGTGCATGCAAAAAAAGACACGCACTCATTGTCTAATGTCTTGCTTGCTGTACTCTCACCAACAATGGCATCAGGCAAAGAAGTAGAAGCAGGCCTAGACATCATAAAGGATGACTCTACTGTATACAAAACAGTCTTGGAAAAGAAGTTAGTTGAATCTGAAAAAGATGAAGGACTTACCTTTTCCATATACGAATGGACCGATAACTGACAAATCATACGCAATGGTTTTATTGTAAAATTGTACAATCCCAGTAATTAGGGCACATGGACCCTAAACCATACCTATACGAAAGTGCTTGGGAGTAAAAGTCCCAAGCATCAAGTTCGGTTGAATTTATTATTAGTGTGATTCAATTTGCAGTGTGCAGTTACTAGGCAGACTGGAGATAAAATCCCCTCAAAAAATAGCGGAATTTCTCAACTCAGAACACGTAGGCAGGATTGCGTCAATAGATTCAGAAGGATTTCCGCAGATTATACCGATGAATTTTGCATTTGTAAACGGCGCAATCTACATGCACTCTCACACAAGGGGAGAAAAGATGGACAATATCCGCGCAAGCCAAAAGGTGGGCTTTGAAGTGGACAGAGAAGTAGAGTTTTTGCCATCGTACTTTAGCTCACCTACTGACGCATCGCAGGCAGACACGTTTTACATTAGTGTGGTAATCAAGGGAATAGCCGCAATAATTCAGGACAAATCAGAGAAGGCAATGGCACTAAACGCACTGATGGAAAAATACCAGCCAGAAGGAGGCTATGAAAAACTAACACCGGACATGCACGTAGTGGATGAGGTCGCAATCATCAAGGTAACGCCAAAGACAATGCGTGGAAAATACAAAATAGGTCAGCACATTGACAAGACCACTAGAACACACCTGGCAAGAAAAATACTAGAGAAAAACAGTCCGCTTGCAAGACAGGCATTACAGATAATGGGCTTTGATGTCATAGATAATGATGTCAAGATGATAGATGAGCCGCTCTGGTAGACTAGTTGCTCAGAGTGCCAATTAGGTTTAATCTGTATGGCATTTCCTTTTTGACCAAATAGAAATTCTGATCTTGTATTGTTACGGTTTGCCTGCTGTTTGCATCATCTAGAATATTCTCATCTAGTGTGCCGGAAATTGAAAATGGTCCGATATTGTTTGCAGTAAAATCCAATGTCATTGCAGTATCATCAATGGTAGCACCAGTAGATACAATTGCAACGCCGGCTCCATCCAGAATTAGTCGCGACTCGACTACCTTGAACTGCTTTAAGCTTGTTCCCTGAATCGGCTCTAGCTTTAGTATCAGGTTTGTCTCTTTGAGCATACCAGACACAAACGCCTCACCACTTAGATTCAGCTGGAATTGTTTTCCTTCTAGCTCTGACAGGCGTGATTTAGGCTCAACTTGAGCTTTGGGCGCAGATTTTGATGCTGGTTTTTGAAGCGTATTTGGGGATTCCATTGCAAGTACGGATTCGTCACTTGGTTCAGGAATCAGAGTTTTGTTTGGCGTCTCGATATAGTCAATGCTTGCAGCATGTTCTGTTGATTTTGGGTAAAACTTGTCGTCAAGATCAAATAACAAAAATGCCGCAACAACTACAAACGCAATACTGCACAATGCGATCAAGTGCGTGTTAAATGAGCCTTGCAACCAAAGCTTGACTTGGAAAATCAGCTTAAAAGAGACACGTATGAATTATCAGTAGGTTACTTACCACTACGATAATACAATCACCCATCCTTTAAATTTGAAATTAGATTTTCATTGCCTATTGCAAGTACAAGCATATCAGATATCATCAGAGTTTGAGCCAACAGGCGACCAGCCAGAGGCAATAGACCAGTTAGTCCAAGGAGTGCAAAAAGGCAAAGTTCAGACATTGCTAGGTGTGACTGGCTCTGGCAAAACATTCACGGTTGCAAATGTCATTGCAAAGACAGGCAAAAACACCCTAGTGATATCGCACAACAAGACACTTGCAGCACAACTATATTCAGAGCTAAAACAGTTTTTCCCAAAGAATAATGTCGGCTATTTTGTATCATACTATGACTATTACCAACCTGAAAGCTATATTGCGCAAACTGACACTTATATCGAAAAAGACACCGAGATAAACGAGAAAATTGAAAAAATGAGACTAGAGGCAACTGCCATGCTCTTATCCGGCGAGCCGACAATCATCGTTGCCACAGTGTCATGCATCTATTCGCTGGGAAACCCCAAAGATTGGGAGGAAATGGCAACCACGCTCAAAGCAGGTGCGCAGATGAGTCGAAGCGAGCTGATTCGACGCCTAGTAAACGCACGATATGAGCGCAATGATACCACAATTGCGCCTGGAAATTTCCGAGTCAAAGGCGACACACTTGATGTAATTCCCGCATATTCTCAGGATTTAGTGCGAATATCCATGTTTGGCGATGAAATTGAAAAAATCGCAATACTGGACAATGTATCCCTAAAGGAAAAACGCAAGGCAAACTCTATCAAAATATTTCCAGCAAAGCATTATTTGATAGCCGATGACGTTCGAGCCCGCGCAGTAAAGTCAATTCGAGAGGAGCTCAAAGTACGATTGCCAGAGCTAAACGAGCTGGAGCGACAACGACTGGAAATGCGAACCAAATTTGATTTGGAGATGATCGAAGAACTTGGCTATTGTTCTGGTATTGAGAATTATTCTCGCCACTTTGATGGAAGAGCACCAGGCCAGCAAGCCTTTTGCCTTTTGGATTTTTTTGGCAAAGACTATCTCCTAGTAATTGATGAATCACACGTCACAATACCTCAACTGCACGGAATGTATGGTGGGGACCACACCAGAAAAAAATCCCTAATTGATTACGGATTTAGACTGCCAAGCGCATTTGATAATCGTCCTCTAAAATTCGAAGAATTTGAAAAATATATCAAAAATACCATTTTTGTTTCTGCCACGCCGTCCACATATGAGAAAGAACTATCACGCCAAATAGTAGAACAACTAGTCAGACCTACAGGCCTAGTAGACCCCCAAGTAGAGATCAGGTCTACAAAAAACCAGATGGATGATCTAATATCTGAAATAAAAAAGCGCATCGACAAAGACCAGCGAGTCCTAGTCACCACACTAACAAAGAGAATGGCAGAAGACTTGGCAGAATATTTAGCAAAAAAAGAGGTGCGAGTGAGATACCTGCACTCTGAAATTGAAGGACTACAAAGAACTGAATTAATACGCCAGCTAAGGCTTGGAGACTTTGATGTTCTAGTTGGAATCAACCTGCTTCGAGAGGGCCTTGACATTCCCGAAGTAGCCCTGGTAGCAATACTTGATGCAGATAAGGAGGGCTTTTTGCGCAACTTTACTAGTCTAATTCAGACATTTGGGCGTGCCGCTAGAAACGTAGATGGCTCTGTCATAATGTATGCCGATACCACCACAAAGTCCATGAAGCAGGCAATTGAGGAAACCGCTCGAAGAAGGACAAAGCAGCTAGAATACAACAAAATCCACGGTATAACACCGAGGACAATTATCAAGTCCATTCCAGAGCAGGTGGCAACACTTGATGATCTCAAAAACAAGACCCAACATGACTTGTCTAGTGAGATAATAGAAATAGAGACCCAGATGAAAAAATATGCAGAAGAATTGGACTTTGAGAATGCGATTGCCTGTCGCGACAGACTAAGGCGAATTCAAGTAGAGTTGGAAAAGAAGAATGCACGATAAGCTAAAGATTCGAGGTGCGCGCCATCACAACCTCAAGAACCTAAACTTGGACATACCAAAAAACAAGCTCGTAGTGATATCTGGCTTGTCAGGCTCTGGTAAGTCTACTTTGGCCTTTGATACAATTTATGCAGAGGGGCAGAGAAGATACGTAGAGTCACTATCTGCATATGCAAGGCAGTTCCTAGAAATGATGGACAAGCCAGATGTTGATTCCATAGAAGGATTATCACCTGCCATATCCATACAACAAAAGACAACATCAAAAAATCCCCGCTCTACTGTTGGCACCACTACTGAAATCTATGACTATCTGAGATTGCTATACGCAAGAATTGGGATTCCTCATTGCATCAAATGCGGCAGGAAAATTTCAAACCAGTCAGTTGAATCAATTTGTGAATCCATTTTCAAGGATTTTGATGAAAGACAAGTCCTGATTTTGGCGCCACTAATCCAGAGAAAAAAAGGAACGTACGAAAAACTATTTGAGCAGATGAAAAAGGATGGCTATTCCCGAGCTAGAGTTGATGGCCAAGTAATTCTATTAGAAGATGAAATCCCAGCACTAGACAGGCAGAAATGGCACAATATCGAGATTATAGTGGACAGACTCAAGGCCTCCAAGGCAGAAAAAAGCAGATTATTTGAGGCAATTCAAACCGCGCTAAAGGCGGCCAAGGGCTCGGTTTTAGTGTCATCAGAAAAAGACGAAAAAATGTTTTCCCAAAACAATGCGTGTCCATATTGCGGACTCACCGTAGGCGAAATAGAGCCTAGGACGTTTTCATTCAACTCACCATTTGGTTCCTGCAAGGCATGTCATGGCCTTGGCGTAAAAATGGAATTTGATGAGGATTTGGTAATTCCTGACAAGACAAAATCAATTCTGGATGGGGCCATAATTCCATGGAGTGGGAGATTTTCCGCATTCAGAAAACAGGAATTGCGTGCAGTTGGAAAAAAATTCGGCTTTGATCTGATGACTCCAATTAACAAGCTCAAGCCGGAGCACCTCCGAGTTATTCTACATGGGACAGACCAGAGAATAAACTTCCATTATGAATCCCAGACAACGGACTCGCACTGGGCTTATACTAATTCATTTGAAGGTGTGCTGAATAATTTGCAGCGAGTATTCATGGGAACGGATTCTGAGTCAAAGCGGGACTGGCTCAAGCAATTCATGCGAGACATCCCATGTAACGTTTGTGATGGCAAAAAGCTAAAGCCAGAGGCACTTGCAGTCAAGGTAAACAACAAGGGAATTTTCGAAGTCTGCGATTTATCCATTGATGACTGCTATGAATTTTTCAAAGAAATCAAATTAACAGATACTGAAAAATACATTGCTAAAGACATCCTCAAGGAAATAACAGAGCGACTAGAATTTTTGAGAAATGTGGGCCTCAACTATTTGACGCTAAACAGGCAGAGCTCGACTCTCTCAGGCGGAGAATCACAGAGAATAAGGCTTGCAACCCAGATTGGCTCTAATCTCACAGGAGTATTGTACGTACTTGATGAGCCCACAATAGGCTTGCACCAGCGCGACAATGCCAGGCTAATCAAAACACTAGTCAAGCTTAGAGACCTAGACAATACCGTAATAGTAGTAGAGCATGATGAAGAGGTAATCAAAAATGCAGACTGGATAGTGGATTTGGGCCCAGGTGCAGGAATCCATGGAGGAGAGGTAGTCTTTGAGGGAACTGTACCACAAATAATGAACAACCACAAATCAGTCACAGGTGACTATCTCAAAGACAAAAACATCATCAAGCTAACAGACAAAAAGAGAAACCAGATTGGTACAATAACCATCAAGGGCGCTGCAGAAAACAACCTCAAGGATATCACAGTAGAGATTCCATTAGGGTTGCTGGTTACTGTGACCGGAGTTTCTGGCTCTGGTAAATCGACTCTGGTAAATGAGATTCTGCTAAAATCACTGTCATCATATTTTTACAAATCCAATGAGAGGCCTGGAAAACACAAATCCATTGATGGAACCACACTAATTGACAAGGTAATTGCAATAGACCAATCCCCAATTGGGCGCACTCCAAGATCAAACCCTGCAACATACATTGGCGCATTTACTCCAATTAGAGAACTCTTTGCAAATACAGAATCATCAAAAGAGAGAGGATACACACCTGGGCAGTTCTCATTTAATGTTGCAGACGGCAGATGCTTTGCATGCGAAGGCGACGGCGTCAAAAAAATAGAGATGCAGTTCCTATCAGATGTTTATGTTCGATGTGATGAATGTAAAGGAAAACGATACAATTCTGAGACACTATCCGTATTATACAAAGGCAAAAACATCTCCGATGTCCTAGACATGACAGTAGAAGAAGCACGGGTATTTTTTGAAAACATTCCAAAAATAAAGCGAATTTTGCAAACAATATTTGATGTTGGCCTAGGCTACATCAAGCTGGGCCAGTCATCTACAACACTATCAGGAGGCGAAGCCCAGCGCGTCAAGCTGGCATCAGAGCTTGCAAAGCGCGACACCGGCAAGACAATGTACATTTTAGATGAGCCTACGACAGGCTTGCACTTTGCTGATGTGCAAAAGCTGCTTGATGTCCTAAACAGGCTGGTTAACCTTGGAAACACCATAGTGGTAATTGAGCACAACATGGATGTAATCAAAAATTCCGACTGGATAATAGACCTAGGGCCGGAAGGCGGAGACAAGGGCGGCAGAGTAATTGCAACTGGAACCCCATCCCAGGTTGCCGCAAATTCCAAAAGCTATACAGGGCAATATCTCAAAAAGATCCTAAATTGACTCTAGACATCAAAAAAATCACCATCCCGTCACATCCAGGAATTTATCTGATGAAAGATGTTGATTCTAAGATAATCTATATCGGAAAGGCAAAAAACCTCAAAAATAGAGTCAGGTCATATTTTCTAAAGAACCAAAACTACAAGACGCAAAAGCTGGTTGAGAAAATTTCAGAAATAGAATTCGTCCTAACAGATAATGAATCAGAGGCATTCTTGCTTGAATCAAACATGATAAAGCAATACAGGCCCATGTTCAATATTGAGCTCAAAGACCAGCAGAGATACACATACCTGAGAATAACAGACGAGCATTACCCAAGATTACTAGTAGCAAGAAGAACCCGCAGTGGAAAATTTCTAGGAGATGGCAAAGTGTTTGGGCCATTTACTTCGGGCAGCTCAAAGCTTCTCAGCATTGGCTCCCTCCGAAAGACATTCAAGATTAGAATCTGCAAGAGGCTGCCAAAAAAAGCATGTTTAGAATACCACTTGGGAAATTGCGAGGCGCCATGCGAGTTTGCCCATGCCCAGACAGACTACAAAAAGCATGTTGCAGCCCTAGAGGCAATACTCAGGGGCAAAGATCTAGGTGCATTTACAAAAAACCTAGAGCAGGAGATGAGCCTAGCCTCAAAAAGCCTCCAATTTGAGCGCGCCCAGGAAATCAAAGACACACTCCAAAGACTAGGCAGCCTCAAAACCAGGCAAAAAATGGAAAGCGCTACTGGCTCAGATGAGGAATATTTTGGCATAGTATCGTCTGACCAGACTATACACATCATGACATTTAAGAAAATAAACGGAGTGATTCGCGACAGCAACAAGTATTCCTTTGACTTGATTGGCGATAACACGTTTACCAATTTCCTATACCAGTATTACACAACAAACCAGATTCCGCCATTTATCATAACAAACCAGATTCCAGAAGACCACGTATTATTAGAGCAAATGTTTGCCAAGACTGCTGGATTTCCAGTCAGAATAATATCGCCCAAGTCAGGCAAGCGACGCGAAATGCTGGACCTAATTATGAGAAATATTGCCCTAGTGCAGTCAAGTGGCGCAGAGCCAGGCCTAGTTGAGCTAAAAGAAAGACTAGCACTGCCAAAGATACCAAAAATAATAGAATGCTTTGATATTTCAAATCACGGCACATCATATGCCGTTGGCTCAATGTCGCGATTTGTCAATGGTAGGCCAGACAAGTCAGGATATAGAAAATTTAAGATAAAGACGATAAGAGGCCAAGACGATTTTGCAATGATAAATGAAATTGTCAAGCGCAGGTACTTTAGACTGGACAATGAAAGTGCGCAAATGCCAGACCTCATACTAGTTGACGGTGGACGAGGCCAGCTAGGCGCTGCAATGTCTGCTCTGGAAAGTATGGCAATCAGAATTCCCTGTGCATCACTTGCCAAAGAAAACGAAGAGGTGTTTTTGCCTAGCCAAAAAGAGCCAGTCATCATACCAAGGCAAAACCAGTCGCTGAAAATTTTGCAATATGCACGAGATGAGGCCCACAGGTTCGGCGTGGCATACAACAGATCCCTTCGTATGCCAAAATCCAAGTTTTCTTAAAATTTGTTTAGACTAGAATAGAAAAATTAAACAAATTACCAGGTTTTCTATAATTTACAATATATACGTCAAACCAGATATAATCCCATGAAACCGGGAGGAGTAAAATGAGCTCAACTGCTTATGTTCTGATCAACTGTGACTTGGGATCCGAACAAAAGGTAATTGATCAGATAAAGCCCCTTGACGGAGTAAGAGAAGTCAAAGGAGTCTTTGGTGCATATGACATTTTGGCAAAAATAGAGACGCCCACAACGGAACAATTACGCGAGACAATAACCTGGAAGATTCGCAAAATAGACAGAATCCGCTCTACTCTTACACTGATGGGAATTGAAGGACAAGGATAGTTCCTTTTCCCAAATTTTTTGTACAAAAATCCATTTAATGATAGTTATTGTACACTAAACAAGTGTTCAATGTATCACAAGACAGACTTATCTTGGATTATGCAGTATGAGTTTAGACGGCAGCAAACAGCATATACAAGTCAATTTTTGAGGCAAACCTAGACGCAAGACTAGAAGAGCTTTTGGTAAACATGTTGCGGTATAATTCTTCTGCTGGAATACAGGAACCAATCAGAATTTTTCTTTACAACTATCAGATAATGTCGGATAATTTCTGGCAAATGTACAAGCGTGCAAAATCATATGAGGATGTTCTGGAATGCTATTACCAGTTTTCCAAAAACCAGTGCACCATAATAGAGACACTGCTTGAGAACCTCAAAATATCAACAAATTCCGATCACCTAAAAGATGACCTGCGCGCATTGCTAAAAGAAGCATTTACGTTTTAGTAGCACCAGAACTATTCCATGGATGAGATACAATTCAAGCTGGATACTGCAGAAAAATTCCTATCAAAAATTCCATGCCACATTCCAAAAACACAAAAAGAGTTGGAAAGACTGGAGGAGAATTCCGAGGCATTCTTGTTTTTTGCATCAGGCGCAATTGAGATACTCAAGCGCCAGATAAACGACAAATTCCAGGTTTTTGATGCAAAGAACGTCTTTTACATACATGGCTTGAGAAAAAACCTTGCAAATTCAGGCTCTCAGAAAAAAACCAAGGATGCAATAACTAGTTGCTTTACCACACCCACAATCAAACCCAAAATCAATACTTCCAAGAGCAGCCTATGGAGACTGCAGACACTTCGCAACCAGGCAATGCATGGAAATATCATCAACCAGTCAGGGCGCTTTTTGGTATTCACATACACCATCCATGAAGGAAAAACCATTAGTGAATTTGTGCAAAAAACCCAAGATCCGCACAAGTATTTTGAGCAAATTCTAATCAATCTAAAAAAATTCACAGCCCAAGTGTGCCGAATTCTGGCAGAGTCGTAGCTTTATTTAGCGTTCATAGTTAGTTGAGCCATGACAGCCGCAGATAAATTCGGTATCGCTTTTTCAATTGGATTTACTGTAGCACTGATTGTAATTGCCCTATCACTTGGGGCAGCAGACAAAAGTGCACCAGCAACTCCAGTAGCACCAGCTCCAATGCCAGTTCCAGCACCAGTTGAAGAGGCTCCAGAGGAAGAGATGATCGTCGAGGAGGCCCCAATGGAAGAAATTCCTGAGGAAGAGGCTCCAATTGAGGAGACTCCTGAAGAGGTACCAACAGAGGAAGAACCAGTGATGGAAGAAGAACACACTGAGGAGGAACACTCTGAAATGGTAATGAGTGCTGACGTATCAATTCCAGAAGGAACATCGACTCCAGGATGTGAAGCAGACAATGCATGTTACATCGAATCCGAAGTAACAGTAAGTGTTGGCGCAACAGTAACCTGGACAAACGACGACACTGCAGCACACACCGTAACTAGTGGCACCCCAACAGATGGACCAGACGGAGTGTTCGATAGCAGTATTGTCATGTCAGGTGCAACATTTGAGCACACCTTTGAAGAAGCAGGCGATTACGACTACTTTTGCATCGTCCACCCATGGATGACAGGCAAAGTAATTGTGGAATAAATCCACATCATTTTTCTTTTAATTTATTTTAGATATTTCAGATTGGATATTTTGTACTAGGTTCTCATAGTCCGCTCTGGACTTTCCAAGCTGGTCTAGCTTCTTTTTTTCAACGGCATCAAGATCGGCATTCATCTTATCAGATACTCCAGAAAGACGCATTTCTGCCATCATGAATAATCTGTTATTTTCCTTCCAGAGGTGCTGGCCCATGTGATCCACATATTGCGATATATCAGAGATTAGAGCGTCCGCAGAGCCTGAAGATAGGTATTCTTTGGCAGAGCCCTCCATGTGGAGTGCTATTTTGCGCGTAATTTCGTGCTCCATTAGCATTACAGCAATTGGACCCATGTTTGTTGGCATGCCTGTTTGCCCAAGGGCTGGAAAGAACGATTCCTCTTCTTTGCCATGGTGACATACATCGGTAAAGTTTTTTGTAAAGTCTATTGTAGGCATTAGAATTGATTCCGGGATGGTCTTGCCGGACTTGAGCAACTGCAGTGTTACTTCCATTGCCTTAACCACCTTTTCAATTAGGTCGTGGTCTTTGCGAAGTGATTCAGTTGCCATGAAATTTTCGCAAAACTATTCTCATTTAAAGCTAGTCCAGTGCAAGAAAAAAATGGTCATTTGGAGCCCCAAAGGACATCCCATTTGTAGACATGATAGATCAGAACGCCAGAGACAAGGTCGCCGTAATTTTTGACAAATGTATTTGCCTCATCTTGCGTTGCCTCAAAGACTGCCATTCCGCCAGCATCATCTCCAAACGGCCCAGACCAGATGAACTTGCCAGAATCTTTCCACTGATCAATTATGTATAGAACTTGTGGTGCGATTCTTTCAAGCTCAGAGTTGCCTGTATTTTCTTTGAGCTGGCTTACTAGAACCCAGAGTTCTTTTTGAGCAACTTCTTGGATAGTTTTTGACATGATACGCCCAGGGTGTAATTTTAGTTAAAGATGGTGAAAGATACACGGTGTTGTTTTATGGTATGATATTATGGAAATATTCCAGCACTAGAAAAACTCGTCAAGCGAGTTTTCATGGAGTGGTTGTGCGTCATAGCCCAGCTTTGCCAGATCTGAGGCAAACTCGTCAACAAAGCCATGAATTGTATAGATTTTCTGTGCGCCTGTTTTTTTGACGAGATCCAGTAATTCTTGGTAATCGCAATGATCAGATAATGGAATGGAATAGTCTGACTTTCTGCCAAACTGTACATTAGACTTTGCCCAGCCTGAAAACCCGATTGTGACTGCACCGTATTTTGCTTTCATTTGCTTGAGAAATGGATTGTTCTCCGACATGAGCGGGCACACCATGACCCATGGTTTTTTCTCAAGCAATCCCTTTGATTCTGCCTCGGTGTGGCCCATTGCTTCTTTGAGTGGCACCCCTAGGCGATTGTGCAGTAAATTCATCTCTTTTACTGAATCGTAATAGTATAATGGCTCCCAGTGGCCAAAGAGATTCGATATTGTCTGGGCTTTGCCAAGTTGATAGCCCATCAGGATTACCGGCTTGCCCTTGTGGTATAACTCAGATATGAGCTCATTTACTTTTTTTGTCGTCTCGTCTATTTTTGGAAAGACAAATTCGGGTTTGCCAAAGGTGCACTCCATGATCAGAGCATGGCATTTTGGAATTGTGGCGCCTTTAAGAAAGCCCCTGTCCCTAGTGCAAATATCGCCAGTATAGAAAATGTCATGGAATAGTGCGCCCCTTGCGCCCAAAATGTGACCAGAATCATACAGCCTAAAGTCATCTAGGTGCTCTACGTGGTTTGAGAGTGTTTTGCCCCTAAGGCTTGCAATCTCCCTTGTTTCTCTGGTTGCCAGGACTAGTCCGCTATCGCCGTTGGGAAGATGGTCCGAATGGGCATGAGATACAAAATTGACACAGTTTTGAGCAGCAGTCTTTGGGTCCAGATTTATTGTCTTGCCGTCAATTTTGCAGACAATTCCTGTCTTTGTCATTTTTATCATGGTGTGCAATCATGGCAAAATCTACATGCGATTTAAGTCTCGGCTTTGATCAAACATTGACAAACTGTACAAAATTCTGTCAAACCAAAAAAATAGGAAAGATCGCAGTGTCCAATCCACTTGGCTAGAATTCGAATCGGCACCACTGTACCGGCGCAAGAGAGCAAAATCAAGTAGCACTTGATGGCTAGCTCAATTGTGCAACTGGACACCGAGTTCCCCTACATTTTCGAATCAGAACCAGTACGCCTACAAATTATTTAATGAGGATCATTGGACTAGTGAAAATTTGTTTAATGTAAAATTACAGATGGAAATAAAATCAAAAAGATGTTCAGTTTAAAATTAAAATGCAAACAAACGTTTAGTCAGATTATGCCTGAGTGCAGACAGTCAGAATTGTGCTACTGCCAATATCTTCCTTTGCCAGGCGAAGCGATACAGTAATCTTGTTTTTGACTATGTCTATTTTGATATTATCAAAGACAGAGCGATATTTTGAGACCTTTTTGCCATCATTTGTTGTTATATAGCCAGATGGGACAAGTAGCCCGTCGTCAATTAGGGCATTTACCTTTCGGTATCCCGAAGTCTGCGCAATACTGCACAGATCTATGATCTGAGATACGATGAGTGGGTTGCCGTTTAATGCGCCAAGAATTCGCTTTTTGTCATCATCGCCAAATGAACCCAGAATTACACCAGTCAAAACAGAGTTGTCAATTACTAGCCAGGTCTCATCGTTTGTGAAATTGACGGTACAAACGCTTTTGAGGAATTTCTGCTCAAGACCGTCGGCTGCAGCGCCAAAGTATTCGCGCAATACAGAGTCTAGTTTCTGGAATTGTTCCAAGGATTCAGTAAGTGTGATACCAAATTTCTCAAAGAGTCTGTTTTCTATTTTTTGTACGGTTCTGCTGCCAAGATTCTCTTTAGGTATTCTGGATGATCATAGCAATCAGGAATAAAGCAGGCATAGTCGTCTTTTAGCGTCTTTGCCACTTTTTGGTATACTGGCTCTCCTAGATTCAAGAGTGTCTTTTCTACTGCAAATGCCACCAGTGCTTTTTTTATTTGGGCTTCTGTGGCATCCATAGATATGATCATCTCATCATTCAGATATAAAAACAAGACTGATGTTTTAGAATTTGGTAATTTGCCCATTTATGCGGATAATGTTTACACAAAACAGACTAGTTCAAATATCTACATTAGTCTGAAACAAAACCATGCATCCTAGGAAGACCCCAAAAGGTGACGAGGTAGACAGGTTACTGAAAAATGCGCAAGAGGATGCGGAAAGACTACTAAGGCATGCAAGAGAGGATGCCGACAGAATATCGCAAAATCAGGAACAAGAAGAAATCAACCCCACAAACATATCAATCAAAAAAGACAAACTATACACAATTGGAGAAATGTCTTCCAGACTGGCTCATGATCTGCAAAATCCATTAACAATAATCAAAAACACAATAGAGCTGCTAAATCTCAAAAACCCAAACCCTGACAAAAAAACCAAGGAAGGCCATGATAGAATAGAGCGAGCGGCAAACAAAATGTCGCAACAGATCCATGACGTCTTGGATTACGTCAGAACAAGTAACCTTGTGATGGAAAAGACGTCAATTCTGATACTACTCAAAGATACAGTTTCTGGCCTAAATATCCCATCACACGCAAAAATCATTTTGCCAGACCAAAACGTCGATGTGTACGGCGATGCAAAACAGCTAGAGATAGTATTTTCCAATTTGATACTAAATGCATTGCAGGCCAGAGACGATGGAGGAAGAGTGATGATACAGGCATCTGAAATAGACGACTATACCATAATTGATGTGATTGACAATGGCCGCGGAATAGAAAAGGAACACTTGCCAAGAATCTTTGAGCCGTTATTTACCACAAAGCCAGGCGGAACTGGTCTAGGCCTTGCCAGCTGCAAGAGCATTATAGAAAACCACGGTGGCACAATAGAGTGCTCTAGTATTGTAAACAAAGGAACCGTCTTTACAATAAGACTGCCAAAATACTAAAGCATAAAATCAGTCGCACTTACAGAAAAAATGTGAATCTTGGGATTTTGATTTCAGGCAGAGGTAGCAATATGGAGGCAATTCTAAAAGCAATAAAAAAACAGAAAATTCCAATCAATCCTGCAATAGTAATATCGAATAATCCAGACGCCAAAGGACTCAAAATTGCCCAAAAGTTAGGCGTGCCAACAGAGACAATTCCGAGCAAGGGTTTCTCAGGCACGCGTTGGGAATACGATCAGTTAATCATCAAAACCCTGGAAAAATACAGAGTCACCCCAAAGTCAGGCCTAGTTTGCCTGGCAGGATTTATGAGAATAATTAGTCCCGAGTTTATTGCAAAATACAAAAACAAAATACTCAACATCCATCCAGCGTTATTGCCATCATTTCCAGGACTGCATGCGCAAAAGCAGGCATTAGACTATGGGGTAAAATATTCAGGGTGCACTGTCCACTTTGTAGACTCTGGAGTCGACACAGGTCCCATTATACTACAGGAAATTGTACCCATCAAAGACGGCTACACTGAAGAAACACTCTCAAAGAGAATTCTGGCAAAAGAACATGTCGCTTATGCAAAAGCAGTAAGACTAGTAGCCGAAGGCAAAGTCAAGATAAATGGCAGAAAGACTAGGAATCTGGGCCGCTAAAAAAATACAAGACAATTAGCTGCTTTTTGTTTCCGTAAAATTTGTGCGGTATGTTTTTTTGCACATAATATGCAAGGCCGTCTGAAATTGAATAGTCTTTTTTGTTTATTTGCAAAAAGCCGTCTCCCTTGATTACATAGTATAATTCGTCTGCCTCATGAGGAGTTTGCGTGTCTTCTTCTCCTGGTTCCAGTACCAAGACGCCTGCCGCAATGTTTTCCCGATTGATAAATGTGTGAAAATACTCGTCCGAGTTTTTTATCTCTTCTATGTACTTTTTTACGTCAAACTCTATTTTCATGGCATTACTTTTTTTTCCTTGATTGTTTTCTTTTTTGCAGTCGATGAATAAATAACGAGAATAATGCGCCGGCTGGAATGCCTACTATTGTTCCAATACTGACATATGGTGCCAAAAAGAACCCGCCAAGCCAAAGTCCACCATCGGTTGTAAATTCCATAAAGGTCCTAGGCCTAAGCAAAAGCGAGACTGTTTTTGATGTGGTTTTATCCTCACCAGAGTCGTCAGTGTATGATACTACGACCTCAAATGGGATCTTGTGCTCTGATGTCACATCTTTGGGGTCGGTAACCACCTGGGTTCGAATGAATATTGGGGTGTCTTTTTCTATTACGGAATAAGTATAGGATGTCTGCCCTCGAATGCTCACATCGGAAGGCGCAATTATCTGGACTGTGACGTCTCGCACCAGGACATCCTTTGATGTTATTTCCACATCAAATGGAAATTCAGCATTTGGAAATATGCTAGTAGGTGTGACTGTATTTAGCTGAATTTCTGGTGCCGCCTTGATCAAAATTGGGATTGCAATGTTTTTTTGAAATTCCGGCTGTGGTGTTTCGTTGTTAGATAGCAGTACATGCGAGTACAAGCCATTCAAGTAATGCGTGCCAATCTCAGATTCTGGAGCGGTGCTAAACTCTAGAGTTCCGCCAAAAGAGCCGCTCTTTGATAGGCGCTCAATGGAAATAGTTTGGTTTTTTGCCAAAATAGACTGGCTTTGCGACTCTACTGCAAATCGGACATTTTGCTTGTCCTCCCAGCCGTTGTTTTGAACAAATATCGACACTGCAAAGTTGCGCCCCGCAATAACAGAATCTGGGTGCTCTATTGTGACATCCATTGCACCATCCATCGTTTGCTTTATGGTCGCAGCATCAACAGAAAATATGGTGCCTGACAGCACAAGGATTCCAATTATGGCCAAAAGATGCGCAATCAAGACTATTTTAGGTTGGACTGGTTGTGTTTTTGTCTTAGCTGTTTTTGTTTATTTGCAAATTCGTTAACTTTGTCATGCTCTTTGCCAAGCTCTTCAAAGAACTTGTTGGAAAATCCGGCCTTATCAATAGAATTGACATCCTTTTTCATAATATAAAATCGGAAAATCTGGAATTTAAATTAATTTGCGGGTCTTGCGGCAAGGGTTGCCACAATTTCTAGCTGTTCCCCCGCACGATTAATCTGAATTGAGACGGTATCGCCCACAGACTTGTTTTCTGCCAGATATATGATTAGATCATCAATGTCTCGTACGGCTTTTCCATCGAGTGCCACAATTACGTCCCCTCCCTTTAGTTCGCGGTTTGCATTGTATGTTGCCTCTTGTATACCGGCTTGCTCTGCAGGACCATCCGGTACTACAGTGGTGACAAATACACCATGATAGTTCTTTGGCAGGTCAATCATCTTTGCAATGTCTGGCGTAAGACTGGTTCCAGAAACTCCAAGCCAAGGATGGGTATAGCCTCCTTTTTCTATTAGGACTGGGACTAGGCGCTTGATAGTATTGGATGGAACTGCAAAGCCAATTCCTGAAAACTCGCCAGTAGTAGACTGGATTGCGGTGTTTATTCCAATTACTTGGCCTTCCAGATTCAGCATCGGTCCGCCAGAATTACCGGGGTTGATTGCGGCATCGGTCTGGATTACACTAGGAATTGAATATCCAGCATCTCGGTTTGGCAACAGTCTTCCGACCTGGCTTACTATTCCAGTTGTCATGGTGTTGGATAGGCCAAATGGGTTGCCAATTGCGATTATTTGCTGGCCTACCTCAAGTTCTGCCGAGTTTGCAAGTGGTAGTGGGTTTAGGGTTTCTTCAGAGAAATCATCAGTTATTTGCAATACCGCAACATCGTTGAAGGGATCCGTACCAATTACTTTGGCAGAATAGATGTTTCCATCAACAAATCGCACATCCACTTCTTGCGCACCAGAGATTACGTGATTATTGGTAATGATGTGGCCTTGCGTGTCATAGACAAATCCAGAGCCAAGCCTTGATGACTGGCTTTCAAGTGGTGAGCCATTAATTATGATATTAGAGTTTACAGTCGATACCTTGGCATTTATCTGAACTACGGAATTTTCTACTTTTTTGAACAAAACTGTCAGTGGGCTTTTTTGGTCTGGCGCATCAGAGATTGCAGCATACTCTAGCTTTGGCGTATTGATTGGCTCTTGCTGGTCGATTATTGGTGCTGATGGTTGTGGGCTTTGCACTAGGGCTGTTTTTGATGTTCCAAAGTTTGTGGCAAATCCAACGGATAATGTCAGTGCGAGTGCCACAACTATGCCAACTAGAACTTTTTCACGGGAATTCATTTTTGTGTTTGATTGGTATTGTGCTCAAATTGCCTATAACCATTACGCAGAATTTGTTAATTTCAATCATTGAGCCAAGGGCTGGATTCCTGACTAATAATTCTGAGTTAACAAAGTTAATCTGAGCACAAATATTTCTGATGCAAGTTTTGTGTGACGAGGACGATATTATCTACAGATAACCCTGCTGCTTTACCATTTCGTCGTTCCCATCAATCTTTTGATAAGTTAAATTAGAATTATTTTAGATAGGTCTTGTTGGCTGGCACAAAAATAGATGGATTGGTAGTTTCTGCGTCTGTGCGCGAGCAGGTCAAAAAAGATGCAGAGAATCTAAAAGTCAGAGGGGTTCAGCCGTGCCTTGCAACAGTCCTAGTTGGTGATGATCCAGCATCTGCTACATACGTAAAAAACAAACAAAAGGCATGCGCCGAAGTTGGAATCAAGACAAAAGACCACAAGCTGCCATCCACCGTAACACAGACAGAGCTAAATTTGCTAGTCGATATACTAAACAAAGACTATGAGGTCCACGGCATATTGGTTCAGTTGCCACTGCCCCCACAGTGCAACGAATTTGAGACAACATCTAGGATTTTACCTGCAAAAGATGTAGACGGCCTAACACCTCAAAATGCAGGGCTTCTTGCAATGAAAAAGGCTGAACTGAAGGCATGCACACCATCCGGCATAATGGAGTTATTCCAGTATTATTCAATACCGCTAGAAGGAAAAAACGCCGTAATCATTAATCGAAGTAATTTAGTTGGAAAGCCTCTGATCCATTTGCTACTAGAAAAAAATGCCACAGTCACAGTTGCACATTCAAAGACCAAAAACCTGGCAGCTGTTTGCAAAAATGCAGACATTATCATAACAGGAGTCGGCGATAGGACAAAATTCATACTAACGCCAGAGATGATAAAGGATGGCGCAATAGTAATTGATGTTGCTACCAGCAGGCTTGACGGCAAGCTAGTAGGTGATTGCGATTTTGAAAAAATAATCCAAAAGGCATCCTTTGCATCCCCGGTTCCCGGAGGAGTGGGCCCGATGACCATTGCGATGCTATTAAAAAACACGATAACTGCGGCAAGCCATGGCAGAAACTAAGGAAAATCTCCGCAAGCAGTTCCTAGAAAAAAGGGACTGGCTCTCAGCAGATTTGATAGAAATTGCAAGCAGGCAAATAAGAAAAAACCTAGGTAAAATAGAACAATACCGAAAGGCGCAAACCATTGCGTGCTATCACTCTACTGGAAGCGAGGTCAAAACACATGAGATAATGCAGGAAATTCTCAGTCACGGCAAGACACTTGCACTTCCACGCGTAAAAGAAGAGCACTTGGTGTTCTGTGATGTTAAGAAATTCGAGGATTTAGAAAAAGGCGAGTTTGGCATAATGGAGCCAAAGCAATATTGCAGAATGGTCGACAGCTTTGATCTAATCATAGTTCCGGCAGTGGCAATGACAAAGACTGGTCAAAGGCTAGGATATGGAATGGGATTCTACGATAGATTCCTTGCAGGTAGAAAAACTCCAACCATAGCACTGGCATACTCTAAATCTATTGCAAAAAACATCCCGTATGAAAAGTCAGATGTCAAAATAGACATCATAGTAACAGAAGACGAAATTATTCACTCAGAGAAAGGCTAGGCCTTTTTTGCCAATATCTGTTCTGCAGTACTTGTTTTGCCACTGGATTTTCTGTGTAGCCAAATATGCATTAGAAATTGCCGATTCCAGTGTTGCACCTAGTGCGGTTACTCCAAGGACTCGCCCGCCATTTGTTAGAACTTGGTTGTCTTCTCGCTTTGTTCCGGCATGAAACACCATGGTGTTATTATCATTAACAGAATCAAGGCCCAAAATTGGTTCATTTTTTGGATAAGAGTCAGGATAACCCTTTGATGCCAAGACAACACAGATAGCAGTTTGGCTTTTCCAAGTAATTTGTGGAAGCAATCCAAGATTACCTTTGTATGACGCAAGCAAGTATTCGTACAGATCAGAGATCATTCGCATCATAATCGGCTGACATTCTGGGTCGCCCATTCGTGCATTATACTCCAGAACATATGGCTCGCCGTCTTTGATCATTATTCCAGCATACAAAAATCCCTTGAACGGGATTCCTTCCTTTTTCATTGCATGGATGGTTTTTTCTATGACATTTTTTTGGATTTTTTGTGCCATTTCTTCTGTGATAACGCCTGTTGGCGAATACGCCCCCATTCCTCCGGTGTTTGGACCCTTATCATTATCAAAAATCCTCTTGTGGTCCTGACTTGTAGCCATAGGAATTGCAGTTGTACCATCACATAACGCAATGTATGACGCCTCTATTCCGTCAATTCTTTTTTCTATCACTATACTTGCGCCAGCAGAGCCAAAGGTGTTTTTGACTAGCATCTCATCTATTGCAGTTAATGCGTCTTGTTTGGTATCACATATAATTACTCCCTTGCCTGCTGCAAGGCCGTCTGCTTTTATGACTACTGGATAATTCAGAGATTCTACGTATTGTCTTGCCTCTTTTGCGTCATCAAATATTCCAAATGGTGCAGTGGGGATGTCATTTCTTTGCATGAACTGCTTTGCCCAGATTTTGCTTGATTCAAGTTGTGCTGCCTCTTTTGTTGGGCCAAATATTCCAAGATTGTTTTCTGTGAATCTGTCCACTATTCCCTTGGATAGTGGCGCCTCAGGGCCAACTACAGTAAAGCAGTCATTGTTTGTTGCAAACTCGATTAGCTTGTCAATTTCTTCTGGATTTATTGGAATGTTGTTTTGCGTGCCGCCATTTCCAGGTGCAAAGAAAACCTTGGCGACTTGTTTTGATTGTGCCAATTTCCATCCTAGGGCGTGCTCTCTGCCGCCAGAGCCGACAACCAAAACATTTACCAACAAACTCAAGCTCGCATTCTCGTATATAATCGCAGTTTCTGGGCCAGACCTAGCTTGCTTTATAAAATCAGATCACAGTTTGTACGATGTTGCAACTAGACCGGGAATTCAATTCTAAAAAAATAGAAGAACAAATACGCCAACATTTGTCCGGCCTTGATTTGCAAAAAATGCTAGACGATGCAAAGTCTGGCCAAAATCTAGTATTCATTGAAGGTCCCCCTACAATGAACGGAATTCCTCATGCAGGACACCTTCGCGGCAGAATAATCAAGGATTTGTGGTATCGCTACAACACACTTTTGGGCCACAAAATAACATTCAATGCAGGCTGGGACACACAAGGACTCCCAGTTGAATTGCAGGCGGAAAAAGAACTTGGAATCACGGGCGGAAAAACCGAGATCCTCAAATCATTTGGAATTGAAAAGCTGGTAGCAGAGTGCAAAAAGCTAGTCCACAAGTACAACGAAAAATGGATTGAGGTGGATAATCTCCTTGGCATGTCGTTTAACCAAGAAAACGCATACTGGACATACAAGGACGAATTCATCGAGCGGGAATGGCAGATTCTAAAAAAGGCACACGAAATAGGCGTCCTAACGGAAGGCCACAGAATTGTGGCATATTGCCCTAGCTGCCAAACTGCACTATCTAGCCAAGAAGTAAACCAGGGATATGAGATGGTTCAGGACCCATCACTGTATTACAAAGTCAAGATGGAATCAGAAGATGCGTTTTTGATTGTCTGGACCACAATGCCGTTTACTCTAGTCACTGACGCAATGGTTGGCCTCAACCCAGAGGAAAACTATCACTATGTCAAAGTCGAAGGCGAAACCTGGGTTGTGGGAGAAAAAAGACTAGAAGAATTTGCAAAGGAAGTCAAAATTGAAAATTACCAAATAATCAAAACAGTAAAAGGTGTAAGCTTTGAGGGCAAAAAATACATCCACCCATTATTATCAGAGATTCCAAAACTAGCCGAGCTTGCAAAAAATCCCAACTACCACATTGCAGTGTCTGAAGAGTTTGTCGACCCAAGCACTGGAAGCGGCCTTGTGCATTTGGCACCTGCAAACGGAGAGGAAGATTACAATATAGCACAAAAAAGAAAGATTCCTGTTTTCTCACCAATTGACGATGAGGTCAAGTTCACGTCAGACGCCGGAAAATACGCATCAATGTTTGTGCGTGATGCCGACAGGCCGATAACAGAAGACATCAAGGTAAAAGGCGCCCTAGTGAGAATAGGTAGAATAAAGCACAAGTATCCGCTTTGCTGGAGATCCCATCACCCAATTGTGTGGCTTGCAAGACGCGAGTTTTTCTACATGCTTGACAAGCTAGACGACAAAGCAATAGAGGCAGCAGAAAAGGTAGAATACTTTTTTGATCAGCCAAAGAACCGGTTCCTGGGAATAATAAAAGAAAAACACCCCTGGTGTATTTCCCGTGAGAGATTCTGGGGCTGCCCTCTACCAATATGGAACTGCAAGTGCGGCCATGTAGAGCGATTATTCTCAAGAAAAGAAATTTTGGATATTGCAACTGATCTGCCGGATGGGCCAAACTTTGAGCTTCACAGGCCATGGATCGACAGAATTGGAATAAAGTGCAAAAAATGTGGTGCCCAGATGGAGCGAGAAAAATTTGTCCTAGACACCTGGCATAATAGCGGCTCTGCCCCATATTCGTCGCTCTCAGATTCTGAATATTCCAAGGGAATTCCAGCACCGTTTCTAACAGAGGGAATTGATCAGACAAGGGGCTGGGCATACACATTACTAGTTGAGAATGTTATTCTCAACAACAAGCCTGCGCCGCCATATTCTGCATTCTTGTTCCAAGGACACGTCCTAGACAAAAATGGAAACAAGATGAGCAAAAGTCTTGGAAACGTAATGGATGGAAAAGAACTATTAACAAAGTATCCAGTGGATTTGATCCGATTCTATTTCATCTGGAAGTCAAGCCCGATTGAGCCAATTAATTTCAGCACCGATGAGATGATGTCGCGCCCATACCAAATCCTAAACACTCTATACCACATTCACCTGTATTACAAGCAAAACAGTGAATACGACAAGTTCGATTACAACACCAATACAATATCGCAGGCAAAGCAGAAGAATCTGCTTGGCTCACCAGACATCTGGATTCTATCGAAGCTGCAAAGACTCATCAAACTAGTACAGGAAAACAATGATTCCTGCAAGTTTCACGAATCTGCTCGCGCATTGGAAGACTTTATCATAAATTCGCTAAGCCAAGTCTACATTCCAATTACTAAAGCAGAATTATGGGATGAGGATAATTCCAAAACAGACAGACGCTTTGCAATTTATGCCATTTTGCACAAGATTCTCAAGACACTCGATGTTTTGATTCACCCGCTTTGCCCCTATACCAGTGAATACCTGCATCTTGCGGTCTTTAGAAAAGACAGCATTTTGCTGCAAAGCTGGCCTGCCCCAGAAACAGATCTGATCAACGACACAATAGAAGAGTCATTTGACTTGATGAAGGAATCCGTGTCAGTGTCATCAGCTGCTAGGATGAAGGCAAAGCTCAAGCGACGATGGCCTCTAACTGACGCAGTAGTTTGTGTCGCACCAGGACAAAAGCAAAAGCTGGAATCGCTATCAGAGTTGTTACTATCACAAATGAATATAGAATCATTCAAGGCAGTAGAGCTGCAAAACAGGGCGGGCCTAGAACTGATTGCGGAAATGCAAAATCTAAAGCTGCCAGTCAAACCACTAGTGGAAATGGATCGAAAGAAAATAGGCCCCAAGGCAAAGCAACACATGGGTGCGTTACTCTCTGCATTTGCAGGCACAAAGCCAGAGGAAATCGTATCAAATCTACTCAAATCAAAGTCCCACACATTCGATGTTGGGGCTGAAAAAATAACACTAGACCTAGAAGACTTTATTGTATCATTTGACGCCCAGGACGGCTATGCGTATTCGCAGCGCGACTCGCTAATTGTGTTCATATCTACTGCCAGAAACCGCGAAATGATGGCAAGAGGTCTAGTAAAGGACTTGGCAAGAAGACTACAGACATTACGCAAAGAGCAAGGCTACAATCCAACTGACGTTTTGAGCTGCGCCCACATTTTGGATCTGGATTCAGAATCTCTGGAAATGGCAAAGGAAAAATCCAAGGACTTGGCTTTTTTGGTTCGAGTAAAATCAGTGAATTTTGAGTCGGCACCGCAAACAAAAGACGACGACATTGATGGTCAAAAAATCCGAATCTGGATAGAGTAGTAAGCTAGCTTTTGGCAAATATCTGGGGTTAAATAGCAAAATCACCATTATAGTGTAATGGTAAAGCAGATCAGCCTTGATGCGTGGCAGACACAGCACCTAGAGGCACTGCTAAAAAAGGGAGCAAGCATTGTAACTAAGACAGGCACTCCAATTATTTTGTACAGACAAACACTAGAAGAAGAGGAAGAATCCTATGAGGAAATTGTTTGCTCGCTTACAGACAAGCACGTAGTAGAGCAAGTAGTAATTTCTGGCGGCGGAATTCCCCCGACATTTAGACAACAAATGATTTACGATCTGGACGAGTTTCCGCAAAGACTGATCAGAAAAAGCAAGGACTTGTTTTTGCAAACAATAGAACTCTTGGAAGAGCAAATGAACTAACCGATTATAAAGAGCCCAAAAAAAATCCATCCATGCGACTCCTCGAATTCCAAGCAAAGGAGCTTTTCGGCCAATATGGAATCAAGACCCCCAAGGGAAAATATTCCAAAAACATTGACGAGGCAAGGTCACATGCTGCAGAATTAGGCTATCCATTTGTCATAAAGTTCCAAGCCCCAGTAGGAGGCCGTGGAAAGGCAGGTGGAATCCAGGTAGTCAAAAACCAGGACGAGTTTGAGCTAAAATACCCACAAGTCGCAGGCATGACTATCAAGGGCGAAAAAGCGCGCGCCATATTATTGGAAAAGATGGCAGAATATCAAAAGGAATTATACTTGTCACTGTTTTTGAATCGCTCAAAGCGATGCTATACCATAATAGCGTCAGGCGAAGGCGGAGTTGAAATCGAGTCAGTCAAAAACCAGACGATTCGCGAAGTTGGTCTTGGCGATGTCACACCACAAGTAGCAGAAGAAGTGGCAAAGTCAATTGGCCTTTCAGGCAATTCTGTTTCAGACTTTGTCGACATGCTGCAAAGATTATCAAAATTAACTATAGAAAAAGAAGCAGAGCTGGCAGAGATAAATCCAGTTGCACTGCTCAAAGATGGATCATTATTGGCACTGGACGGCAAAGTAATCACCGATGATAATTCTAATTTCCGTCACCCAGACATGGACAAGTACCAAGAAAAAACTGAACTAGAAGAGCGGGCTGAAAAATCAGGATTCACCCTGGTAGAACTAGAGGGCAACATTGCAGTGGTAGGAAACGGTGCAGGCCTCGTCATGTCAACACTTGACATGCTAATTGACAATGGTGGAAAAGCAGCTTGCTTTTTGGATGTAGGTGGTGGAGCAACAACAGAATCAGTATACGAAGCACTGACACTGATTTCAAAAATGAAAAAGGTCAAGGCAATCTTGGTAAACCTGTATGGAGGAATTGTAAAGACGACAACAGTCGCCTCCGCATTCATCAAGGCGTATGATGATAAGCTAATTGATCTGCCAGTGTATGCAAGACTGATGGGTGCAGAATCTGAAAAATCTAAAGAAATGCTCAAAAACACCAAAACAAAAATGTTTGATTCAGTAGAGGAGGCAATCTCTGGCGTTGTATTAGGAGTCTCAAAACATGGCTGACATTTATGAGATTTTGCGCGGAACCAAGGACTCTTCTGGTAATTATCAAAAAATGCCAGTCATAGTACAAGGAATTACAGGTACGTTTGGCTCGCTGCACGCAAAAATGATGATGGAATACGGCACAAACATTGCGGCAGGCGTCACGCCTGGCAAAGGTGGGCAAAAATTCGAAGACTGCGTGCCAATTTACAATAGTGTAAAAGAGGCAGTAGATGCAACCGGTGCAAAAATATCAATTGTGTTTGTCCCAGCAAAATTCTTCCTCGGTGCGGCAAAAGAGGCACTAGATGCGGGAATCAAGTTACTAGTAGCCATACCAGAACATGTGCCAATTCGTGATACCATGCAGGTACTAGAGATGGCAAAACAAAAAGACGCAATAGTCATTGGGCCAAATACGCCAGGAATAATGATCCCAGGACTGATCAAAATTGGAATCATGCCTGCCAGTCCATTCAAACCAGGAAACATTGCAGTATTATCAAAGAGCGGCACATTATTGTATGAAATCTCTAATGCACTATCCCGTGCAGGTTATGGCCAGTCCATCACAGTGGGAATTGGCGGAGACCCGGTAAATGGAACAAGGCTAATTGACGCATTTGAGATGATAAAGGATGATCCAGACCTAAAAGGAATTGTAGTGGTGGGAGAGATAGGGGGAGATTCTGAAGAGATCTTGGCCCAGCACATCATTGACACTAATTTCAAAAAGCCAATTGTTGCATACATTGCAGGCCGAAACGCTCCAAAGGAGAAAAGAATGGGTCATGCTGGAGCCATAGTAATGGGAACGTATGGTTCTGCAGAATCCAAGGTTGCAATGTTTAACAAGGCAAACATTCCAGTTGGAAAAAGGCCAAACGAGGTTGCCATGTTCTTGTCAGGCAAGATGGGATCCAAAGACTAAAAAGGACACGCTGGAGACTTTTATCAAATGCCAATCACAGACCCAGAGAAAAAGAGAATCGCTCAGGCGGCAAGACTACACATGAAAATATGCCTGAATTGCGGCGTCAGAAATTCCATGGCAGCATCTAGATGCAGAAAATGCCGTGGCCAATTCCTAAGACTAAAGAATAGAACTCTGGGCGCAAAAAAATAGCTAGTGCTTTACTGGACGCAATATTTTGTAAGGGGTTTTTTGGGATTCATCTGGCAGGATTATTTCGGTATTGCCAGAAAACACTTCTATTTTACGCATGACCTGAGAACACCTTACCAGACTCTAATGATTCCAAGTATTTATCAGCCCAGATCCAATCAGAGTCAGGATTGCAAGAATAGACAATCCAGCAGTATTCCGAGTTTACCTTTAGTATGTCAAATGGATATGCCCTACAATCAAAAAGTCGCAGGTCGTATATTGAGCACGGATTATCCTGCCAAAAAATGCATTCTGTAGAGTTACTCTTTGTTTACTGCTTTTATGATCGTTCCATGGACGTCTCGATTATGGAGGAATTGGTCAGTTGTTTTTCCAATTGACGCTAGATCTTTATAATCAAAGACAGGGGCACTGCAGAATTAGTGTAACAACCTTGAGATTTGTAATTTCCGCACAAGGATGAAAAATCAGGCGCGCTAAAGTGTATCAGCCTATGTAGTTTGTGGAAAAATCGGATTTTTATCACTATAATTTCAAACGCATTACAGTCAGGCGCTGACCAGTTGAACATCTCTTAGCGCCCGGATTGCATCAAGCGATGTGGTTGCCATTGTCACTGCCTCAAGTGCCGAGATTCCAGTTCCCATTCCGCAGTTGAGCGTCAGTCCCATCTCTTCTTTTATCATGTGTGTCAGATCAGGTACAGAATTTTCAGCATCCGCACCCAATACGGTGATAAAATTGTCTCCGCCCATGAAAAATGTAAGCGAGTTTTTATCCATAAAGAATTCTGATACTAATCGATACACCTTGTGCACCAAATTTGATACCTCGTATGGAGAAATGTCGTTGCTTATCTTGGTTATTCCCTGTATGTCAGAGTGAATGATGTAGATTTGGCCTTGTGTACCAGGATTACCAAAGACTCCCTTTTTGGCTGCAGTCGACTGTATCAGATTAAGGATTGCTCTGTTTGCAGTAAAAGGCGTGGTGCCATATCCGATGAACATCAATATGTCAAATGGGAATAATAATTCCAGCTCGGCGATGATTTTTTGATGGGTGTGGACGCCGATGCCGTTGGTTATGGCAAAAAGTTCGTCTTGCCTATTTTGGAAAACAATTCCTCCGAGGCTTGAGAACTTTTTTTGGATGATTTTGTAAAATTCTGCCTGATATACCTGAAGCATGTGCTCCCTGTTTTCCCCAAGGGTGTGAGTCCATTTCCCATATTGGTTGAGTCGAATCAGTGTCAGCTGGATCATTATGCTACACCAGATCCAAGAGTTCGCTTTCTTCGAGGATGGGTACGTCGTTAGTCTTCGCATAAGACTGGATCTCATCGGAAGACATTGCAATATGGTTTTGGCTGTCCATCATTTCGCATATTGCTGAAAGCGGTTTTAGTTTGGCAAGGTCCATCAAGAATACAGACATCTCTGTGTGTCCGCGTCTTTTTTTGAGCAGTCCTTCTTCTGCAATCAAAAGCGGCACGTGTCCTGGTGTCCTAAAGGATGAGACAAACGCTGGCTTGCGCAAATGCAAATCAAGATCGTAAAGGTTTGCAAGCTCACAAATTGTAGTGGCTCTGTCCATGTCTGTGATTCCTGTTCGCGTTCTGGAATGGTTAACTGTGATTGAAAATGTCGGATGGTCGCCATACTTGGTCAGGCAGTATATCATGGATTTTAGAGAATCATCAAACTTGCTGCAGCTGGCCAGCATGTCATGCATGTACTGCAGCCCGATGCTTTTTGAAAACGAATTCTCCATTGCAAGGCACAACAGACCGCCTGCGTCTTTTCGCATTCTTGCGACTGACTCGGGAGTCAAAAACTGCGCAGCGACGACCAGATCTGTCTCGTCTTCGCGCTTTGAGGAGTCATGTAGTAGAATAAATCCACCATTCTGGAGCCGTGTGATCGCAAGCGTAAGAGATGGCGACAGGTTTTGGAGTGACAATGAGGATATGATCTTATTTACATATTAGTTTGTGAGTCTGATCATTTTGCACAAGCAGGTGTTATTCTACACATAGTATTGATAACCAAACATGATTGAAACAACCAAACCAATAAAAAATAAAAATCAAAATACCCAAACTCTCGTAAGCAAAAACGAGGACAAACTAACTACCAAGGTTTTAGACTCATTCACTGAGATTAATTCGATAACGGCCGAATTAGATGAGATCGTAGTCGAGATGAAAGAATCCACTACTAGCCAAACAGCAGGAATTAAAGAGATTACAACCACTGTCCAAAACATTAGTCAGGCTATTCAAAACATAGCAGGATCAACTCAAAAAGTCATGGAAAGCGTCTCTCAGTCAGACGAGATGGCAAAAAGATCAACCCAGGAAGCCGAAACCGGAATTACAAACCTTGATACTATGAAGGATGTAGTATCAAAATCGGCAGAGTCTGTAAAGAAGCTTGCTACAGAACTGAACAAGATTAACGATATTGTAGGATTCATCACAAAGATTTCAGAGCAGACAAACCTGCTTGCATTAAATGCGGCAATAGAAGCAGCCCGTGCCGGGGAGGCAGGCCGGGGATTTGCAGTAGTGGCAGACGAAGTCAAAAGACTTGCAGAAAGCAGCAGAACGGGAGCAGAACAGATCTCAAATCTTGTAAAAGATCTCACAGGGGCATCACAAGTCACAACTAAAAACATCGAGGAAGGAAACGCGCTTGTCTCTCAGAGCCACACTATGGTCACAAATTTTTTGAAAACACTCAAGACCATTTCCGACGCAGTGTCCGAAGTTTCAGGCCAGATGCAAGGAATATCTTCGGCAACAGAGCAATTGTCTGCAAGCAGTGAAGAGGCATCGGCAGCAAGCGAAGAGATAATGTCTGTCGCAGACACCCACATGACGAGCTTTGATAACATAATCAAGGCAAAAGAAAAACAAGTAAACACAATACATACTGCAGGTCAAGCAGCCACAACACTTGCGGAAATCACAGATGTCTTGGACAATTCAACAATTGTCTCAATCACAGATGCCGCAGGAGACATCACATTCATGAACAAGTTCTTCTTGGAGGTTTCAAGTTACAAATCCGAAGAATTGATGAATCAAAACCACAGAATCCTGAAGTCAGGATTCCATTCTCCCGCAGTCTTTGATCTGCTCTGGAAGACAATTTCTTCAGGCAAGACATTCTCAGGATATGTGAGAAACAAGGCAAAAGACGGAACCATATACTGGGTAAAAACAACAATCAGTCCGACATATGATGCACAGGGGCAGATAAAAGGATATGTAGGAGTCAGAACCCCAATCACAGAACTCATGGTCATGATAGGAGTCGAAGATGCAATACGAGCAGCAGAACTTGGCATCCCCATAAAAGACAAAAGACTGCTAAAGGTAGTAGAGGGTTTGAAGGTCGGAAACTATAACGTGAATCCAAACTATACAATCAATGACACAGTTGATGCACAGACATCTGCAAAGACTACAAAGAAGTCAACAAAACGGAAAAAGAAGTAACGCTTTTTCCTGCCAGATAGGAGACATACATGCCTGCAATCATCGCACCGCTCATACAGAGAAGGCCCGTTGGCAATATGACAGAGATAACGTTCGACGTCAAAGGAAAGGGCTTGAACTTCAAAGCAGGACAATACTTTAAGATTGAACTAAAGGAGCTCTGACACGCAGATCCAAAAGGCAGAACTCGTGTTTTCAATGCACTGTCATCTCCAAACAATTCAGATTTTCTGACTTTTGCGTTTGTCGATTCGAGTAGTGGCTACAAGAAAACAGTCAAGGAGATCCCAATAGGCACCGAGATGAGTATAAACGGACCTTATGGAATGTTTACCATTTCGCAGGGCATACCCTCCCAAGTGATAATGGTGGGTGACGATATAGGCATTACGCCATGCATGAGTATGATTTTGTATGCAGCCGAAGAACAATTATCAAATAGGATGGCTTTGTTTTTTTCAAAGAATTCACCGTACAAAAACAATATCGAATCAGTGAAAAACGAGAATAGGAATTTGGAGATCATTCCATACGAACAATTCAATCAAAACGTTATCAAAAAAGTAACCGATTATCAGAAAAGCGCATGGTATGTTGCAGGGACCCCAGGCAAGACAGAAGAGATCAGAAGTACCATATTAAAAAGCGGAGTGCCGCAGAACAACATCAAAGTTGAGGAGTTTGCAGGATACCAATGATGTCGAAGGAAGACATATTGCAAAGCACGCTAGCCAATGAAGGTGAAATCAACAATGTCTGAGATGACACTAGATACAATTCAGGTGATCACTTTTGATCTGTTAAGAGAGAATTCAAAAGAATATTTTGCAATTCCAATAGATCGCGTAAGAGAGATTTGCACCGTGGAATCAATAACAAAAATTCCAAATTCTGCTCCAGATGTCATTGGAATTGTGAATTTGCGCAACAACATAATCCCCATAATCAACATAAAACAAAAACTTGGCATTTCAGATTCGATAGATGATATTTCAAGGCAGCAGATCGTAATAACGGAAGATGGTGGCAATTATTATGGATTGTTAGTGGACATAGTTCATGAAGTCATACGTATCAATCCTGGCGAAATACAGCCAATATCAAAAAATATCACTGATTCAAACAAGTTTATCATCGGCATAATAAAGATTAATGAGACAATAACAACTCTCTTGGATCCCACAACAATTACCCAGTAAGAGACTAGTGTTTTTTTGTGCGTGCAAAAGACAATGCGATTGCAACGCTCAATATGCCAAGAACTACGCCAAGAGACATCATGGTTGGGATTTTCACATGTTCTGAGATCATCATTTTTACTCCAATGAACAACAAAATTGCAATTAATCCCGGTTTGAGATAGTAGAATTTTTCCATAACTCCTGCCAAGAGGAAGTAGAGACTCCTGAGGCCAAGGATTGCAAAAATATTCGAAGTTATGACGATAAACGGATCAGTTGTGATTGCCAAAATTGCAGGAATGGAATCCAGGGCAAAAAGCAAGTCGGTGAACTCGATTATGACTAGTGCAACAAGCAGTGGTGTAGCATACTTTATACCGTCTTTGATTAGGAAAAACTTTGGTTCCGATATATTGAGTTCAACAGGCATCAGCCTTCGCAACGCCCTGACCGCAATGTTTTTTTCAACGTTTATTTTGTGTTCTTTTTTTTGCACAAGCATTCTTAGTGCAGTAAAGATTAGAAATCCTCCAAACAAATAGATCATCCAATGAAATTCCTCTAGTAGATGCGCCCCGCCCAAGATAAGCGGAATCCTCATTGCGATTGCGCCAAGAATTCCCATCGACAAGACGCGATGCTGAAATTTGTGTGGAATGCCAAGGGAAGTAAAAATCAGCAAAAAGACAAACATGTTATCGACAGATAGTGATTTTTCCAGAGCATAACCAGTGATGAATTCTGCAAGTTTTTGCTCACCCATATCATAGTAGATTATTCCTGCAAAAATTCCGGCAAGCGAGATCCAGACTATTGTCCAGCGCAGTGCGGTCTTAAAGGGGGGGACTTCCTTGTGTGTGTCTTTTTTTCGAATCCTGGAGAAGATTCCTAGATCGATCGCAAGAGACACTCCCACAAAAATTGAAAATACCAACCACAGCAGGTAAATGTCATTCATGTACCAGATTTGACACTGAGAATACACGTAATATACTTGTTTGATGAGATCAGTGAACTTGAAGCATTTCTATCTTTTTAATCAGATCTGCCAGAAATATTGGCTTGCGTAACACATTATGAACTCCTTGTTTGAGTAATCGCATTTCTTCTTCTTTTGGCAAAGTCATTGCGGAAAAGACGAAAATGGGTTGTTTTTTCATCAGGCGTTCGTTTGTCAAAGAATTTAGCACATCAAAGCCAGAAAAATCAGGCATCATCAGATCTAAAAATACAACGTCATATTTTCTGTCCCGAATCGCTTGCAGTCCCATTTTTGCATCAAGTGCATAATCATAGTGATGTCCAGCAGATTCAAAGACCAGTTTTGCCGGCTCAACAATTTCCGCATTGTCTTCTATGTGCAGTATTTTCATAATTTTACTCCAAGAGAATACAATATAGTTTGATGTTTGTTCATATCACACACAACAACCGAAGGTACTACTTGACTAGTTTTGTCTTTTTGGCAGTGCCAAGCTTTTGAATTATTATAGAATGCCAGCCAGTAGAATATCCTTCAAACCCAGGCGATAGTGCATGTGCAATGCAGCAATTCAGACCGCAATATTCAGTGAAAATGTGATTTTTCTTTTCCGATAGCAGGCTTGTTTTTTGGTCAAAGTCAAGACTCTCTCGAAGCATTTTGCCATCAGAGTCTGCCAAAATCAATCTAGAGTCATCTACAATACAGATTCGGGTGTTTTTCTTCTCATCCTCAGAAATAGGGGCGTGTGCAATCACAGTTTGCGCAAGAGACTCCCACTTGAAAACAACTCCTAGAACACCAATTATTTGACCCTTGGGGTCACCGTTTTCTCGGACTGCTGCAGAATAAATCAGACACAAGTTATTTGATACAAGACCGGATCGATGTACGGATTCAAACCCAAACTGGTTGGAATTTTTCGTATTCATTGCAGAAACAAACCATCTAGAATCGGAAACATTTAGCCCCCTTGATGGGAACTTTTCTGGATTTCCATTAGATATGATGTTGCCGGAAACATCTGCAATTACTAAATCATAATACACAGTATATGCCTGTAAAATAACACCTAGTCTTTTTGATGCGACATCACATGCATCCTGGCTCTTTTTTGTCAGAGTGTCTATTACGTTTGCATCTGTTGCCCACCATCGAACATCGGCAGTCCTCTCGTAGAGATTTCTGTCTATTAGATCAATGTTCACTAGCGCCAAATCTGTAAGCCTATTTCCGCGAAATTCCTTTGATTGGGCCTTTATCATGTTGCCAACATTGATAATCTCCTTGGTATCCTTTCTCATATTGTCAGTAATTTTGGAAGTTTCTTCTGATAGCTCACTCATGTTTGTTGCAACTATACCAAACGGCCTGCCATATGTTCCCGCTCGTGCAGCCTCTATTGATGCATTAACTGACAATACGTGCGTTTTGTGATTAACATCATCTACTTTGTCAATTGCGGAATTTAGCTTTACTGCGATTAAATCAGTAAACTCGACTACTTCTTCTAGTGTGAATTTTTTTCCTTGTTGGACTTGCGTAGTCGACACATCTTTGGATTTTACACCACCCAACTAGAACAGTTGTGTTTACTTTTCAAACAGACATGTTATTTTATAGCAAATTTGGCATATCCACGCCAGGATAGTAGGTAACAAAGACAGTATTACAACACCTGCCGCGGGCAGAGTTGTTTTTGTTATTTACTGTCTGAAAATAAAGCAGACCTTGTTTTGCTGTGTTATGGTATGATGATCAGATGTATTTACAGTTCTTGTGAATAATTTGGTAAAGAACACGTTGCCGGAATCACCCATGTTGTGCTCTATTGTGACATAGTTTTTGCCTGCACGCTCGTATTTTGTAAATATTGTGGATGGGATCCTGGAACAAAGCTTTTGTAGTATCGGTATTGTTTGCATGTTGGTGTTTTTGCCCAATATCGAATTGATCTCTACAGTAATGGCATTAGCCAATTTTTGATCTAGGATTTTTGATAAATCATATGTATCAGAATTAATTCCTGGAAAATCTTCGCCAGATAACAACAACTCAAACTCGGTTTTTTCTTTTGTTCTCAGGGAGCTCAAACGATAATGATGGCTTTGCAAGCCCTATTAGGTACTGTGTGTGAGATTCATACAGACGAGTTTGCAGTTTTATATTTAAAGTGCCTTCATCGACTTTTGGAAAAGCATTGATGTCTTAAAGTGGGATTCCAGCTCGTCCTCTTTTTTGTCTAGAATCATTTGTTTTCGCCCGCGCCTAAAGGAATCGTCATTGTCTCGCACGCACATAGTACCACCATCACCCTATCAGTATAAGAATTTTAGATTCTAGGTAGCGTTATCACAAAGGTGGTGGGGTTGTTTTTTGCCAATATGGTTCCACCGTGTTGCTCTATGATGTTTTTGCAGCTGGACAATCCCAGGCCTGTCCCACGCTGTTTTGTGGTAAATAATGGCTCAAAAATATGCGGTAGAACATTTTCCGGAATGCCTGGTCCAGAGTCAGATACATCTACTGAAACGTGTTTTGTATAACCGGTTATCTTGATAGAAATTGTTCCTTTGTCAGGCATTGCCTGAATGGCATTTAGCAAAATATTGGAAAATGCAGTTCGTAGTTTTTGATCATCACAGTCTATTTTTTCGTCATTGCTTGGCATTATTATTGTGATATCAGTAGGCACGTCAAGGTCATCTACTGATTTTTGAATTATTTCTCGCAGCGATGTGATTTTCTTTTCAAGGGGGGTAGAGCGAACAAAATTCAGCACGTCGTCTATTTGGTGAGACATGCGCTGGACGGAATTTTCTAGCTTGTTAAAGTGATCCTGCAACCTTGGGTCGTCTTTTGGATATTGGATTCGAATTAGTTCCGATACGTTTTTGATCACAGATAGTGGATTGCGCAGATCATGTGCAATTCTTGCTGCCAGCTCACCAATTGCAGCTAGCTTTTCCGTCTTTAGTCGTTCTTGTGTAACGGCCAGTTTTCTTTCTGTTTCAAGTGAGTTCTTGAATGCATCAATCATGGATTGGAATTTTTGCCCAAGCTCGCCAATTTCGTCATTTTTTTGTGCCTGAAAACGCACATTATAGTCACCTCTTGAGACTTGCTCTGCTGCATTGTGTAGTTGACGAATTGGCTTTGAGATGGAATGAGATATGAAATAGCTAAGACCTACGGCAATTATGACCAAAATTGGAATTCCAATGTACAGTATAATTTGGATTTCCAGTAAAAGGCTGTTAATTTTGGAGGTATAGTCATCTACCTTTGTTGCCGACATGTCAATGATTTGATCAAATGCAATTCCTTTGGCTTCTGAATATTGAATCAGCGCCTGGCGATAAACTCGCTTTGAATCCCAATATTCACTAGATTCCAAGATTTTTATCGCATCTTCTGCATTGCCTTCTTTGACCAGAGTAATTGCTTGATGCTCCAACTTTACAAGCAATATGTTTGTGTCATTGATTTTAGAGAAAATTGATTTTTCTTTTTCAGAGCCTGTTGCAAGTGCGTCTTGTATTGCCTGGTCTAGTTTTGGCTCGGACTCAAAATAGGTTGCGGCCCATTTTTCATCAGATGTGAATGCATAGTTTCGTGCAGCCTGGGTCAGAACCTCGTCATAATATCTCATCAATACTGCCAAGCTATCAAAATGTGATGCTACCTTTAGATAATTAATGTTGGATTTTGTATTGGATTCTATAGATAGAAGGTTCTGTTCTACTTTAAGAAAACCGACTATACCGTTTGGTATAGTGATTGCTATAATTATGAGGAACCCCAGCAAAATTTTTCTCTGTACCCGCATAAGTCGAATCCGTCTGATTTTGATTTTAAAATGCGTGATAAACAAAAGTAAGTAATTTGTCAATACGGCAGTTACATTACCAACAACGAGATGGTAAAATTGCGTATGAGAATAAGATACTATGAAGTATTAACGCCATACTTTATTAGGTGTGATTGTCCTATACAAACACACATCAGCCTATAATCGGACATGCCTACAAGAATCCATGAAATTATTGGGCTCACTGAATTCAAAGCTCGTGTGTCTTTTTGTTTTGGTTGCAGCCATTCCGTTGGTGACAATATCTCTTGTTAGTTTTTCAATTTCCCAAGAATCGCTAGAGCAACGCTCATTTGAACAGTTAAAAACACTTGCTAACGACAGGGCAAAGTCACTAGAGCAATTAAACTCGTTTAGAATTCAGCAACTAACCCAAATAGCAAAGATGCCCCAAGTAATTGATTCCATAGAATCTGGCAATACAGAATCATTGCAGGAAATTTTTAGAAATACTCAACAGATCACAGGCGGACAAGACGGATATCAGAATTTCAAAGTGATATCTGCAAGCGGCCAAGTAGTTTACGCGCAAGACTCATCATTGATTAATTCTGATTATTCCACAAACAGATTGTTCCAAAATGGATTAGAGAATTCGCAACGCCAATACACACAGGAAGATGGAAAAAGAATTGCAGTCACTGCAGTACCAATCATTGATTCTAATAATCAAAAAATTGGTGTGATAATTGCACAGACAGGAATTCCGCTCTTAGACAAAATTGTTCTGGATAGAGATGGCCTTGGCGACACTGGCGAGACCTATCTGGTGAGTTTTGATAAAACAATGATCACACCATCAAGATTCACAGGGGGATTAGAATTCAAACAGATTGTAGACACCCTGCCAGTGCATGAATGCATCAACGGCGGCAAAGACATTTCCGCATCTATTTATCCAGACTATAGAAATGTACCAATCTTAGGAGCATCAAAGTGCGAGCCGGAGCTTGGCTATGTCATGATTGCAGAGTTTGACGTTGCAGAAATCATGATACCCATAGTTTCATTACAAAACATGTACATCATTACAGGCGCAATTGTAGTTGGTGCCGTAGGCATATTTGCATTTTTCATGTCAAAAACGATTTCCCGTCCAATCCACAATGCAGCGGAGATTGCAAGAAAAATAAGCGAGGGTAATCTTGGAGTATCAGTTCCAGCCTCTAAATCCAAGGACGAAATAGGCGCACTCTTAAACTCAGAAAAGCAGATGGTGGACAAGCTCAGAAATGTACTATCAGAAGTGCAAAATGCATCCCAGTCAGTATATGCAAACGCGCAACATCTCTCTGCATCTGGAACCCAGCTAAATTCTTCGGTACAACAAATAGCAACCACGGTAGATCAAATATCGCGAGGATCGCAAACCCAAGCACAGCGAGTCGAAAAATCAAAGCAGACAGTGGAAGAGTTGACAAAATCAATGAAAGAGCTATCATCTAGTGCCAAAGAATCTGCAGAAATATCTGCACAGGTCGGAACCCTATCAGAGCGAGGTGCAGAAGCAGCAGGGGAGGCAAATGAGCGTATGAACAAAATTATCGAAGTCACAAATGATTCTGCAAAAAAGGCCCACAAGCTAGCAGAAAAGACAAATGAAATTACTGCTGCCCTGCAAGTGATTCGAGAAATAGCTGATCAGACAAATCTTTTGGCGCTAAACGCGGCAATAGAGGCAGCACGTGCTGGAGAGGCAGGTCGCGGATTTGCAGTAGTGGCAGACGAAGTACGACACCTAGCAGAAAGCTCAGCACAATCATCAGATGAGATTGATACAAAATTAAAACAAATCCACGAATATGCACAAGAAGTAGTAGAAGAAATTGAAACCAGCTCAAATGAGGTAAACCAAGGCAAGATGGTAATTGATTCATCGCTAAAAACACTGCACGAGATTGCAACAAATATCAAAAATGTATCTGAAAATGTCAAGCAGCTAGCAGACTTTGCTCACGAACAAGCAAACAAAGTTGCAAGCATTTCATCAGATGCAGTAGACATTGCTGCAGTATCTGAAGAAAATGCAGCATCGACTGAGGAAGCGTCGGCTGCAGTAGAAGAGCAAACTGCTCAGACCCATGAAATTGCTACTGCCTCAACACAGCTAGCGGAACTTGCATCGCGACTCCAGGCCACATTGGCAAAATTCACGCTAGAGACAACTGGGACTGTAGAAAAGCAAGAGAAAAAGTCAATTCTTGCCAAAATAAGCCTCAAAAAATAGCTAGCGATATTCAGAGCCGCAATCCCCAATTACATGGAATAAATCATTTGCCTGCAATGTTACTTCACGTATTGCGGAATGGTCATCAGGGTCTAACTTGAGCGAAAATGTTTGCTTGTTTTGCTCAATGTGCTGTGCTATTCCCAGCCTTGCGCCAATGACTACTCCTACCACTTGAGGCTTGTCCAGGGTGAACCTTGTTGCAATGTTTGCTATTGAGGTGTGATGTTTTTTTGCTATTTTGTCCAATACCTGTAATAGTTTTTGGAATAATCCCCAGCCTCCCCATGCGTCAATCATGTTGCGATATTTTTGTAGCGAGTACGTATTCAGATCAATTCTTGTTGGCTCAAAGTCAAGAAATCGCTCAGTTAACAACCCACCCCCAAGTGTTCCATATGCCAAAAGCTGAATGTTGTTCTTTTTGCAAAATTTTTCCATTTCCACTTGTGGTCGCTGGTCAATTATGGAATATTGGACTTGGTTTGATACTATGGTAAAGCCCTCATCCAGCATTATTTGCATTTGTGCAGTATCAAAGTTTGTCAGGCCAATGTGCTTTATTTTTCCCTCATCACGCAATTCAGTCAAGTGGTATAATGCATCAAAATACCGTGCATCATCATAATCCCACCAGTGAAACTGGACTAGGTCCAATGATGTGACATTCATTTGTAGAATCGAGTTTCTAATTGCGCGCTCTACTATAGTCCTACTCATGGATCCTGAGTTTGGCACAAACTTGGTCAGTCCGACAAGACCACTCAAGTCATGCCCAGATTTTTCCAAGTTTTGCCTAAATTTTCCAAAAAACTCTTCGGCGGGACCGTAAATGTCTGCCATGTCCCAGCTTGTCAGGCCAGACTTGTGATACAGCTCCATTTCCGATACGGCTTTTTGCGGTGTAATGTAACCGTGGCCGCCAGCTACCTGCCACATTCCATTTATGATTCTGCAAATTGACAGTCCAGGTGCAAGGGTTATAGTTTCCATCATGGCTTCATTATTATTTTGCCAAAGAGATTTCCCTTTAGCATTTTTGTGTGTGCCTCTGCCGCATCATCTATTGTGTATATAGAATCAATTACTGGCTTTATTTTTCCCTTGGAGACCCAGTGCAGAGCATCTTCCAGCTCGGACTTAGTAGCCAAAGTTGAGCCCAAAATGTTTGTGCCTTTGAAAAAAACGTGCCTCAGATCAGATACCACATCATATCCTGTGGTGGCACCTGTTGTGACCAGTGTTGCGCCATATTTTAGCAGTGTTAGCTCCTTGTTCCAGTGCGAGCCGCCAATGTGCTCAAAGATTACATCTACTCCCGGAATTCCGTCCTTTGTTTTTGCAAATTCCTTGGATATTGTAAATACCTGCTTGTGCCAGTCTTCTTTTCTGTGGTCCACTGCATAGTCTGCGCCCAAGTCTAAGCATTTTTCCAGCTTGTCGCCAGAAGCAGTCGTAATCACAGTACAGCCATACAGTTTTGCGATTTGAATTCCAAAGATTCCCATTCCAGAGCCCCCACCCATTATCAAGACTAGTTGCCCTGGCTTGATTTTGGCACGGCCCACAAGCATGTGCCATGCAGTCATAAGTGTCATAGAGCAGGCAGCTGCCTCCTCATATGATACACCATCTGGGATCTTTACGGCATTTACTTCGGGCAAATGTGTAACCTCACAATATCCACCCCAAAGTGGGCCTGTCTCAAATCCCCATACTCTGCGTTTTTTGCAGTCAAACTCTCTCCCAGAGGTGCAGTTTTTGCATAGTCGACATGACATGTTTCCATGCGATACTATTCTGTCTCCAATTTTGATTCCAGTCACATCATCGCCTATTGCAGTTACATCTCCTGCCACATCAGAGCCAGAGATGTGTGGTAGTGGCACCTTAAGTGGCGCTCCCCGCATTCCCCAAATATCATCATAGTTCAGAGCAGCTGCACGGACTCTGAACACAACTTCATTTGGTTTTGGAGTGGGTTCTGGAATGTCTTTTATTTGCAAAACAGATGCAAAGTCGTCATTTACACAATAATTGTCATAGACTAGCGCCCTCAATGAATGGTGTCAGCCTAATCTGTTTTTATGTATTGGCCTTGATTTTTTCCTGCAGTGAATTTGCTATTTCTTTGACAGAGTATGGTTTTTGAAAAACATCCTTGACTCTAAAGCTGTCAAGCTTTCGTTTCATCATGTCTGTAAGAAATGCAGTAATTATCATTATTCGAGCGTCTGGGTTTATCCTTTTGATTTCTTCTAGCGCATAAAATCCATCATATTGCGGCATTACGAGGTCCAAGAATACCACGTCTGGCTTGTGTTTTTTGTACAATTCCACGCCTTCTTTGCCGTTTTTGCCAAGGCCCGCAACATCGATGTCCTTGAGCTTGAGGAATTCGGCAAAAACCTCGGCACTGTCGGTTTCATCATCGACTATTATGGCTCGAATCAACACAGATTGTGTGGTATTGCTAGATTAAACTGCCTGTTTGTGCACATAATACAAACAAATTAGCGAAGGTGCGACCTTACCATCACATATGAGTACAATAAGAGTGGACCGGGTGGGATTCGAACCCACGACCCTTGCGGGATTATACTAATCCTTACGCAGTGTGAGTGCGTCATCCTAACCAACTAGACAACCGGTCCAACTAGGGACAAATTTCTGCGCTATTTAGTCGTTAGAATAGTCATATAGAGGAAAAAATGCAGACCAGACTGATGTACAAACAGGGCACGTGGAAATTATCTGAATTAGCGCCAAACCACAAAAGCCCAGAATTTACAAAACAAGTAACAAGGCTAGAATCCAAAGTCAAAGTCTTTGAAAAAACAAAGACAAAACTCAGACCATCCATTTCATCAAAGGAATTCTTTGGAATCATACGCAACATAGAAGATCTTACAGAGGATGCAAGCAGGCTAGGAGGCTATGCGTCATTACTATATTCATCAGACACCCAGTCAGATGAGGCAACCACATTACTAACAAAAATATCGAAGCTTGGATCAGAAATTGAAAACAAGACGCTGTTTTTTGATCTTTGGTGGAAGCGCAAAATCGATGAGAAAAATGCAAACAGGCTCATCAAGGATGCAGGAAATTTATCACAATTTCTAAGACATAAACGACTATTGGCAAAATATTCCCTCTCAGAGCCGGAAGAAAAAATAATCAACACGTTAGATGTTACTGGCTCAACAGCACTTGTAAAATTATACGACAAGATAACAAACGCGTTTGAATATATCATAACAATTAACGGCAAAAAGAAAAAACTCACACGAGAGCAGCTAAGTGTTCTAGTACGTAGCACCAATCCAAACTTGAGAAAAACTGCATACCAGACACTCCTAGGCAAATTCAATTCAAACAAGGGGGTCTTAGGCGAAATCTACCAAAACTTGGTCCTAAACTGGAAAGATGAAGGGATTCAAATTAGAAAATACTCTTCTCCAATATCCATTAGAAACATTGGAAATGATGTGGATGACAAAACCATCCAAGTGTTGCTTGATGTCTGCAAGAAAAATTCCAGTGTATTTTACGCATTTTTTGCATTCAAGGCAAAGTCCTTGGGCCTCAAAAAGCTCAGGCGATACGACCTGTATGCACCTAGTGCAAAAAAATTCAAGGAAAAAGACTATACCTACGACAAGGCAACAAAACTTGTCCTAGAGTCTCTGAACAAGTTCAGCCCCACACTATCAGACTATGCAAACAGAGTTTTTGTGCAAGACCATATTGACTCTCAGATTAGGCCAGGAAAACGCGATGGCGCATTTTGCAGTACCATATCGCCAAAGCTAACACCATATGTTTTGGTAAACTATGCAGGAAAATCAAAGGACGTGTTCACGCTAGCACATGAACTTGGCCATGCAGTACATAGTCAGGCAGCATCAAAGCAATCCATTCTAGTATCAGAGGCACCACTCCCATTGGCAGAAACCGCATCCACATTTTCAGAATTACTTCTATACGACAACATTTCAGACCAGATGACGGACACCGAAAAGGCAGCAATTCTATCAGAAAAAATAGACGACATTTATGCTACAGTGATGCGCCAGGCATTCTTTACAATGTTTGAAATCGATGCCCACAAGCAAATTGCAGAAGGTGCCACCATAGAAGAATTATCCAAGACATATCTTGGGAATCTAAAGACCCAGTTTGCAAATTCTATAGAACTATCAGATGACTTTGCACTAGAGTGGTCATGTATTCCGCACTTTTTCCACACGCCGTTTTACTGCTATGCATATTCATTTGGTAATTTGTTATCACTATCACTATTCCAAATGTATCAAAGGGAGGGCAAGTCATTTGAAAAAACATATCTTGAGATCCTAGCTGCTGGCGGCTCCAAAAAGCCTGAAACCCTTCTAAATGAATATGGAATCAGCATTTCCTCTGCCAAGTTCTGGCAAGATGGCTTTGATTATATCAGATCTCAGGTAAAAGAACTAACGTCATTATAAGTGAAAATGGGGCTGACAGCCTTTACGCACTGGCTGCCAGTCCACGGAATTTTTTGTTCCCCGAACGGTTTGAATCGATGTCAAGTGTGATTTTGAGTCATTTGGATTTAAACCTTTGATTTGGAAATGATCGATTCTTGCGCAAAGTTAATAGTAAAAATTGATTCTGCCAACTTTGTGTACCGCGTTTTTGCAATACTTGGCCTAGTTTTTGCTCTAGGATTCACTGTTAGTGCATTTGCAGAAGAGCCAAGACTTGCCACGTTTCACGAGACAGCAACCATCCTAGTAGATCAGAGAATTTCAAACAATGTTACTGCGTCAGTGTCACTACAGACAACATCGCTTCACGAGTTTCAGATCCCTGCAGAACTAGACCAAAAAATACGAAACAACACAGACATTGTTGCCATAGTGATTACAAATGAAAACCAGTGCGTTCTAGGAGTCCAAGAAGACATTTGCATCCTAGTAAATATTAAAAGGATAGAAGGAGAGGGCGGAATCCAGACAGCACAACAAAAGGCAAAAACGGCAGGCGATGCCATAATAGGAGACATTAACGATTTCTTTGGCTTTGATACAAAATTCCACTCTGTGTTTATCCACTATGACGACAAGGCAAACCAAGAATTAGGAACCCAGGGTCAAGTCTCTGGTCGTGGAACAGTATCCGCAGTATATACGGCAGATTTCCAAAATACCGACTTTATGTTCAACCGTGTTTCCAGTGCACTTATTCCAACTCAGATAAGAAATCTTGGTGGATTTTACGACATTGCACAAACACTATCCAAAGATGATGCCTCAAGAATGACATTTACCATTCTGCCGCAGGGTCCAATCTCTGTTATGCAGCTCAAAGTCTCAGAGAATTATCCCGGAATGGCAAGACAGATCACGACCGTAGAACCGTTAAAGTACCTCAAGACAAATGAGGTCAAAAAATCGGACTATTACAAAGTAGGGTTCTTTCCGCTAAATTCCATAGTGCAGGTTGTAATACTACCACAAGACGAATCCGCAGAGGCCTCTGTAAGTAGCGTAATTGGCACCACCATCAAAAACAACCAAACCATCCCTGCTGATTTAGAGACAAGCGGGTGGTTTTTCAATTCCAATTCAGGCAAGAAAATAGAAGCAATGTATCTTTTTGGAAAAGAGTTTTCTGCAGATGGAAATGATCTGAAAATAACATTTGGTGAAGAGCCATCGATTCCAGTAAATGTCGGACTACAGGAAATTGCAATTCTAGTAGGAATTGGCGCGGCAGCTGCAGGCGCAGTTGTGTATTACCTAAAAGGAATTCGAGCTAAATAATCAGAACAGCTGCAGAAAATACTGTGGTCCAGCGTCCTTTGCTGTCACCAATCGCAGTCTGCGTTACGTTCATTGATTTGTAAATTTCTCCAGAGATCTTCCACTGTTTTCTTTTCTCATCCCATGACTTGTCCAGATCAAACTTTATTCCAAGTGATGATGCAAGCATTTGAGCTGCAATGTCTTCTGCATAGTCACCTGCCTGCTTTTCGTTTTGTCCAAATGCTTCATATTCAGAGAGATATCCGTATCTGTCTGGATCCTTTGGCTGAGCCACACCGACAGATGCCGAAATTAGTCTGTGTGCCTCGTTTGTTTGGTTTCTAGAGTAAATGCAAAAGAGAACCTGTCCAGGATTGATTAGTTTTAGGCCTTCTGCGCGAGAGACCATCTTTGCGTGTGGTGGGAAAATGCTGGAAATTAGAACAATGTTTGTGCCTGCAATTCCTGCATCTCGCAAGGCAAATTCGAAGCTTGTGAGTCGGTCTTCATGAACGCCTTTGCCTTTTGTGAGGAATAATTTTTTTGCAACAAGATCAAGCATTTTGTTTTTGTAACAATATATGGAATTATTATACTTATTTCATCTGTTCAGGATTTTGCTGGTTTTTGTCTGAAAAAAGAGTTTATACAAAATGTGCGCTTTTTGCCAAATCCAGATACGCACATGTTATTATTTAGTCGAGCCCATATCGAGTTGTGGACGTTTTTGGCTTTTTAGACTCTGCCTTACAATCAGAGGGATTTGTAATTGGGTACTATGTCTTTACGGTTGCAACGTCACTGATCCTAATTAAGGAGACAAAAAAGCGCATACTAGACCTAAAGGACGGAATTCGCTCCATCATTTATGCGCCAATAGCATTTGGCATACTGATTGGGTATCTTCTGACGCTATACCCGATTGTAGAAAAGATTCCCATTCTGAACTGGAGCTGGCTGGGCTACAATATTGCGTTTGGACCGTTTGCAGACCAAGGATTCTGGGGAATACTGCCATTTATCCCACTGCTCCTCTACATGTTCATCCACATAAATCACGTGGAGGAATTGTACTTTAGAAAATCAAAAAAGATGGTTCTAGTTTGGGCAGTGGCGCATGTTGCAATGGGGGTCAAGCTGCACATGGCAATACTGCTAATCCCTATTGGATTTTTGTTCAAGTATGTCTATGACAAAAAAGGCCTCAATCATTCCTATGCAATGCACTTTACTACAAATATCCTAGTTGTAATGGCGCTATTTCTTACGCTTATCCGATGACCTTTCCGGTTTTGGGCCCTGCATGAAATATCTATACCCAATAAATCCACCAATACAGAGATTGATGACTCCAAACAATACAAGAATCAGCGGCATTGGTTTTATGAGAAGCATTCCCGCAATTATTCCCCACATTCCGGTTCCCAAAAACAAAATTGTTAGAACCTTGAGCTTCTTTGGTGGAATCCACTTCATTTGTTGAGTTTGTAATGTGACTCTATTAAAGAGTGACGGGTTTCACTAACATTTTAAAACGCTAGATTTTGTTAGAAAATCGTTGCCAATATAGCTCAGCCTGGCAGAGCAACGGTTTTGTAAACCGTGGGTCAAGGGTCCAAATCCCTTTATTGGCTTAACACTTTCTGTTTAATACCCTTCAGCCCTTATTACTGTCCATGTCTCAAAAACAGGCTCACGTACGCCGTGGAGAAATCATAGTTCATGATTATGATAGTCAGATTGAAAACATCGAAAAGATGATCGATGAGGAATTATCTGAAAATAACCGAAAACTAGTCCATGAATACCATAAAGAAATGGTACGGACTTCTTTGGGTAAAGCAACCCGAACCAAGCACCTAGCAACAGTTTTGAGTCTGAGCAGGATGCTTGGTAAAGACTGGCAGGCGGTCACCAAAGCCGACATTGATGAGCTAGTCTACCTAATCATGAGCCAATATTCTCCAAAAGGGCAGGAAACGCACAGCACGCGAGATCATAAAAAAATCCTCAAGATTTTCTTTAGATGGATAAGACGGGGGTCTCGTCAATCCCGTAGGGTAGGAGACCCTGATGAAACAAAACACATCGGCCTTAATCCAATCCGCAGTAAAATTGTCAGAGAGCAATTAATCACAGAAGATGATCTGGCCAGATTACTCAAGGCGTGCATAGGCAATCCCAGAGACAAGGCAATGATTTACGTCCATTATGAAGCAGGTACAAGAATTGGAGAACTATTGAGCCTTAGAATAAAGCATGTAAAATTTGACGAATTTGGCGCAGTAATTCACGTAGACGGTAAAACTGGTGCAAGACCAATTAGAATCGTCAAATCTGTTCCAACACTATCTCATTGGCTAAATGAACACCCAAACAATCAAGAACCTGAATCTCCATTATGGGTACTTTTTGACAATGCCAAAATTGGTCAGCCAGTTACATATTATGCTGCCAAAAAAATCCTAGACAGAATTTTACAGAGAACAAACCTGAATAAAAAATTCAACTGGAAGCTTTTCAGACACTCAGAGGCAACAAATTCAGCTAGATTCCTAAACGAATCACAGATGCGAATGCGTCATGGTTGGACGCCTAGCTCTAAAATGCCTGAAAATTACGTCCATCTTGTCAATGCAGATGTGGATAATGCCTACTTGCAACATTATGGGATTAAGAAATCCGATAATGCACAGGAGAAATTACCAAAAATCTGCCATATATGCAAGACACCAAATTCACACCAAGATGAGATATGCAATTCATGTGGAAAGCCGCTGGATTTGAAAAAGGCCATACAAATAGAAGAAAAGGCAAGTCAGGAAGGACTCGAGACGAAAAAAGCACTAGCAATAATTGTCAAGACAATGCTATCACAACCACAAAATCTGCTAAACATC
>Ga0194120_10000150_pt1 | contig 117417 bp, 115 predicted proteins | sample TA2MahCa65mmetaG_FD_148642 | JGI IMG/M metagenome (GOLD analysis project Ga0194120, IMG submission 148642) | Freshwater microbial communities from Lake Tanganyika, Tanzania - TA2015019 Mahale Deep Cast 65m | ecosystem: Environmental > Aquatic > Freshwater > Lake | place: Tanzania: Lake... | reverse complement strand
GCTCTCCCGGATGCGGCGGCCGGCGGTCGAGCGCGGCCTGGGCGCGGCGGCTGCGCCGGTCTCGGTCTTGAGGCCGAGGTCGAGGGCCTGCAGGCGCTTGATCTCGTCGCGCAGCCGCGCCGCCTCCTCGAATTCCAGTTCGGCGGCGGAATCGCGCATGCGCTTCTCCAGATCGGCCAGGTAGGACTGCAGATTGTGCCCGACCAGGGTCGGGTGCTGGGCATCGCCGGTCGGCACGGTGACGTGATCGCTTTCGTAGACCGACCGCATGATGTCGGCGATCTTGGTCTTGACGCTTTCCGGGGTGATACCGTTGGCGGCGTTGTAGGCCTGCTGCTTCTCGCGCCGGCGGTTGGTTTCCTCGATCGCCTTCTTCATGCTGTCGGTAACGCGGTCGGCATAGAGGATCACCCGGCCGTCGACGTTGCGCGCGGCGCGGCCGATGGTCTGGGTCAACGAGGTGGCCGAGCGCAGATACCCCTCCTTGTCGGCATCGAGGATCGCCACCAGCGCGCATTCCGGAATGTCGAGGCCTTCGCGCAGCAGGTTGATCCCGACCAGCACGTCGAACGCCCCCAGGCGCAGATCGCGCACGATCTCGATCCGCTCCAGGGTTTCGATGTCGGAATGCATGTAGCGCACCTTGAGGCCGGCCTCGGTCAGGTACTCGGTCAGCGCCTCGGCCATGCGCTTGGTCAGGGTGGTGACCAGCACGCGCTGGCCCTTGCGCGTGACCGCGCGGCATTCGCCGATCAGGTCGTCGACCTGCTTCTCGACCGGGCGGACGATGCAGACCGGGTCGATCAGCCCGGTCGGACGAATCACCTGCTCGACGAACACGCCGGCGGTGCGCTGCATCTCCCAGGGTCCCGGGGTGGCCGAGACGAACACCGAATGCGGTCGCATCGCCTCCCATTCCTCGAACTTGAGCGGCCGATTGTCGACGCAGGACGGCAGGCGGAACCCGAACTCGGACAGGGTCGACTTGCGCTTGTAGTCGCCGCGGTACATGCCGCCCAGCTGCGGCACGGTGACGTGGCTTTCGTCGACGAACAACAGCGCCGTGCGCGGCAGGTATTCGAACAGCGTCGGCGGCGGCTCGCCCGGCGCGCGGCCGGTGAGATAGCGCGAATAGTTCTCGATCCCGGCGCAGGAGCCGGTGGCCTGCATCATCTCGAGATCGAAATTGGTGCGCTGTTCCAGCCGCTGGGCCTCGAGCAGCTTGTTGGCGGCGCGGAATTCCTCCAGCCGGCCGGCCAGGTCGACCTTGATGCGCTTGATTGCCTCCAGCACCGTCGGCCGCGGCGTGACGTAGTGGCTGTTGGGATAGACCCGGACGAACTCCTTGGCCGTCAGCCGCTCGCCGGTCAAGGGGTCGAACTCGACGATGCTCTCGATCTCGTCGCCGAACAGCGACAGCCGCCAGGCGCGGTCCTCGAGGTGGGCCGGGAAGATCTCGATCGAATCGCCGCGCACGCGGAAGGTGCCGCGGCCGAAAGCGGCGTCGTTGCGGCGGTACTGCATCTCGACCAGTTGGCGCAGGAAATGCCCGCGGTCGAGATGCACCCCGGGACGCAAGGGAATGGTCATGCGGCCGTAGCTTTCGGGAGCGCCCAGGCCGTAGATGCAGCTGACCGAAGCCACGATCACCACGTCGTCGCGCTCGAACAGCGCCCGCGTCGCCGAATGGCGCATGCGGTCGATCTGCTCGTTGATGGTGGCGTCCTTCTCGATGTAGGTGTCGGTGCGCGGGACATAGGCTTCGGGCTGGTAGTAGTCGTAGTAGGAGACGAAATACTCGACCGCGTTGCCGGGAAAGAAGGCCTTCATTTCGCCGTAGAGCTGGGCGGCGAGGGTCTTGTTGGGCGCCAAGATCAGCGCCGGGCGCTGCATGCCGGCGATGACATGCGCCATGGTGAAGGTCTTGCCCGAGCCGGTGACGCCCAGCAGCACCTGGTCGCGCTGGTTGCGCTCGAGACTCGCGACCAGTTCGGCGATGGCCTGGGGCTGGTCGCCTGCCGGGCGGTAGTCGGACACCAGCTTGAAGGCGATACCGCCTTCGCTTTTTGTGGTCTCGGCCGAAGACATGATCGGTCCTATATAGGCCCGCCCAGGCGCCACCGCCACAGTCCAAGCCCGATCAGCGCGGCGGACGCCAGCACGGCGCCCGAAGCGAATGCCACCGGCGCGCCGAAGACCTGCCACAGCAACCCGGCCACGGCGCTGGCCGGCAACAGCGCCAGCCCGGTACAGAGATGATAGATCCCGAACGCGGTACCGCGCAGCTCGGCCGGCGCGCGGTCGGCGACCAGGGCGGAAAGCACGCCCTGGGTCAGCGCCATGTGCAGTCCCCACAGCGCGGCACCGGCGAAGACCTCGGCCGGGCTTTCGGCCACCATCAGCCACAGATCGGCCGCCACCATCACCGCCATGCCCAACGCCGCCGGGGTGAAACGTCCGACGCGGTCGGACCACAGGCCCGCCGGGTAGGCCAGCGCGGCATAAACCAGGTTCATCGCCACCAGCCCAAGCGGCACATAGGCCAGGTCGAGCCCCAGCTCCTGCGCCCGCAGCAACAGAAAAGCCTCGCTGAACCGTGCCAGATGCAGCACCAGGATCGCCGCCATCGCGCCCCAGAACGCCGCATCGAAACGCCGCGCCGCCATCCAGTCGATCGGCGGGCGCGGAGCGGCATCGCCGCGCGGCGGCTCGTGCACCCACAGCCACAACACCACCACTGCCAGCGCGGCCGGGATCGTCGCCAGCCAGAACACCAGCCGCACGTCGTCGGCGAACGCCACCATCAGCGCCATCGCCGCCAGCGGCCCGAGCACGGCGCCAATGGTGTCGAGCGACTGACGCAGGCCATAGGCTGCGCCGCGCCGGTCTGGCGGGACCAGATCGGCCACCAGGGCGTCGCGCGGCGCGCCGCGAATGCCCTTGCCGATGCGATCGACCAGACGGGCGAGAACCACCAGGCCGACGCCGCTGGCCAGCGCGAATACCGGCTTAGTCGCGGCCGCCAAGCCGTATCCCAACAGCGCCAAGGGCTTGCGCCGGCCGAGCTTGTCGGACCATGCGCCCGAGAACAGCTTGACCAGCGAGGCGGTGGCCTCGGCCGTACCCTCGATCAAACCCAAGGCCAACCCGCCCACCCCCAACACCGTCACCAGGAATATCGGCAACAGGCCATGGATCATCTCCGAGGCCAGGTCCATCAACAGGCTGGTGAACCCCAGCGCCCAGATCGCGCCAGGCAAACGGGCGGGCAGGGCCGGGGGGGCGGGCACTATTCGACGACGATGGCGCCGATCAGTCCGAGCATGCTCTCGCCGAAGGCGCCGCTTTTCATCTCGTAACGGCCCTTGGCGACGGGAATCACCGACATCTCCTTGGCGCCGCCGGCGGACAGCGGCACGTCGTTGTAGGTCAGGGTCGGGCGGATTTCGCCCGGCAAGGGCACGACGCCGCGCACCGCCGAGCCGCGGATGAATTCCGGCGCGGCGAAACTGCGCGCCAGTTTGCCGTCGTTGCGGATACGCAGGCGATAGGGCTGATTGGCGCGCAGGGTCAGTTCCTTCGGATCGAAAGCGAACTCGACCATGCTGAGAGTGACGATCTCGGCCCGGCTCCAATCCGCCGCCTCGACCAGCAGCGCCGCGCCGAACGCGCCGCCGCCGCCCCGGCTGGCGGGCGGGGTGTCGGTGGCGCAGGCCGCCAGCAGGGCGGCCGCCGTCAGGATCGAAAGGCGAGACATGAATCGGCTTCTGCCATGCGTTGGAAACGGTTGCAAGCCCGCGGCCCAGGGATTAGTTTCGCCCGCCTTTTTCGAGCCCAGGAGTCGACCATGGCGTTCCTTGCCGACGCGCTCGGCCGCATCAAGCCCTCGCCGACCATCGCCGCCACCATGAAGGCGGCGGCGCTCAAGGCCGAGGGCAAGGACGTCATCGGCCTTGGCGCCGGCGAGCCCGATTTCGACACCCCGGACTCGATCAAGGAAGCGGCGATCGCCGCCATCCGCCGCGGCGACACCAAGTACACCAATGTCGACGGCACGCCGGCGCTGAAGAAGGCGATCTGCGAGAAGTTCAAGCGCGAGAACGGGCTCGACTACAAGCCCGAGCAGATCTCGGTCAGCACCGGCGGCAAGCAAGTGCTGTTCAACGCCTTGGTGGCGACGGTCAACCCCGGCGACGAGGTGATCGTTCCGGCGCCCTATTGGGTGTCCTATCCCGACATCGTCAATTTCGCGGGCGGCAAGCCGATCGAGGTCAAGTGCCCGGCCAATAACGGCTTCAAGCTGCGGCCGGAGGATCTCGAAGCGGCGATCACGCCGCGCACCAAGTGGCTGATCCTCAATTCGCCGTCCAATCCGACCGGCGCCGCCTATAGCGCGGACGAACTCAAGGCTCTGGCGGCGGTGCTGTTGAAGCATCCGCAGGTCTGGGTGCTGACCGACGACATGTACGAGCATTTGCTGTTCGACGGCCGCAAGTTCGCAACCATCGCCCAGCTCGAGCCGCGGCTTTACGAGCGCACGCTGACCATGAACGGCGTCTCCAAGTCCTATGCCATGACCGGCTGGCGGATCGGCTATGCCGGCGGGCCGGTGGCGCTGATCAAGGCGATGGCGATGCTGCAGTCGCAGTCGACTTCCAATCCGTCCTCGGTCAGCCAGGCGGCCGCCTTGGCGGCGCTGACCGGGCCGCAGGACTTCATCGCCGAGCGCTGTCGGGCCTTCCAGGAGCGGCGCGACATGGTGGTGGCGATGCTCAACCAGGCCCAGGGCCTGCATTGCCCCAAGCCCGAGGGCGCGTTCTACGTCTACCCGTCCTGCGCCGGCGCCATCGGCCGGCGCACGCCCGGCGGCAAGACCATCAAGAACGACCTCGATTTCGTCGACTACCTGTTGGAGCATGTCGGGGTGGCGGTGGTGCACGGCGCGGCCTTCGGGCTGGAGCCGCATTTCCGCATCTCCTACGCCACCTCGACCGCGGCGCTGCGCGATGCTTGCGGCCGCATCCAGAAGGCCTGTCGCGACCTGAGCTGATCCGGGGCGATCCGATCCCGCGGCCGGCAGTTGCCAAGCCGCGGGACTCTCGCCATAGTTTCGAAGCATGGCCGAGTCCGGTCCCTACGCCAACGGCGCCAAACCGACCCTATTGTTGGCGGACGATCACGCGCTCTATCGGCGGGGCGTGCGCGGACTCTTGGACGAAGGCCTCAAGGGCGCCGATTTCATCGAGGCGGCCGAGTTCGACGGCATCGTCTCGGCGCTTGAATCCGGGCCCGGGGTCGACATGGCGCTGGTCGACCTGCACATGCCGGGCATGGACGGCTCGGCCACGATCGAGGCGCTGCGCGAATCCTTTCCGCGGGTCAAGGTTCTGGTGGTGTCGGGCGACGACGAGCGCGAGACCGTGCTGTCCTGCCTGTCGGCCGGGGCGCATGGCTATGTCTCCAAGACCCAACCGCCCGACGAATTGATTCAAGCCGTCAAGATCGTGCTGGGCGGGCAGATGTATGCGCCCTCGTTCCTCGCGCGCATTCCTTCGTCCCAGGCGCCCTCGGCCGCGCCCGGCCAGTTCACGCCGCGCCAGCGCTAAGTGCTCGAATTCCTGACCCAGGGAAAAGCCACCAAGGAAATCGCTCGTTCGCTCAACCTGGCCGAAGGCACGGTCAAGATTCATTTGGCTGCGATCTACCGCACCTTGGGCGCCCGCAACCGCACCGAGGCCGTGATCATGGCCGGCAAGCTTTAGGGCATGATCGATCTGTCTTGAACCATGTGGTTCAAGACCGATCGCGGATCATGCCCTCGCATCCCGCTCTGGACAGCGATTCGCGGTTGGCATGGAATAGCGTCTGCGATTCCATGCAAACCGATCGCGGTCTAGTCGTAGGCGGCACAACCGCCGGCACCCATCCGAACGGACTAGACCGCCTTTTCGAATGGGCAAGGCCGCCACGGGACTATAGCTTTGCGGCTATGACGTTGGCCGAACCCCGCGACGACGACTACGCGCGCGCCTGGTCGAATCTGATCCGGCAGATGGCCGCCGGCCGCAGCACCATCGATCGTCACTTGGCCGAGATCGAAACCGAAATCGGGCGCCGCATCCGCGAGGAACAGGATCGACCGCCGCCGGAATCCTCTCTCACGCCGCGATGAGCCGCGCCGCGATGGCGGCGCGCAGCTCCTCGGGCACCGGGATCGACTTGCGGCTGGAAAGGTCGAACAGCACGGCGACGATGTCGACCGTGGCGATCAGCTCGCCGCTCGAGGCCTCGCTCAGCCGATGCAGGAAACGGAAGGTCTTGGCGCCGATCGACAGCAGGCCCGAGCGCAGCACCAAGAGATCGCCCATCCGCGCCGGGCGGCGGATGTCGAACTGATAGTCCAGCGCCGCCGAGCCGATGCCACGCGCCCGCCGCGGCGCCCCGCCCATGCCGATGGCGCCGAAGAAGTGGCCGGCGGCATCCGAAAAACGGGCGATGTAGAATTGCAGGTTCATCAGCCCCCAAGGATCGATTTCCCAGGCATTGACCGCGCCGCGATAGGTCTCGAAGAACTTGTCCTCGGCGCCGGCCAGCGCAAAGTCGGAGGGCGGATTGGCCGGTCGCGGCTCGGGGCGCTGCACTACCAAACCGCGCGCGCGGTCCCGCAAATCCGCAGGCAGCGCGCCGGATCGGCCGGTCTTGAGATCGACCCAGCGGGCGCGATTGTCCAGGCTGGCCGCCAACTCGCCGGTCTCGGCATTGAACAACTCCGTCAGCACCCGAACATCGCCGTCCTCGACCGCCAGCACGGTCGAGCGCGCCGCCAAGGGCGCGCCGGCATGCTGTTCGCGGGCGAAGACGACGCGATGGGTCGCGGGCAGGAGTTCGTGGCCGTCCTTGCGCCAGTCGGCCGCACCTCGACCGAGGCCATGGCGGATATGGGCCCAGGCCTGGTGCAGTCGCGAGAGATAGAACTGCACGTTCATATGCCCCATCTGGTCGCATTCCCAGGCATTGACGCAGCCGCGATAGGTCTCGAATCCGGTGGTGCCATAGGCCGGTGTCATCGGCGATCCTCGAAACGTTTGGCGAAGCTGTCGACGTCATGGGCGACCAGCGCGGCCGGGGTCTGGCCGAGCGCGGCCAGGCGTCCGGTCGAATCCAGCAACAAGGCCCCCACCACCGCCGCGAGGCGCGCCACCGCTTCGGCTTCGCAAGCCTTGGGGGGCAGGCCGCTGGCGGCGGCGATGGCATTGGCCATGGGGGTCAGGGCGGCGATCAGCCTGCCGTTCAGCCGGCGCTCGACCGCTTCGGGCAGCTCGCCCTTGCGCAAGGCCTGAAACAGGGCGAAATCGAGCGGCCGGGCACCGAAGAAATCGAGCATGGCCAACGGCCCCGCGCGCAATCGCGCCGTCGCGCCTTGGGCGCGGCCGATGCCGCCGCGCACTGCCTGCGCCATTTCGCCCAAAATGCGCTCGACCAGCTCTCCCACCAGCGCCGCCTTGTCGGGGAAGTAGGTGTAGAGCGAGCCCACGGCCAGCCCCGCCTTGGCGGCGATGGCGCGCATGCCGGCGGCCCGATAGCCCTCGGCCAGGAACACCGCGCGCGCGGCGTCGAGGATGGCCTCGGTGCTGGCCAGGCGCTTGCGACCGCGCCGCTTGGCCGGAGCGGTCGCGCTCACGTCGGAAGCTGGCGCATGGCGAGATCCTTCATGATCTCGCGGCTGCCGCCGCCGATGGTCAGCACCTTGGTCTCGCGATAGACCCGCTCGACCTTGGTGCCGCGCATGAAGCCCATGCCGCCGAAGATCTGCACCGCGGCGTCGGCGCAAAACTCGTTGACCTCGGTCGCCAGGTTCTTGGCCAGGCAGATGTCCGAAACCGGCTGTTCGCCGTGCTTCAACCGCCAACCCAGGTTCTCGATGAAAGCGCGGGTGGCGTTGACCTTCATGGTCATGTCGGCCAGCAGGTGCCGGATGGCCTGGTGACCGATCAAAGGCTTGCCGAAAGTCTGGCGCTGGCGCGCCCAGGCCAGGGCCTCGTCGCGGCAGAGCTGGGCGAAACCCAGCGCCAGCGCCGCCAGCCCGAACCGCTCGGCGTTGAAGTTGAGCATGATGGCGCGGAAGCCCTGATTCTCGCCGCCGATAACGTTGGCCATCGGCACGCGCACGCCCTCGAAGCGCAAAGTCGCGGTGTCCGAACACCACCAGCCCATCTTTTCGAGCTTGCTGCGGGTGAAGCCGGCGCGTTCGCGCTCGATCAGCACCAAGGACACGCCGCCGGCGCCCGGGCCGCCGGTGCGCACCGCGACCGAATAGAAATCGGCCCGCATGCCCGAGGTGATTAAAGTCTTTTCGCCGTCGATCACCAGCTCTTCGCCCTCGCGTCGGCCGCGAGTGCGCAGATTGGCCACGTCCGAGCCGCCGCCGGGCTCGGTGATGGCCAAAGCCGCGATCTTCTCTCCGGCCAGCACCGGCGGCAGCACGCGGCGCTTGAGTTCGTCCGAGCCGACGGCGACGATCGGCGGGATGGCGATGCCGTGCGTGAACAGGCTGGCATGCACGCCGCCTGAACCGGCGCGCGCCACCTCCTCGGCCAGGATCAGCCGCAGGAAGGGATCGTCGGGCGCGGTGCCGCCGAACTCCTCGGGATAGCCGATGCCCAGCAGCCCGGCCGCCGCCGCCTTGCGATGCAGTTCGCGCGGCAATTCGCCGGCCGCTTCCCAGGTCTCGACATGAGGCTCGATCTCGCGCTCGACGAAACGCCTGACCGAAGCACGAAAAGCGTGGTGTTCCTCGGTGTAATAGGGCGAGGGGACCGCCATCAGCCCAACGGCTCCAACGCGATCAACAGGGCACGCGCCTGGATCTGATCGCCCAGCTTGACGGCGACGCTCTTGACCTTGCCGTCGCGCTCGGCGGCGATCTCGTGTTCCATCTTCATGGCTTCCAGCGTCGCCAGCACCTGGCCCTTGCGCACGCTTTCGCCCGGGGTCGTGCGGACCGAGGCGACCCGCCCGGTGATCGGCGCCAGCAGCGCGTCGCTCGCCGCTTCGCCGCGGGCGAGACCGGCCGGCGCCGCCACGACGAAGCGTTCGCAGCGGCCATCGCCGTCCAGCCACAGCCCGCCCTCGGCATCGAAGACGTAGCTGGCGGATCGAGTCACGCCATCGCAGACATAGCGCAGGCGATCGGCTTCGCGCTGGCGGATCGCCAGTTTGGCGCGCCGCTCGCCGTGGATGACCTTGTAGCCGGCATCGCGCGGCTTGACCCGAAATGCCATCCGTTGACCGCGCCAATCCATATCGACCGCGCGCGCCTGGGCGCCGGTCGAACGCCAGCCATCGCCCGCCCGAGTGGCGAACAGCAGCGCCGCCAAGGCCGCCATTTGCGGCGGCGGCGCGGGCCGCTTGGGTCGGGTCGGGAACAGCTTGGTGTCGATGAAGGCGGTGGTGGCGCCGCCCGACGCGAAGACCTCGTGCGACAGCGCCTGGATCAGGAAATCCTTGTTGGTTACCACGCCCAACAGCGCGGTCTCCTCCAGCGCCCGCAGCAGGCGCCGTCGCGCCTGTTCGCGGTCGCTGCCATGGGCCATCACCTTGGCCAGCATCGGGTCGTAATAGGGCGTGACGTCGAGGCCCTGGGCGATGCCGGCATCGGCGCGCAGGCCCGGGCCTTCCGCCGGCCGCCAGGCGAGGATTTTCCCGGTGCGAGGCAAAAAGCCGGCATAGCCGTCCTCGGCATAAAGCCGCACTTCGATGGCGTGGCCGGCGAAGCGGATCTGGTCTTGGCCCAGCGGCAGGGGCTCGCCGGCGGCGATCCGCAACTGCCATTCGACCAGGTCGAGGCCGGTGATCAGCTCGGTCACCGGATGTTCGACCTGCAGTCGGGTGTTCATTTCGAGGAAGTAGAAATTGCGGTCGGCGTCGACCAGGAATTCCATCGTGCCGGCGCCGACATAGCCGATCTCGGAGGCGATCGCGACCGCGGCCTTGCCCATGCGCGTCCGCAATTCGGGCGTGACAAAGGGCGAGGGCGCCTCCTCGATCACCTTCTGGTGGCGACGCTGGACCGAGCAATCGCGCTCGCCGAGATGGATCACCTTGCCGTGGCGATCGCCGAAGACCTGGATTTCGACATGGCGCGGCTCGACCAGGGCCTTCTCCAGGATCAACTCGTCGTCGCCGAAGGCGACCATCGCTTCCGAGCGCGCGGTCTTGATCGCGGCGCCGAGCTTGTCGGGGCCAGGCACCAGCCTGAGGCCGCGCCCACCGCCGCCGGCCGAGGCCTTGACCATCAGCGGAAAGCCGATGCGCTCGGCCTCGAGCAGGAGCCGCTCGTCGGATTGGTCGGGGCCGTTATAGCCCGGGATCAGGGGCGCGCCGGCGCGCTGGGCGATGTCCTTGGCGTTGCGCTTCGAGCCCATGGCGCGCACCGCCGCCGCATCGGGGCCGATGAACACCAGCCCGGCATCGGCGCAGGCCTGGGCGAAAGCCGGGTTCTCGGAAAGAAAACCGTAGCCGGGATGGACCGCATCGGCGCCGGTCTTGCGCGCGGCAGCGACAATGCGCTCGATCGACAGATAGCTGTCCTTGACCGCGGCCGGCCCGATCTCGACCGCGATGTCGGCATAGCGGGCGAAGGGCGCCTCGGCATCGGCGGCAGAATGGGCGGCGACGGTGCGATAGCCCATCGCCCGCGCCGTGCGCATGACGCGCAGCGCGATCTCGCCGCGGTTGGCGACCAAGACAGTCGAGAAGCGGCGGCTCACGGGTCTTGCGCCCAGGCGGGCTTGCGCTTGGCGATGAAGGCGGCGACGCCCTCGCGCGCCTCGGCGCCCTGCATCGCGGCGGCGAAGCCGTAGGCGACTTCGTCCAGCAGGCTATCCAGCGGCGTCGCGCCAAGCTGATTCAGCAGCGCCTTGGTGGTCGCCACCGCGCCCGGCGCCACGCCCTTGACCTGCTTGAGCAGGGCCGCCACCGCGCCATCCAGCGCGGCGGCATCCGGCACGACGACATGGACCAGGCCGATGCGCAGCGCCTCGGCGGCATCCAGCCTGGTGTTGGTCAAGGCGAAGCGCCGCATCTGGCCGAGGCCGATGCGCCGGGCGACGAAGGCCGCGACCTGGGCCGGCGGCAGGCCAAGCGTGATCTCGGGCAGGCCGAATTTGGCGTCGGCGGCGGCGATGGCGACGTCGGCGCAGGCCACCAGCCCCATGCCGCCGCCCATGGCGTTGCCCTGCACCGCCGCGATCGTCACCTGCGGCGCCTCGGCCAGGATTTGCAGCATGCGGCCGTAGCGGCGGTTCTGGGCGGCGATGGCGGTGGTGTCGCCCGATTGCGCCGCCTGAAAATTGGCCTGGAAGCCCTTGATGTCGCCGCCGGCGCAGAAATCGGCGCCGGCGCCGCGGATCACCACCGCGCGCACGGTGCGATCCTGGCGGATGGCCTGGAACACCGCCGAGAACTCCTTGACCACCTCGGCGGTCAGCGCGTTGCGCGCCTCGGGCCGATCCATGGTCAGGCTCAGCACCCCGCCCGCCAACTGCGAGCGGATGGCGGCGGTGGCCGGCAGCGCGCTCATCCGCGGCGTTCGCCGGGCAGGGTGCCCATGTACTTGCAGATGATGCCGAGCATGATCTCGTCGGCGCCGCCGCCGATCGAACCCAGGCGGGTGTCGCGGAAGGCGCGGCTGATGCGGGTCTCGGACATGTAGCCCATGCCGCCCCAGTATTGCAGGCAGGCGTCGACCACCTCGCGCGACAGCCGCCCGGCCTTGAGCTTGCCCATCGAGGCCAGCATGGTGACGTCCTCGCCGCCGATATAGCGCTCGACCGCGCGCCACAGCAGCGAGCGCAGCAGCTCGACTTCGGTCATCAGCTCGGCCAGGCGGAAATGGACCACCTGGTTGTGCAGGATCGGCTTGCCGAAGGCGATGCGCTGGGCGGTGTAGTCGATGGTCTCGCGGATGGTGCGTTCGAGCCCGACCGGCGAGCGCGCCACCGCCCACAGCCGCTCCTCCTGGAATTGCTGCATCTGGTAGACGAAGCCCATGCCTTCGAGGCCGATGCGGTAGCGCTGGGGCACGCGCACGTCCTCGAAGAAGAACTGGGCGGTGTCCGAGGAACGCATGCCCAGCTTGTCCAGCTTGCGGGCGACGGTCACGCCCTTGGCGCCCTTGAGCGGCAGGATGATCAGCGACTTGTTCTTGTGCACCGCGCCTTCGCCGGTATTGGCCAACAGGCACATCCAATCGGCCTGGATGCCGTTGGTGTTCCACATCTTGCCGCCGTTGATGACATAGTCGCCGCCGTCCTTGCGGGCGGTGGTCTTGATCGAGGCCACGTCCGAGCCGGCGCCGACCTCGGACACGCCGATCGAGGCCACCATGTCGCCGGCGATGGCCGGGGCCAGAAACTCCTTGCGCAGCTCGTCCGAGCCGAAGCGCGCCAGCGCCGGCGTCGCCATGTCGGTCTGCACGCCGATCGCCATCGGCACGCCGCCGCAATCGACATGGCCCAGTTCCTCGACCATGGCGATGTTGTAGGAATAGTCGAGCCCCATGCCGCCGTATTCGACCGGCTTGTGGATGCCCAGCAGCCCGGCGCGGCCCAGTTTCTTGAACACCTCGTGGGCGGGGAAGATGCCGTCGGCCTCCCACTGGTCGACATAGGGGTTGATGTCCTGCTGGATGATCTTGCGCGTGGTGCGCTTGATCTCTTCGTGTTCGGGGGTCAGCTTCATCTCGGACTCCTCTCAGCCGCGGGCGACGCCGAAGCTGTTGGGCTTGAGCTGCCGCGCCTCGGCCTCGCGGCAGGTGGCCAGGGCGAAGGCCAGCACGCGGCGGGAATCGCGCGGATCGACGATGCCGTCGTCCCACAGCCGCGCGGTGGCGAACAGCGCGGTCGATTCCGCCTCGATCTGGGCGACGATGCGCTTTTCCATCGCCTCCAGCTTGGCGCGGTCGACCGGGCGGCCTTCGCGCTTGGCGCCGGCCTCGGTGATGATCGACATCACCTTGGCCAGCTGCTCGCCGCCCATGACGGCGACGCGCGCATTCGGCCAAGCGAAGACGAAACGCGGGTCGAAGCCGCGGCCGCACATGCCGTAATTGCCGGCGCCGAAGCTGCCGCCGATCATCAGCGCGATCTGCGGCACGCTGGCGGTGGCCACCGCCTGGATCATCTTCGAGCCGTGCTTGATCGCGCCCGCCGCCTCGACCTCCTTGCCGACCATGTAGCCGGTGGTGTTCTGGAGATAGACGATCGGCGTGCCCGACTGGCAGCAGAGCTGGATGAACTGCGCCGCCTTGACCGAGCCCTCGGGGAAGATCGGGCCGTTGTTGCCGATCAGCCCGACCGGGTGGCCTTCGATCAGGGCATTGCCGCACACCGTCTGCGGCCCGTAAAGCGGCTTGAATTCGAGGAAGTCGGAATCGTCGACCAGCCGGGCGATGACTTCGCGGCAATCGTAGGGCTTGCGGTAATCCATCGGCACGACGCCGGCCAACTGATCCTCGGAATAGCGCGGCGGCTTGTGGGGCCGAGGCGGCGGCGGCAAGTCCCAATTCAGCTTGCCGATCAGTTCGCGCGCCAGGTCCAGCGCCTCGGCGTCGTTCTCGGCCATGTATTCGGCCAGGCCCGAGATCCTCGCGTGCAGATCGGCTCCGCCCAGTTCCTCGTCGGTGGCGACCTCGCCGGTCGCGGCCAGCAGCAAGGGCGGACCGGCAAGGAAGATCTTGGCCCGGCCGCGCACCACCACGACATAGTCCGACATGCCCGGGCGATAGGCCCCGCCCGCGGTCGAGGAACCGTGCACCACGCAGACCTGGGGAATGCCGGCGGCCGACAGCCGCGCCTGGTTGGCGAAGGTGCGGCCGCCCTTGAGGAAGATCATCGACTGCAAGGGCAGGTTGGCGCCGGCGCTTTCCACCAGTTCCAGCATCGGCAGCTTGCAGATCCGCGCGATCTCCTGCGCCCGCAGCCCCTTTTCCAACCCCATCGGCGTGGTCGAGCCGCCCTTGATGGCGGAATCCGAGGCCACCACCAGCACCCGCTTGCCGGCGACGAAGCCGATACCCGAGATGCCGCCGCCGCCGGTCGGATTGTCCTTGCCGTCGTCGTCGTGCAGGCCGAGCCCGGCCAAGGTCGAGAGTTCCAGGAACGGCGCGCCGGGGTCGAGCGCGCGGGCGACCCGCTCGCGCGGCAGCAGCTGGCCGCGCTTCTCGAATTTGGGTCGGGCGCGTTCGGAATGCGCCCGCACCTTGGCCTCCAGCGCGCGCACCTCGCCCAAGGCCTCCAGCATGGCGGCGCGATTGGCCCGGTAGCTCTCGCTGTCGGGCGAAATCCGGCTGACGATCGGCGGCATCGCGGCTATGCTAATCCCAAGACCGGAGCGAATGCCGGCTGGAAAGCGCGGCCGGAATTGTGTAATTGACGTTTACGTTAACGTCAACCGGCGCCCAAGGGAGATACGCATGAGCCTCGAAGCCGTCACCAACGGAATGCGCGACAAGGTCGGCAACGATTGCGGGCTGGGCGCCACGGTCAAGTTCGATTTCGGCGGCGAGGGCGTGATCTATCTCGACGCCTCCAAGGTGCCGAACGAGGTCTCCAACGAAAACAAGGACGCCGATTGCACGCTGCGCATCAGCCTGGACGATTTCAAGGAAATGGCCGCCGGCGAGCTCGACCCGACCATGGCCTTCATGATGGGCAAGCTCAAGATCGACGGCTCGATGGGCATCGCCATGAAACTGGGCAAGGTGCTGGGGTAGGGGAGGCGTCAGGCCGCTTTGGCCTCCTCCGCTAGCCAGCGTCGGAAACGCGCCACTTTGGGGATGTCGGCGCGGGCTTCGGGGCAGACCAGGTAATAGGCGAAATCGACCGGCTGGGCCTTGCCGAAGGGCCGCACCAGCCGGCCCGCGCGCAGGTCGTCGGCCGCCAGCGCCGCCTTGGCCAGGCCGACGCCGCGGCCCAAGACCGCGGTCTCCAGCACCAGGCTCGATTGGTTGAAGCGGATGCCGCGCCGCCAATCGATGTCCTCGATCTTGGCCGCCTTGAGCCACATCCGCCAATCCGGGCAGGAAGGATCGAGATCCGGGCTGTCGTCGTGCAGCAGCGTGTGAAAGCGCAGCCGGTCGGGCGAGGTCAGGGCGTTGCGGCCCTTCATCAGCGCCTTGCTGCACACCGGCACCACCGCCTCGGTCATCAGCCGTTCGACGAACAGCCCGGGATAGCGGCCCGAGCCGTAGCGGATCGCCAGATCGACGTCGTCGCGGGCGAAATCGGTCAATTGCATCGAGGCCGAGACCCGGACGTCGATCTCGGGTTCGGCCTGGCGGAAGGCATCCAGCCGCGGCACCAGCCATTTGGCGGCAAAGCTGGGCGCGACCGAGACCGTCAGCGTGCCCGAGCCGCCGGCGGTGCGGGTCCGGGCCACGGCCTCGGCCAGGATGCGAAAACCCTCGTTGAGCCCGGGCAGGCAGGCCTGGCCGGCCTCGGTCAGGACCACGCCGCGGCGACTGCGCCGGAACAGCGCCAGGCCCAACTGATCCTCAAGCTGCTTGATCTGCTGGCTGATGGCGGCGGGGGTGACGTGCAATTCCTCGGCGGCGCGGGCAAAGGACAAATGCCGCCCGGCAGCGGCGAAGGCCCGCAGCGCATTCAAAGGAGGAAGGCGCATCTCGACCATTAGCGATCCTAACGCAAGGATCGAAGCTATACGCGGCAAGCTAGCCCGCCGCAAGGACGGCTTTGGTTAGTTTCTCTCAGGGACTGCGCAAGCCTGCCTTAACCCTGGCGACATCCGGCGCATCGGCGCGGTAAATGCCATGACGGATCAGGAAATCGATGGCGACCAGCGCGACGTCGCGCGCGAAATCGCGGCTGTCGGTCAGGCGCGCCAGCACCCGCGCCGCCGGCCACAGCTCGAATGCGGCGACTTCGCCGTCGGCGTTGCGGGGGACGAAGCTCTCGGGCAGTTCCAGATCGAAGCAGAAAAGCTCGCCATTCCAGGCATAGCCGCGATCGGGGGCGTGGGTCAGATGCGAGATCCGGCCGACCGGCCTTGCGGTGCGCGCCAGAGCGGCCGGAATTCCGGCCTCCTCGGCGCATTCCTTGACCAGGTTCTCCATCACGCCGATGCCGACCGGCTGACCGCCGGCGACGATCTGATCGAGCTTGCCGGGATCGGTCGATTTATGGGCGGCGCGGGTGGCGACCCAGAGGTGCAGGCTGTCGCCGCGCCGGACATAGCCATTGACGTGCACGCCGTAGGTTCTGACCCCGAAAAGCAGCGCCCCGGCACGCTCCATCTCGAACAGTGGCGGGGTCTCGAATGCCGTGCCGATGGCATAACGCTCGTTGCGCCATCCCGGCACAAGGCCTTGATTTTTCAGGTTTAATAGGGCGGCATCGACGATGCCGCCTTCCGCCGGGCTACGGATCTCGGTCGGTCCGACCACGAATCCAGGGCAGGCCGCAAGCGGCTCTGCCAGCCGATGGGGAATCCAGCCGATCGGGGTCGGTCCGGCATACCAGCGGCGGTAGGCCGAGGGCTCGAAATGCTGCGCCTCGGCGACTCGGTCCAAAAGACTCACGGGATTGCGGCCAGGGCCGCCCAATCGTCCAATTTGCGTCGCGGCGCTCCAGGGGCTGCGGCGGCAATCTCCGCCGCCTCGATCCGCTTCCAGCGCGCCCAATCCGAGGCCTTGGTAAAGTCCAATCCCGCGCGTCCGCTGGGCTGGACTTCGGCCAAAATCCGTTCGGCCACAGCATGGGATTCGGGGCGATTGGTCGGGATTACCCCCGACGGCCCCCGCTTAGCCCAGCCGACCACGTAGAGGCCATCCGCGATCCTGCCGTCTTGGTTGGTCAGAACCCCATTCCGTGTCAGTTCCAAGCCCTCGGTCGACGGTGACGCATAGCCAATGGCGGTTACCACCAAGTCGCATGGCAAGTCGTGATTTCGACCTAAATGCTTAACTCGCAATTTCTCGATTTCCGGTTTCCCTACAAATAGTTCGGTTGTCGTATTGAATCTAAAAATCACATTAAGATCGGCGGATCTTGGAACCAAGGCACGCAAGGCGGCGATGTTTCCCTCTTTGACCTTGTCGCCAACCGGAGCCTCGGGCAAGGGGGTCTCGTCGCGCAAGGCCGCGGCGCGCTCCAGCCGTCCCATTTCGGCCAATTCGGCGGTGGTAAAGCTGGCCTCAATTGGCCCACGACGGCCGACGACATGAATTTCCCGCAAGGGTTGGCGGGCAATCCAGGCGGCAGCGCGGGGTGCCAGGTCGGACTTGGCCATTTCGGCCGGGGTTTTGGCCAGGACCCGGGCGATGTCCAAGGCGACATTGCCGTTGCCGATCACGGCGACCGATCTTACGCCTTCGGGCAACGCCAAATCGGCGAAATCGGGATGGCCATTGTACCAAGCCACGAACCGCCCCGAGCCGATCACGCCCGGCAGATCCTCGCCCGGAATGCCAAGACGCCGATCTTGCGGACAGCCGGTCGCCAGCACCACGGCATCATAGGCTTGGCGAAGATCGGCCAGTCGAACCTCCCGGCCGAGCGCGATTCCGCCCAGAAAACGGATGCCGGGCCGGGTCAGGATGCGCTCGAGCACCCGCGTCACCGCCTTGGTCGATTGATGATCAGGGGCGACGCCATAGCGCACCAGCCCAAAGGGCGTCGGCAGGCGGTCGATCACGTCGATATGCGCGCCCGGGCCTTTGCTCAGCCCCTCGGCGGCATAAATCCCTGCCGGCCCGGCGCCGACAACGCAGATTCGCAGGGTCATGCCGTGGTTGTGCTGATTCGGCCGGACGGGGTCAAGACCCAGGTGAGGACCGTGCCGCGGCACCACGATGGAGGAATTGCGCCAACCAGACGCAGCCGAACACCGCCAATAGTTTCAGGGGCAATTCGGTCTGCAAGCGAAAACGCGACCAGCCGAACATGGCGGTGATGGCGTAGTAATAAAAGATGCCGCCGACGCAGAGCAGCAACAGCGCGAAACGGCCGCTTCGCCATAGGTACCAAATCCCCAACAACGCCAATGCCTGAGTCGCCAGAGCAAATCCTCGGGCCCACCATTTGATGGCCATGAAGCGTACCCTTTCGGGTCCGCCTTTCGGCCGATCCGCGTCCCGCTCATGCGGTATGTCCAACATGTCGTACAAATAGCCCTCGCCGCCGGTGAAGAAAAAACGAAGCGTCGAATAGGCCAATGGATAAGGATAAAGCCGCCAAGAAAATTCCGCGTTGGCTTGCTTCAATTTGGCGTTCCGACGGCGATATCTCTCGGAATAGTCGAGCGAATCCCATGACGGGTCAGCGGCGCGATGAACCGAATCGGGAAACGGGTCGATGTCATCGCCTAAATGCTGGTGGAGCGGCAGACCGTCGCGCTGCGAGGACAGCACGTTGTAAATGGTGAGCTGATACTGGTGCGTGTTGCGCAGGCTTTGCATGCCGAGGCTTCCCTCGACGCGATAGATGTGCATCAGCCATGGCAACTGAATGGCCAGTGCGATCAGCGTTGCAGCAAGACCTAGACCGGCGGTACGCGCGACGCGGTCGCGATGGCCATCGATCCATACCAGCAGCGGCATCGCAACCGGCAAGGTCAGCACGAGCAATTGCCCGGCCGTCCGCGTGTTGTTGGCGATGCCGAACATGATTCCGGCCAACACCATCCATTTCGCCTCGTGATCCCGCAAATAGGCAAGGAGGCACAGCAGGACCGCCGACACGGAGACGGCTGCAACCAGATCGGTCTTGGGCAAGAACGCAATTCCGATGGCGTTGGGATTGAAAGCGACCAGCGCGAACGCCAAGGTTCCCCAGCCGGGCGCATGGCGTTCGACAATCCAATGCGCCATCAAACCCCAGATCAGGAGCAGACCGACCTGCAAGACCAGGACGGGCAGAATGGAGCTGCCCGCGGTGCCTAGCAAAGAAGCATAGACCAACACACCATAGATCGGAGGGTAGTCGGTATATATGCGCGTTTCATCGTCGCTCTCGACGAATTTGCCCTTGAAATAGAGCGATCGGGCCATGTCGCAGCCCGCCTGACAGGGCATGCCGCAATAATTCGTGGGCGCTGCGGCATTCGCGTCCCGGGTGTAGACCGGCGACCAGCAATCGCGCGGCATCAGCGCTAGGATCAATACGGACAGCCCGAGGAATGCCGCTATTGCCCAAGCCAAGCCGCGATTCATGAACGGCTGAAGCGCGCTATTTCCCGAGGTCATAGGCCCGTCGTCCCTGAAGTGGATAGGCGGTTGTCTATCGCACTCGCCGGGGTATTGCCAGGCGGGCCGGCAGCGTTCATGCGTGACCGAAGGATTGGTCTTGGCGCGCGCTAGGCAAAAGGCTAGCTATCCGGCAAGGAGCCGAACCATGACCAAAGCCTTCGCCTCGCGCGGCGACATGACCGAGAAGAAGATCGCCTTCACTCGCATCTCGCCGCATTGCTGGGCCTACGAGGCCGAAAGCGATCCGACCTCGGGGGTGATCGTCGGCGAGGACGCGGTGATGGTGCTGGACACCCGCGCCACGCCGGTGGCGGCACGGGACCTGATCGCGCGGGTGCGCAAGCGGACCAAGGCGCCGCTCAAGTATGTCGTGCTGACGCACTATCATGCCGTGCGGGTGATGGGCGCCTCGGCCTACAAGGCGCCCTATGTCGTCGCCAGCCAAGGCACCTACGACCTGATCAAGGAACGCGGCCGCCAGGATTTCGCCTCCGAAGTCTGGCGCTTTCCGCGGCTGTTCCAGGCGGTCGAAAGCGTGCCCGGCCTGACCTGGCCCAATCTGGTGTTCGAGGGCAGGCTGACCCTGTGGCTGGGCAAGACCGAGGTGCAGTTGATGCATCTCGGCGCCGGCCACACCAAGGGCGACACTGTCGCCTGGCTGCCCAAGGAACGCGTGCTGTTCGCGGGCGATCTGGTCGAGAACGGCGCCACGCCCTATGCCGGCGACGCCCATCTCGGCCAGTGGGTGCAGACGCTCGACCGGCTCAAGGCGCTCGAGCCGCGGGTGCTGGTGCCCGGCCGCGGACCGGCGCTGACTTCGCCCAAGGCCTGTCTGGCGGCGATCGCCTCGACCCAAGGTTTCGTCCAGACCCTGCTCGATACGGCCCGGCGCGGAGTTTCGGCCGGCCAGAACCTCAAGCAATTGTTCGATAGCTGCCGCAAGGTGCTGGAACCGGATTACGGCCATTGGGGCATTTTCGAGCATTGCCTGCCCTTCGACGTCAGCCGCGCCTATGACGAGGCCAGCGGCATCGACCATCCGCGCATTTGGACCAAGGCGCGCGACGTGGAGATGTGGAAGGCGTTGCAGGGATAGAGCCTTTGGCCCGGTTCGCGTAGTCTGCGCCCGGCATGACAACGCGCGGCAAGTTCATCACTTTCGAGGGCGGCGAGGGCGGCGGCAAATCGACCCAGGCCAAGCGGCTGGCGGTCGAGCTGGCCGCCTCCGGCCTCGAAGTCGACTTGACCCGCGAACCCGGCGGCACGCCCGGCGCCGAGGCCATTCGCGGCCTCTTGGTCGGCGGCGCGGTCGAGCGCTGGCAACCGTGGAGCGAGGCCCTGCTGCACTACGCGGCCAGGCTCGATCATGTCCGTAGCCGGATCGAGCCGGCACTGGCCGCGGGTCGCTGGGTGATCTGCGATCGTTTCGCCGATTCGACCGCGGCCTATCAGGGCTTCGGCCACCAACTCGGCCGCGAATCGATCGCACGTCTGCATCGCCTGGTGCTGGGCGAGTTCAAGCCCGACCTGACCCTGATCCTCGATCTGCCGGTCGAGCTTGGCCTCAGGCGCGCATCGGCGCGCGGCGGCGGCGAGGACCGCTACGAGCGCATGGACCGCGCCTTTCACGAGCGCCTGCGGCAGGGATTTCTGGCCATCGCCGCGACCGAGCGCGAACGCTGCGCGGTGATCGACGCCAGCGCCGAACCCGATGCGGTCTTTGCCGCACTGCGGGCGCAGGTGCGCGAACGGCTCGGCCGATGAGTCGCGCCCGCGCGGTCGATCCGAACGAAGTCCCGGCCGAGGACTTCGACGGCTACGGCCCGCGCCATGCCGCGGCGCTGTGGGGTCACGAGGAGGCCGAGGCGCGGCTGCTGGCGCTGTGGAACAGCGGCCGCATGCCGCATGCGCTGATGCTGGCGGGGCCGTCGGGCATCGGCAAGGCGACGCTGGCCTATCGCTTCGCCCGCTTCGTGCTCAAGCAGGGCGAGCAAGGCGGTGCGGGCGAGGGCCTGTTCGGCGCGCCGCCGCCAGCGACCTCGCTGCAGGTGGCGCCGGAGGATCCGGTGTTCCGGCGGGTGGCGGCACTGGGGCATGCCGATCTGTGCGCGGTCGAGCGCGGCTGGAACGAAAAGTCCGGCCGGTTTTTCACCGAAATCCGGATCCACGAAGCGCGCCGGATGAAGGAGTTTTTTACCAAGACCGCGGGCGAGGGTGCTTGGCGGGTGGCGGTGATCGACGCCCTCGACCAGATGAACCGAAACGCCGCCAATGCCCTGCTCAAGACCCTCGAAGAGCCGCCCAAGCGCGCGCTCCTGCTTTTGGTTTGTCACGCGCCCGGCCGCCAGCTTGCCACCATCCGTTCGCGCTGCGCGGTGTTGTCGCTGAGGCCCTTGCGGCCGGCGGCGATGGACCAGGTGCTGTCGCGGCTCTTGCCGGACCTCGATCCCGACCAGCGCCAGGCCCTGATCGGGCTGGCCGAGGGCCGGCCGGGGCGCGCCGCGGCGCTGCACGGCGCCGGCGGGGTCGCGCTTTACCGCGAACTGATCGGCTTGATCGAGTCCTTGCCGCGGCTCGATGCCGGGGCGCTGCACGCGCTGGGCGACCGGCTGGCGCGTCGCGACCAGGATGGCGGCTACGCCACCCTGGTCGATCTGCTGCTGGGTTGGCTGGCGCGACTGGCGCGGTTCGGCGCGCTCGGCGCCGGCGCCGAGGTTCTGCCCGGCGAGGATGCGGCGATGGCGCGGCTGGTCGGCGCGCAGAGCCTTGATCGCTGGGTCGAGCTGTGGGAAAAGCTCGCCCGCCTGTTCGACCGCGCCGATGCGGTCAACCTCGACCGCAAGCAGACGCTGCTGGCCGCCTTCGGCGCGCTGGAGCGGGCCGCGCGCGGCGGAGCCCCAGCATGAGCGCCGAGCGCTTCTACATCACCACGCCGATCTACTACGTCAACGACGTGCCCCATATCGGCCACGCCTATACCACCGTGGTGTGCGACGCCATCGCCCGCTTCCATCGCCTGGACGGGCGGACGGTGCATTTCCTCACCGGCACCGACGAGCACGGCCAGAAGGTTGAGAAGGCGGCGGCGGCGGCGGGCGAGGCACCCCAAGCGTTCTGCGACCGGCTGTCGGATTCGTTCCGCGCGCTGATGACCCAGCTCGACATCTCCAACGACGACTTCATCCGCACCACCGAGCCGCGGCATCTGCGCGCCTGCCAGGCGCTGTGGCAGAAGCTGGTCGAGCGCGGCGAGATCTACCTCGGCGCCTACGAAGGCTGGTACGCGGTGCGCGACGAGGCGTTCTACGGCGAGGACGAGCTGACCCTGGGTCCCGACGGCAAGCGCCGCGCGCCCTCGGGCGCCGAGGTCGAATGGGTCAAGGAGCCGTCCTATTTCTTCCGCCTCTCGGCCTGGCAGGACCGGCTGCTCAAGCTCTATGCCGAGCGGCCCGATTTCATCGCCCCCGACAGCCGCCGCAACGAGGTCATCAGTTTCGTCAAATCCGGACTCAAGGACCTTTCGGTCAGCCGCACCTCGTTCTCTTGGGGCGTCAAGGTGCCGAACGATCCCAAGCACATCATGTATGTCTGGCTGGACGCGCTGACCAATTACATCACCGCGGTGGGTTATCCCGACGAAGCGACGCCGTCCTATCGCCGCTATTGGCCGGCCGACATGCACATGGTCGGCAAGGACATCGTCCGCTTCCACACCGTCTATTGGCCGGCCTTCCTGATGGCGGCCGGGGTCGAGCCGCCCAAGCGCGTCTTCGCCCATGGCTGGTGGACGATCGAAGGCCAGAAGATGTCCAAGTCGCTGGGCAACGTCATCGAACCGGTGGCGACGGCGCGCAAATACGGCCTCGATCCGGTGCGCTATTTCCTCTTGCGCGAACTGCCCTTCGGCCAGGATGGGGACTTCTCGCACCGCGCCATGGTCGGACGCATCAACGGCGACCTCGCCAACGGCTTGGGCAATCTGGCGCAGCGCGTGCTGACCCAGATTCAGCGCAATTGCGAGGCCAAGGCGCCGGCACCCGGCGCGTTTTCGGCCGAGGACAGCGCGCTGCTGGACAAGGCAAGCGCGCTGCTGGCGGGCTGCCGCGCCGACATGGCGGTACCGGCGCCGCATGCCATGCTCGAGCGGCTGTGGGCCGTGATCGGCGAGGCCGATCGCTACATCAACGCCCAGGCGCCGTGGAAGCTGAAGACCGCCGATCCGGCGCGCATGGCGACGGTGCTTTACGTCGCCGCCGAGGTGTTGCGCCATCTCGGCATCCTGGTGCAGCCGGTCATGCCGGGTTCGGGCGCCAAGCTGCTGGCGGCGCTGGGCCAGGGCGAGGGGGCGCGCGATTTCGCGGCGCTGGCCCGGCGGTTGGCACCGGGCACGGCGCTGCCGGCGCCCACCGCCCTGTTTCCGCGCTTCGTCGAGGAAGGCGCCGCCGCCGGTGCTGGTCGATAGCCACTGCCATCTCGACTTCCCGGAATTCGCGCCCGAGCTGGACGAGGTGGTGGCGCGGGCCGGGCGCGCCGGCGTCGCCAAGATGGTCACCATCGGCACGCGGCTGAGCAAGTTCGCCGGCGTCAAGGCGGTGGCCGAGCGCTTCGCCGACATCTGGTGCTCGGTCGGGGTGCATCCGCACGAGGCCGCCAACGAGCCGGGCGAAGACGTCGATCGCCTGGTGGCCGAGGCGCGCCATCCCAAGGTCGTCGCCATCGGCGAGACCGGGCTCGACTACTTCTACGACCACAGCCCGCGCGAGGCCCAGCAGCGTTCCTTCCGCGCCCATATCCGCGCCGCGGCCGAGACCGGGCTGCCGCTGATCGTGCATGCGCGCGACGCCGACGAGGACGTGGCACGCCTGCTGGAGGAGGGCATGCAAGCGCATCCCTTCACCGGCCTGCTGCACTGTTTTTCGAGCGGACCCGATCTGGCCCGGCGCGCGCTCGCGCTCGGCATGTCGATCAGCCTGTCCGGCATCGTCACCTTCAAGAAGGCCGATGCGCTGCGGGCCATCGCCCGCGAGCTGCCGGCCGATCGCGTCCTGGTCGAGACCGACGCGCCCTACCTCGCGCCGGTGCCCCATCGCGGCCGGCGCTGCGAGCCGGCCGATGTGGTGCACACGGCGCGGGCGGTGGCGACGCTGCGCGGCGTGGCACCCGAGGCGCTGGCCGAGACCACCACCGCCAATTTCCATCGCCTATTCGCGAAGGTCGCATGAAGCTCCAGGTCACGGTGTTGGGTTGCGGCGGTTCGGGCGGCAATCCGCATATCGGCGAGGACTGGGGCCAAAGCGATCCCGCCAATCCGCGCAATCGCCGCCGCCGTGCCTCGATCCACGTCCAGACCCCGACCACCTCGATCCTGGTCGACACCTCGCCCGACATGCGCGTGCAGTGCCTGGACGCCGGCATCAAGTCGATCGACGCCGTGCTCTACACCCACGACCATGCCGACCACATCCATGGCGTCGACGACCTGCGCTGGCCGGTGCACCGGCGCGGCCGGCCCTGCGACGGTTATGCCCGGCCCGACATGTGGCGGCGCTTCAAGGCGCGCTTCGGCTACGTCTTCGAGGAGATCGAACACTACAAGCCGCTGCTGGTGGCACATGACGTCGCCGGCCCGTTTCAGATCGGCGATCTGAAGGTGATTCCGTTCGAGCAGGATCACGGCAACGTGGTCTCGCTGGGCTATCGTTTCGGCGATTTGGCCTATTCGACCGATCTGATCCGCCTGCCCGAGCCGGCCTTCGAGGCGTTGAAAGGCGTGCGCACCTGGATCGTGGCGGCGCTGCGCTTCGCGCCCTATCACCCGACCCATGCCCTGGTCGAGCCGGTGCTGGAATGGATCGCGCGGGTCAAGCCCGAGCGCGCCATCCTCACCCACATGTCGGGCTTGTTGGATTATGCCGATCTGGCCAAGCGCCTGCCGCCCGGAGTCGAGCCCGGCTGGGACGGCATGACGCTCGATGCCGAGGCCTGATCAGCGGCCGAGGCTCAACGGGTAGCTGAGATAGCCGCGGAAGCGTGCCCGCCCGCCGCGCTTGGGCGCGCCGGTGCGCTCGATGCGACCGAACCGCGCCAGCAGGCGCTCGATGGCGATGCGGCCCTCCAGCCGCGCCAGGCTCATGCCGGCGCAGGCATGGATGCCGCCGCCGAAGGCGAGGTGGCGATTGGGCGCGCGGCCGATGTCGAAGCGCTCGGGATCGGCGAATTCCTCGGGATCGCGATTGGCGGCGCCAATGCCGAGGGTGATGAAAGTCCCGGCCGGCATGGCGACGCCGCCGATCTCGACATCTTCGGTGGCGCGGCGGTTGCCGAGCTGGTTGGAACTCTCGTAGCGCAGCATTTCCTCGACCGCCGACCGGATCAGCCCGGGATCGGCGCGCAGCCGCGCCATCTGCTCCGGGTGGTCGATCAACAGCGCGATGCCGTTGCCGATCAGGTTGGCGGTGGTCTCGTGCCCGGCGTTGAGGATGAAGATGCAGTTCTGGATCAGCTCGACGTCGGTCAGGCGGTCTCCGTCCTTGCTTTCGGCCAGCAGCATGGCCATGACCTCGCCCATGCCCAGCCGGTCGACCAGGCCGGGATCGGCGCGGAAGCGGGCGATGTGCCGAGTCAGGTAGTCGGTGAAATCGCGCACCGAGCGGTTGCCCCAATCGAGCGCCGCCGGGCTGGGAACCGGCTCCAGCGCGCCCAGGATCGACAGCGACCATTCGCGCAAGGGGCCGCGTTCTTCGCGCGGCACGCCCAGCATGTCGCCGACGATCTCGACCGGCAGCGCCGCGGCATAATCCGCGATCGTGTCCATGCCGCCGCGGGTCTCGGCGCGGTCGAGCAGCCCATCGACCAGGGCGACGAACTTGGTTTCGAGCAGCCCAAGCGCCCGCGGCGTGAAGGCCGGCGCCAGCAGCCTGCGGACGCGGGTATGCAGCGGCGGATCGTTGAACACCAGGCTGGTGGTGTGGTGCAGATAGAGCGGGCTGTCGCCGAATTTGGGCCGAAACTCGGCCTTCTTGTCCGAACTGAAGCGGGCATTGTCGCGATAGACCCGGTCGAGATCGCGCCAGCGGGTCAAGAAATAGCTGCCGTCCGGATTGCGATGCACCGGGTCGTGGGTCCGCAGCAGGCGATAGGTCGGGTAGGGGTCGTCGAGGAAATCGCGGCCGATGGCGCGCAGATCGAAGCCGCGCGCGGCCGCGGCCGGATCCGCGCTCACGGCGCTTCGGCCAGCATGGTGTCGCCGTCGAGCGGGCGGCCCGAAATCTCGCGCGCCAGCTTGCCGAGAATGGCGCGGGCGAAGTCGCCGAAATCGCGCGCCCCGACCACGAACGCGCCGTCGCCGCCGGCGACATAGCGCTGGTAGTAGTCGTCCAGCGTCGCCACCTCGGTCAGGATGGCGACGCCGTTGATGACGATGCCCTGGCGCACGGCATCGTCGCGGGCGAAACGCGGATCGCGGCCGGAATTGTTCATGCCGTCGCCCGAGATGTCGATCACGCGGCGCTGGCCGACATAGCCGGCGCGGCCGAATTGACGGGCGGCGAAGTCGATCGCGCCCGAAAGCGAGGTCGAGCCGGCGCTGTGCCGCGGCCGCGCCCTTTCCAGCCGGTCGGCGAAGGCATTGGCATCGGTCGGCGAGCGCAACAGCGTCCACTCGACCACCACGTCTTGCACCGCGTAGTCGGCCCATTCGGCGTACATCACCGCCACCGCGCGCCGGCGGCCTTGGCCGATGGCGTGCTGGACGGCGGGATTGCGGAAGGCGCGGACATAGCCGTTGCGCTGCAGGCGGTATTCCTCCTCGTCGATCGACAGCGAAACGTCGACCATCAAGGCCAATTCGAGATCGATCGGCTCGGCCGCCTGCGAAGCCGCCAGCGGCGCCGCCAACAGGATCGCCAGCAACCAGCGCCGGATCATCGCCAAGTCTCGCGCAGACGCGGCCGGTTGAGCGCCAGCCAGTAGAGGCTGATGAGGATGTGGCTGACGCGAATCCGGCCGTCGGCGATCATCGCCATCGCTTCCTCGAAGCGCGGCGCGAAGACGCGGATGTCCTCGTGTTCCTCCTTGAGGCCATGGATTCCGTCGACTCGTCCGGCGTCGACTTGCCCGCAATAGAGCGCGCAGCGCTCGGTGCAGCCGCCGGGCGAGGTGTAGAATTCGGTGATGTATTCGAGCGACCCGTTCAGCGCCACGCCGCATTCTTCCTGCGTCTCGCGCCGGGCCACGTCCTCAAGGCTCTCGCCTTCCTCGACCATGCCGGCGGCGATCTCGATAGTCCACGGGTTGGCGTCGCGCGCGGCATAGGCGCCGATGCGGAACAGCTCGATCAGCACCACCCGATCGCGCACCGGATCGTAGGGCAAAACGCCGACGGCGTGCGGCCGGATCAGCACCTCGCGCTCGATCCGCGCGGTATGCCCGCCGCCGAACAGGTCGTGGCTGAGGCCGAACTTCTCGTAGCGATAGAACCCCTTGGCCATCACCGCGTGGTCCAGCAATTCGACTCGATCTCGATTCATGGTTTCTCCGTCGACCGAGTGTAGACCCGAAGCCGTTGCCGCGTAAGATGATCCCGTGCAGGGGATCGATCGCCGAACGCTGTTGGCCGCCGCGGCGACGTGGCCGTGGCCGGCCGCGGCTGCGGGAACGGAGTTGTCTTTCGCCGTTTGGCGCAAGGGCGAACGCATCGGCCGTCACCGTATCAGCCTTATGCGCCAGGGCGAGTCCGTCGCGGCCGCGATCGACGTCGAACTGACGGTGCGGCTTTTGGGCCTGCCGATCTATCGCTATCGCCATCACGCGCAAGAGCGGCGCGAGGGTCCACGCCTGGTCGCTTTCGAGGCGCGGACCGACGACGACGGGCGCGTCACCTGGCTGAACGGCGCGGCCGAACCCGCCGGCTTCCGGCTGCGCACGCATGAAGGCGAGGCGCTGTTGCCGCCGACAGTCACGGCCTCCACCTGGTGGGACGAGGCGGCGCTCGGCCGCCGGCCTTGGCTCAACGCGCAGTCGGGGCGGCTTGCCGAGGTCGAAGTGCGGCGCATGGGCAACGAGGCGGTGGCGCGCGGCGCGGGGCAGGCGATGGCGCGACATTACCGGGTCGACGGCGATATCCGCTGCGAGGTGTGGTATGCGGAAGCCGACGGCGCTTGGCTCAAATGCCGCTTCTTTTCCCGCCGTTCGGGGTCCGATATCGACTATGTCCGCGACTAGGAAACTGCCGCTGCTGCCGACCGCCGTGGTCGGCAGCTATCCCCAGCCGGATTGGCTTGTCGACCGGGCGCTGCTCTCGAAGCAGGTGCCGCGCACCCGCGCCCGCGACATCTGGCGCGTGGCCGAGCCCTGGCTGGAAGCCGCCCAGGACGACGCCACCATCCTGGCCATCCAGGAAATGGAACGGGCCGGAATCGACATTGTCACCGACGGCGAGATCCGGCGCGAAAGCTATTCCAACCGTTTCGCCACCGCGCTGGAAGGCGTCGACAGCGAGCGGCCAGCGGAAATGCGCTCGACCGTCGGCACGCTGATCCAGGTGCCGCGCGTGGTCGGGCCGATCCGGCGCGTGCGCGGGGTCGAGACCCGCGACATGGAGTTCCTGCGCCGCAACACGGCGCGCTTCGCCAAGATCACCCTGCCGGGTCCCTTTACCTTGGGCCAGCAGGTCAAAAACGAGCATTATCGCGACGATGCCGAACTGGCGATGGACTACGCCGCCGCGGTCAACGCCGAAGCGCGCGAACTCGAACGCGCCGGCGCCGACGTCATCCAGCTGGACGAGCCCTGGCTGCGCAACAATCCGGCCGCGGCCAAGCGCTATGCCGTTGCCGCCATCAACCGCGCGCTGGAAGGGATCGATGTCACCACCGTGGTCCATCTCTGCTTCGGCTATGCCGCCATCGTCCCCGGCGTCAGCAAGCCGACCGGCTATTCCTTCCTCGGCGACCTCGCCGGCTGCACCGCCGATCAAATCTCGATCGAGGCCGCCCAGCCCAGGCTCGATCTCGGCGTGCTGGCCGAACTCAAGGGCAAGACCGTCAATCTGGGCGTGATCGATCTCAACGATCCGGCGGTGGAAAGCGCCGAAACCGTGGCCGCGCGCCTGCGCCACGCCCTCGAATACCTACCCGCCGACAAGCTGGTGGCGGCGCCCGATTGCGGCATGAAGTACCTGCCGCGCGCCACCGCCTTCGGCAAGCTCAAGGCCATGGCCGAGGGCGCGGCGATCGTCCGGCGGGAATTGGGGTAGGGAGTGGCTCCCCTTTATAGCCCGATATCGAACCATGTGCCTTGCGCCGAAACTTGAATTTCGGCGGGTCCTTGAGGAAATCCGCGAGTTGCGGCTGGCGGCCTGACCGTCCCGGCGGCAAGTGTTTAGCGGAAAGTTGACAGTCGGCGCGAATCGACTGTAAATTGACACCTAAACAGAAGACGAGAGTCGAGAGTGAGGAGCGATGACCGGTGCGAGGGAGAAGTTCGGGGCATTCATCCGCCGCGAACGCGAAGGCAAGGAGATCGGATTGCGCGAGATGGCGAAGATGATCGGGGTCAGCCCCACCTACCTGTCGAAGGTCGAGCGGGACGAGTTCCCTCCGCCGGCCGAGGACAAGGTCCGGGCGATCGCCAAGATCATCGGGTGCGATACCGACGACCTGCTGGCGCGGGCCGGGCGCGTATCGACCGATATCACCGACATCATCAAGCGCCATCCGGTCGAGCTGGCGGCGCTCCTGCGCACGACCAAGGGCCTCACCGCCGACGATATCGCCCAGTTGGCCCGGCAGGCGCAAAAGGCGAAGGACGACTGACAGCCGGAAAACCAAGACTTCAACGATGCAGATAAGGATGACGGCGTGATGGCGAAGTTGGTACCCTTCCTTTCCGAGGAACAGATCGAGCGAGATGCGGCGTCGCTGCTGGGCGAGTTTGCGCAGAAACGTGGCGCTGGCATCCAACCGCCGGTCCCCATTGAGGATATCGTCGAAAAGCACCTGAGACTCGGCATCGAGTTCGACGATACCCACCGACTGTTCGGTGTGCCGCGCGATCCGGAAGGAGATGCCGACATTCTCGGCGCGATATTCTTCGATGATCGCCGGATCGTGATCGACCAAAGTCTCGACCCTGAAGAGAACTCATTCAAAGAGGGGCGATATCGGTTCACGCTGGCTCACGAGGGCGGTGGGCATTGGCGCTTGCATCGCCACCTGTTCGTCAAAGACCCGGCGCAGATCGCCTTGTTCGTTGGGCCGACGCCTCCCGCCGTCATCTGCCGTTCCAGCCAGGCCAAGGACCGAGTGGAGTGGCAGGCCGACGCCTACGCGTCGTGCCTGCTGATGCCCAAAGACCTCCTGATCGAGGCTTGGCGGGAGCGTTTTGGCGACAACAACGCCCGTATCTTAAAACGTAATAGCCGCCTGACCTTGCCGGGAAACGTAGGAGACGAGATTGCGTCCGCCCTCCGGTCCTACGATCAACAGCGCTACAATGAGGCGCTCAACGAGTTTGTGCGGCCGTTTGCCGAGAAGTTTCAGGTTTCGATGGTCTCGATGCGCATTCGGCTGGAGCGGATTGGTCTGTTGCACCGGGATGTCCCGCGCCAGCTATGGTTTCAGTCCGCACGCTGACTCTTTTTTTTGAGGAGGATGTTAAGTGTCAACTGAACGAGCCGATATCCGGAAGTCGAGCGGTGATACCGCGTTCGAGACGCGCGACTTTTATCTGGCCTGCTTCCTGCGCCGCACGGGCTACGACCTCCTCGATCTGCGCGCCGAAGGCCGGCGAAAGGTCTTCGTCTTCCGCGACCGTCCCACCCGCCGCGAGGACGTGCTGGCATTCTACGGCCAGGGTGCGATGGTCCCGCCGCTGGCGTTCTCCGCAACCATCAAAGACATGAAGGCGCTGCTACACAATGCGTGACGTTCCCGCATCCGCGCCCGTTGCCGGGCGTCGCGGCCAGTTCGGCGAGGCGTTGCGCCACATCGAGAAGGTCCTGACGGACGGACTGAGCCACGGCTTCTTCGATTGTTCCATCGTCTGCGAGATTACGAATGGAGGCAAGCGCCAACTCGTGATCCGCGCAGGCAAGTCGCACAAGTTCCACATCCCCGAGGACGAACTGCCGCGCTGACGCGGCGCCAATAACGGCGATCCCTGCGATGGGGACACCCGAGATTCAAATCACGTAGGTCCAGCGTCATCGGTGGGATTCCGAGGCCGGAGGCCAGGAGCACGGAGCGGCGAGGAACCGCCCGTGAGGTCTTCGGTGAAACCGTCGCACGCAACGAACGACAATCTGAAGGATGACCTGATCCGGCGCGCCCGGGAGGTCTGGCAGCCGCGCCTCGGCCGCGATCTCAGCCGCGAGGACGCAAGGCAGATCGCGGAGAACATGACCGGCTTCTTCTCCGTGCTGGCCGAATGGTCGCGGGCCGAATTGCCGTCGCAGGCGAACGACATCGGCACACACGACGCCTCCGGGAACGGGGAGGCACGCCATGACCGCTGAAGCCATCGCCAATGCCCTGGGTGGGCGCAAGGCCGGCGGCGGCTGGACGGCGCGATGCCCGGCCCATGATGACCGCATGCCCAGCCTTTCGTTGACCGATACGCGAGATGGCAAGGTGCTCGTGCGCTGCCACGCCGGCTGCGAACAGGAGCGCGTTATCGCTGCGCTGCGCGGGCGCGGGCTTTGGAGCGAAAGCCGCGCACGCTCTTCGGCGTGGACCCAGCGTCGCAAGCCGGTCGAGCACGAACCGGATGGCGATGACGCCAGGCGCACGGAGAGGGCTCTGGCCATCTGGCACTCGTCGAGGCCTTCGCCGGAGACGCCGGTCGCGACCTATTTTGTATCGCGCCAACTGCACCTGCCGCCTTCCGACGCGCTGCGCTTCCATCCCGCTCTTAAGCATCCGTCGGGCGGCTTCTGGCCGGCAATGGTGGCGCTGGTAACGAACGGCGTCGACGGAACGCCCGTCGCTGTCCATCGCACCTTCCTCGCGCTCGACGGCGGCGGGAAAGCGCCCGTCGATCCGGAGAAAATGATGCTTGGCCCGTGCCGGGGCGGGGCGGTACGTCTCGCCGATCCAGGCGAGGTTCTAATGGTCGGTGAAGGCATCGAAACGTGCCTTGCCGCCATGCAGGCGAGTGGCAAACCCGCCTGGGCGGCGCTTTCGACTTCTGGGCTGCGCAGCCTCGACCTGCCGACGAGCGTGCGCGACGTGATCGTGCTGGCTGATGGCGACGAGGCCGGCGAGGAGGCGGCACGGGTTTGCGCCATTCGCTGGAAGCGCCAGGGCCGGCGCGTGCGCATCGCCCGCCCGCCGCAAGGCATGGACTTCAACGACATACTGCCGGGCCGAGCGCCCCACATCGAGGAGGGCGCGTAATGAACGGGGAACCCGAAATCGAGATCGGCGCGAACCCGATCGCCGACGCCATCGACGCGGCCGAGGACATCGCCGATCCGCTCGATGGGCTGGTCGAGAAAACCGCGACCGATCCAGGCGCCGCGTTTACGCCGGAGGTGCTGGAGCGCCTCGCCGCGCTGAAGACGGAAAATCGCGCCGCCTTCGAGTTGCTGCGCTCGCAGTTGAAGAGGGCCGGCTGCCGGGTGACTGCGCTCGACGAGGCCATCGCCGAGGAAAACGGCGATGCTGGGCGCGGGCCGACGCAGGCCGACATCCTCATCGACCTCGCGCAGACCGCCGAACTATTTCACGCGCCCGACGGGACCGGCTTCGCCGATCTCGACATTAACGGCCACCGCGAGACCTGGCCGATTCGCGCCAAGGGCTTCCGCCGTTGGCTGGCGCGCCGCTTCTTCGAGGCGACGCAAGGCGCGCCGAGTTCGGAAGCGCTGCAATCCGCCCTGAGTGTGATCGAGGCCAAGGCGCATTTCGACGCACCGGAGCGGATCGTGCATATCCGCGTTGGCGGGCTGGACGGCAAGCTCTACGTCGATGTCGGCGACAAGGCGTGGCGGGCGGTCGAGATCGACGCCACCGGCTGGCGGGTAATCGACAATCCGCCGGTGCGCTTCCGCCGCGCATCCGGCATGAAGCCTCTGGCGATCCCGGCGCCGGGCGGCTCGATTGCTGCGATGCGCTCATTCCTCAACGTCCAGTCCAATGCCGACTTCGTGCTGGTGGTCGCCTGGGCGCTAGCATGCCTGCGCAATCGCGGACCCTATCCGGTGCTCGTGCTGTCGGGCGAGCAGGGATCGGCCAAGTCCACCTTCTCGGCGATCCTGCGCGCGCTGCTCGATCCCAACACCGCGCCGCTGCGTGCCCTGCCGCGCGAGGACCGCGACCTGTTCGTCGGCGCCAGCAACGGCCATGTGCTGGCCTTCGACAACGTGTCGGGCCTGCCGGCGTGGATTTCCGATACGCTCTGCCGGCTGGCCACCGGCGGCGGGTTCGCCGTGCGCCAGCTCTACACCGACCAGGACGAGGTGCTGTTCGACGCCGCCCGCCCGGTGATCCTGAACGGCATCGAAGACATCGTCACGCGGCCCGACCTCGCCGACCGCGCCGTGTTCCTGACGCTGGAGCCGATCCCAGAGGAGCGCCGCCGGCCCGAGGCGGAACTCTGGGCAGCGTTCGAGGCCGAGCGTCCGCGCATCTTGGGCGTGCTGCTCGACGCCGTGGTCGAGGGCCTGAAGCGTCTGCCCGACACCCACCTGCCGAGGCTCCCGCGCATGGCCGACTTCGCACTGTGGGTGACCGCCTGCGAGACCGCGCTCTGGCCAGCCGGCACGTTCGGGGCTGCCTATTGCGGCACCCGCGACGAGGCCGTCGAGGGCGTCATCGAGGCTGACCCGATCGCCGCCACCGTGCGCGCCGTGATGGCGGAGAGGACCGAGTGGACGGGAACCGCCTCGGAACTTCTGGGCGCCCTTGGGGAGATGGCGGGCGAGCGCGTGGCTAAGGCCAAGACCTGGCCCGACAGCCCGCGCGCCTTGGCAGGGCGCTTGCGCCGGGCGGCGACCTTCCTGCGCAAGATCGGCATCGAAATCGCCTTCGAGCGCGAGGGCCGGGCGCGAACCCGGGTCATCCGCATCACCGCAGCATCCGCCGATCCGGCGCCGGAACGGGACGGGGCGCAACCGTCCGTGCCGTCCGCATCGTCCGCGCTAAGGTCGAAATCCAAGCCGGTCAACGGCTCCGCGGCACCCAACCTGCGGACGGTCGCCAACGACGCAGACGGTCGGCCGAACGCGGCGGTCCAGACCGTCCGCGCAAAACCGTTGAAATCCAAGGATGGGACCGCTGCGGACGGTGCGGACACAAAGGACCAGCCCCAATCCGCGCCCGCAAAAACCGGGTGGAGTGCGCGGCTGTGAGCGCCACAGCAATCCTGCGGACGGCACGGGCCGCCGGCCTCGATCTAAGGGTCGATGGCGATGGCCTTGTCCTGCAAGCCCACGCGCCACCGCCACCGGAAATCCTCGACGCTCTTGCCAGCAACAAACAGGAGATCATCGACCTGCTGCGGCCAGGCCGGGACGGCTGGTCTGCCGAGGACTGGCAGGCGCATTTCGACGAGCGCGCCGGCGTCGCCGAGTTCGACGGCGGTCTGCCGCGCCCGGATGCCGAGGCCCGGGCGTTTGAATGCTGCGTCGTAGAATGGATGAACCTCAGCTTCGAGCGCTCGCCGCCCGGGCGCTGCCGCGCCTGCGGTGGCGGCGATCATGCCCACGACGTGCTGCTGCCGCACGGCACCGAGCCGACCGGCCATGTCTGGCTGCATTCGCGCTGCTGGCCCGCCTGGCACGCGGGCCGGAAGGCCGAAGCGGTCGAAGCTCTCAAGGCCATGGGCATCAAAGGGCCGGCCAAGTTGCCTGACGATTTCGGAAAAAACGGGGGCGCATGATGGGCGGCTTCGGATCGGGACGGCCAAGCGGATCGGGACGCGGCACGGTAGAGGCCTGCCGCTCGATCGACGTGAACCGGGTGCACAAGACGGGCTGCCTGCGCGCCGGCTGGGTGGGCAGCTGGCAATGGACGCGCGACGGCGAGAAGGTTGCCTCGATCAACCTGCGCGCGGAGGAAGACCGGCTGCATCTCACCTACCGCGTGCGCGTCGGCGGCGCGGAGTGGGAGGACGTGGCCGAGACCGTCCGCATCGTCCGCGTCGCCTGCCGCTTGGGCGGGGCGCGGCCGTATTTCATCTGTCCGGGCGTGGTGAACGGCATCGCCTGCGGGCGGCGCGTGGCCAAGCTGCACGGGCCGGGGCGCTATTTCCTGTGCCGGCATTGCTATCGCCTCGCACACGCCAGCCAAGGCGAAGGCACATGGGATCGCATGCTGCGTCGGGCCGACAAGATCAAGCAACGCCTGGGCGGCGATCCCGGCATGGCCTCGCCCTTTCCGCCCAAGCCCAAGGGCATGTGGCGGCGGACCTACGACCGCCTGCGCGAACGCGCCTTCGAAGACGAGATGCGCGCCGACGAGGCCTTTGCGCTTCAGGCTGAACGCCTGCTGGCGCGGATCGACAACCCGAAACGAAGAAGGAGATTCTGGCGATGACCGAGACCAAGCCCGATCTACCGGCCGAGACCGGCGGCACCGAGATCACCCGCTTCAACGCGCTGCGCCACGGCGTGCTGTCGCGCTACACCGTCCTGCCCTGGGAAGACGCCGACGAATATCGCGCGCTGGTCGCAGCACTCGCGGCCGAGCACGCGCCGCAGGGACCGACCGAGGAGCATCTGGTCGAGGAACTGGCAGGCATCCTGTGGCGCAAACGCCGGCTACGCCTGGCCGAAGCCGCCGCGCATCGGCGCGGGCTGAAGGATGCGCTGGAGCCTTACCGCGAGACGGTCAAATCAGCGCTGGTGCATCTGGATGCCACCGACCAGTCCGAGCGCGTGGTCGATGCGATCCACACCACGGCTGGGGACATCAAGGACGACATCCGCGAAATGGACGAGGGCGAAGCCATGACGCGCCGGGCGCTCGACCTGCTCGGCTCGTGCCGAAACGACCGCTACGATTCCGCGCTGGCCGCTCTACGCGGGGATACGCGGGACTGGTGGGCGGACATGCTGGCCCGCGATCCCGAAGACCTGGACGAGGGCGAGGAGCCGGCCACGCCCGATGAGGCCGGCCTGCGCCGCTTCCTCGAAGGGACGGTGATGCCGTGGTTTGATGGGCGCAAGAAGGAACTCGCCAACCGCCCGCTGATCCGCGAGCAGGCGTTCGGCGAGTCGCTCGACCCCGACAAGCTGCAGCGGCTGGGCCGCTATGAGGTGCATCTCGACCGTAAGCTCGAACGCATGCTGACCATGCTGCTGCGCCTCAAGGACCTGCGGGCCGGCGCCGTTCCCGGCTGATCCGTTTGGCAAAAGCCGATCGCAATGGGTTTCTCAGGGCGTATGGGTCGTGTCCCTGGAGCGAACTGCGCCGGAACCTCGTTTCCGCCCAACTTCGCTTGTATCTCGATCACCGCCACAAGCGCGGCGAGAGAGCCGCCGTCAGCGGGCGCGCCCCCATGGGCGACCAGCGCAGAACCCCGTCGGCAATCACAACGGCTACTCCGGCCCAGCCGTGATCAAGGAGAAGGCTAAACGCTTCTGGAAAGAAGGCCGTGTCACGGACAACGGTTGGCTTAGTGTCGATGAGCGCGAAAACCGATGGATCACCATTCCTCAGCAACGCGCTGGTAACATCCGAAAGTGGTGCATCCACAATCATTTTACCTCCTTGAATAGAGCAGCGCGAGTAAGGCAAAAAATATATCCGACGCCGCTTGAAGAGGCTATAAATTCACCGCCGTGAGCAATCTCCAACCTCAAGATTCTGACGACCGGAATGTCGAGCGCGACCATGTGAAGCGGCTGTGGAACCGCTATAGATACCAATTGCTCGTTGCCTATGCCCTGGGTAATGCGATGACCTACGCCTACCTCGTCAAAGGGCAAGCGAGGGCGGTCGGCGATGGGTCTAGTCTGACCGATTTAGTATTCGAGGCTCTGTTTCTCTCGTTTATATGGCCTGTTTATTGGCTCGGGCGGCTCCTTCAATAGCCGCGCTGTCGCGCATCACCGCACGAATTCCACCACCAGGTAGACCGCGAGCATAGCGACCGCGACCATGGCCATCGTACCGCTGTCCTGTGCGCGCGCCAGGATTCCTCGGCGGGCCAGGATAGAAATACCAGACAGGATTTCGTCGACCATGCCACGCATACCGGCCGCGAAGTTGCGCCAGGCGACATGCGCTGCGCGGGTCACACCACTAGCCAGTGCGACGCCGGCGCGCCGATAGAGCCAGTCGAAATCGAGCGTGACCGTCGGGGTCCGCCTCAGGAGCCCGAGCAGCATGAAAAAAGCGAGGCCGGAGAACAGCAGGAGCTGCAGCTGGGTCACCACATGATCCGCGGTGTACGGCTCGTACGACGCACCGAACGGCAGCCAGCGGTAAAGCACGCCCGGCGCAACACCCAGGAGGATGCAGAGAAACGAGAAGAGGAGCATCGCCGCGCGCATGTTCACCGGTGGGTCAGACGGGCGCAGTCCGGAATCGCGCTGGAAAAAGACGAACCAGGGGAACTTGATACCGGCGTGCAGGAAGACTCCGGCCGAGCCAGCCGCCAGCAGGAACCACACGAGCATCAGCCTCTCCTGCCCGGCCGCGTCACTGATCATCGACTTGGTGACGAAGCCCGAGGTGAGCGGGAAAGCAGAGATCGCCAGCGCTCCGACGATTCCGGAGATCGCGGTCAGCGGCATGCTGCGGAACAGGCCACCGAGCTCGGTGCATTTTGACTTACCGGTCATATAGAGGACAGACCCGGCAGACATCAGCAGCAGCGCCTTATAAACGATGTGTGCAAAGGCGTGCGACGCGGCGCCATTCAGCGCGAGCTCGGTGCCAATTCCGATGCCGGCAACCATGAAGCCGACCTGATTGACGATGCTGTAAGCGAGGATGCGACGCATGTCATTCTCGAGAATCGCGTAGACGATCCCGTAAAACACCATGTAGAGCCCAACCCAGATCAGGACTTCGGCGCCAGGGAAGCCGCGCAGCAGGACGTAGACTGCGGTCTTGGTAGTGAAGGCGGAGAGAACGACCATGCCGCTGTACGACGATTGCGGATAGGCGTCGGGTATCCAGGCCGAAAGAGGTGGCGCACCGGCATTGATCAGGAAGCCGGCAAGGATCAGCCAGCGCGCCGCTGTGTCGGGCGCCATGACGTTGAAGGCCAGGCTGCCGGTCGCCTGAGCTTCGCCAGCCGAACCGATCATCAGTAGCACGCCACCAAGCAGGTGAATCAGGAGATACCGAAAACCCGCGGCCCGCGACGCTCCGCCGGCACTCCACACGACGACGGTCGAGGCGAGCGCCATGATCTCCCAGAACACGAAAGTGGTCAGCAGATCGCCGGCAAAAACGACGCCCAGCGCGCCGCCGGCGTAGACCTGCGCGGCAACCGCTTCGAGTCGGCTCTCCTGGTTGAGCGCGAACAGTCCGCCGGCGAAGGCCATAATGGCAAAGACGGTACCGAACCAGCGGCTAAGCCGGTCGCCGCGCACGATGATGAGATCGTAGCCAAGGAAACCCGTAATTCCAGCGTTCGTATCGGGAACCAGCCAGACCATCGCCAGCGCTACGAGGGGCGCAAGAAGCATCACCGCCGCCCGCAGGCGTCCGCGCGCGATGGTCAGGAGTGCCGCGCCGAGAAACAACGGAAGTGCCGGCGGGAGGAGAATGCTAGCGGTCATAGTAGGTATCCGGCCGCTTCAGGACCAAGCCGATCAGCCGCGACACGGCCACCAGAGCGACGCAGGCAACAAAGCCGTACCAGGCGTTGAAGCAGAAACTCTCGTCGATGCCGAACTGACCGTGGCGGTAAATGAAAAACTCGGCAATTACCGTGAGCGCCAGGATGACGAAACAGACGACGCACAGGATAAGGGCGGTGCGCACGGTGAAGGGGTGCAAGGAGCTCATGACAGTCCCGCCAGTTGCCGCGCCAGGGCGAGCGGCAGGTTGGGCACCAGAAAGAGCAGCATAGTTCCGGCGGCGGTGGTTACCAGAGCGAGAACCATCGGCCATGGCGCCTCGCCATGAGCATGGCCGTGGCCGCTCGCCGGCTCGGGCTTAAGGAATGCGGCATAGACGATTGGCACGAAATAGGCGGCGTTGAGCAACGTGCTCAGGACGATGACCGCCAGCGCAAAGTGCTGACCGGCGGCGAGCGCTGCGCTGGCCAGGTACCATTTGCTGGTGAAGCCGGCTGCCGGAGGCACGCCAACCATGCTCAAGGCACCGACGGCGAAGGCACCCATGGTCCACGGCATGCGCCGTCCGATGCCGTCCAGCTCGCTTACCTCAGTCTTATGCGCTGCGGTGTAGATTGACCCGGCGGCAAAGAACAACGTGATTTTGCCGAAGGCATGCGCGGCGATATGAAGCGCAGCTGCAATGACCGAAGTCGGCGTGAGAATTGCCGCGGCCAGGACGACGTAAGAGAGCTGGCTGACGGTCGAGTAGGCGAGACGGCGCTTGAGATTGTCCTGGGTGAGCGCGATCAGCGACGCAACGATAACCGTCGTGCCCGCGACATAGAGCAACCAATCCCCGCTGCCGACGCGCGCTAGATTCTCAACGCCGATGACGTAGACCGTGATCTTGACGATGCTGAACACGCCGGCCTTCACGACCGCGACCGCGTGCAGAAGGGCGCTGACCGGGGTGGGGGCCACCATGGCCACCGGCAGCCAGCGATGCATCGGCATGATCGCGGCCTTGCCGATGCCAATGGCAAATAACGCAAGAAGCCAGCCGGTTTCGTCGGGCGTCATCACGTCGGAGACGACCCCGCCTAGCGTAAACGTCGTGGTGCCGGCCGTCCAGGACACCCAGACTATGGCCGGAAGGAAGAAGACGATAGAGCTGCCGATGAGCAGCAGCAGATAGGTGCGGCCGGCGCGCAGGGCCTCGGCATTCTGTTTGTGGACGACCAGCGGATAGGTCGAGAGCGTCAGCAGCTCGTAGAACAGGAACAGCGTGAACAAATTGCCGGCGAAGGCAATGCCGAGCGTCGCCGCCAGGGCGACGGCAAAGAACACGTAGAAAGAGGTCTGTCGCGGCTCGTCATTACTGCGCATGTAGCCGATGGAATACATCGAATTGACGATCCACAGGGATGAGGCGACGAGCGCGAATAGCATGCCAAGCGGCTCGAGCGTAAACCGCAGCTCCAGCCCGGGCAGGATGGACCATGGCTGGGTGGCCGGCCGGCCGCCAGCCAGCACTTCGGGCACCAGCGAAGCGACAAGGCCAAACATGACCCCAGCGGTGACGAGGGTCACCGCCTCACGCTGGTTCGGCCGGCCATGCGACAGGGCGATCAGCAACGCACCGGCCAGCGGCACCGCCATCGCCAGAAGCAACGTTGTGACGCCGCTCATGGCGTCCCCAGCAGGGTACGCGCGGCCTGTGCCGCCACTCGTACTGTGAGATCGGTGTCGAGGCCGAAATAGACGCACGCCGCGACCAGCACCCAAGCGGACGCAAGCATCGACCGCGGCATCTCCTGGTCGTCGGTGCTATCTGGAGCAGAGGGCCGGAAATATGAGGCCTCCACCAAGCGGCCCATGTAGACGAGGGAGAGCACGGAACTGGCGACGACTAGTATGGCGAGCCACCACCAACCGCGCTCGATGGCGGCCAGCACGAGATACCATTTGCTGACGAAACCCACAGTGCCCGGAACGCCGACCATGCTGAGCCCCGCGACCACAAACCCTGCGAAGGTCAGGGGCATGCGCCGCGCCATGCCGGCGATCCGGTCCACTGTCACCGCGCCTTTTGAATAGGCGATACCACCGACCAGCAGGAACAGTGCGCCCTTCATCAGGCCGTGATTGAGCAGATGGACGATCGAGCCGGTGAGCCCGGCCTCCGAGAGGAGACCGATACCGAGTGTGATGTAGCCGATCTGGGCGACGCTCGAGAGCGCTAGCATGCGCTTGACGTCCTTCTCGTAGATCGCCGTGATCGACGGTAGCACAATCGCCGCAAGCGAGAGCGCAATCCAGACCAAAGGAACGCCGAGACCGGCCAACGGATAGGATCCACCGAACACGGTGAAGAAGAAGCGCAGGATCAGATAGATCGCGACCTTGGTTGCCGATGCCGCGAGAAATGCCGTGGCCACCGACGGCGCATAGGCATAGGCGCCAGGCAGCCAAAAATGCAGCGGAAACAGCGCCAGCTTCAGCGACAGCCCGACGATCAGGAAGGTAAGAGCGATCAATACCGGGCGCTGGTTCTCAACCAGCGGCAGGCGCTCGGCGAGATCGGCGATGTTCAGCGTTCCAGTCATGACATAGAGGAAGCCAACGCCGATGACATAGAAAGTGGCTCCGATCGTGCCGACGATGAGGTACTGATACGCCGCGACGAGCGCGCGCCGGTCGCGGCCAAGCGCTATCAGCACGTAGCTCGATAGCGACGCGATCTCCATAAATACGAAGACGTTGAAGGCGTCGCCGGTCGCTGCCATGCCGAGCAGGCCGGCCAGGCACAGCAGGTACATTGTGTAGTACCAGACCTGCCGGTCGGCGGGCATCTCGCGCTCGAGGCTGGCGCGGGCGTAAGGCATCACCACCGCGCCAATCACCGAGACCAGCACGAGCACAAAGGCGTTGACGGTGTCGATCCGGTACTCGATGCCCCAGGGCGGCTCCCAGCTGCCGAGCCAGTAGGAGATCGTGCCCCCTTCGAGCACCTGGAGCAGGATCGCGAACGCGATGACGGGCATCGCCCAGCTCACGACCATCGTCCAAGCCCAGGCGTGCGATCCACGACGCAGCATCGCGCAGATCGGCGCAGCGAGCAGCGGAATGACAACTTGCAAGGCCGGCAGATGAGCAGCGATCACGAATCATCCTCACGACCCAGGACCTCGTCTTCCTCGATCGTGCCGTAGGCTTCGTGGATGAGCACGACTAGCGCAAGACCAAGCGCCAGCGTCGCCACACCGACGACGATCGCCGTCAGGATAAGGACATGAGGCAGCGGGTTCGAATAGACGGTGAAGCCCTCGGCGATGATCGGCGCCGTGCCGCCAACGATCTTTCCCGGCCCTATATAGTGCAGGTAGACCGAGGTCTGGAAGATGCTGAGGCCGACCAGCTTTTTAATCAGGTTGCCGCGCGCGAGCACGACATAGAGGCCAATCACCATCAGGATGACGGTTGCCCAGTTGCTAAAATGCGCGATGGCGTCGACCATACCGGCGTCAGCGCCCCCGCCCGGCAAACGCGTAGTAGATCGCGACCATGGTGGACGATACCGTGACCAGAACGCCCGCCTCCACCCAGAATATGCCGCGCTCCTGGCCGTTCACGGGGTCTGGATCGAGAACGAAATAGTCGAGGTAGTTGCCGCCGAAGAGAAGCCCGAAGACCCCGACGACGCCGTAGATGAGGACCCCCAGCGAGATCATGATCTCAACGAGGCGCGGCGGTGCGATCCGGTGCGCGGCCTGAAGGCCGAAGATGATCCCGTAGAGGATGATCGCGGCGGCCACGATGACGCCCGCCTGGAAGCCGCCGCCCGGTCCGAGCTCGCCGTGAAACTGGACGTACAAGGCAAACAGCAGGATGTACGGGAACAGGAGCTTGGTGACGACCCGCGGGATCGTCTCGCGATGCATCATGACTTAGCGCTCCCGACGTCGCGCTTGCGTCGGCGTCCCTTGAGCAGCAGCAGAACTCCGATGCCGGCGGTGAAGATCACCGTAGTCTCGCCGAGCGTGTCGTACCCGCGATAGCTCGCCAGTACGGCGGTGACGACGTTGGGCACGCCGGTCTCGGCCATCACGCTACTAAGGTAGCGAGGCGCGATATGTTGATGGATGGGCCCGCCAGAATCGCCAAAAGGTGGCATGTCCCATGTGCCATAGAGCAGCGCCGCGCCGACCACCACTGCTACAACCATCGGCGCCGTGGAGCTCCGCTGAGGCGTTGCCTCGTCGATCCGCGTCAGGTAGAGGGCGCCGAGCAATAGCACGGTCGATATGCCGGCCCCCACCGATGCTTCGGTCATCGAGACGTCGACAGCGTCGAGGACGAGCAGCGCCAGCGCCATGAGAAAGCTGTAAATGCCTCCGAGCACCACGACAGCGAAAAGATTGCGCACGCGCGCGATCGCCACCGCTGTGACGACCAGGAGCACGAGCAAGGTGCTGTAAATCAGCGTTTCGATGATGAGCTCCTCTCGTCGTCGAGCAGCGGCTTTACCTCGCGATGCAGCGCGGCGCGTGCCAGCGCATGACACGCGACCGGGCTAGTAAACAGCAGCAGCAGCACGAGAAAAGCGAGTTTCACGGTCACCAGCGTGAACCCGGCCTGGAACATCAGGCCGATCAGGATCAGGGACACGCCGAAAGGATCGAGCACGCCCGAGGCGTGCAGGCGCGTATAGAGATCGGGCATGCGTATGAGGCCGAATGCGCCGACTACCGTAAAGAAGCTGCCGGCCAAGATGAACGCCCAGCCGAGAATATCAGCTGCCAGACTCATGGCCTTGTCTCAAGTCGCGGCGCGGGCTCGTCATCCTCCGGATCGCCGAGACTGCCGAAGCGGAAGAATTTGAGGATGGCGAGTGTACTGAGCACATTGAGAAACGCGTAGACGATCGCGACATCGAGAAATTCGGGACGCTCAGTCAGGAACCCGTAGACCGCCATCAGGCAGACGGCCAGCGTGCCGATCGTGTTGGCGCCGAGAACGCGATCGAACACCGTCGGGCCAAGCAAGGCGCGAGCCACGGTCAGAGCCAGCGCCACAACCAGCGCGATCGCCGCTGCAGCGAACATCACAGCGCGGCCTCGAACGCCGTGGCGCGCCGGTCCATATCGCCGGTGGCAAGTCCTTCAGCGCCCTCGCGGGTCAGGGCATGGACGAGAATCTCGCCTTCCGTGAGCTCGAGTGAAATCGTGCCGGGGGTAAGGGTGATCGAGTTGGCGTAGATGACGCGACCGACATTGGTCTGCTGGCTAGTCGGCACGCGGACCAAACACGGGCTAATCGGCAGGCGGGGATGGAGGATGCGCTTGGTGACATCCCAGCCGGATTTGACGATTTCCCACAGCAGCCACGGCCAGTAGGTCAGGGCCCGGACGCTGAGGTGCGACGGATGGCCCTCGACATCGAGGACCTTCATGCGCCGGTCGGCGAACCAGACGACCGCGAACACGCTGCCCAGACCCGCCGCCAGCAAAAACGGCGTGAAGACGCCAGACAACAGGACCCAGAACGCCGCGAGCGCAACAATGAGGCTGACGTGCCGCAAAACCCCTCCGAATCAGTGAGCCGTTCCCGGCCTATTTGAATTTCATTCGTTTGTTATCTCAATCCCTTGCACTCCGTCAAAGCAATATGACGAGCTCCGGGCGATGTCTGCCTTTGGGTCAGGACCAGACGTTCAACTGTAAGCCCTTGACCGACATATCTGACCTGCCCGGCATTTTTTGTACCAGGCGATTTGAGAGATTTTGCCTGGACAGAAGGAGCAAGAGATGGCGAGACGAGGATATAACCCGGATCAGATCATCGGGAAACCGTCGCGATGCTCCATGCCGCGACAGACCTTCGATCTCTACCGCTCTATTCACCCGCTCCCGCAAGTCCATCGAGTAAGGGTTGCGCATGCGTGCCAGCTGAACCGCCCCGGCAATCCTGGGGCGGTTCACGGGCATGGCATGCATGTGCGGTTCGTGGGACTTGTCCCAGGACCTTCATGATATGCCGAGAGGCTTGCAAATCACCCTTGTCCCGTTTACACTAAACAATATGACCAAGACATCGAATACCGCACCCGCTGCCGATCCCGCCCGCAAGCAGGCGGTGATCTATGCCCGCGTCTCATCAAAGGAGCAGGAGAAGGAAGGCTTCTCGATCCCGGCGCAGTTGAAGCTGCTGAAGGAATATGCCTCAGCGCAGGGCTTCGCGGTGGCGCAGGAATACGTGGACGTGGAGACCGCCAAGCAGACGGGCCGGGCTGCCTTCGGCCAGATGGTTGCCTATCTCAGGGCCCATCCGGCGGTCCGTGTCATGCTGGTCGAGAAGACTGACCGGCTCTACCGCAACCTCAAGGACTGGGTGACGGTGGACGAGCTTGATGTAGAAATCCATTTCCCCAAGGAAGGCGTGGCGCTGTCACGCGAGTCGCGCTCCTCGGAAAAGTTCATGCACGGCATCAAGGTGCTGATGGCGAAGAACTACATCGACAACCTGTCCGAGGAGACGCGCAAGGGCATGACCGAGAAGGCGGCGCAGGGCAAGACCATCGTGCCGGATGAGACGACCGCACCGATCATCCGCAAGATGTTCGAATGGTATGCGTGGGGCGATATGTCCACGCAGGAGGTAACCAAGAAGGCGCGGGCGGCAGGCCTCGTGTTCCGCAAGAGCGGCGAGCGCATCCCGAAGAGTACCGTCGCCGCGATCCTGCGCAACCGCATCTACACTGGGCGCTTCGATTGGGACGGCAAGACATACCAGGGCCGCTACGAGGCGATCGTGCCAACCGAGCTTTGGGAACGGGTGCAGGGCGTGATAGACGCTCGCAACGCGCGCGGCGCGAAGAAAGGCAGGCGGGATTTCGCGTTCTCGGGCCTGATCGCCTGCCATGCCTGCGGTTGCGCCGTGGTCGGCGAGATCAAGAAGGAACGCTACGTCTATTATCATTGCACCGGCTATGCCGATAAGTGCCAGGGCAAGCCCGCCGACTGCCGTCGCAGATATGTCCGCGAGGAAGTGCTCGAAACGCAGTTTACCGGAATGCTCGGGCAACTTCGATTCGATGACGCGGTGCTGGAGTGGGTTCGCGATGCGCTTCACGCCAGCCACGCCGACGAGCGGCGCGAGCATGAGGAAGCGATCAGGCGGCTGGAGATTGAGGCGAAGCGCCTGAACGACCGCATTCACGCGATGTATGTCGATAAGCTCGACGGGTTGGTGGATACGGCCTTCTTCGAGAAAATGTCGAGCCAATGGCGCGAGGAACAGGCGAGCTGCCAGCGCGAGATAGAACGGCACAAGAATGCCGACAAATCCTATCTTTCCGAAGGCTTTGCGCTTCTCGATGTCGCCCGCGACGCTCAAAGGCTGTTCGCAAAGCAGGAACCGCGCGAAAAGCGCCGTCTGCTCAATTTCCTGCTATCGAACTGCACTTGGGAAGATGGCGAGGTAGTGGCCAGGTTCCGGCAACCATTTGATATGCTTGCAGAAACAATCGCCGAGACCAGAAAAGAAAGCGCGCCCGGAACCATTTCCGAGCGCGCTTTTGAAAACTGGCTCCGCGGGTTGGACTCGAACCAACGACCGATCGGTTAACAGCCGATTGCTCTACCAGCTGAGCTACCGCGGAAGCGCCGGCTCTTTAGCACCCGCGGCGGCGGCCTTCAAGCCGGCCCTCAAGACGCGGCGCGCGCCGGCGTCCGTTCGGGCCACAACACCGCGGTCAGCGCCGCCAGCACCACCACCAGCGCCGCCAGCTCTTGCAGCCCGATCGGCTCGCCCAGGATGATGGCGGCCGAAGTGACGCCGACCACCGGGATCATTTGGGTCGAGACCCCGGCCACGGCGGTCGGCGCGCTGACCGAAACCTTGAACCAGGCCCAGACGCAAAATATGAAACAGATCAAGGCGTTGTAGGCTACCCCGAACATCGCGCCGAAGCTTAAGTCGAGGTTCGGCGGCCAGGGATCGTAGATCGCCGCCAGGACGACGATCGGAATGCCGCCGAGATAGTTTTGCCACGCCGCCAGCACCACCGTGCCGACCCCTTCGGGCCGGCCCCTCCGGTTGAGCACCGTGCCCAATCCCCAGGACATGGCGGCGCCGATCATGAACAAGGCACCCAGCGGCGCCGCGCCCATCGCCGCCGCATCGCCGCCGATCAGGATCGCCATCCCGGCCACGCCCAGCGCCACGCCCAGCGCGCGCTTGCCGCTCAATTTCTCGCCCAGGATCGGGATCGCGAACAAGGACGCCCACACCGGCATGGTGAAGGCCAGGATCGAGGCCCGGCCGGACGCCATCAGACTGACGCCGAACGGCGTCAGCAGGTTCCACAGCGTTTGATTGAACAGGGCCGAAAGCGTGACATAGCGCCATGCCGCGCGCGGCACGCCCAACTTTTGCCCCGACAACCAGGCGATCACCATCAGCCCGGTGCCGCCGCCCAGCGCGCAGATGACGCGGAAGGTGAAGGGCGGAACCTCGGCCACGGTGATCTTCATGATCGGCCAATTGGCGCCCCAGATCAGGGTCACCAGCGCCATCAGACCGATCAGACCGGGAGTCATGGCCGAACTTGCGGCCGTTGGAGGGGTGCTCACGGCCGCCTTCCTATCACGCACTCCCGGCACCGGTCACGCTTGTCGCCGCGCGCGGCCTCTGCTAGTCGGCGGGGGTGTTGGGGGATTTCCAGGCGCGGATCGAAGCGCTGCAAAGACGGCTGGTGAACGGCGGCCGGCCGGCGACGCGCATCCCGATCGGCATCGCCTTCGTCATCGGCGGCATTTTCGGCTGGCTGCCGATCCTCGGCTTCTGGATGATTCCGGTCGGGTTGGTGATCCTGTCGGCCGACATTCCCTGGCTCAGGCGGCATCGCCGGCGCTTCGTGGTGTGGTATGTGCGCCGCCGCCGGGCGGGCGTCGGGCCGGGTCGATCCTAGACCTGCGGGGCGTGGAGGCCGGGGCGGGAATCGAACCCGCGAATAAGAGTTTTGCAGACTCTCGCCTTACCACTTGGCTACCCGGCCGGACGCAAGGGCATGGCTGTATAGGGGCGGGGACGCGGCTGGGTCAAGCGGTCGCGGCGCAGGGCCGTTGCGGCTTGCGGTTCGGGCGACTATCATCGAATCATGCAAGCCGACCTCCTGACGCAAGCCCGCCGCAACATGGTCGACTGCCAGTTGCGTCCCAACCGCGTGACCGACGAACGCATCATCGCCGCCATGGCCGAGGTGCGGCGCGAGCTGTTCGTGCCGGGGCCGCTGCGCGGCGTGGCCTATCTCGACGAGGACATCGCCCTCGCCCCCGGGCGGGTGATGATCGAGCCGGTGGTGTTCGCGCGCATGGCGCAGGCGGCCGAGATCCGGCCGGGCGACGTGGTGCTGGCGCTGGGCGACGCCTCGGGTTACGTCGCCGCCGTGTTGGGCCGCCTGGCGCAGACGGTGGTGGCGGTGGAAAGCGACGGCGATCTGGCGGCGCGGGCCCAGCGCGCGCTGTCGCAATGCGGTTGCGAGGTGGCGGCGGTGGTGACCGGCCCGCTGGAGGCGGGCTATGCCCGCCAGGCGCCCTATGACGTGATCTTCGTCGCCGGCGCGGTCGAGCGCGTGCCGCCGGCGCTGCTGGCCCAATTGGCCGAGGGCGGGCGGCTGGTGGCGGTGGTCAACGACCGGGAAGGCGGCCGGCAGGCGACCTTGTTCACCCGCCAGGGCGGCGCGATCGGCAAGCGGCCCTTGTTCGACGCCGCGACTCCGGTGCTGCCGGGATTCGCGCGCGCGCCCGGTTTCGTGTTCTAATTCGAATTGGGCCGGACGGCCGGCCTGCATTGGATCGGGTGTCATGTCGCATCGTCAATTCCTCTCGATCGGAGCCGGCCTGATCGCGCTCGCCGCCGGCGCGGCACGAGCCGAGTCGCTGAACGATGCGCTGGTCGCGGCCTATCTCAACAATCCGACGCTTGCCGCCCAGCGCGCCTCCTTGCGCGCGGTCGACGAGACCGTGTCCCAGGCCGTGGCCGGCTGGCGGCCGACCGTGCGCCTGACCGGGACCGCGGGCGACACCAAGGCCGATACCGCGGCGACGCGGGAATCCCGCCTCAATCCCGACAGCCGCGCCGCCTCGGTCAGCCAGAACCTCTACAGTGGCGGCCGCACGGTCTCGGGCATCGCCAAGGCCGAGGCCGACGTCCAGGCCGGCCGCGCCACGCTGCACGGCACCGAGCAGACCGTGCTGCTGCAGGCCGCCACCGCCTATCTCGATGTCCTCCGCGACATCGCGATCCTCGACCTCAACCGCGGCAACGTCCAAGTGCTGACCCGCCAGCTGGAGGCGACCCAGGACCGCTTCCGGGTGGGCGAGATCACCCGCACCGACGTGGCGCAAGCCGAAGCGCGGCTGCAATTGGCGACCTCGAATCGCGTCCAGGCCGAGGGCAACCTGATCTCGACCCGCGCCACCTATCGCCGCGTGATGGGCGAGCTGCCGGGCCCGCTCGAGCGCATCGGCGAGGCTTCCGGCCTGCCGCGCAGCGAGGACGAGGCGGTCGCGCTGGCGGTGGCCGAACATCCCACCTTGGTGACGGCGGTGCGCAACGAGGACTCCGCCAAGCACAGCGTCGACGTCGCCGAGGGCGCGTTGTTGCCGACCCTCGGCCTGACCGGCGACTGGAGCCATTCCAACGAGGCCAGCCAGCGCTCGACCAGCGCGCGCGAGAGCTACAGCAAGACCACTTCGGCGCTGCTGACGCTGACCGTGCCGCTTTATCAGTCGGGCTCCGAGTACTCGACCGTGCGCCAGAGCAAGCAGACCGCGGCCCAGCGGCGGCTCCAGGTCGAGGAGGCCAGGCGCACCGTGGTCGAGGGCGTGACCCGCGCCTGGGAAGCGCTCAACACCGCGCGCGCGCGCATCCAGTCGACCGGCGCCCAGGTGCGCGCCGCCGAACTGGCATTGGAAGGCGTGCGCGAGGAGGCCAATGTCGGCGCCCGCACCACGCTCGACGTGCTCGACGCCGAACAGGAACTGTTGAATGCGCGCGTCTCGCTGGTCACCGCGCAGCGCGATGCGGCGGTGGCGTCGTTCACGCTCAAGGGCGCGATCGGCCGCTTGACCGCCTCGCACATGCAATTGCCGGTCGCCAGCTACGATCCGACCATGAACTATCGCGGCGTGCGCGATCGCTGGATCGGCCTGGACATCGACGCATCGAAGTGACCTGCCGCGGCCGGCGCGGGCTCGATTGGCTGGCTTTTTTCGCCCCGGTGCAATAGTTTGAGAAATCGACCCGATTCGCGGGATTGATGGGGATGGCTGGGCCAGAGCAAAATCAAGAACCGACGATGGAGGAAATCCTAGCCTCCATCCGTCGCATCATCTCCGAAGACGAAGAGAAGCCGGCGGCTCCTGCGGCCGAGGCTGCGCCTGCGCCTGCTGCGGCTCCACCGCCGCCGCCGCCTCCGCCACCGCCTCCGCCACCCCCGCCGCCACCTCCGCCCCCGCCCCCGCAGGTCGAGGCGCCACCACCGCCACCACCACCGCCTCCTCCGCCGCCACCGCCAATGATGGCGATGGCGCCACCGCCGCCACCGCCACCTCCGCCACCGCCGCCTCCGATGATGCATGCGGCCGCTCCAGCCGAGGACGTGCTGGAGCTGACCGACATCGTCGAGCCCGAGCGCGAGGCCTTCACCCTGGTCTCCGAGCCGACGGTCGAGACCGCCACCGCCGCCTTCCAGCAGCTGACCGACACCTACGGCATGACCAAGGGTCTGCCGATGGGGGCGGCGCACAAGACGCTGGAAGAGCTGACCAAGGAATTGCTTCGGCCGATGCTCAAGACCTGGCTCGACAAGAACCTGTCCAACCTGGTCGAGCGCATGGTCGAGCGCGAGATTTCCAAGATCGCCGGCCGCGCCGACGACTAGACCGCGACCGACCGGATCGGATTCCGACGACCGATCCGTTCCGGCCGATATCTGACTCCAGCGCAATTTACGAGGCCATGATCGGCCATCAGTCTTGAACCCGGCGATGCAAGGCCGGTCGATCTTGCCCTAGTTGCCGCTGTCTTCAGGCGTGCTAAAAGCCTGCCGCCCGGCGTCCGCCGGGATTATCGAGGCCGGCAGATGTTGGACAAGACCTACGACCCCGCTGCGGCGGAAACGGCGATCTACCGCGCCTGGGAGGCGGGCGGCGCCTTCGCCTGCGGCCGGCGCGGCAATGCCACGCCCTATACCATCGTCATCCCGCCGCCCAACGTCACCGGCTCGTTGCACATGGGCCACGCGCTCAACAACACCCTGCAGGACATCTTGATCCGCTATCGCCGCATGCGCGGCGACGACGCGCTGTGGCAGCCCGGCACCGATCACGCCGGCATCGCCACCCAGATGGTGGTCGAGCGCCAGCTGGCCGAGAAGAAGATCCGCCGCCAGGACCTCGGCCGCGAGGGCTTCGTCGAGACGGTGTGGAAGTGGAAGGCGGAATCCGGCGGCACCATCGTCAACCAGCTCCGCCGCCTGGGCGCGTCCTGCGATTGGGGGCGCGAGCGCTTCACCATGGACGATGGCCTGTCGCTGGCGGTGCGCAAGGTGTTCGTCGATCTTTACCGCGACGGCCTGATCTACAAGGACAAGCGGCTGGTCAACTGGGATTGCGGCCTGCAGACCGCGATCTCGGACCTCGAAGTCGAGGCGCGCGAGATCAAGGGCAAGCTGTGGCATTTCAAGTATCCGATCGAGGGCGCGCCGGAAGATTTCATCGTCATCGCCACCACCCGGCCCGAGACCATGCTGGGCGACAGCGGCGTGGCGGTGCATCCCGAGGACGAGCGCTGGCGGCGCCTGGTCGGCAAGCGCGCCGTCCTGCCGCTGGTCGGCCGGCGCATCCCGATCGTGGCCGACGACTATTCCGATCCGACCAAGGGCACCGGCGCGGTCAAGATCACGCCGGCGCACGACTTCAACGATTTCGAGGTCGGCAAGCGCCACAACCTCGAGCAGATCAACGTGCTCGAACCCAGCGGCCGCATCGGCATCGCTGCGCCCGAGGCCTTCCGCGGTCTCGACCGCTTCGAGGCGCGCAAGCGCGTGGTGGCCGAAATGGAGGCGCTCGGCCTGGTGGCCAAGGTCGAGGACCATGTCCATGTCGTGCCGCATGGCGACCGCTCGGGCACGCCGATCGAGCCTTTCCTGACCGATCAGTGGTACGTCGACGCCAAGACCCTGGCGCGCGAGGCGATCGAGGCGGTCGAGGACGGCCGCACCGTGTTCGTGCCCAAGCAATACGAGAACGTCTATTTCGAGTGGATGCGCAACATCCAGCCCTGGTGCGTGTCGCGCCAGCTGTGGTGGGGCCATCGCATTCCGGCCTGGTACGGCCCCGACGGCAAGGCCTTCGTCGCCATGACCGAGGCCGAGGCCGCGGCCGACGCCGCGCGCCATTACGGCAAGCCCGTCGCGCTCGAGCGCGACGAGGACGTGCTCGACACTTGGTTCTCCTCGGCGCTGTGGCCGTTCTCGACCCTGGGCTGGCCCGAGCGCACCAAGGAACTCGAACGCTATTACCCGACCGACACCCTGGTCACCGGTTTCGACATCATCTTCTTCTGGGTGGCGCGGATGATGATGATGGGCCTGCATTTCATGAAGCAGGTCCCGTTCCGCACTGTCTACGTCCACGCCCTGGTGCGCGACGCCAAGGGCCAGAAGATGTCCAAGTCCAAGGGCAACATCGTCGACCCCTTGGACCTGATCGACAAGTTCGGCGCCGATGCGCTGCGTTTCACCCTGGCCTCGCAGGCGGCGCAGGGCCGCGACGTCAAGCTGGCCGAGAGCCGGGTCGAGGGCAACCGCAACTTCGTCACCAAGCTGTGGAACGCATCGCGGTTCTGCGAAATGAACGGCTGCAAGCCGGACATGCCGATGCCGGAAAAGTCGCGGCTCGCGGTCAATCGCTGGATCCGGGGCGCGCTGGCGCGGGCCGCGGCCGATTGCCAGGCGGCGTTGGACGCCTATCGCTTCAACGAGGCCGCCAACGGGCTCTACCAGTTCACCTGGGGCACGTTCTGCGATTGGTATCTGGAGTTCATCAAGCCGGTGCTGGGCGGCGGCAACGCCGCGGCCAAGGCCGAGACTCAGGCCGTCGCGGCCGCGGTGCTGGGCGATCTATTGCGGCTGTTGCATCCTTTCATACCCTTCGTCACCGAAGGCCTCTGGCAGCGCCTGGTCTACAAGAGCGAGGGGCCGCTGATGCTGGGCGCCTGGCCGACCCATGCCACCCCGGCCGATGACGGCGCCGGCGCCGAAATGGACTGGGTGGTGCGGCTGATTTCGGCGGTGCGGGCGGCGCGGGCCGAGATGAACGTGCCGGCCGCGGCCAAGCTGAATCTGCGCTTGCGCGGGGCCGATGCCGCGACCGCCGCGCGGCTGGCGGCGCATCAGGAGGAAATCCTGCGCTTGGCGCGGCTGGAAAGCGCCCAGGTCGGCGAGGCGCCGGCCGAGAAGGGCGACATGCAGATCGTGCTGGACGGCGCCGTGCTGATCCTGCCGTTGGCCGGCCATGTCGATCTGGCCAAGGAATCGGCGCGGCTGGCGCGCGAGATCGACAAGGCCGACGGCGAGATCGCCAAGATCGACCAGAAGCTGGGCAACCAGGCCTTCGTCGCCAAGGCGCCGGAAGAGGTGATCGAGGAACAGCGCGAGCGCCGCGCCCAGGCCGAGTTGGCCCGCGCCAAGCTGCGCGAAGCCCTGGCTCGGATCGCGGTCTAACCCTTCTTGGCAGCGGCCGGCCCAAGGCCTAGGCTCTGCCCATGAGCCACGTCTTCCACCGCCATTCCCGAACCGATTACCCCGTCGCCGTGCGCGGCGAGGGGGCCTATCTGTTCGATTCCTCGGGCAAGCGCTATCTCGACGCCTCGGGCGGCGCGGCGGTGTCCTGCCTCGGCCATTCCGAGCGCCGGGTCACCGACGCCATCGCCGCGCAATTGCGCGAACTGCCCTTCGCCCACAGCTCGTTCTTTTCCAACCAGCCGATGGAACGCCTGGCCGACCGCCTGGTCGAGGACGCGCCCGCCGGCATCGACCGGGTCTATTTCGTCTCCGGCGGCTCCGAGGCGATCGAGGCCGCGCTCAAGCTGGCGCGCCAGTTCTTCGTCGAGATCGGCCAACCCCGGCGCGCCAAGTTCATCGCCCGCCGCGGCAGCTATCACGGCAACACGCTGGGCGCGCTGGCGGTGGGCGGCAATGCCTGGCGGCGCGAAATGTTCAAGCCAATGCTGATCGAGGTCGATCACATCGCGCCCTGCTTCGCCTATCGCCACCGCCGCGACGACGAAAGCGAGGCCGCCTATGGCCGGCGCGTGGCCGACGAGTTGGAGGCCGCGATCCTGCGCGCCGGTCCCGAGACGGTCTGCGCCTTCGTCGCCGAGACCGTGGTCGGCGCGACCCTGGGCGCGGTGCCGGCGGTGCCGGGCTATTTCAAGCGCGTGCGCGAGATCTGCGACAAGTACGGCGTGCTGCTGATCCTGGACGAGGTAATGTGCGGCATGGGCCGTACCGGCACCTTGCACGCCTGCGAGCAGGAGGAGATCGTCCCCGATCTGATGACCGTGGCCAAGGGGCTGGGGGCGGGCTATCAGCCGATCGGTGCGGTGCTGGCGCAGAAGCGCATCCACGACGCGGTGCGCGACGGTTCGGGCTTTTTCATGCACGGCCACACCTATCTCGGCCACGCCGCGGCCTGTGCCGGCGCGCTGGCGGTCCAGCAGGTGATCCGCGAGGATCGGCTGCTGGACAACGTCAAGCGACAGGGTACTCGGCTGATGGACGCGCTGACCGAACGCTTCGGCAATCACCGCCATGTCGGCGACATCCGCGGCCGCGGCCTGTTTCTGGCCGTCGAGTTCGTCGCCGACCGTGCCACCAAGGCGCCGTTCGATCCCGCGCTCAAGCTCAACGCCCGCGTCAAGGCGCAGGCGTTGGCCGAGGGCCTGATGTGCTATCCGATGGGCGGCACCATCGACGGCCGCGCGGGCGACCACATCATGCTGGCGCCGCCCTTCATCCTGTCGGACGACCAGATCGGCGAGATCGTCGACAAGCTGGGCCGCGCGGTCGACGGCGCGCTTGCCAGCCTGCCGGCGCGGGCGCCATAGTTCCTTATCCAGGCCTCACGGGGAGAAGACCATGAAGAAGCTTATCCTGGCGGCGCTGCCGGCGCTGCTTTTGGCGGCACCGACTTCGGCTCCGGCCCAGCAGCAGAAGTTCATCACCATCGGCACCGGCGGCGTGACCGGCGTCTATTACGCGGTCGGCGGCTCGATCTGCCGCCTGGTCAACCAGAACCGCAAGGATCATGGCTTGCGCTGCTCGGTGGAATCGACCGGCGGCTCGGTGTTCAACATCAACACCGTCAAGGCCGGCGATCTCGAATTCGGCATGGCCCAGTCCGACACCCATTTCAACGCGCTCAAGGGCATGGCCGGCTTCAAGGACGCCGGCGCCTATACCGATCTGCGCGCGGTGTTCGCGGTGCACCCCGAGCCGTTCACGGTGGTGGCGCGGCGCGATTCCGGCATCAAGCAGTTCGGCGACTTCAAGGGCAAGCGGCTGAACGTAGGCAATCCGGGTTCGGGCACGCGGGCCTCGATCGACGAGTTGTTCGCCGCCATGGGCTGGAAAGTGTCGGATCTCGGCCTCGCCGCCGAACTCAAGGCCGACGAGCATTCGCAGGCGATGTGCGACAACAAGATCGACGGCTTCTTCTACGGCGTCGGCCATCCCTCGGGCAACATCCAGGATGCCACCTCGGGCTGCGATTCGGTGCTGGTGCCGCTGATCGGCCCGGCGGTCGACAAGCTGGTGGCGCAGCACCCTTATTACGCCAAGGGCCAGATTCCGGGCGGCCTCTATCGCGGCAATCCCAGTCCGGTCGACACCTACGGCGTGATGGCGACGCTGATTTCCTCGGCCAAGGTGCCGACCGAGACGGTCTATCAGGTGGTCAAGGCTACCTTCGACAAGTTCGACGACTTCAAGCGCCTGCATCCGGCTTTCGCCGCGCTCGATCCCAAGAACATGGTCAAGGACGGGTTGTCAGCGCCGCTGCATGACGGTGCCATGCGCTACTACCGCGAAAAGGGCTGGGTCAAGTAGCCTGCCGACGGGGTTTTCGTTTCGCGCATGACGGCATCCGGGGCCGGCGTCGCCCAAGCCCAGCAGCTTGTGGCCGACGCCGATCTCGGCGGCCGCAAACTGGGCGGGCCGGTCGGAAGGCTGGTGGCGGCGATCGCCATCGCCTGGTCCTTGTTCCAGCTCTGGTACGCGTCGCCGCTTCCCTTTGCTCTCGGCGTGTTCGTGCTCAACGACACCCAGGCGCGTTCAATCCATCTTGCCTTCGCGTTGTTCTTGGCCTTCGCCTGCTATCCGGCCTGGCGGGGTGCGCCGCGCGACCGGCTGCCGGCGCTGGATGCGGCGCTGGGCCTGATCGCGGCCTATTGCGGGGCCTATATCGTGCTGGAGTACCGGGCGCTTGCCTTCCGGCCGGGCTTGCCGACGACGCTGGATCTGATCGTTGCGGTGACGGGGATGGTGCTGTTGCTGGCGGCGGTGTGGCGGGCGATGGGCCCGCCGCTGACGGCGGTGGCGCTGGTGTTCTTGGTCTACTCGCTGGTCGGCCCCTGGATGCCCGAGGTCATCGCCCATAAGGGCGCCTCGCTGGTGAAGTTGATGAACCATCAATGGCTGACCACCGAAGGGGTGTTCGGGGTCGCCCTTGGGGTTTCGACCGGTTTCGTCTTTCTGTTCGTGCTGTTCGGCTCGCTCTTGGACAAGGGCGGGGCAGGGGACTACATGACCCGGACTTCGTTCGCGCTGCTTGGCCATCTGCGCGGCGGACCGGCCAAGGTGGCGGTGGTGTCCTCGGCGCTGAACGGGGTGATCTCGGGATCGTCGGTCTCGAACGTGGTCTCGGGCGGGATCTTCACCATTCCGATGATGCGCCGCACCGGCCTGAGCGCGGTCAAGGCCGGCGCGATCGAGACCGCCTCCTCGGTCAACGGCCAGATCATGCCGCCGGTGATGGGGGCGGCCGCCTTCCTGATGACCGAGTTCGTCGGCATTTCCTATGCCGAGGTAATCAAGCACGCCGCCTTGCCGGCGGTGATCTCCTATGTCGGGCTGTTCGCCATCGTCCATATCGAGGCGCTGAAGCTGGGCAACCGGCCGCTGCAAAGGGCGGTGACGCGGCCGTGGCGCGAACGCTGGCTGCGCAACGGGCTGGGCATATCGGGCAGCGCGCTGGCGATCGTGGTGCTCAGCTTGGGGGTCGATCTGGCGCGGCGCTGGCTGGGCGGAGCCTCCGGCTGGGCGCTGGCGCTGGCGGCGGTCGCGGTCTATCTCGGCTGTCTTTGGCTGGCGGCGCGCCATCCCGAGCCCGAGCCGGACGATCCGGCGGCGCCGCTGATCGCCGTGCCCGAGCTGTGGGAGGTGGCGCGAACCGGGCTGCATTTCCTGATCCCGATCGTGATCCTGATCTGGTGCCTGATGGTCGAGGATCTTTCGGCTGGGTTGTCGGCCTTCTGGGCGACGCTGGCGATGATCGGCATTCTGGTCACCCAGCGACCGATCAAGGCCTGGTTCCGCGGCCAGGCGCCGGCGCCGGAATGGGCGCGCGGCTGGCGCGATCTGGTCGAAGGCCTCGAACTCGGCGCCCGCAACATGATCGGCGTCGCCGCCGCCACCGCCACCGCCGGCATCGTCGTCGGCACGGTGACGCTGACCGGCATGGGGCTGATGATGACCGAGTTCGTCGAATGGGTCTCGGCCGGCAACGTCATCGTCATGCTGCTGTTTATCGCCCTGGTCTGCCTGGTGCTGGGCATGGGCGTGCCGACCACCGCCAGCTACATCATCGTCGCCACCCTGATGGCGCCGGTGGTGGTCGAATTGGGCGCGCAGGCCGGGTTGGTGATTCCGCTGATCGCGGTGCATCTGTTCGTGTTCTACTTCGGCATCATGGCCGACATCACGCCGCCGGTCGGATTGGCCTCTTACGCGGCGGCCGCGATCTCGGGCGCCGATCCGATCGCCACCGGCCTGCAAGGCTCGATCTACGGATTGCGCACCGCGCTGCTGCCCTTCCTGTTCATCTTCGAGCCGCGGCTGCTGTTGATCGACGTCGACAGTGTCTGGGAGCTGGTGCTGGTCTGCGGCGGCGCCTCTCTGGCGTTGATCCTGTTCGCTTCGATCACCATGGGGCACGCCTGGGCACGCAATCGCTGGTGGGAAGCGCTGGCGCTGGCGGTGGTGATGTTCACCTTGGTGCGGCCGGGTTGGTGGCTGGATCGGGTCGTGCCGGCGTGGGAGGAACGTCCGCCCGGCCAGCTCGTGCGCCTGATCGAGGCGGCGCCGGCCGGCGGCCATGTGGTGATGGCGATCGAGGGCGAGGGGCTGGACGGCGAGACCAAGCGCAAGACCGTCAGCCTGTCGCTCAAGGAGCCGGGGCCGGTCGAACGTCGGCTGGCCGAGCAGGGGCTGCGCTTGCGCGATCTCGCCGGCGCGCCGCAAATCGTCGAAGCCAAGCTGGGCAGCCCCGCCCGCCGTGCCGGCTTCGAGACCGGCTGGCGGGTGGTGGCGGTGCAGGAGCGCAGCCAGCGCCCGTCCGACTATTGGCTGTTCGTCCCGGCTCTCGGCCTGCTCGGCCTGGTGGCGTGGAGCCAGCGACGCCGCCAGTGACCGCTTCGCCCGCTCCCTCGCCGCTGCGTCACCGTCCCTTCGCGCTGTTCTGGAGCATGCGGGTGGCGGGCGCCTTCGCCAATCAGGTGACCTCGGTCGCGGTCGGCTGGCAGGTCTACGACCTGACCCGCGATCCGTTCGATCTCGGCCTGGTCGGGCTGATCCAGTTCCTGCCGGCGGTGCTGCTGGTGCTGGTCACCGGCGCGGTGGCCGATCGCTATCCGCGCAAGGCCATCATCCTGACCTGCAATGCGGTCTATTTCGCCGGCAGCCTGGGCCTGCTGCTGCTGACGCTGGCCGGCAATCGCGAGGTCGGGCCGATCTTCCTGGCCTTGGGCGTGATCGGCATGGCGCGCGCCTTCAACATCCCGGCCACCACTTCGCTGCTGCCCAGCCTGGTGCCGACCGCGATCCTGGCGGCGGCCTTCGCCTGGTCGTCCTCGGCCTGGCAGATCGCAACCGTATTGGGGCCGATGACCGGCGGGCTGCTCTACGATCTCAGCGCCGCCGGCGCCTTCGCCGCCGCCATCGTGCTCAATCTGCTGGCGACGGGGTTCGCGGCGGCGCTGCCGGCGACGCCGCGCATCGCCCATCCCGACGGCACCAGCTGGAACGCGCTGCTGGGCGGCATCCGCTATGTCTGGACGCGCAAGGCGGTGCTGGGAGCGATCTCGCTCGACATGCTGGCGGTGCTGATGGGCGGCGCGGTGGCGCTGTTGCCGGCGGTGGCGCGCGACATCCTGGATGCGGGTCCGACCGAGCTCGGCTTGCTGCGCGCGGCCTCGGGCGTGGGCGCGATCCTGATGGCGCTCTATCTGGCGCGCCATCCGATCCGCGACCGGGCGGGGTGGGCGATGCTGGGCGGGGTCGCCGCGTTCGGGCTGGGCAATGCGCTGTTCGGCTGGTCGAGCTGGCTGTGGCTGTCGGTGTTGGCGCTGTTGTTGGTCGGCGCCGGCGACATGGTGTCGGTGGTGGTGCGCCAGACCGTGGTCCAGCTGTGGACGCCGGATCGGCTGCGCGGCCGGGTCAACGCCGTCAACGCGGTGTTCATCGGCGCTTCCAACGAACTCGGCGAGTTTCGCGCCGGAACCATGGCGGCGTGGCTGGGGATCGTGCCGGCGATCGTGCTGGGCGGCATCGGTGCCGCCGGCATTTCCGTATTGTGGGGGTGGATTTTCCCGGATTTGCGCCGGATTCGGAGACTGGACGAAGGCGCGGCGCGCTTGTAGTAGGGGGCGCCATGCCGCGCCTCCTGACCCTGACCCTCAACGGTCGCGCCCGCAGCGACGCCGTCGCCGACAACCTGCTGCTGCTCGACTATCTGCGCGAGAAGCTCGGCCTGACCGGGACCAAGACCGGCTGCGACGGCGGCGAGTGCGGCGCCTGCACGGTGCTGATCGACGACCGGCCGGTGCTGTCCTGCCTGACGCTGGCGGCCAGCTGCGAGGGACGCCGCATCGACACCGTCGAGGCCCTGTCGGCCGACGGCAAGCTGAACGCGGTCCAGCGCGGCTTCCACGAGAAGCTGGGCGCGCAATGCGGCTATTGCACGCCCGGGCTGGTGATGGCGTCCGAGGGCCTGTTGCGCCGCGATCCCGATCCCGACGAGGCCGCGATCCGCGAGGCGCTGGCCAGCAACATCTGCCGCTGCACCGGCTATGTGAAGATCATCGAGGCGGTGCGGCACGCCGCCCGCCTGCGCGCCGAGGCCGCCGCGCCATGAACGATCTGACGCCGCGCCGGGGGCCGATCGGCGCCGCGCTGCCGCTGGTCGACGGCCCCGACAAGGTCTCGGGCGCGGCCAAGTACACCGCCGATTTCCTGCCGCCCGGCACGCTGGTCGGCCGCATCCTGCGCAGCCCCCATGGCCATGCCCGCATCCTTGCGGTCGACACCGCGGCCGCCCGCGCCCTGCCGGGGGTCAAGGCGGTGGTCACCGGCGCCGATTGCGACAAGACCTTCGGCGTGCTGCCGATCGCGCGCAGCGAGCATCCGCTGGCGCGCGAGCGGGTGCGCTATCGCGGCGAGCCGGTGGCGGCGGTGGCGGCGGTGGACGAGGCCACCGCGGCGCGCGCGCTCGAGCTGATCCGGCTCGAGGTCGAGGAGCTGCCGGCCTACTACACCGCCGCCGCGGCGCGGGCGCCCGACGCCGTCGCCCTGCACGAGCATCGCCCGGGCAATGTCGAGCGCGACGTGCTGTTCGAACTGGGCTCGACCGCGGAAGGATTCGCCAAGGCCGATCTGGTGCGCGAGGCGGTCTACAACTGCGCCGAGGTCTGCCAGAACCAGATGGAGACCCACGCCGCGCTGGCCGAGTGGGACCCGTTGCGCGGGCGCATGACGGTCCACGCCTCGACCCAGGTGCCGTACTACGTGCACCTGATGCTGGCGCGGGTGCTGGATATCGACATGTCGCGCATCCGCGTCGTCAAGCCCTTCGTCGGCGGCGGTTTCGGCGCCCGCACCGAGACGCTGGCGGTCGAGCTGATCGCGGCGCTGCTGGCGCGCAAGGCCGGCGGCAAGGTGCGCATCGTGCTGACGCGCGAGGAGACCTTCCTGACCCATCGCGGCCGGCCCGAGACCGACATCCGGCTCAAGATCGGGCTGACCAAGCAGGGCCGCATCACCGCGGTCGAATGCGAATGCACCCAGCGCGGCGGCGCGCATTCGGGCTATGGCGTGGTCACCATCCTTTACGCCGGCTCTATGCTCTACGCCATCTACGACCTGCGCGCGGTGCGCTATGTCGGCACGCGGGTGCTGACCAACACCCCGCCCTGCGGCGCCTTTCGCGGCCACGGCACGGTCGACGTGCGCTTCGCCTTCGAAAGCCTGCTCGACCGGATGGCAAGCGAGCTCGGGCTCGATCCCTTCGCGCTGCGCCGCGCCAATCTGCTGACCGCGCCGACCTTCACCGACAACGACCTGATGGTCAACAGCTACGGCCTGCCGGAATGCCTGGACTGGGTCGAGCGCGAGAGCGGCTGGCGCGCGCGCAAGGGCAAGCTGCCCAAGGGCAAGGGCCTGGGCATGGCCTGTTCGCACTACATCAGCGGCGCCTCCAAGCCGGTCAATTGGACCGGCGAGCCCCACGCCACGGTCAAGCTCAAGCTCGATTTCGACGGCTCGATCGTGGTCCTGACCGGCGCCGCCGACATCGGCCAGGGCTCCTCGACCGTGATGCTGCAGGCCGCGGCCGAGGTGCTGGGGCTCGACCTCGGGCGCTTCCGCGTCGTCAGCGGCGACAGCGATGTCGTGCCCAAGGACAACGGCTCCTACTCCTCGCGCGTCACCTTCCTGGTCGGCAACGCCACCATCGACGCCGCGCGCAAGCTGCGCCACATGCTGTGCGAGGCGGCGGCGCGGCTGCTGGAGGCGCGGATCGAGGACGTCGAGATCGAGGGCGAGATCTTCCGCGCCGGCCATCAGGACAAGGGCATGCCGTTCGCCGCGGTGCTGACCGAGGCGCTGAAGGACACCGGCACCATCACCGTCACCGGCACCTATTCGACCATCCCCGAATCCCACGGCGGCAAGAAATATCGCGGCGCCGCCATCGGCGGCACCATGGGCTACAGCTATTCCGCCCAGGTGGTCGAGGTCACGGTCGACGAGGACACCGGCCGCATCACCGTCGACAAGGTGTGGGTGGCGCACGATTGCGGCAAGGCGCTGAACCGGCTTTCGGTCGAGGGCCAGGTGCAGGGCTCGGTGTGGATGGGCATGGGCCAAGCGATGAGCGAGGAAGCGGCCTATCACGACGGGCTGATGGTGATGACCAACATGCTCGACTACCGCGTGCCGACCATCCAGGACTCGCCGCCGATCGAGGTCGGCATCGTCGAGAGCAACGATCCCCACGGCCCGTTCGGCGCCAAGGAGGCGGGCGAGGGCTCGCTGGCCGCCTTCCTGCCGGCGCTGACCGCGGCGGTGGCCGACGCCACCGGCCTGCGCATCGACGATCTGCCGGCGACTCCCGACCGGGTCTACGCGCTGCTCGACAAGCGCCGGCGCCAGCGCGGCGGCAAGGCGGCGCGCTGATGGAGGCGCTGCCCGAATTCGCCCTGGCGCGGCCGCGGACCATCGCCGAATTGGCGGCGGCGCGCGCGGCGCATCCCGACGCCGGGCTGCTCGGCGGCGGCACCGACCTGATGGTCAACATCCGGCGCGGCATCGTCGCCCCCAAGGTGCTGATCGAGACCAAGGGCGTGGCCGCGTTGCGGACCATCGCCGCCGCCGAATCCGGTTTCGAGATCGGTGCCTCGGCGACGCTGGTCGAGATCGCCGAGCATGCCGAGCTGCGCCGCCATTTCCCGGGCGTGGCGGAGGCGGCGCAGTCGATCGCCGGTCCGACCCAGCGCATCATGGGCACGCTGGGCGGCAATCTCTGCCTCGACACCCGTTGCATCTATTACAACCAGAGCCAGTGGTGGCGCGCGGCCAACGACCACTGCCTCAAGACCACGGGCACGATGTGCCATGTCGCGCCCAAAAGCCGCGGCGTCTGCTTCGCGACATATTCGGGCGATTTGGCGCCGGCGCTGATGGCGCTGGGGGCCAAGGTCGAACTGCTGGGGCCGGCGGGACAGCGCCGGCTGGATTTGGCGGCGCTTTACATCGGCGAGTCGCGCCATGACGGCAAGGGCAAGGGCGACGGCAAGAATTTCCTCGGGCTTCTGCCGGGCGAAATCGTGCTGCGCGTTCGGGTCGAGGACCGCGGCGGCTGGCGGTCGGGCTACGACAAGATGCGCATCCGCCGCTCGATCGAATACCCGGTCGCGGGCGTGGCGGTGGCGCTGAAGCGCGAGGGCGACGCGCTGGCCGGCCTCGGCATCGCCGTCACCGGAACCAATCCGCGGCCCGTGCTGCTGGAAGGAACCGAAGCGCTGCTGGGTCGCGCGCCGGACGCCGCCGGCTTCGCCAAGCTGGACGATCTGGTGCGCGACCAGATCATGGCGATGAAGACCACCTTCACCCAGGGCTTCTACCGCCGCCGTGTCGCCGGCGTGCTGGCGCGGCGCCTGGTCGAGCGGCTCTGGAATATTTAGGACTTGATGCGCCGGGCGCGGGGGCCGCGTTCGCGCGCCAGCAGGCGCCGCAGCAGCGCCGCGTATTCCTTGATGCGAGCGGCGCCGTCGGCCGCCATTTCCGAGGGCGAATTCTGTTCCAGCGCCAGCAGCCGGACGATGCGCGCATCGGTGCGGTCGGCGTGCTGCGTCAAGAGCGGCATGACGTCGATCAGATCGGCGTGCAGCCGATCGTCGGCGGTGTGGAATATGCTGCCGTTCAGATTGGGATCGGCCAGCCGGTAGCGGCCGCGCAGCCGCAATCCCAGCCGCGGCCGGGCGAACGCCAGCAACTGGGAATCGGGCTGCGCCAAGAGACCGAGGATGCGCGCCACCACCTTGCGGCCGGCGGCCTCGGCGGCAAGCCAATCGCTTTCGGCGCCCTCGGCCGCGATCAATCGAATCGAACGCCGGACGAAATCGCGGTGATGGGGGTTGGTGTTGAACTCGGCGAAGGCGGCGACGTCGATCTCGCGCGCCGCCATGCGCGGAAAGTCGCGGAACCAATCGCCGGGCGAAAGCTCGAAGAACAGGCCTTCGTCGCTCGAGGCGACGACATGGCAGCGTGCCGGATCGGGGCAGGCGGCGGCCAAATAGTCCTGGTCGAAAATATGGTGGAAAGGCGCGCCGCGCACCCGCGCCCGCAACGCCACCGGATGCAGCACCCAGCCATGCAGCACCAGGCCGGCTTGGCCCGCCGGCCACATCAGATAGGGGCCGATGAACTCGAAATCGCTGTCGTTCCAGACCCAGGCCCGGGCCTGGTGATGCATATGCGCCATCGCCAGACCGACCAGCTCGCGCGGCGCCAATTCCAGGACGCCGTCGGCGCCGCGCCGCGCCGCCAGCGCCGGCAGCATGGTCTCGCGCGTGGTGCGCGGGCCCGGCGCCATCACGGCGTCGGCCGAACCCTCGACCAGGCGGCGGGCGGCGTTTTGCAGCGCGCCGGCGGACCACACCATGTCGGGCTGGAGAAAGAACAGCACCGCACCGCGCGCATCGGCCGCACGCACCGCGGTGCGCTGGGTCTCGGTCAGGGCACCGAATTTGGAACGGCCGAGATGCGGCTCGACGTTTTCGAACCGCACCGGCATCAACTCGCTCAGCCGCCGAAAGGCGGGATGAGCCTCGATCCGCGCGCGGTCGGATTGGGTGGTGTGGATCAGGTATTCGGCTTGCGCGCGCCAGGGAAAATCGCCCAGATTGCCGGGCGCCAATTGGCTGGGCAGGCCGAATTCCAGCAGGCTGTCGACGTAGAACGCGCCCCAGGCCGGCAGATGGAACAGGATCGGCGGCGCGCTCACGGAGGGGCGGCGGCGCTCTCGCCCTCGCCCCGGGCCTCGCGCGCGGCCAAGTCCAGCACCTGGGCGATGATCTCCGGGTCCTGGGCGCCGGGCACGGCATAGCGCTGGTCGATCACGAAACAGGGCACGCCCGAAATGCCGACCGCGCGCGCGGCGCGATCCTCGGCGCGGATCAATTCGACATCGGCATCCTTGGCCAAAAGCTCGCCGACCAGCGCCGCGTCCATCCCGGCTGCCTCGGCCACCGCCACCAGCACCTCGCCGCGGCCGATGTCCTCGCCTTCGAGGAAATAGCGGCGGAACAGCGCCTCGACCACCGCGTCCTGCAATCCGCCGTTCCGCGCCCAACGGATCAGGCGATGGGCGTCGATGGTGGCGGGGGTGCGGGCGATGCGGTCGAAGGCGAAGGCGATGCCTTCCTGCTTGCCGGCGTCGACGATCGGTTGATAGACCCCCTGGGCGCGCTCGGTGCCGCCGAATTTGAGCCGCATGTAGGTGGCGCGATCCATGCCGCCCGGCGGCATGTCGGGATTGAGCATGAACGGCCGCCACTCGACCTTGGCCGCAAGCTCGGGCCGCGAGGCCAGCGCGCGCTCCAGTCGGCGCTTGCCGACGAAGCACCAGGGGCAGATGGCGTCCGACACCACCTCGATCAGGATCGGTTTCGGGTTCATGGCCGGAGTCTACCCGGTCCGGTGCCGGACGCCAGTCTTTCGGCACGGCGCTCGCGCGCCCGCAGCCGGCGATAGAGCCGGCGCGTGGCCGACGACCAGGCGCGCTGTTCGGATTCCGCGGTCAGACGCTCGGCCGGCGCGATTTCCTGGCGGTGCAAATGGTCGATCACGGCGCGATCGGTCCGCTCGGCCACGCCGCGCAACGTCGCCAGCACGCGGCCGACCTCGATCCCGGCATCGATCAGCGACCACACCCAGCCGACATTGCGCAGATCGTCATGGGCCAGGCGATAGCGGGCGCGGGTGCGCACCCGCAATCGCCGCCAGTCGAACAGCAGAAGATGCGAGTCCGGCACCGCCAGATGGGCTTCGATCTCGGCCACGACGGCGCGGCCCTGGGACTCGGCCGCCTGCCAATCGGTCTCGGCGACCTCGCCGCCGGCGATGCGGATCGGCTGGCGGGCGAAGGCGCGATGATGGGCGTTGAACGACCACTCCGCCCAGTAGGCGACGTCGTAGCTCGAGGCGCGATTGGGAATCAGCAGCCCGACGTCGCGCTCGCGCGGCGACATTTCGAAAAAGATCGCGTCGTCCGAGGAGCGGCAGACATGGATGCGTTCGATCTCGGGACAGGCCGCGGCCAGATAGTCCTGGTCGAAGATGTTGCGGAACGGTGCCCGGCGGGCAGTGGGCTTGATCACGATCGGATGCAGGACATAGCCGATGGCGATCATGCCTTGTGCGCCCGCGGGCCACAGCAGATAGGCCGGCCAGCGGTCGAAGCGCTCGGAATCCCAGCGCCAGGCAGAGTTGATGGCGTGCATGTGCCGCAGCGCCAGGCGCGACAAATGGCGTGGCGCCAGCGCCAGGGCACCGCCGGCGTCGGGCCGGAATTCGGCCAGGATGTCGCGGCGCATGTCCTCCAGCGCGGTGCGGATGCCGGTGGTCATCACCGCGCTGGCGCCGGCCACGACTTTCTCGGCGGCGAAGCGGAAACTGCCGTCGCTCCACAACAGGTCGGGGCTGAGGAAGAACAGGGCGGCTTCTTCGGCGTCGGCGCGCTCCGCCGCCGCCTGCTGACAGCGCGTGAACGTGCCCATCGGATTGCCGCCGATGCGGTCGTCGATCGGCACGAACTCCACAGTCATCAGTGCCTGCAAGCGGAGGAACGCGGGAGCCGCCTGCATCGTCGCCCAGTCCTGGGCGCGGGTGTAGACGATGAACCGGCTGTCGGCGCGCCAGGGAAAGCCGCCGAGATTGCCGGGCGACAGCATCGCCGGCAAACAAAGCGTCAGGAAGGTTTCGACATAGCGCTCGCCCCAGACCGGCAGCATGAAATGGAAGCGATGCGCGGCCATCGTCTTCCTAGGCCGGGGTGCCTAGAAGCTTGCAGACCGCCTCGTGCTGGCGCAGGCGCTGCGCGCGCGCCGCCGGATCGGTCAGCCGCGCCGCCGGCTGCCATTCGTCGACCGCCAGATACTGCGCCAGCAGGGCATCGCGCGGGCTGGCGACGCGCTTGAGGGCGTCGATGTGCAGCGCCAGCGGCTGGCCGATATCGCCCGCCGGCATAACCAGCGGCAGATTGCGCAGCGCAGCGTCGGCAAAGCGATAGCGCCGCCGCAGCCGCAACCGCAATCGGCGACGATCGACCTGGAACAGATACCAATCGGGCATGGCCAGCAGCTTGAGGATGGCCTCGACCGTCGCTTCGGCCTGCGCTTCGGCCGCGGCCCATTCGTCCTCGCTGGTGGTGCCGGCATGAATCCGCACCGAACGCCGGCCGAACTGGCGGTGCAGGCGATTGAACGCCCATTCCGCCCAATAGGCCAGATCGGCGACATCGGCGCGGTGGGGGGCGATGAAGGCATCGAAGCGGTCGCGCTCGGTGACTTCGAACAGCAGCGCCCGATCGGAATCCGCCACCACCTCGATCCGCCCCGGATCGGGCGCGGCCGCGGCCAGATAGTCCTGATCGAAGATGTAGTCGAGCGCGATCCCCGGCCGCACCGGCTTGATCGCCAGCGGATGCAGCGGAAAGCCGCGCAGCAGCACGGCATCCGCACCCGCCCGCCACAGCAGATAGGGCGGCAGGCGGTCGAAGCTCTCGGAGTCCCAGAACCAGCCTCGCGATTGCGGATGAAGGCGGTCGAGCCCCAGCCGCGCCAGCGCCCGGCCCGGCAGCGCGATCGCGCCGTCGGCCCCGGCCGCGGCGCGCAAGATCGGCGCCATGTCCTCCAGCACGCTGCGCAGGCCCGGCACCATCACCGCCTGGCGGCCGGCGACGATGCTCTCGGCGGCGTGGCGGATGCTGCCGTCGGAATAGAGCAAGTCGGCGGTCATGATGAAATGCGCCGCGCCGAGGGCGTCGCAATTGCCGACGGCGATGCGCTGGGCGTCGGTGAAGACGCCGAACTTGGACTCGCGGATCAGCGCATCGATGGGGTGAAAGCGCAGTGCGAGCTTGCGGCCGAGCGCTGCCAGGCGCGGATCGGCCCGCATCCGTTCGGCGTCCTCGGCGCGGGTGAAGATTTCGCAGACGCTGTCGCCGGCCCAGGGAAAGGCGCCGAGATTGCCGGGCGCCAGCCAAGTCGGCAGGGCAAGGTCGAGGAAGCGGGCGACATAGGTCTCGCCCCAGACCGGCAGCGAGAAATAGAATCGCCCGGCCGCGCTCATGCGCGCAGCACGAAATCCGTCGAATCGGCCAGGATCTGGTCCTTGTACTTGCGGCCCCAGGCGATCATGTCGGCCATGCCGGCGCGCAGGTCGACGGTCGGCCGCCAGCCGAGCTGGGTCGCGATCTTGGTCGAGTCGAGCCAATACTGCGCGTCCTCGCCGACGCGGCCGGGCACGATCTCGCACAATTTGTCGAACGGAATGCCCATGCCCTCGGCCACCAGTTCGACCAGATGGCGGATGCTGGCCGGCTTGTCGGGGCCGGCGTTGTACATCTCGCCATGCGGCGCCTTGTCGACGATGGCCTGGATCGCCGCCGCCAGATCGAAGCTGTGCATGTAGGACTTGCGCACCGTGCCGCCGCCCTGCAGCGGCAGGCGCCGGCCGCTGAGGCCGCACAGCACCGCGCGCGGCAGCACGCGATAGAGCAGCTGCCCGGGGCCGTAGGCGTTGGACGGCCGGATGACGTTGCAGGGGAACTTGCGCACCGCCCAATAGGTGTCGAGGAATTGGTCGCCCGCCAGCTTCGAGACCGCATAGGGGCTGGTCGGGTTGGGGATCGCCTTCTCGTCCAGCGCGCGGTCGCCCGAGCCGTAGACCTCGGACGAGCCGATCTGCACGAACTTGCGCAAATAGTCGCGCTTCGACAGCTCCTCGACCATCTTGGCCAGCGCGACGACGTTGGTATCGAAATAGCGCCAGGCCTTGTCCCAGGAGGTGGCGTAGGCCAGGGCGGCGAAATTGACCACCACCTCGGGCTTGTGCTTGTCGAAGGTCTCGAACAGCCGGTCCTGTTCGTAGACCATGTGGATCTGCTCGTAGCGATAGCGCTTGTCGCCCTTGCCGACGTCGAGGGTGTAGGGCGAGCTGCGCTCGGGGCTGCGGCCGATCGAGATCACCATCTTGGGATCGCAGCGTTCCAGCACGTACTTGGCGTAGTGCACGGCGAAGACGCCGCCGCCGCCGACGATGGCAAAAGTGCGTTGGGCCAAGGCTTGGGCTCCGCCGATGATGCGAGTCGCGAGGCGGCAAGTGTTTCATAGCGATTGTGGCCGGGCAAGCCTGGACCTAAATTCGCGCAAGCGAGCGAGGAACGGATGGCTGCGGTGAGCGATATTTTTCGGCTGGACGGCAGGACGGCGCTGGTGACGGGCGCGTCATCGGGGCTTGGCCGGCGCTTCGCGCTGACCTTGGCGCGGGCGGGAGCCAAGGTCGCGCTGGCGGCCAGGCGGGTCGAGCGCCTGCGGGAACTCGCGGCCGAGATCGAGGCCGCCGGCGGCCGGGCGCTGCCGGTCGCGCTCGACGTCACCCGCACCCAGGACATCGCCGCCGCGCTGGATGCGATCGAGTCCGGGCTGGGTCCGATCGACCTGCTGGTCAACAATGCCGGCCTCAACGTCTCGCGCGCCCTGATCGACGCCTCGGAGGAGGACTGGACGCGGGTGATGGACACCGATCTCAAGGCCGTGTTCTTCCTCGCCCAGGCGGTCGGAAGGCGCATGATCGCGGCCAAGCGCGCCGGCACCATCCTCAACATCGCCTCGATGGCGGCGCAGGTGACGGTGCGCAATCTCGGCCTTTACGGCGCCGCCAAGGCGGGCGTGGTGTCGCTGACCCGGACCTTGGCGCTGGAATGGGCGCGCCACGGCATCAACGTCAACGCGCTGCTGCCGGGCTACATCGTCACCGAACTCAATCGCGATTTCTGGGAGACCGAGCAGGGCAGGCGCTTCGTCGACCGCATGCCGCGCAAGCGCCTGGGCCAGCCCGAGGACCTCGACGGCGCGCTCTTGCTGCTGTGCACGCCGGCCGGGCGCTTCATCACCGGCAGCGCCGTCACCGTCGACGACGGCCAGGGATTCACGTTGGCTTGAGGGCCAAGCTGGGGTGAAGCCCCAGTCTTGGCCAAATGTAACTCTCGCCAAGCTGGGGTGTGTTATCTCTTCTGCGCGAGCGCGACGCCGGCGACGATCACCAGCACCGAAAGCCAGATGCCGGGCGGGATGGCCTCGCCCAACAGCGCCCAGGCCAGGCCCAGCGCCAGCACCGGCTGGGCGAACTGCACCGCGCCGATCCGCGCCGCCCCGCCGCGCGCCAGCGCGAAATTCCAAAAGAAATAGGCCAGCAGCGTGGCGCACACCGCCATATAGGCATTGGCCGCCCAGCCGCGGGCCGAGATTTCAAGCCCCGCCTGCCACGGCATCAGCCACGGCGCCAACGGCAGCAGCAAAAGCCCGCCCAGCATCTGCGACCAGACCGTGGCGGGCAGCGAGCCGATGGCGGAAGCCAGCCGCGTGCCGGCGATGTAGCCCGCCGACGACGCCATGAAGGCGACCAGGATCAGGGCGTCGCCCAGGCTGTCGCCGCCGGCCAGGCCATGCCGCTGCCAGGCGAAGATCGCGCCGCCGACGACGCCCAGCCCGGCGCCGATCCACCAGCCATGGCCCGGCCAGCGCCGCGCCACCAGGAAGGCGAACAGGCCGGTGAACAGGGGACCGCTGGCGCTGATCGCCGCCGCATGCGCGGCCGAGGTCAGGCCGAGCCCATAGCTGAACAGAAAGACGAATCCGATCGGCCCGCCCAGCGCCGCCAGCGCGCAATCGGTCCATTGCCCGCGCCCGCGCGGCCGCATGTCGCGCAATCGCCAAGCCAACGGCAGCACCAACAGCGCCGCGCCCAGGCTGCGGATCATGGCGGCGAATTCGCTGCCGCTTTCCTGCACCGCGATCTTGGTGATGGGCGGGGTCGCGGCCCAGATCAGCACCGCCAGCAGCGCCGCGGCATAGACCAGCCACGCGCCCGCGGCGCGATCGGCGTTCACACCCTGATGGTCCCTTCGAGATAGGGCTGGCAGCGGCCGGTCAGGCGCACCCGCCCGTTCTCCATGTGCCGGCCCAGCACCGCCCCGCCGCGCGCCGAGGCCTGGAAGGCGCGGATGTCGCGCTGGCCCAGCCGCCCGGCCCAATAGGGGATCAGCGCGCAATGCGCCGAGCCGGTGACCGGGTCCTCGGGCACGCCCACCCGCGGCGCGAAATAGCGCGAGACGCAATCGAAGCCGGCATCGCCCGGCGCGGTGACGATCACGCCCTGCTTGTCCAGCTTGGCGATGGCGCCGAGATCGGGCGCGAGGTCGCGCACGGTCTTGGCCCGGTCGTAGACCGCGATCAGGTTCCGCGCCGAGGCCAGGCAGGCGCCGATCGGCCCGCCGCCCAGCATGGCCTCGAACCCCGCCGGCGGCGGCGCCGCTTGGCTGGGAACGGCGGGAAAATCCATGCTCAGCAGATCGCTGCCGTCCTCGCGCGTCACCGTCAGCCGCCCGCTCAGGGTCTCGAAATCGACCCGCTTGGCCGCCGGCCGCAGATGGTCGAACACCACCCGCGCGCTGGCCAGCGTGGCATGGCCGCATAGCGGCACCTCGGCCGCGGGCGTGAACCAGCGCAGGCGAAAGCCCTCGCCCTCGGGGGCGAAGAAGGCGGTCTCGGCCAAGTTGTTCTCGAGCGCGATCGCCTGCATCAATGTGTCGTCGAGCATGGCGTCGAGCGGCACCACCGCCGCCGGATTGCCGGCGAACAGCCGGTCGGCGAAGGCATCGAGCTGGTAAAGGCGCAGCGTCTTCATGGTCAGCGGGAATCCTCGGGGATCTGGTTGCGATCGGTGGCGGTGTAGTCGCGCAGCACCTTGGCCACGCGCAGGCGGTAGTCCACGAACACGCCGCCGCGGCCCTTGGCCTGGGCGCGGCGGTGCGAGAGCCGGTTGCGCCATTGCGCCACCGCGGCCTCGTCGCGCCAATAGGACAGCGAGACGAACTTGCCCTTGTCGCTCAGGCTTTCGAAGCGCTCGATGCCGAGAAAGCCGTCGATGCCCTCGACCTCGGCGCGCAGCGCCTGGGCGAGGGCGAAATACTCGTCCTGGCGCGCGGGATCGGGCCGGAACTCGAAAATCACCGCCAGCATGCCTCGCCCCTCCGTCGCTCAGACCGCGGCCCGCGGCAACTCGATCGGGCTGCCGTCGCGGAAGGAATAGGGCCCGGCATAGTCGCCGAAATTGCCGGTATGGGTGACCAGGCCCTGGCCTTCGATCCAGTAATGCAGCTGATAGCCCGGCGGCTCCATGGTGAAGCCCCAGACCCCGGCCTCGCCCAGGCCCAGCGCCACCTGGTGCGCCGTGGCCGGGCAGGTGGTGGCGAAGCTGCGGCCGATGCGGCATTGGATCGAGCGGTGCAGATGCCCGCACAGGATGCGCTCGACATTGGCGTGGCGGGTGACCAGCTCGGCCAGGCGCTCGCGGCCCTCGAGGTTGTATTTGTCCATCGGCGTGATGCCGGTGGTGAAGGGCGGGTGGTGCATGAAGATGACGGTCGGCCGCTCGGGCTGTTCGGCCAGCCGCGCCTCCAGCCAGTCCAGGCGCTGGGCGCAAAGCTGGCCGCGATGCTCGCCCTCGACCAGGGTGTCGAGGCCGATCAGGCGCAGGGGCAGGTGCTCGATGGTGTATTGGATGAAGCCCGTCTTGGGGAAGGGCTGGTCGCCGAACACCGCGCGCATGCCGGCGCGGGCGTCGTGATTGCCCGGGATCAGGGCATAGGGCAGGCGCAGCCGGTCGAGCAAGCCGCGCAGCCGGCGGTACTCCTCGATCTTGAAGGCATCGATCAAATCGCCGGTCAGCAGCACGATGTCGGGCCGCGGCAAGATCTGATTGAGCGTGTCGACCGCCCGCATCAGGAAGGGCGCGGTGTCGACCCGGCGATAGCACAGCACGCCCTCCTCGCGGATGTGCAGGTCGGTGATCTGGGCGATCAGCATGGCGGACTCCGGACGGGGTGGACGGGGTGGACAGGGTGGACGCACAGCGGCCGGCGCGCGAGCGCGGCGTCGGGTGGAACCGATATATCGCGAACCCGGGATTCAAGATAGATCGGGATTCGCGCCCGCGCGACCCGCTCTGGAGTGCCTGACCGAGCCGCGATGCGACCTATCACCAAAGCGACGGCACGGGAGTTCGCCGAAGCCACGGGGCAGGGGGGAGCGGGCACGCCGAAGGCATTTCTCAATAGCCTCGACTAAAACAACCCAAGCTATGATATTATCTCTTATTTTCTCCCAAGAGTCGGATTCACAAACGACAACAAGGCCGAGGAGACAATATACGACAAGGAACTAGAGAGGGGCGTATGTACTTGTCGCAACTAAACGTACGAAACTTTCGTCAGTTTGGCGACGGCGACGGTGACGCAGCACTCGACCTTACACTTGAGCGCGGCTTGACCGCGCTCGTCGGCCGGAATGACAGTGGCAAATCTGCCGTCATTGATGCCATCAGGTATGCGCTTCTCACCCGCGACCAGGACTTCATCCGGGTTCAGCCGGAGGACTTCCATCTTGATCGTACAGGAAAGCAAGCCGCCGATATCTTCATCCGCTGCAAGTTGAGCGGGCTCGACGACGACGAGAAGGGCGCCTTTGCGGAGTACCTTTCCTATGAAGGCACCGACGTTTCGCTCTTGGTCAACTGGATAGCCAAGAGGCTGAACGAATCGCCGGGTGTCCGTCGATGGATCGACGTGTCGGTACGCAGCGGGATTGACGGCGCAGGGCCTCCCTTAGAGGCGTCTGTCCGCGAACTACTATCCAGTGCCTACCTCCGGCCGCTTCGTGATGCCGAGCGTGAGATGTCACCGGGCCGCGGCTCTCGCCTCTCGCAGATTCTCGCCAATGTTCATGAGATCGGGCAGGGCGACACCTTTAGCGAGACCGCACTGCCTGCGGATGCAGCAGCCGTGAGTCGCTTGAGCCTTTTGGGGCTGTCCGACTATCTGCGTTACAGCGTAAAGAAGCACAAGGGCGTCGGCAGCGCCGAGGAAGCGATCAACACGCAGTACCTCTCTTCGCTTTCTCTCACCGGCGATAGCCTTAAAGGCAAGATCGACATTACAGAGGGCGGAACCGACAAGACGCGTCTTCGTCAAATCCTGGAGCGTTTAGAGCTTGGCCTCCTTGAAGCGTCCACCGGAAACGTGCGGGGACGTTATGGCCTCGGGTCGAACAACCTGCTCTACATGGCCTGCGAGCTATTGCTCCTTGGCCGGGAGCCGGACGGATTGCCGTTGCTGCTGATCGAGGAGCCGGAGGCGCATCTGCACCCCCAACGGCAGCTTCGGCTAATGGAGTTTCTGGCCCAGGCTGCCGCGGGCAAGGTCAAAGATACCAACCGCCGTGTACAGGTGATCCTTTCGACCCACAGCCCCAATCTGGCGTCGAAGATTCCGCTGCAAAACATTGTGCTTTTGGAGGGCGGGCGCGCCTTCCCTCTCATTCGCGGCCAGACCCGACTCGAAACAGGAGACTACCGCTTTCTGGAACGGTTCCTCGACGTTACCAAGGCCAATCTGTTCTTCGCCCACGGCGTCATCGTCGTTGAGGGCGACGCCGAGGCTATTCTCCTCCCCGTTCTGGCGAGACTCTTAGGCACCGATCTCACCGAACACGGTGTCTCCATCGTCAATGTCGGCGGCAAAGGGCTCAGGAGGTTCAGCAGCATCTTCCAGCGCCGCGAGGACACTGCTCCGAAGCTCTCGATCCCCGTGGCCTGCGTCGCCGACATGGACGTGATGCCTGACTGTGCACCCCCAATTCTCGGGCTGGTTACCGGTGACGATGACGAAAAATGGAAGAGCTCAAGACGTCGCTGGAAGGCGCTGCGTGACTTCGGCGGGGCCGGCAAGACACAGGAGCAGGCACTGAACGAATGGCGAGCACGCTTGCAACGCAACGACGGGCAATCGGTGAAGACCTTTGTCGCCAACCATTGGACGCTGGAATACGATTTGGCGTTCTGCGGCCTTGCGGAAGAGGTCTATGTCGCCGCTGCCCTCGCCACAAACGACGACCCGCTCAATGAGGAAAAGAAGCAGCGCGCTGATGTCGAGGCGGCCGCACGGACGGCGTTCAAGGAAATGGAGACCGCTGCCAAAGGGGACCGTGCGGCGCTGTGCACGCGGGTCTACCAGCTCTTCCATTCTGGCGGCGCGTCAAAGGCAATCGCCGCGCAGTATCTGGCCGAGTCGTTGGCGAAAGCGGGCGAGTCGACGACGTGCGATACGGCGACGTTTGCCGGAAAGCTGCCACGCTACATTGTTGACGCGATCGCGCACGTGAAGCGCCCAGCACCGGCGCCCGCTCCGCCGGCTCCCGCAGCGGGTAACGGCAATGCCTGACGCATTGCCTCTTGTCCCGGAGATCACGGACGAGGACATCGATTGGGTCCGCGACTTGATGGGGCTGGAGGTTCTCGATGCACCTCGTCGCGCGTTTTTGTCCGCACGCTCCACCTTGGACGTCTCCGCATGTCCAGGTAGTGGCAAGACTACTCTCATCGTCGCCAAACTCGCCATCCTGTCAAAGAAGTGGCCGCATCGGACCAAGGGCATCTGCGTTCTATCCCACACCAACGTCGCACGCGAGGAAATTCAACACCGGCTAGGCACTGTCGTCGTCGGACAGCGCTTGCTCGACTACCCGCACTTCATCGACACCATCCACGGCTTCGTGAACCGCTTTCTGGCGCTCCCGTGGCTTAGCTCAAATGGATTTCCTTCGCCGACGATCGACAACGACGTGGCAACTGCTTATCGACGAGGCGTGCTCGAAAAGGCGGACTATTGGTGGGTGCAGAAGTTTCTGGAGCAGAAAAACAGCGACTTCGGCCGCCTACGAATCTGCGCCCGCGACCTTAGCTTCGATCTCGGAGGGAGGAAGTTTCCCGCTGGGCCAGACGCAAAGAGTTTCAATCTGGCGAAGCAGGCCATTAAGTCCGCCGCCCAAGCAGGATACTTCTGTTATGATGAGATGTTTGTCTGGGCACGGGCGCTTTTAGAGGATTTCCCGGAGGCTGCCTCTTGGCTGAGGCGCCGGTTCCCGCTCGTCATCGTCGACGAGATGCAAGACACCTTCGAGGCCCAGGGTGCCCTACTGCATGCTGTCTTTCCGCGCGCGTCGTCTGATTTCGTCGTGCAACGGGTCGGAGATCCCAACCAGGCGATTTTCGATGATGCTGACGCCGAGCCAGATGAGCACGACCCCTTTCCCGATCCCGTTAGTTTTCTCAGTATCCCGAACAGCCACCGCTTTGGGCCTGAAATCGCGGCGCTGGCCTCGCCCTTCGCTGTCACGCCAGTGGGTACCGGTGGCCTCTGCGGCATCGGTCCGAAGGCGATTACAGGTGTGCCAGATTCATGCCCACCCGCCATCTTTATTTTTCCTGACAACAGCACCGCAGGAGTCCTCGACGCCTACGGGAAGTATATTCTCGCAAACTTCAGCGACAGCACCCTGGCGAGTCTAGCAGTGACCGCTGTCGGGGCGGTTCATCAGGACGCATCGGATGTCGCACCAGGACACGAGCACTATCCCAAATCAGTGCCACACTACTGGAGCAACTACACCGCCGAGATTGCTCGGAAGGAGCCGCACCCCAAAACCCTTGCCCAATATTTTCAGGCGGCACAAGCAATTGTACGAGACCGTCGGGACCTCGCTCCAGGCGTCGAGAAGATAGCATTTGGCCTTATTCGCCTCGCCAGTTCCGTCGGAGACGCTGGCCAGTTTAAGCGCAAGGCACGGACACACCGCGCGATCATCGACGCGCTCGCGGCTGACGCCACGGTGCTTGCAGCCTATCGCCAGTTGGTCAAGGCGCTTCTCATCGACTGGATGCCGCTGACCGTAGCCAACTGGGGCACGATGCAGAACAGCATCCTCGCCATGGTCCGTGCCCTCTGCAAGGGAGCCACTGAGCCGGCCAACGCGGCCAATTTTATCGCGTGGCCGGGGGTCGATCCATCCCTGACTGTCGGCCCTCCAGCTTCGCCAAGGGATGCTGGCCCCAATGTCTACCGCGTCGAGGACGGCAACAGGCGCCTCGACATCCGACTCGGCTCAATTCATTCTGTAAAGGGGCAAACCCATCTGGCGACGATGGTACTCAACACTTTCTGGTATGACCACTCTTCGCAGCAGATGCTGCCGTGGCTCCTTGGTACGGAGGTCAACGCGAGTGGTGCCAAAATTCGAGACCGCAAGCGCCTCTTGCAGACCTACGTCGCGATGACGCGGCCAAGCCACCTGATCTGTCTTGCGGTTCCGCGCTTCATATTCGGTGACGATCACGCTCTCGCTAAACACTTGACCACCTTGGGTGGGCGTGGGTGGCGCGTGGCCGAGATCGAAAATGGCATCGCGCAATGGCGAAACTGATAGGCGTCAACACCAGATGTTGGCCTCCTTCGGGGGGGCCGGGTCCGATTAAGTCACACCCCGCTTAGTCTGAACGCATACACTCCGTTTTAAGTCGGTTTCGCCTGTAATCAGGGATTACGGTCTACTCAGAGTCGTGCACAAAAGTCTGAGATTCGAGCTTGAACTTTTTCGACCTTGACATGTTCCATTCAAGTTCCTATAATAAAAGCTCCCCTCGCTCCCAGAGCCTCCCTCCACCGGGGTCTTGCGGGCGGGCGCTGATGGACAAGTAAAATAAGTTCCGTGCCCTCCGGTATTCTGCAAATGACCGGGTCTTTCGGCGTTCGACCAAGCGCATTAACCGCCCAAAATCGGCCCTGCCACCCGACATACCCGGATTGCTGTGCAATATCAACGCACTAGGCCGTTACAAATGGTCCATTTGCGCGCATTTCCGCGTATTTCCGGCTCGACTCCGCGCATTTGGCGACCGGCTCCGCGCCTAGCTGGCCCCAACCGGCCTGGTTCCGCCGCTTTGCGCGCGATCGTTTCTCTGCGCGCAAGTGTGCGCGACTCTCTGCGCGCAAGTGTGCGCGACTCTCTGCGCGCAAGTGTGCGCGACACTCGGCGCCGGGTGGTCGATCGAAGCCTCACTCTCCCGCCGGCGGCGTCCAGGCGGTGTGGTCGTCCAGCGGGTAGACCGGCCGCGGCAGCTTGGTCCACTTGAAGTTCTGCAGCGCCGGCGAGGTCAGGCCCGGGCAATCGACCTCGACGATGCGCTCGGGCGGGAAGAACTCGTCGAAGCCCGAACGGAAATGACCGCGGCTTTTGAGGATCACGACCCGGGCCTTGGCGATGTCGATCCCGAACAGTTCGAGCTGCATCGGGTCCATGCATTGCTGGCGCTGGCTGATGACCGCGACCCGGATGCCGCCCAAGTCGAGCAGGGCCGAGGGGCCGAGATCGCCCGCCACGCCCTTGATCAGCCCGCGGCGGCCGACGAACTTGCCGTCGTTCAGCGCCAGCACCTGGGCGCGCGCCGTCAGGGGTTGCGAGAATGCGTGCGTCTCGGCGGCGTTGAAGCGGGCCTCGAAGCCGGCGCCCTTGCCCAGCCGGTGCGCCTCGGCCGCCAGCGCCGCGTCGTTGAACACCCCCAGCACCGCGCCCTCGACCTTGGCCTCGAGCAGCGCCCGCAGCAGGTAGGTGGTGTTGCCGCGCCCGCCGCCGCCCGGATTGTCGGCCACGTCGGCCAGCAGCACCGGCTCGCGCTTTCCCTGGCCTGCCGCCAGCGCCGCCGCCACCGCCTCGGGCAAGGGCGTCATCGCCTTGCGATAGCGCGGCCGTTCGTTCCAGATCCGCGCCGCCAGCTCGCGCGCCAGCGCGAACGCCGCCCGGCGGTTGCGGTTGCGGGCGGTGACCACCACGGTCAGCCCGTTCTTGGGACAGTCGCTGAAGGCGAAGCCGGCCATGATCGAGACGTTGATTATGTCGCCGGCGATGCGGCGCTGGCCCTCGGCGATGGCCTCGCCATAGGGGCCACTCGCGGTCAACAGCGCGATCGAGGGCGCCACCAGCGGGATCTTGACCATGGCGATGGCGGTGCGCTCGCCGGCCAAGGCCGCCCGCATGTGCCGCGCCGCCTCGCGCCCGCGCTCGCCGATGTCGGTATGGGGATTGCACAAATAGCCCACGAACGCCGACAGGTTGTCGGTCATCTGGCGCGAGACGTTGGCGTGCAGGTCGAACACGCCGATCACCGGCAGGTCGGGCCCGACCGCGCCGCGGATGGCGGCGAACAGATCGCCGTCGGGATCGTCGCTGCCGGTCGCAAGCGCCGCGCCGTGCGAGGCGATGAAGACCCCGTCCAGCGGGCCGGCCGCCTTCAGGCCTTGGACGATCTCGGCCACCAAGCCCTCGAAGAAGGACTGCTCGACCGGGCCGCCGGGCTGGGCGAGGGCGATGCGCAAGGGTACCGGCGTCCACGGCCCGCCGCGGTCCATCTCGGCGAAGAAGCCGGGGGTGTCCGGCAGCAGGCCCGAGGCCTTGGCCCGCGCTTCGGCCAGGATGGCCTCGCCCCGGATGTCGACATCGGCGGCGAAATCGGCCGCGGTCGAGACCGGCGAGAAGCGATTGCACTCGATCGCGAAGCCGAGGATGGCGATGCGCGGATTGGCGGCGGACATGAAGGGCCTCGCGGTCGAGAGTGCGGGGAGGGAAATGGTGGGCGCTGCAGGGATTGAACCTGCGACCCCACCCGTGTGAAGGGTGTGCTCTCCCGCTGAGCTAAGCGCCCGCCCGGTTCGGCCGTTCCTCTACCCCGCGCGGGCGCCGGCCGTCAAGAAAGCCGTTCCAGCGCGCGCGGCAGATCGCGGAAGTCGTCGATCACCGCTTCCGCCCCCAGCTCGCGCGCCGGCACGGCGGTGTAGCCGAAGCTGACCAGGACGCAGGCCACGCCGGCGGCACGTGCCGTAGCGGCGTCGTTGCGCGAATCCCCGATCATGGCGGCGCGCTCGGGCGGGACACCCAGCCGCTTCAGCACCGCGTTCAGATGTTCGGGATCGGGCTTCTTCACCGCCAGGCTGTCGCCGCCCAGCACCACCGGAAAGAACTCGGTCAGTTCCATGGTCCGCAGCAGGGATTGCGTCAGCGCGATCGGCTTGTTGGTGCAGATGCCGAGCTTGCGGCCCTCGTCGCGAAATTTGACCAGCACCGGCCCGACGCCGACGAAGGGCGTCGAGCGGTCGGCGATGTGGGCCGAGTAGTAGTCGAGGTACTGGCGATGCATGGCGGCGAAGCTCGCGTCGTCGACCGGCGGCCCGGCCGCGGCCAGGCCGCGCCTGAGCAGCGCGACCACGCCGTCGCCGATCATGCTGCGCACCTCGGATGCCGGCAGCGCCGGCCGGCCGGATGCGGTCAGGACATGGTTGAGGGCGGCGGTGAGGTCGGGGGCGGTGTCGATCAACGTGCCGTCGAGATCGAACACGATCGCCTGGAATCGGTGGTTCATGCGGGGGCCTGCTTAGCAAAGCCGCGGCGCGCAATGCAACGCAACAAATGGTGACTTGGCGCTTGGCGCGAAGCGTGGCATATCGCCGGCCGATGACACCCAAAGCCCAATCCCTGGCCGTGGTGGTGCTGGCCGCCGGCAAGGGCAAGCGCATGAAGTCGAACTTGGCCAAGGTGCTGCATGCCGTGGCCGGCCGCAGCCTGCTGGGCTGGGTGCTGGCGGCAGCCCGCGCGCTCGATCCGGCGCGGCTGGTGGTGGTGCTGGGCAAGGAAATGGACGAGGTGGCGCGTGCCGCCCAGCCGGCCACGATCGCGATCCAGGACCCGCCGCGCGGCACCGGGCACGCCGTGATGGCGGCGGCGGGCGAACTCAAGGGCTTCAAGGGCGACGTGCTGGTGGTCTTCGCCGACACGCCGATGCTGACCGCCGACACCTTGCGGGCGATGGTCGAGGAACGCCGCAAGCGCCGCGCCGGCGTGGTGTGCCTCGGCTTCCGGCCCCAGGACCCGACGCTCTACGGCAGGCTGGTGACGGCGCGCGACGGCTCGCTGTTGCGTATCGTCGAGCACAAGGACGCCGGGGCGGCCGAGCGCCGCATCGGCCTCTGCAACGCCGGTGCGATGTGCCTGGACGGCGCCTTGCTGCCCAAGATCCTGGCGCGGCTGCGCGACGACAACGCCCAGGGCGAATACTACCTGACCGACGCCGTCGGCATCGCCCGCAAGCTCGGCCGCAGCGTCGGCGTGGTCGAAGCCTCCGAGAACGAGGTGATGGGCGTCGACACCCGCGCCAAGCTGGCCGCGGCCGAGGCCGTCGCCCAGGGCCGGCTGCGCGCGGCGGCGATGGAGGCGGGGGCGACGCTGATCGGCCCCGAGACCGTCTACCTCGCGCACGACACGGTGCTCGGGCGCGACGTGACGGTCGGCCCCTTCGCCTGGTTCGGGCCGGGAGTGACGGTCGAGGACGAGGTGACGATCAAGGCTTTCTGCCATCTCGAAGGCGCCCAGGTGGCGCGCGGCGCCATCGTCGGTCCCTATGCTCGGCTCAGGCCCGGCGCTCGCATCGGCCGCGGCGTGCACATCGGCAATTTCGTCGAGGTCAAGGCGGCCACGATCGAAGACGGCGCCAAAGTCAACCATCTAACCTATGTCGGCGATGCGCGGGTCGGCCGCCGGACCAATGTCGGCGCCGGCACCATCACGTGCAATTACGACGGCTTCGCCAAGCATTTCACCGATATCGGCGCCGACGTTTTCGTCGGCTCGAACTCGGCCCTGGTGGCGCCGGTGCGGATCGGCGACGGCGCCATGATCGGCGCCGGTTCGGTGGTGACGCGCGATGTCGCTTCCGATGCGCTGGCGGTCGAGCGTTCGACCCAGTCCGAACGCCCGGGCTGGGCGGCCGAGTTCCGTGCCCGCCGCGCAGCCGAAAAACTGTCGCGCAAAGGGTAGTCGGGCATGTGCGGCATTGTCGGCGTGATCGGCAAGAGCGAGGCGGCGGCGCCGCGCCTTCTGGCCGGGTTGAAGCGGCTGGAATACCGCGGCTACGATTCCGCCGGCATCGCCACGCTGGTCGATGGCCGCATCGAACGCCGGCGTGCCGAAGGCAAGCTTGGGGCGCTGGCGGATCTTCTTGCAGGCAAGCCGCTGCCCGGCACCACCGGCATCGGCCACACCCGCTGGGCCACGCACGGCGCGCCGACCGAGCGCAACGCCCACCCGCACGCTACCGCCGACGTCACCATCGTCCATAACGGCATCATCGAAAACTTCCGTGCGCTCCGCGACGAGCTGCGCGGCGAGGGACGCAACTTCGCCACCGAGACCGACAGCGAGGTCATCGCCCACCTGATCCAAAGCCAGCTCGATCGCGGCAAGACGCCGAGCGATGCGCTGGCCGCGGCGCTGAAACGGCTCGAGGGCGCCTTCGCCATCGCCGTCATGATCCGCGGCCAACCCGGATTGATGTTCGGCGCGCGCCGCGGCAGCCCGCTGGCGGTCGGTTGGGGCGAGGGCGAAATGTACCTTGGCTCGGACGCGCTGGCGCTGGCGCCGTTCACGCGCCACGTGACTTATCTGGAAGAAGGTGATTGGGTCGAACTCGGCCGCAGCGGCGCCCGCATCCACGATGCCGAGGGCCGTGCGGTCGAACGCCCGCGCCGCGAAATCGCCCATCGCGGCGACGTCACCGACAAGGGCAATTTCCAGCACTTCATGCAGAAGGAGATTCACGAGCAGCCGGCGGTCATCGGCGACACGCTGTCGATCTATCTCGATCCCGCCGAGCGTACCGTGCGGATGCCCAAGCTGCCGTTCGATTTCGCGCGCATATCGCGCCTCAACTTGATCGCTTGCGGCACCTCGTTCTATGCCGGCCAAGTGGCGCGCTATTGGTTCGAGGGTTTGGCGCGGCTGCCGGTCGAGGTCGACATCGCCTCCGAGTTTCGTTATCGCCAGCCGGTGTTCGCGCCGGGCGGTCTGTCGCTGTTCGTCTCGCAATCCGGCGAGACCGCCGATACCTTGGCGGCGCTCCGCCTTGCCAAGTCGGCCGGCCAGCATGTCGCCGCCCTGGTCAACGTGCCCGAAAGCAGCATGGCGCGCGAAGCCGACGTCATGTTGCGCATCGACGCCGGCACCGAAGTCGGCGTGGCCTCGACCAAGGCCTTCACCTGCCAATTGGTGACGCTGGCCTGTCTTGCTGTCGCCGCCGCCAAGGCACGCGGACAGATCGACGCCCAGCGCGAACGCGCCCTGGCCCAAGCGCTGATCGAGGTGCCGGCGCGGGTCAACGAAACCCTGACCGGCGAGGCGCGTTTGCAGAAATTGGCCGAGGAAGTCGCGCGGGCGCGCGACGTGCTCTACATCGGCCGCGGCACGTCCTACCCGATCGCGTTGGAAGGCGCGCTCAAGCTCAAGGAAATCTCCTACATCCACGCCGAAGGTTACGCTGCGGGCGAACTCAAGCACGGGCCGATCGCGCTGATCGACCCGGCGGTACCGGTCATCGTCGTGGCACCGCCCGACGAGCTGTTCGAGAAGACCGTGTCCAACATGCACGAGGTGATGGCGCGCGGCGGCCGGGTGCTGCTGATGTCGGATCGCGAGGGCATCGACAAGGCCGGCCGCGACTATTCCGCGAGCTTCCGTATGCCGAGCTGCGATCCGTTCGTGGCGCCGATCCTGTACGCCGTGCCGGTGCAGCTTTTGGCCTATCACGTCGCCATCCTCAAAGGCACCAATGTCGACCAACCCCGCAACCTGGCCAAGAGCGTGACGGTCGAGTAGGGGATTGAGGCGCTAGGCAAGATTGGTTATCGTCCGTTTATCTGGCTAGCCATCTGGCTAGCTTGTTGGAGTGGCGATCATGGACGATGCCGGCCGCTGGACGCTACAAGACGCGAAAAACAAGTTCAGTGAAGTGGTGCGTGAGGCGCGAGCAGGTTCGCCGCAGCATGTCAGCGTTCGCGGTCAGCCTGCCGTGGTGGTGCTGTCAGAAGCCAATTATCGTCAGTTGAGCGATCGCCAGGCTGGCTTTGGCCTCCACCTTCGTCATTTGCCGCGCGGCAAAATCCGATTTCGCCGCCCGAAAATCACGATGCGGTCGGCCTAAGATTGAATTACCTAATCGATACGGACGTATTGTCGGCGCAGGCCAAGCGCCGACCGAACCCGCGCATCGACGCATTCCTGTCGCGACTGCCGGACGATGCGCAGTATCTCAGCGTCGTCACCCTCGCCGAGATCGCTCGGGGCGTCCATTTGCAGCGCCGTCGCGACCCGGGGCATGCCCGCGCACTGGAGCGATGGCTCAATCACACGCGTTCGTCGTTCGCTTCCCGTATCGTTCCGATATCGCCCGACATAGCGCTGCGGTGGGCCGAATTGACCGTGCGGCTCGGTCACGTTTCGCTCGATCTCATGATTGCCGCGACGGCACTTGTCCACGACATGACGGTGGTGACGGGAAACATCCGACACTTCAAGCCGACCGGCGCACGCGCGATCGATCCTACCGCTTAAGGCCTTGCCGTCAGGCCACCGTCGACGATCAGTTCGGTGCCGGTGATCCAGCCGGCCGCGTCCGAAAGCAGGAACAGGCAGGCATTGGCGATGTCCTGGGCGCGGCCGACGCGACCCAGCGGCACATGGCGGGCGGTAGCAGACTTGCGCGCGGGATCCGCGTCCCACCGCGCTTGCATCGGCGTGTGGGTCGGTCCCGGCAGCACCGTGTTGGAGCGGATGCCCGCGCCGCCGAACTGGATGGCGATCGACTTCGACAAGGCGATCAGCCCGGCCTTGGCGGCCTGATAGGCGTCCTGCGGCCGGTCGTCGCCGCGCAGCGCCTGGATGGTCGAAAGATGGACCATCGCCCCGCCGCCGGCGCGCTTCATCGCCGGCACGCAGGCTCGTGCCATCGCCGCCGCCGCCGTCAGGTTGATGGCGATGACTTCGTCCCATACCCGCCAATCGATCTCGGCGAAGGAACGATCGCGTTCGAACCACAGCACGCCCGCGGCATTGGCCAATCCGTCGAGCCGGCCGAAACGGCCTTCGGCCTCGGCTACGGCCTGTGCGGCCACACCCTCCGAGCGCAAATCGCCCTGCAGATAGATCGCGCGATCGCCCGTCAGGGCCTCCGGCCGCGGCTTGCGGTCGATCCCGACCACGGCTCCGCCCAGATCGAGCACGCCGCGCGCAATCTCGAGCCCGATGCCGCCGCCGGCGCCCGTAACGACGACGACGCGGGAATCGAACCGAATCACGACCCGCGCCCCGAAAAATTCACTTCAGCCGGCGCGCAGTTCGGTCTCCACCAATCGCGCCCAGTAGCTGGCGCCCAGCGGCAGCACGTCGTCGTTAAAGTCGTAGCGCGGATTGTGAAGCATGCAGCCGCCCTCGCGCATGCCGTTGCCGATCCAGACATAGCTGCCGGGCTTGGCTTGCAGCATGAAGGCGAAGTCCTCGGAACCCATCACCGGCACCGGGTCGGTGACGACCTGTTCGCCGCCGGCAACCTCGCGCGCCACGCGCGTCGCGGCGGCGGTCTCGGTGGCGGTGTTGACGGTCGCGGGGTAGCGCCGTTCGTAGCGCAACGCCGCCTTCGCTCCGAAAGCCTGGGCCACGCCGTCGGCGACGCGCCGGATACCGGCCTCCAAGGCCCGCCCGACCTCCTTCTTGAACCAGCGGCAGGTGCCGCGGATCACGGCCCTTTCGGGAATTACGTTCCAGGTGTCGCCGGCATGGATCTGAGTCACGCTGACCACCGCCGCGTCCTGGGGGTCGGTATTGCGACTGACCAGGGTCTGCAGCGCCTGAACGATGGCGGCAGCGGCGACCACCGGATCGCGCGAATGCTGTGGCTGGGCGGCGTGCGAGCCATGGCCGGTGACGGTCAGCTCGAAAATGTCGAACGCGGCCATCATCGGACCGGGCAGGGTGGCGAACTTGCCGACCGGCAGGCCCGGCATGTTGTGCATGCCGTAGACCGCCTCGACCGGAAACTTGTCGAACAGGCCTTGTTCGACCATCACCCGGCCGCCGCCCTCGTTTTCCTCGGCCGGCTGAAAGATGAAATGCACCGTGCCGTCGAAATTGCGGGTCTCGGACAGGTACTTGGCCGCGCCCAGCAACATGGTGGTGTGGCCGTCATGGCCGCAAGCGTGCATTTTGCCCTGATGCGTCGAGCGATGCGCGAACTCGTTCTCTTCGTGGACATGCAGCGCGTCCATGTCGGCACGCAGGCCGATGGCGCGCTTGCCCTTGCCGGCCTTGAGCGTCGCCACCACGCCGGTCCCGGCCAGGCCGCGGTGCACCGTCAGGCCGAAGGATTCCAGCTTGGCGGCGACGTAGTCGCTGGTCTTGTGCTCCTCGAAGGCGGTCTCGGGATGGGCATGGATGTGATGACGCCACTCCGCCATCTCTGACGTGAACCCGGCAATGCGGTTGACGATCGGCATGAGCCTACTCCCTCCGGCCAGAACCGGAGGGAGTTTAGAACCTGCCTTGGAGCCTCGCCAGCGCGAAAGCGGCTTTCAGTGGCTCAGCACCACCGGGCAGGTCATGTGGCGCAGCATGTGGCGTGTCGCGCCGCCGAAGATGGCTTCGCGAGCGCGCGAATGGCCGTAGCCGCCCATCACCACCAGATCGGCGCCCAAATCGGCCGCGGTCGACAACAGCACATCGCCGATGTCGAGATCGCCGCCGACGGTGCGCCTTGCCTCGACCTTGACGCCGTGCCGCGCCAGATGCGTGGCGATGTCGGCACCCGGCAAGCGGTTCGGATTTTCGGGGTCGACCGAGAGGATGTTGACCGATTTGGCGCGCTCCAACAGCGGCATGGCGTCGTGCACCGCGCGGCTGGCCTCGCGCGAGCCGTTCCAGGCGATCATCACCCGATCGCCGACCGAATCGTATTTGCTGATATAGGGCACCACCAGGATCGGGCGACCGGCGACCAGCAGCATCTCTTCGGCCAGATTGTAGTCGTCGCATTCGGGCTCGTCGTCGGGCGCGGTCTGGCCGACCACGATCAGATCGGTGTAGCGACCTTGCCAAGAGACCACGTCCAGCGCCGGACCCTCAACCGTGCGCCATTCGTGCTTGACCCCAGCGCGCGCGGCGCGGGCGTGGAAGGCCGCGGCCGCCTTGGCCGCCATCGCCTCGGCCTCGGCCTGCTGGCCCTTGATCACGCTTTCCGGAATGCGACCCGAGATGTAACCGGGCATGCGGAAATGATCGAACACGTAGAGCGCGGTGACATGGGCGTCGTGCTTTGCGGCGATCGCCAAAGCCACATCGGCGACGATCGTGCTGCGCGGCGAGCGGCTTTGATGCACCAAGATGTCGGCGGTCGTCATAGGGACACTCTCCTGTCTTGACCACTTGCAAGATAGGGAGAGCTTGGGAGCGGAACCTTGACCTAGGTCAAGAAATCAGATGCGACCCTCTTCAACGGCATGACAAGCGACCGAACTCCCTGAAACGTCGCGCAAATTTGGCGGTTCGGCCCGGCAACGCTCGGTCGCGAACGGACAGCGCGGATGGAAACTGCAGCCCGAAGGCGGATTGATCGGGCTCGGCACCTCGCCGCCGACCGGCTGGCGCTGGCGGCCGGTCAAGTCGAGATCGGGAATGGTGTCCAGCAGCATGCGGGTATAGGGATGCCGCGGGCGCTCGAACAGGTGCGCCGTGTCGGCCCATTCCACCAGCTTGCCGAGATACATCACCCCGACCCGGGTCGAGAGATGGAAGACGACGGCAAGATTGTGCGAAATGAACAGATAGGTCAGGCCGAATTTCTGCTGCAACTCGACCATCAGGTTGAGGATCTGGGCCTGGACCGAGACGTCGAGAGCCGATGTCGGCTCGTCGCAGACCAGGAATTCGGGCTGGCCCGCCAAGGCGCGGGCGATCGAAATGCGTTGGCGCTGGCCGCCCGAGAACTCGTGCGGGTACTTGTCCATGTCGGCCGGCGCCAGCCGCACTTGGGAGAGGAGTTCGCCGACGCGATCGCGAATCGCCTTCTTGCCCTCGATCAGTTTTCGGGTGTGGATCGGCTCGGCAATGATGTCCTCGACCCGCCAACGCGGATTGAGCGAGGCGTAGGGGTCCTGGAAAATCATCTGCATGCGCGATTGGACTTGCGCGCGCGCCGTACGGTCCTCGCCGATCTCCTTGCCCTCGAAGGCGATGCGACCGCCCGAGGGCGGGTAGAGGCCGACCACCAGCCGGGCAACCGTCGACTTGCCGCAGCCCGACTCTCCGACCAGGCTGAAGGTCTCGCCTTTGGCGATGCCGAAGGACACCCCGTCGACCGCCTTGACGATCTGGCGCGGCCGCCCCTCGATGACGCGGTTGAGCCAGGGCGACGAGACGTCGAAATAGCGCTTGAGATCGGTGATCTCGACCAGGCGCGGCGCGGAGCTCATGCCGGCCTCCCGGCGGCGGCGTTCAGCCAACACGCCACCGCGCCGCCCGGGGTCGGCCGCGGATCGGGCCGCTCCTCGCGGCAGCGCGCAAAGACCTTGGGGCAGCGCGGATTGAAGGCACAGCCGCGCGGAATGGCGTTCAATCGCGGCATGGTGCCTTCGATCTGAGTCAGCTTCTCTCGCCGCTGACCGACCTTGGGGATCGAGCCCATCAGGCCGACGGTGTAGGGATGGCGCGGATGCTTGATCACCTCGCGCACCGGTCCGATTTCAGCGATGCGGCCGGAATACATCACCGCCACCCGATCCGCGGTCTCGGCAATCACGCCCATGTCGTGGGTGACCAGCATCACCGCCGTACCGTGCTCGCGGCAGAGCCGCTTGATCAGCGCGATGATCTGGGCCTGGATCGAGACGTCCAGCGCCGTGGTCGGCTCGTCGGCGATGATCAGCCGCGGATTGGCGCACAGCGCCAGCGCGATCACCACCCGCTGGCGCATGCCGCCCGAGAATTGGTGCGGATAATGGTCGATGCGCGCCTCGGCCGCCGGGATGCCGACTTCGCGCAGGAGGCCGAGGGCGCGCGTTCGAGCATCGGTCTCGCCGACCGCTTCGTCGTGGGTCCGAATGGTCTCGATCAATTGGCGGCCGACGGTGTAGAGCGGATTGAGGCTAGTCAGCGGGTCCTGGAAGATGGCGCCAATGTGGCGTCCGCGGATCTTGCGCATCTCCTCGTAGGGCAGGTCGTCGATGCGGCGGCCTTCGAACAGGATGCGGCCGCCGGCGACGCGGCCGGGCGGCTCCAACAGGCCGATGATGGCGTTGCCGGTCATCGACTTGCCGGCGCCCGACTCGCCGACCACGCCCAGCACCTCGCCGGGATCGATGTGCAGCGATACGCCGTCGACCGCGACCAGCGTCCCGCGCCGCGTTGGGAACTCGACCTTCAGGTCCTCGACCTTGAGCAGGGGATCGGCCATCGGCGCCCGGATCAACGCAGCTTGGGATTGAGGGCGTCGCGCAGCCAATCGCCCAAAAGGTTGACCGATAGCACTAGGATCGCCAGCGCGGCGCCGGGGAAGATGGTGATCCACCATTCGCCCGAGAACAGGAAATCGTTGCCGATGCGAATCAGCGTGCCGAGCGAGGGCTGGGTCGGCGGCACGCCGACGCCGAGGAAGCTGAGCGTGGCTTCGGTGATGACGGCGGTGGCAAGGTTGATGGTGGCGATCACCAGCGTCGGGCCCATGACGTTGGGCAGGACGTGGCGCAGCATGATCAGCGCCGGCGGCACGCCGATGACCCGCGCCGCCAGCACGTATTCCTTGTTCTTCTCGACCATGGTGACGCCGCGCACCGTGCGCGCGTACTGCACCCAGAAGCTGAGCCCGATCGAGAGGATCAGCACCAGGACCGCCAGTTCGGTATGGCGGCTGCCGGGGATCGCCAGCCGGACCATGCCGTCGATCAGGAGCGCGATCAGAATGGCAGGGAAAGAGAGCTGGATGTCGGCCACGCGCATGATGAAGGCATCGACCGATCCGCCGACATAGCCCGAGATCAGGCCGAGCGTGACCCCGAGCAGCATGGCGAACAGCACCGAGGCCACGCCCACCAGCAGCGAAACCCGCGAGCCGAACATGATGGTCGACAGCACGTCGCGGCCCTGGTTGTCGGACCCAAGCGGGAAGCGCGCCTCGCCGCCCTCCATCCACACGGGAGGGGTAAAGGCGTCGAGCAGTTGCAGCTTGGCCAGATCGAAGGGGTCCTGCGGCGCCAGCCACGGAGCCAGCATGGCGCCCGAGAAGTAGATCGCCGCCACCGCCGCCGACAACATCACCAGCCGCGACGACCGAAAGCTGTGCAGCACGTCCGATGCCAGCACGCGGCGCCACCAATCGGCAACCCGGGCCACGGCGGTATCCATGTCAGTTCGCCCGGATCTGGACATCGATCCGCAGCCGCGGATCGACCACGTAATAGAGCAGATCGACGATCAGGTTGATGACGACGAAGAAGAAGGCGATCAGGATCAGGTAGGTGGCCATCACCGGAATGTCGGCGAACTGCACCGATTGCAGGAACAACAGCCCCATGCCCGGCCACTGAAACACGGTCTCGGTGACGATGGCGAAGGCGATGATCGCGCCCAGCTGCAGGCCGGTGATGGTGATCACCGGCACCAGCGTGTTCTTGAGCGCGTGCCCGAAATGGACCGCGCGATCGGTCAGGCCGCGGGCACGCGCGAACTTGATGTAGTCGGTGCGCATCACCTCGAGCATCTCGGAGCGCACCAGCCGCATGATCAGGGTCATCTGGAACAGGCCCAGCGTGATCGCCGGCAGGACCACCGCTTTCCAACCCGATGCGGTGAGGAATCCCGTGCTCCACCAGCCCAGCTTGACCACGTCGCCGCGGCCGAAGGACGGCAGGACGCCCAGCAGCACCGCGAAGACCAGGATCAGGAGAATGCCGATCAGAAAGGTCGGCAGCGATATCCCGATCAGCGAAATAGTCAGGAAGAACCGGCTCGACAGCCGCTTGGGATAGAGCCCGGTATAGACCCCCATCGGAATGCCGACCAGCAGCGCGAAGCTGGCGGCCATCAGGCTGAGTTCGAGCGTCGCCGGCAGCCGCGAGGCGATCAGCCGGCCGACCGGCTCGGCCATGCGATAGGACACCCCGAACTTCCCCTGCAACGCGTTGCCGACGAAGGTCGCGAACCGCACCGGGAAGGGGTCGTTGAGACCGAGGTCCTGGCGCAGGCGTTCGCGGTCGGCCATCGAAGTGTCCTGGCCGACCATGTTGTTGATCGGATCGCCGACGAAATTGAACAGGAAAAAGGCGACGAACGCGACCGTCAGCATGACGACGATCGACTGCAGCAGCCGGCGAATGACGAAAGCGATCATGCGTGAGGCGGGCCCGGAAACGGCAACGGCCCGGGTGTCTAAACCCGGGCCGTTACTTAATCAAGCCCTACGATCGGGCCCTACTTAAGATTGACGAAGCGCAGCGGGAAGGAATTGTCCGCGGGCTGCACCAGGTCGACGTTCCGCTTCATCGCCCACACCAGCGCCTGCTGGTGCAAGGGGATGTAGGCGAAGTCGTCGCGATAAAGGCGATGCGCTTCCTTGATCATGGCGTCGCGCTTGGCCTTGTCGGTCTCGACCTCGATCTTGTCGGCCAAAGCGTCGAACGCCTTGTTGGAATAGCCGCCGACATTGAACAGTCCCTTGCCGCGCTCGGGCCGGCTTTGGATCAGCTGCTCGAACGGGTTGTGGGTGTCGTAGGTCGCGGCCGGCGACCAGCCCAGCATGAAGAAGCTGGTGTTGTAGGCCGGCCCCAGGATCTGGGCGAAGTAGCGCGTGCGGGTCTGCGCCAGCAAGAACACGCGAATGTTGATGCGCGCCAGCATCGCCACCACCGCCTGGCAGATCTTCTCGTCGTTGACGTAGCGGTCGTTGGGGCAGTCCATCTGCACTTCGAAGCCCTCGGGGTAACCCGCCTCGGCCAGCAGCTTCCGGGACAGCGCCGGATCGTATTTCGGCCGCACGTCGAGTTCCTTGGCGTAGCCGTTGATGCCGGGCGCGACCATCAACGCCACCGGCGTCGCCTGACCGCGCATCACCTTGGTCCGGATCGATTCGACATCGATGGCGCGATAGAACGCCTCGCGCACCCGCTTGTCCTTGAACGGGTTCTTGCCCTTGACGTTGGAATGCAGCAACTCAGGCCGCAGGTGGTCGAAGCCGAGATAGACCACGCGGGTCTCGGGGCCTTCCAGCACCTTGGTGGTGGCCGCGTTCTTGAGCCGCTCGGTGTCCTGGGGCGGGACGGTGTAGATCATGTCGATCTCGCCCGACAGCAGCGCCGCCACGCGCGTGGCGTCGTTGGCGACGCGGCTAAAGATCACCTCGGTCAGATTGTGCTCGGGCTTGTCCCACCAGCCGGCGTTGGGCTTGAGCGTGGTGCGCACGTCGGGCTCGCGCCCGCTCAGGACGAACGGCCCGGTGCCCATGGCGTTACGGGTGGCGAAGTTCTCCTGCATCTTGGTCAAGTCGGCCGATTGCTGGGCGTTGTTCTTTTCGGCCCAGGCCTTGCTCATCATGCCGAGCGCGGCGAACTTCTGGTCGAGCAGGGGATCGGGGTACTTAGTCTCGACCTCGACCGCCAGATCGCCGGCCTTGCGGATCTCCTTCACCGACACGAAATAGCCGGTCATGTTGGAGCCTTGGCTGTTGGCGCGGGTCAGCGAGAACACCGCGTCGTCGGCCGTGAAGGGCGAGCCGTCGGAAAACTTGACGCCTGGGCGCAAGTCGAACCGCCACACCGTCGGCGAGGCCTGGCCCCACTTCACCGCCAATGCCGGCTCGAGTTTGAGGTTGCGGTCGCGGCGCACCAGCGGCTCGTAGATGTTGCTCATGAAGGTGAGCAGGAAGGTCTCGTTGCGCGCAAACGGGTCCATCGAGGACACGTCGCCGTCGTTGGCCCATTTGAAGGTCTTGGCCGAGGCCGGCATGCTTGCCGCCGCCAGCGCCAGCGCGCTTGCGGTCACCAGGTTGATAAGGCGCATCAGGTTCTCCCCTCGAGAATCGTCAGTTGGTCGCCACCATGCGGCGGATTGGCGCGGATTGTAGGGACCTGGGCGGCGCGTTGTCCAGCCTCAGCCCCGCTTGCGGGCCAAGGTCACACCCTCGCGGCCGACGACGATGCGCCGGGTCGGCATCACCAGCACGGTGCTTTCCTCGGGCGCGCGCACCTCGACTCCGCCCTGGGTGCAAATCAAGCGGCCCTTTTCGAGTTCCTCGAAGCCGGTCCAGTTCTCGGCGAACACGAAATCGTCGTGGCGGACGACCACGACTTCGAAAGTCTCCAGCAGCTTGGGCGCTTTGGGCGCCGGGAACTTCGGCCGTACCGGATCGATCGCCCCGAAATGAGCCAGGAACCGCAGCGAAGTGTCGATAGCGACGGCGCCGGCCGAGGAGGCGAAATGCTGGCCGCACTCGACCAACAGGCCGCAGGCCGTACCTTCGGCGGCACCGAACTTGTCGTATTCGATCAGCACCGGGCCGGTCATCTTGCCGCCAGAAGTGAATACGTGATGCTCGGGAAAGCCGATCGCCCGCGCCGCAGCCTGATGCCGGGGCAGGTTCTTGTAGCACCACATCGCCGGGTTGACGTGGCTGGTCGAATGCAGGTCCAGCAACGCGTCGGCCTCGCGGAAGATCGGACGCAGTTCGCGGGCGCGATCGTATTCCGGCGAACGCTCGCCGCGATCCAAAATCTCGTCGGACCAAATGCGGTTGAAGTTCTGCACCAACAGGCGCGATTCGAACGGCCGCCTGGGATCGAAGCTTTGGTAGGCGGCGACGTTCGACAGACTCAGCGTCAGCTTGCCGGCCTTGGGGCGGATACCGTGTTCCAGCAAATGGCAGAAGGCGGTCATGCCGCAGAACTCGTTGCCGTGCGTCAGCCCGTTGATCAGCACATGCTTGCCGGGCCGGCCCGAGTCGAAGGTGTGAACGTAATCGACGCCGCGATTGCCGCGCCGAAAGGCGGACAGATCGCGCGGCACGACTTCAAGCGGCGGCAGCGGCAGTTCTCTGCGGGCGGATTTGGGCATGGCGCGGGGGCTCTTGTGCGTTAGGCGGGAGCGTGAGATTAACCGAAGCAGGCCCGCATGTCTTCCCATCACACCCGTCGCGGCATCCTCTGCGTGCTGGCGGCCATGGCGCTGTTCGCCGTCATGGACGCCGGCGTCAAGCGCTTGGCGCAGGATTATCCGGTGCCGCACATCCTCTGGGTGCGGTTCCTGTTTTTCTTTGCCTTTGCCCTGATCATCGCCGGACCCAAGCGCCTGAGGGGAGGGCTTCGATCAGCGCGGCCAGGCCTTCAGGTTCTGCGTGGCATCCTGCTGATGTGCGAGATCGCCTTGTTCATTTTCGCCGTGCGCTACCTGCCCTTGGCCGAAACCCATGCCATCGCCTCGCTGGCGCCGCTGATCGTCACGGCGCTGTCGGTCCCGCTGCTGGGCGAGCAGGTCGGGTGGCGGAGATGGTTGGCGGTGCTGTGCGGCTTGGTCGGCGTAATAGCGGTGATGCGGCCGGGACTGGCGGTGTTCCAGCCGGCTTCGCTGATCGCCCTGACCGGCGCCGGACTTTGGGCGATCTATCAGATCCTGTCGCGGCTAGTCGGGAGAGTCGACGATCCGTCGATCACCTTGCTCTATACCGCGGTGATCGGCTTGGCCCTGACCACCTTGATCGGGCCTTGGTTCTGGACGCCACCCGATACCCTCGGCTGGGCGTTGCTGCTGGGCGTGGGGCTGATCGGCGCGATCGCGCATTTCTTGATGGTGCTGGCTTTTCGCCTGAGCGAGGCGGCACAGTTGCAGCCCTACGCCTTTACGCTGTTTCCCTTTGCCGCCCTGTCGGGTTGGGCCTTTTTCGGCGACGTGCCTGATATGTGGACCCTGATCGGCGGTGCGATCATCGTCGCCGGCGGCCTTTACGCCTGGAACCGCGAGCGGGTCCGGGCGATTGACACCGGCCAGACCGCCACCTAAGTCTCGTTCACCACGGGGTGCTGGGCATCTTGCCCGGCTGAGATCAGACCCGCGAACCTGCTCTGGGTAATGCCAGCGAAGGGAGAGGCATGAAATTCGACCCTCGACTGTGCGTCGTCATCGGACCGACCGACACCAAAGGTCGCGATGTCGTCGCCGTCGCTTTGGCTGCGGTGGCCGGTGGCGCGACCATGATCCAGTTGCGTTGGAAGGACGCGGCGGATCGGGACCTTGAAGCCCTGGCCCGGCGCCTGATCGAAGCGCTGGGAGCCAGCGGCGTTCCGTTGATCGTCAACGATCGGGCGGAAGTGGCACGCGCGTCAGGCGCCGCCGGGGTCCATCTCGGCCAAGCCGACATGGCCCCGGCGCAGGCCCGCGCCATGCTGGGAGATGGCGCCATCATCGGCTGGTCGATCGATCGGCTCGAACTGGCCACCCGCATCGACGACGCCGTCGACTATGTCGGCATCGGCCCGATCAAGCCCACCGCGACCAAGAGCGACCACAAGACGCCGTTGGGCGTCCAAGGATTTGGTACCATTCGTGCCGCGGTCCGCCGGCCGGCAATGGCGATCGGCGGCGTGACAGCGGCCGAAGCCAGTCCGTTGCGCAGTGCCGGTGCCGACGGCTTGGCTGTCGTCTCGGCGATCTGCGGTGCTGACGATCCGGAGACCGCGGCGCGCGGCTTGCGCACGGCGTTCGGCCGATGATTCCGAACGTGCTCAGCATCGCCGGCTCGGACCCCTCGGGCGGAGCCGGTATCCAGGCCGATCTCAAGACCTTCGCCGCCCATGGCGCCTATGGCTGCGCAGTGCTGACCGCGCTGACCGCGCAGAACACCAAGGGTGTGGACGGGGTTCACCCGGTCCCACCCGCATTCGTCGCCGCCCAGATCGATTGTCTGTTCGCCGATTTGCGGATCGATGCGGTCAAGATCGGCATGCTGGGCTCGTCCGAGACGATCGATGTCGTGGCGGCTGCGATCCGGCGGCATCGGCCGCCTATCGTCGTGCTCGACCCGGTGATGGTCGCAAAGTCGGGGGATCGGCTGCTGTCCGAAGACGCGGTCGGCGGCCTGCGTCGTACCCTGTTGCCGATGTCGACCGTCCTGACACCCAATTTGGACGAGGCGGGGGTGCTGTTGGATCGGGCGCAAACGATCAAGCAGGGCGACATGAAGGAGATTGCCAAGGCCTTGCACCGGCTCGGTCCTCGATGGATCTATCTCAAGGGCGGGCACTTGCCAGGCACCAAGTGCCCGGACCTGGCGTTCGACGGAACGGTCGTCACAACGTTGCCGGGGCGACGCATTCAAACCCGCAACACCCACGGCACCGGCTGCACGCTGTCGGCGGCCATAGCCGCGAGGCTTGCAAGGGGCGAAAAGCCGCTGGCGGCGTTTCGCTCAGCCAAGGCCTATGTCGGCGAAGCCATCGCCCGCGCCGGCGAATTGTCGGTCGGCATGGGTCATGGCCCGTTGCATCATTTCCACGCGCTCTGGTCGCGCTCCGAAACCCGACGATTGTCGCCAGGCCGACGCTCGATTAACCTGGGCGGAAAATAGACAGGGGACTCGCATGACTCGGGATTTGACACGGCGCCGGATTCTGGCCGCTGCCGCCGCGGCAGGCGTAGTGCCTGCGGGATCGGCGCAGGCCCAAGCCTGGCCGCAACGGCCGATCAGGATCATCGTCGGCTTTCCGCCGGGAGGCCTGACCGATTTGTATGCGCGCTCCTACGGCGATGCCATAAGCCAAATCCTCGGTCAGTCGGTGGTGATCGAGAACCGCGCCGGCGCAGGTTCGATCATCGCCTGCGAGGCGGTCGCCAAGGCGCCGCCGGACGGCTACACGCTGCTGTTCACCATCCAGACGGCAATGGTGCAGAATCAGGTGCTCTACAAGAAGCTGCCCTACGATCCCAACAAGGACTTCACCTTCATCGGCGGTTTTGGCGCGGGACAGCTGCCGCTGGCCGTGCCGACCAGTCTGCCGATTCACAACGCGCCGCAACTGATCGAATATGCCACCCGCAACGAGGTCAATTTTGGGACCTACGCGCCGGGCTCGTACCCGCACATGGTGGCGGCACAGATGAACAAGCTGTTCGGCACCAAGTTCGAGGTGGTGCATTTCCGCGGCGAAGCGCCGATGTGGATCGAGTTGGCGGCCGGCCGCATCCATGCCGCCATCGGCAGCTATGCCGCGCTGTCGCCGCATATCCAGGCCGGCAAGGCGCGGGTCGTGGCCGTGCCGACCACCAGCCGGTCGCCCAAACTGCCCGAGATTCCGACCTTCATCGAACAGGGGCTGACGCAAAAGGTGTTTGGGTTGCGGGGCTGGCTGGGGTTGTTCGGGCCCGCCGGCATGCCCGAGGAGGCCACGCGCCGCATCGCCGCCGCGATCGACGCCGGCTTTTCGACGCCGCGCGTGCAAGCGGTGCACGGGCAGTTCGGCATTCCCGACAAACCGCTGGGTCCAGCCGATTTCTTCAAGCTCTACCGCGAAGAGGGACCGGACTGGATCGCGATCGTCAAGGAACTGGGCGTAAGCCTGGACTAGTCGGGGCAGGCGGTCATGGCTGGAATCGATACCGCGCCTGTCACCCTGAGCGGAAGCCGGGTCCGGCTGGAGCCGCTGGCACGCGGGCATCTCGATGCGCTGTGGGAGGCGGTCGGCGATCCGGCGGTCTTTCGCTGGTACGTGGCGCCGATGGACACGCGCGACAAGCTGGCGGCCTGGGTGGATGAGGCGCTGGCGTCGCACGCCAGGGGCCAGGCGCTGCCCTTTGTCACTTTGGACGCGGGCGATGATGGCCGGGTGATCGGCGCCACGCGCTTCATGGCGATCGACCGTCCCAACCGCCATGTCGAGATCGGCAACACCTGGCTGGGCCGCGACTTCCAGCGCGGCCCCTACAACACCGAAGCCAAGCTGCTGATGATGCGGCAGGCGTTCGAGGTCTGGGATTGCGTTCGCGTCGAGTTCAAGACCGACAGCCTCAACGTCCAGTCGCGCGCCGCGCTGGCACGCATCGGGGCGCGGGAGGAAGGCACCTTCCGCAACCACATGGTCTGCGCCGACGGTCGCTTGCGGCATTCGGTCTGGTTCAGTGTCACGCGCGAGGAATGGCCGGCGGTCAAGACCGGGCTCGAGACCAAGTTGGCGAGCCGCAAGTGAAGGTGTTGGCGGTCTCGGGCGGGGCGCAAGGCATCGGCCGCGCCGTGGCCGAGCATTTCGCCCGCGCCGACTATGCCGTCTCGGTGATCGATCCGGCGGTCGATGCCGGCGAAGATCTGGTGCGGCGCATGCGGGGCGAAGGGCGCAAGGTCATCCATGTGACGGGAGACGTGGCCAACAAGTCCGATGTCACGGGCTGGATGGCGCGGACCGAAGCCGAGATCGGCTGCCCCGACGTGTTGGTGGCCAATGCCGGCATCAACCGTCGCGCCCCGGCGCTGGAGCTGGCGACTTCGGATTTCGACCGCGTGCTTGCGGTCAATCTGCGAGGCGCGTTTCTTTGCGCGCAGGCCGCCGCCCAGGCCATGGCGCGCCGCAAGCGTGGCGGAGCGATCGTGACTATCGCCTCGACTCGCGCCTTCATGTCCGAGCCCGATACCGAGGCCTATGCAGCTTCGAAAGGCGGCATTGTCGCGCTGACCCATGCGCTGGCCCTCAGTCTCGGGCCGATGGGAATTCGGGTGAATTGCGTAAGCCCGGGTTGGATCGAGACACGCGACTGGCAATTCGGCGGCCGAGCTGCCCAGCCGGTCCACACCGAGCGCGATCGGTCTCAACATCCGGTCGGCCGCGTCGGGCGGCCGGAGGACATAGCTCAGGCTTGTTTCTATCTGGCCGAGCAAGCGGAATTCGTGACTGGTCAAAACTTGATTGTCGACGGCGGCATGACGGTCAAGATGATCTACGAAGAGTGAATGCCCGCGCTTGCGTTACCGGCTTGATTCGCGGCAGCCGAACTTGGTCCAGTCGAATCGCATAGACGGCAAAGTTATCAACAGGATTCTGCCACCGAAAGAGGGTCTCGGGACTCGCGTAGCCGGGCGGGGATTGCCTATAATTCCGATCTCGGCAGACGAATCGGGGAGAGGGCAATGATCCGGACCGGCATGGCAGCGACTTTGGTCGCGGGCGCGATGGTCGCCAGCATGGCGACCGCGCAAGAGAAGGTCACGTTCGGCACCAATTGGAAGGCGCAGGCCGAGCACGGCGGCTACTACTACGCGGTGGCCGAAGGCATCTACAAGAAATACGGCCTCGACGTCACGATTCGTCCGGGCGGCCCTCAGGTCAACCACAACCAACTCATCGCCGCCGGCAAGATCGACTTCAACATGGGTTCCTCGCTCAACGGCGCGCTCAATTTCCTTCAGAACAAGATTCCGGTGATCACCATCGCCGCGGTCTTCCAGAAGGATCCGCAGGTTCTGATCTGTCACGCCAATGCCGGCGCCGACAAGCTGTCGGAACTCAAGGGCAAGACCATCCTGATTTCGTCCGGCGCGCGCACCACCTATTGGCCGTGGCTCAAGGCGGCGTTCGGCTACACCGACGACATGATCAAGCCCTACACTTTCAACCCGGGACCGTTCCTGGCCGACAAGAACGTCTGCCAGCAGGGCTACGTCACCTCCGAGCCGTTCAAGATCGCCGAATTGACCAATGTCGCGCCGGTGATCCATTTGCTGGCGGACAATGGCTACGACACGTATTCGACCACAATCGAGGTGGTGCGGGAAGTAGCGGAGAAAAAGCCCGACATGGTGCAGCGCTTCGTCAACGGCACGATCGAGGGTTGGTACGGCTACATGTACAAGGATCGGGCCAAGGCCAATGCGCTGATCAAGACCGACAATCCCGAGATGACCGACGCCCAGCTGGCTTTTTCGCACAAGGAGTTGCTGGCCCGCGGCATCGTCGATTCCGGCGATACCAAGACCATGGGCATCGGCGCCATGGTCGATGCGCGCTGGGACTCGTTCTACAAGAAGATGATCGGCGCCGGCGTGTTTCCCGCCGGCATGCCGATCAAGGAGGCCTATACGCTGCGCTTCGTCAACCAGAAGGTCGGCATGTGAGGGACGGCGCCATGGCGATCAGCCGAGCCCTGCCGGCGCTGGCGCTGGCTCTGGTCTTGGCGGCGCCCGCCGCCGCCCAGGAGAAAGTCGTCTTCGGCACCAATTGGAAGGCCCAGCCCGAACACGGCGGCTACTATCACGCCGTGGCCGAGGGCATTTACAAGAGGTACGGCCTCGACGTCACCATCCGGCCGGGCGGGCCACAGGTCAACCACAGCCAGTTGCTGGCCGCCGGCAAGATCGACTTCAACATGGGCTCGGCGCTCAACGGCGCCTTCAACTACGTCCAGAACAAGGTGCCGGTGAACGTAGTGGCGGCGATCTTCCAGCGCGACCCGCAGGTGTTCATCGCCCATCCCGGCCAGGGCAACGACACGCTGCAGGCGCTCAAGGGCAAGCCGATCCTGATCTCGCAAGGCGCGCGGCTGACCTATTGGCCATGGATGAAGGTGGCGTTCGGCTACACCGACGACCAGATCCGGGTCTACACTTTCAATCCGGCCCCGTTCCTGGCCGACAAGGCCATGGTCCAGCAAAGCTACATGTCCTCCGAGCCGTACAAGATCAAGCAGCTTGGCGGCTTCGAGCCGGTGGTGATTCCGTTCTACGAATACGGCTGGGACACCTACGCCACCACCATCGAGTGCCTGGCCAAGTGGGTGATCGAGAAGCCCGACACGGTGCAGCGTTTCGTCAACGCGACGATCGAGGGCTGGTACGGCTATCTCTACGGCGATCCGGCCAAGGCCCATGTCATGATCAAGCAGGACAATCCCGACATGACCGACGACCAGATCGCGTTCTCGCGCGACGCCCTCAAGCGCTATGGCATCGTCGATTCCGGCGACGCCAAGACCATGGGCATCGGCGCCATGACCGAGGCGCGCTGGTCCTCGTTCTTCAAGAAGATGGCCGATGCCGGAGTGTTTCCGGCCGATCTCGACTGGCGGCAGGCGATGCGCCTGCAATTCGTCAACAAGAAGGTCGGGATGTAGCGGGCGGGCAGGGATCGAGTTCGCGTAACCATGTCCGCCTTGCCGGTCGCGGCGCCACGCGCCGCTTTGTCGCCGTTGGTTCGGCTCGCGGCCGTCAACAAGGTATTTTCCAACGGCACGGTCGCGCTCAAGGCGATGGACCTGGCGGTCGGCGACAACGAATTCCTGTCGCTTTTGGGGCCGTCGGGCTGCGGCAAATCGACTGTGCTGCGGCTGATCTCGGGCCTGGGCGAGGTCTCTTCGGGCAGCATCGACTGGCCGCGCGCCGGCACCGATGCCACCGGCGAGCCGCAGCGCGATTTGTCGTTCGTCTTCCAGGAGCCGACGCTGATGCCGTGGGCGACGGTGCTGGACAATGTCGTCCTGCCCTTGCGGTTGGCGGGCGTGGCCAAGACCGAGCGCATCGAACGCGCGCGTGAGGCCATCCGCCTGGTCCATCTCGACGGCTTCGAGGGGGCTTATCCGCGCGAGCTGTCGGGCGGCATGAAAATGCGGGTGTCGATCGCCCGCGCGTTGGTCACCCGACCCAAGATCCTGCTGATGGACGAGCCATTCGCCGCGCTCGACGAGATCACGCGCTTCAAGCTCAACAACGACCTGCTCGAGCTGTGGCAAAGCCAGAAATGGACCGTGATCTTCGTCACCCACAGCGTGTTCGAGTCGGTCTATCTCTCGAACCGCATCGTCGTCATGGCAGCGCGGCCGGGACGGGTGTTCAGCGAACTGGCCATCGACGCGCCCTATCCGCGCGACGAGAGCTTCCGCACCTCGGCGCGCTATGCCGAACTGTGCCGCGTCACCTCGGAGTCCTTGCGCAAGGCCATGGCCCAATGAGCGCTGGCACACGCGATCGCGACGACACCGCACCGGTGTTCGTTCAGGAGCCCAAGGTGCTGGGCATCCCGCGCTCGGCGATTCCCAAGATCCTAATGCCGCTTGCCATCGGCATCGTCACGCTGATCGCTTGGGACGCGGTGGTGCGAATCAACAACATTCCCTATTACATCCTGCCCGGTCCGCTCTTGGTGGGCGAGACCCTGATCAAGGATTGGGGCACGCTCTATCCCTCGCTGGTGATCACCCTGCAGATCATGGGCGCGGCGCTGACCGTGGCTGTACTCGGCGGGGTGACGCTGGCGGTGATGTTCTCGCTGTCGAAATGGGTCGAGCTGAGCTTTTTCCCCTATGCCGTCATCTTGCAGGTGACGCCGATCGTCGCCATCGCGCCCTTGATCCTGATCTATGTCGACGACATGCGGCTGGCGCTTTTGATCTGCGCCTGGATCGTCGCCTTCTTCCCGATTCTCAGCAACACCACGCTCGGACTCAATTCGGCCGATCACAATCTGCGCAATCTGTTTCAGCTCTACGGCGCCACCCGCACCCAGGAGCTCTTTCTTCTGCGCCTACCGGCGGCGATGCCGTTCTTTCTCGGCGGCCTGCGCATCGCCGGCGGCTTGTCGCTGATCGGCGCGGTGGTGGCCGAGTTCGCCGCCGGTACTGCCGGCGCCGGGTCTGGCCTGGCCTATCGCATCCTCGAGGCCGGTTACCGGCTCAACATTCCGCGCATGTTCGCGGCGTTGATCTTGATCTCGCTCACCGGCATCTGCATTTTCATGATCTTCACCGCGCTCCAGCACTTCGTCCTGCGCAAGTGGCACGAGAGCGCGGTCAAGCGCGAGAACTGATGGCCGGGGCGGGGGCGATGCGTCCGCCCGACGCGGGGCGCTATCGCTTGGTGCGGACGCGAGTGCCGGCCGTGCTGGTCGACGGCGCGCCGGACACGGCGCGACGCGACCGCGACGATCTGCTGCATCTCGACTTGGCGATCGCCGACGGCCATGTCGCCGGCCTTTACCCGGCCGGGTCGAGCGATCCGGCGCTGGGGCCGGCGATCGATCTCGATGGCGGGCAAGTCTGGCCGTGTTTCGTCGACATGCACACCCATCTCGACAAGGGGCATATCTGGCCGCGAGCCGCCAATCCCGACGGCAGCTTCATGGGCGCCCTCAATACGGTGCGCGCCGATCGCGACGCCAACTGGGAAGAGGCGGACGTGCGGCGGCGGATGGATTTCGCGTTGCGCTGCGCTTTGGCGCACGGCACGCGCGCCATCCGCACTCATCTCGATTCGGCGCCGCCGCGGGGGTTGTCGAATTGGGCGGTGTTCAAGGCGATGAAGCGCGAATGGGCCGGGCGGATCGAGCTTCAGGGCGTGGCGCTGATGCCGGTCGATACCTATGCCGAGCACGCCTATATCGAGCGCCTGGCCGATGCCGTGGCCGATGCCGGCGGCATGCTGGGAGGCGCGACGCATTTTTCGGTCACCGGTAACCCGGTGCCGTTGATCGATCGCGCCGCGGCAGTGGCGCGCGATCGCGGCCTCGGCCTCGACTTCCATGTCGACGAGACGTTGGACCCCTCGATTTTGACTATCGAGCCGGTGGCGCGCGCCGTCATGCGCGAGAAAATCTCAGGCCCGGTGGTGTGCGGACATTGCTGCGTGCTGTCGGTGCAGCCCGAGCCTGTGCTGGATCGCGTGCTGGGCTTGGCGCGCGACGCCAACCTGGCCGTTGTCAGCCTGCCGATGTGCAATATGTATCTGCAGGATCGCGGCCCCGCCGGGCGCACCCCGCGCCGGCGCGGCACGACCGCCTTGCACGAACTCAAGCGTGCCGGGATTCCGCTCGCGCTGGCCTCCGACAACACCCGCGATCCGTTCTACGCCTATGGCGACCTCGACATGCTCGAGGTGTTCCAGCAAGCCGTGCGCATCGGCCAGCTCGACCATCCGATCGGCGAATGGCCGGCGGCGGTGACGCGCATCCCGGCCGATCTGATGGGTCTGCCGCAGGCGGGACGTATCGCCGCAGGCTTGCCGGCCGATCTGGTGCTGTTCCGCGGCCGCGCCTACAGTGAACTGCTCAGCCGCCGTCAGGCCGAGCGTGTGGTGCTGCATCGCGGCCGGGCGATCGACGCCGTGCCGCCCGACTACCGCGAACTCGACGATCTGTTTGGGAGAACCCCGCCATGAGCGCCCAACCCGAAGCCGCCGCCGAACCGCGCCGCTGGGACCGCGACGCCTTTTTGTCCGATCTCGGCGACGTTCCGGTGCAGTCCGAGCCGGCGCTGGTCAAGCAGAAGAGCCGCGACTTCTATTGGTACAGTCCGATCCTGAAGCCCCAACTCGACCGCAAATTTGCCGATCTGCTGGTCGTCCCGCGCTCGATCGACGACGTCATACGCATTGCCAAGGCCTGCGTGCGCCACAAGGTTCCGGTCACGGCGCGCGGCGGCGGCACCGGCAATTACGGTCAGGCGGTTCCGCTGGAGGGCGGCATCATCCTCGACACCACGCGGTTGGATCGCGTGCTGTGGCTGAAGGACGGCGTGGTGCGGGTCGAGTGCGGCAAGAAGATGACCGAGAGCGATCTCGAAACCCAGAAGCAGGGCTGGGAATACCGCATGCACCCCTCGACCAAGCGTACCGCCACGGTCGGCGGCTTCATCGCCGGCGGTTCGGGCGGGGTGGGATCAATCGGCTGGGGCGTGCTGCGCGATCGCGGCAATATCCATGGCCTCAAGCTGGTGACGTTCGAGGCCGAACCGCGCTTCATCGAGCTGCGCGGCGACGACGTGCAATGGGCCAACCACGCCTATGGCGTCAACGGCATCATCGTCGAACTGGAATTGCCGATGGCGCCGGCGCGGCCCTGGATCGAGGCACTGGTGGCGTTCGGCGACGCCGCCACGGCGATGAACTTCTGCCAGGCCTTCGCCGAGCACGACGCCATCGTCAAGAAGGAATGCGCCTTCGTCGATTGGCCGATCACGACCTATTTCAAGCCGATCCGCCAATACTGCCCGGACAACCAGCCGGTCGCGATCGTGATGGTCAACCGTTCCTGCATGGCCGCGTTCAAGGACCTGGTGGCGAGTTTCAAGGGCGAGATCACGCTCGAGCGCGAATGCGTCGAGACCGGCGGCACGATACCGCTCTACGAATACACCTGGAACCACACCACGCTGCAGGGCCTCAAGGTCGACAAGTCGATCACCTATCTGCAAACCCTGTTTCCGGCCGGCCGCAACATCGAGCTCATGCTCCACATGAAGGAGAAGTTCGGCGACGAAGTCATGATCCATGGCGAATTCGTCCGCACCGGCGGCAAGGTCACCAACTCTGCCCTGCAGATGGTGCGTTACACCACCAAGGAGCGGCTTTACGAGATCATCCGCTACCATGAGGGGATGGGCTGCCGTATCGCCGATCCGCACACCTACATCCTCGAGGATGGCGGCAAGAAGGCGGCGGATCTGGGTCAATTGCGGCTGAAATACGAGACCGACCCGCATGGACTGCTAAATCCAGGCAAAATGCGCGCCTGGATCGAGGCGCAGGCCAAGGGCATCAAGCGTGCCGAGGACGTCGAAAAGCTGGTGGCCTGAGCGCCGTTACCGCAGCGTCAGATCGGGCCACAGGTTGTCGGCGCCGCGGGCCAGCGCGGCCCGGCCTAGTTCGCGATTCCAATAGCGCTCCGACCCGAACTCGGCCCGCCAGGACCAAAGCCGGCGGGTCAGGCGGTGCAGGGCGTGCTCATGGGTAAAGCCAATGGCGCCGAAAACGGCATGCGCCTGGGCCGCGGCCTGGCCGGCGGCATCGCCACAGCGGGACTTTGCCGCCGCCGCCCAGAATTCGAATCCGGTTTCGCCGATCGCCGAAAGCGCCCCTTCGGCCGCGGCCGATGCCGCCGCGACCTCGACCGCCATCGCCGCCAGGTTCTGCTGAATGGCCTGGAACTTGGCGATCGGTTTGCCGAACTGGACGCGTGTATTGGCGTATTCGACCGCCAGCTCGAGCGCGGCGCTCATCGCCCCCGCCATCTGCAGCGCGCGCATGGCCGCGCCCAGCCGTCGCACCGTCCCAGGTGCGATGCGGTCGGTTCCGAGCGTGCAGGGCCTGCGATCCAAGACCAGGCTCACGCGCGGCTCGCCGGCAAGATTGGACTCGAACACCATGGGCAGATTGGGGCAGGGGATCAGCACCAATTCGCCTGCCGCCTCGGCCACGACATGGCTCGCATCGCCGCCCCAGGGGACGCGCCAGAGATTGCCCGTGACTTCGCTGCGGGCGAGTTCGATTTCGCCCTCTCCGAGGGTAAGGAGTCCCGGCGGCGGCTCGATGCCGACCTGTTCCAGCAACCAAGACGCGGCAATCGATTCCGCCATTGGCACCGGCAGCGCATCGCGGCCGGCGGCCTGAACGATGGCCCCGGCCTCTGCCCACCCGCCCGAGGCAAAGGGTCGGGTGAAGCCCGCATCCTCGGCCGCCTGCCACAGCGCGGCCGGGAACGCGCCGGCCTCGGCACCGTCCCGCACCGCCGGCGTGGCGTGCTCGACGGTAAAACGCCGCAATGCCGCATGCAGAAGTTCGAGGCTCATCGCAGCCCCAGGCCACGGGCGATGATGCCGCGCAGGATTTCGCGCGTGCCGCCACGCAAGGAGAAAGACGGCGCCGCCAAAGTCAGATAGCCCTCGACCGTCGCCGGCGGCACTTCGTCCTCCGACAGGGCATGGGCTATGCGCGGCATGGCCTGTTCGAAGGTCGTGCCGAGTTCCTTGACCAGCGCCGCCTCCTGCGCGGGGTTCTGCCCGGCCTGCAGCAGGCCCGCGACCGACAGCGACATGCGTCGCAGCGTCGCCAACTCTGCCACCATGCGGCCGACCGCTTCGGCCAGCGCCGCATCGTCCGGCCGGCGTTCGGCCCGGCGCGCCAGTTCGAGGCAAAGCCGAAAGGCCGAAAGATAGCGTTCGGGTCCACTGCGTTCGTAGGCCAGTTCGGCCACGACCTGATCCCAGCCCTGACCCTCAGCGCCGACCAGTCGGTCGGCGGGGATCGTGACATCGTCGAAATGCACCTGATTGAAATGCGCCTCGCCGACCAGGTTCTTGATCGGCCGTACCGATACGCCCGGCGCCTTGAGATCGACGATCACCTGCGACAGGCCGGCATGGCGCATGCCGTGCTCGCCCGAAGTCCGCACCAACGCGATCATGTAATGCGCCTGGTGCGCGTTGGAAGTCCAAATCTTGGACCCGCTCAGGCGCCAGCCGCCATCGACCGGGCGGGCGCGGCTGCGCACGCTGGCCAGGTCCGAGCCGACATCGGGCTCGCTCATGCCGATGCAGAAGAAGCACTGGCCGGACGCGATGCGCGGCAGGAAAAAGCGGCGCTGCTCCTCGCTGCCAAAGCGCAGGATCAGCGGCCCGGACTGGCGATCGGCGATCCAATGCGCCGAAACCGGAGCGCCGGCCGCGAGCAGCTCCTCGAGCACGACATAGCGTTCCAGCATCGACTTCTCGCGTCCGCCATAGCGCTTGGGCCAAGTCATGCCGATCCAGCCGCGCTCGCCCAGGCGGCGCGAAAAATCCGCATCGAAGGCCGCCCAGCCGCGCGCCCGCACGGCCTCGGGAACGTCGCGCAGCGCGGCCGAGGCGAAGGCGCGCACTTCGGCGCGCAAGGCCTCGGCCTCGGGCGGAAGCGTGCAAGCGGGAAAGCGAAACGCGGTCATGGTGACGACACCCGGGTGGGACTATAAGCTGCCGCCGCCGGCTTCACCATCGTTGCGAGGAGCGTCAGCATGGCCGAGTTTTTGCGTTGGGAATTGGCCGCGGACGGGGTCCTGACCCTGACCATGGACAGCCCGGATACGCGCAACGCGCTGTCCGATGCCAGCCAATTCGAGGCCTTCGTCGCCGCCTGCGCGCGCATCGAGCGCGACAAGGCGGTGCGGGCGGTGGTGCTGACCGGAAATGGTCCGGCGTTCTGCGCCGGCGGCAACGTCAAGCACATGCGCGAGCGCATGGGCATCGCCGCCGGCGCACCGGCCGCGATCCGCAACACCTACAAATACGGCATCCAGACCATCCCGCTGGCGGTGTGGAATCTCGAAGTGCCGACCATCGCCGCGGTCAACGGGCCGGCGATCGGCGCCGGCTGCGACTTGGCCTGCATGTGCGACATCCGCATCGCCTCGGACAAGGCGGTGTTCGCCGAGAGCTTCGTCAAGTTGGGCATCATCCCGGGCGATGGCGGTGCGTGGCTGTTGCCGCGCGCGGTCGGTCTGTCGAAAGCAGCCGAGATGGCGTTCACCGGCGATGCCATTGATGCCGCCGAGGCCTTGCGCTGTGGGCTGGTGTCGCGCGTGGTCGCGCCCGAAAAGCTGTTGGGCGAGGCCCAGGCCTTGGCGCGGCGCATTGCCGTCAACCCACCCCAGGCGGTCCGCCTGGCCAAGCGGCTGATGCGCGAGGGCATGCATCAGCGGCTGGATTCGATCTTGGAACTGTCGGCGGCCTATCAGGCTCTGGCGCACCATACCGCCGACCACCGCGAGGCGATGGAGGCGTTCTTCGCCAAGCGGCCCGGAAAATACGACGGAACCTAATCGACCTCGGCGCCGTAAAGGGCTTCGCCGAATTCGATCAGGCCGTCATTGCCGAAGCGCATGATCTCGGCGGCGCGCTGGGCCGTGCCCGAGCGGCGCGAGACGTAGAGCACGGTCAACGCTCGCGCCGCCGGGTCCCACAGGGCGCGGTCGAGCGTGAAGTGCAGGTCGGGAAATCGCACCGGAGCCATCGACCAATAGGCGCGCAACGCCGGTTTTCCCTGGACCAAGGCGTTTCCGGTCGCGGCCTTGGCGCGCGGACTGAGAAAACTTGCGTCCTCGGCGTAATGGGCCAGCACGGCCTCGAGGTCACGCCGGTTCCAGGCATCGACCCATGCACGGGCGAAGGTCATTGGGTCAATCATGCTGACATGATTGCGGCGAACCGGCGCGCGGTCAAGCCCGTGTTAGCATTCGCGCGGATTCGCGATGCCATGATCCGGCTCATGATTCTTGCCTTGATGGTGGCGGCCTGCGCCCGCGGCGGCGGAATGGCGCCGCTGGACGATCGCGCCTACCCCCGGCGTATTGTGCCGGTCCAAGGACCGCCGCCGCAAGCCGTCGTCCAACCGATGCCTGCACAATCGGGGGAGCGGTTTGTCCTCGCCAAACCGGGCGAAACGATTCACGACATTGCGACGGCGCAACGCATTCCGGTACGAGCGCTGATCGACGCCAACGCGCTGAAGCCGCCCTATGCCCTGGCACCTGGCCAGCGACTGGTCATTCCGACGCTCGAGACCCACACCGTCCAGCGCGGCGATACGCTCTATGGCATTTCGCGGCGTTACGGCGTCGACATGGCATCGCTAGCCAAGCTCAACGGGCTCGATCCGCCCTATACGCTGCATGTCGGCCGCGCCCTCTCGCTGCGCGGCCAACGCAAGCCGCCGGAAGCCGCGCCGGCGGCGCCGGCCGCAACCGGTTCCGCTCCTGCCAAGACCGAACTGACCGACACCGCCGCGGCGCCCGAACCCGAGCCCGAGCCCAACGCGCGCGGTTTTGCCTGGCCGGTCAGCGGCCAGATCCTGTCGGGCTTCGGTCCCAAGGATGGCGGGCTGCACAATGACGGCATCAACATCGCGCTTAGGCCCGGCACGCCGATCCGCGCCGCGCGCGCCGGCCAAGTCGCCTATGCCGGCAACGAACTCAAGGGCTACGGCAATCTTGTGTTGCTGCGCCATGAAGGCGGCTGGATGACCGCCTACGCGCACAATCAGGACGTCCTGGTCAAGCGCGGCGAGAGCGTGCGCCAAGGGCAGGTCATCGCCCGCGCCGGCAATACCGGCGGCGTGCGCGAGCCGCAGCTGCATTTCGAACTGCGCCGCGGCAGCCAGGCTGTCGACCCGCTCAAACACTTGCCGCCGCGCACCGCTTCCGCCGCAGTTCGGGATCGCGCCGGTTAGGTCAGAGTGGCGGTAACATGAGCCGCATCTGTCGATCCTCGATCTCCAGCACCCAGAGATCGGGGTCGCGCGCCACCTCGCGGGCGATACGGGCATCGGCATCGCCTTCCTTCTGCGGCGGACCGTCGGCCGTGGTCCATTCCAGGCGGTCATCGTCGCGCCGGGTCTGGACATAGACTCGGCAGCCCTGGTCGAGCCCGTTGAGCTTGATCAACACGCTGCCGAGTTCGGCCGCGCCCTTGCGCGCCACCGTCGTCGGCACGCCCAGCCCGGCATAGGTGCGGATCGCGGCGCCGATCCAGAGTTCCGTTTTCGGCCGAGCATCCATGCAGGGCCGTCATAGCAGAAGCCGCCGCCGGCGCCAGCGGTTCCGTGCTAGAAGACAGCGATGACCGCTTTGGCCGAGGATCCGCGCGCCTTGGACCGCGACGTGCGCGTGATGGCCGCCATCGGCGTGGCGCACGGCCAAAGCCATTTCTTCCAGCTTGCCTTGCCGCCCTTCTTCCCGCTGCTCAAGACCGCCTTCGACGTCAGTTATACCGAGCTGGGCGCGGCGATGACCGCGTTCTACGTCGCCTCGGCCCTGGGTCAGTTCACGGCGGGGTTTTTGGTCGATCGTTTCGGCGCGGTACGGGTGCTGGGCTGGGGCCTCGGGCTGTTGTGCCTGGGGGCTGCGCTGATCGGCGTGGCGCCGGGCTATTGGACGCTGTGGCCAGCCATGTTGCTGATGGGGATCGGCAATTCGGTGTTCCATCCGGCGGATTTCGCGATTCTCAACGCTTCGGTGGCGCCGGCGCGTCTTGGCCGCGCCTACAGCATTCACGGATTCACTGGTGCGCTGGGCTATGCCACCGCGCCGGCGGTCGGGGTGGCACTCGGCGCGCTGGTCGGCTGGCGGGCAGGGATGATGGCCATTGCCGTGGTGGGTGCGGTGGCGGCGCTGGGCGTGCTCAGCCAACGTGCCTACATGGTCGATCATCGCCGCGCCGCCGAAGCGCGGCCCTCGCGCGGGCTCGAGCGCGATCTACGCGATCTGATGACCCAGCCGATCCTGTTGTGCTTCGCCTTTTTCACGCTGTGGTCGGCGGCGCTGATCGGCCTGCAGACCTTCAGCGTTTCGGCGCTGCGCGACTTCATGGCGGTCGAGATCGCCACCGGCACGGCGGCGCTGACCGCCTTCCTGCTGGCATCGGCGGTCGGCATGCTGGGCGGCGGCTGGGTGGCGGATCACTGGCCCCGCCACGAGATCGTGGCGCTGGCGGGCATGACGGTGGCGGCGGCCGTGATTCTGGCGGTCGGCTTGAACCTGATCGGCCCGGGCCTGCTGATCGCGGCTTTCACGCTGGCCGGGTTCATGTCCGGCGCAACCTCGCCCTCGCGCGACATGATCGTACGCAAGGCGACGCCGCTGGGCGCATCGGGCAAGGTCTACGGCTTCGTCTACTCGGGCCTCGACGTCGGCTCGTCCTTGGCCCCGCTCGGTTTCGGCCTGGCGCTCGATTTCGGTCGCCCGGATTTGGTATTCCTGGTTTCGGCCGTGATCCTGGCGATCGGCTCGTTGACCGTGATCCAGGTCGGCCGCGGTGCGACGCAGGCACGGACGGCGTGACATGAGCGACCCCAAGACCTTCCCCAAGGAGTTCCGCGGCGCCGACTACTGGCGCGTGACCCTGGCCGAGGCCAAGGCGGCGCCGATCGCGCCCGGCGCGCGCTCGGCCATCCTGATGCGGCACGGCACGATGGTGCTGCGCTATTACGCGCCCAAGGGCGGCGTCGATCTCCAGACGCCGCACGAGCAGGACGAGGTCTACATCGTCGCCTCGGGCACCGGCTGGTTCGTCAACGGCGTCAATCGCGTGCCGTTCGCCCCCGGCGACGTCTTGTTCGCGCCGGCGGGCGCGGTTCATCGCTTCGAGGAATTCACTTCCGACTTCGCAACTTGGGTGGTGTTCTACGGTCCCAAGGGTGGCGAGCAGCCCTGATCAGGTGCCGTAAAGGCCGGTTCCCGGGTTGAAACTGGCCCAGGCAAACCAATAGGCCAGGTGGCCTTCGAGCGACCGCCCATTGTCGGCGTGCCGCACCCGCACATCGCGTCGGTCCATGCCGCCTTCGACCACGACCCGAGCATCGCCGATCCGATCTTCGAATCGTTTGCCGCCTTCCAGCGCCGCCAGGGGCCAGGCCCGCGCCGCGCCGCCGTGGCGGACGCCATAGACCGGATCCTTCGGATTCAGTCGACGGTCGGCAAGCACGACCGGAAACAAGGGCAGAGGATTGGCGCGATAGGCGACGTGCGCCTTTCCGGGTCCATAATCGCGTGCGTGCCCGGTTTCGAGCGACAGCACCTGGCTTGCGGGATGGGTTTTGCGCCATTCCGACCAACGCGTCGCGACCAAAGGCAGACGTTTCAGCACCGCGCCACGCTCGAACATGGTACCGGTCACGGCGCGGCCCTCGAATTGGACCCACAGCGAGTTGCTGGCAGTGTCGACCAACAGCTTGTTCGAGCGATAGAGCAGGCCCGAGGTCTCGAGCCGCAGCGGCTCCGCCGCACCCGACACGCGCCGGTCGAACACGATCGGCGCGCCCGTCAGCACGCAATAGGCCAGGCAAAGCGGCGTGCCATCGACGCTGTCGTTGACCACCTCGTGCCAATCGACGATGCGGGCCGGGTAGGCTCGCGCTGACTTACCGATCGCAACGCCGAACACCAACTCGTCCTCGGCCATGAACGCAGCCTCGGCCGCCATGACCGTCCGCGGTTCGGTCAGCGCCGGAACGCCGTCGCGCTTGATTCCGCTCCAGGCGATTTCTGCCGGGCGAATGCCGCTCGCACCCCTGGCCGGGATCAGTTCCGCAAAGCGCGGATCGGCCAGGCCGAACAGCATGCGCTTGAAGCCGGCATAACCGGGGAATGACGCGATCTCCGGACGAAGCTGCTGCCAGTTCATCCAGTCCAGCCACTCGTCGGCATCGAGGTTCCCGGTCAACCGCGCCAGCGTCGCCAGTATCAAATCCTCGTCGTCGTCGACATAGCGTGCCAAGTCGATCAAGGCCGCGACTACGTCGGTCTTGCGCCGCAGCTCCAGTTTCTTCAAGGGCTCGCGCTGGAGGTCGGCATCGCCCGATGCGATCAAGCGCAACGCGTCGAGAATCTCGTCTTCCTCGCCTGCGGCGCGGGCGGGCAGGGCGGTAGCGGCCAACCCGGCCGAGAGCAGCGCACGGCGAGTCGGATACATCACGCCCGCTTGCGCTGGGTCTGGGCGGGCCGGACCGCTCGGTCGCGGGCCAAGTAGGCGCGCATGTAGCGGCCGGTGAAGCTTGCCGGAACTTTGGCGATGTCTTCGGGCGTGCCCTCGGCTATCAGCTTCCCGCCCTTGTCGCCGCCCTCGGGGCCGAGATCGACCACCCAATCGGCGGTCTTGATGACCTCGAGATTGTGCTCGATCACGATCATGGTGTTGCCGGCAGCGACCAGCGCATGCAGCACTTCGAGCAATCGTCTTACGTCCTCGAAATGCAGTCCGGTGGTCGGTTCGTCCAAAATGTAGAGCGTGCGGCCGGTTGCCTTGCGCGACAATTCCTTGGCCAACTTGACGCGCTGCGCCTCGCCGCCCGACAGCGTGGTGGCCGATTGCCCGACCTTGATATAGCCCAGACCGACCCGCTGCAGGGTCTCGAGCTTCTCTCGCACCAGCGGCACGGCGCGGAAAAAATCGGTCGCCTCGTCCACCGTCATATCCAGCACCTGGGCGATCGAATTGTCGCGGTACAGTATCTCCAGGGTTTCGCGGTTGTAGCGCTGGCCCTTGCACTGATCGCAGCGCACATAGACGTCCGGCAAGAAATGCATTTCGATCTTGAGGACGCCATCGCCCTGGCAAGCCTCGCAGCGCCCGCCCTTGACGTTGAACGAGAACCGGCCCGCCTTGTAGCCACGCGCCTTGGCCTCGGGCAGTTCGGCGAACCAATCGCGAATCGGGGCGAAGGCGCCGGTATAGGTCGCCGGATTGGAGCGCGGCGTGCGGCCGATCGGCGACTGATCGATGTCGACCACTTTGTCGAGCAAGCCCAGACCTTCGAGCGAGTCATGTGCGCCTGCCAATACGCGCGATCCGTTCAGGCGCTTGGCGGCGGCGCGGAACAAAGTCTCCATCACCAGCGTCGATTTGCCGGAACCCGAGACCCCGGTGACGCAGGTCATGCAACCGAGCGGAAAACGCGCCGTGACCGAGGCCAGGTTGTGCTCGCGCGCGCCCTTCAGCACCAGCATCTGCCCCGATGTCGCCTCGCGCCGGCGCTTGGGTACGGCAATCTCCTTCGTGCCCGACAGATACTGGCCGGTAATGCTGGCCGGGGTGGCGACAATATCCTCGAGTCTGCCCTCCGCCACCACATGCCCGCCATGGACGCCGGCGCCGGGTCCCATGTCGACGATGTGATCGGCCTGGCGGATGGCGTCTTCGTCGTGTTCGACCACCACCACGGTGTTGCCAAGGTCGCGCAAACGTTTCAGCGTCGCCAGCAGGCGGTCGTTGTCGCGCTGGTGCAGGCCGATCGAAGGCTCGTCCAATACGTAAAGCACGCCGGTCAGCCCCGAGCCGATCTGCGAGGCCAAGCGGATGCGCTGGCTCTCGCCGCCCGACAAGGTACCGGCCGACCGCGACAAGGTCAGGTATTCCAGGCCGACATTGACCAGAAAGCCCAGCCGTTCGTCGATCTCCTTCAGCACCCGGGATGCGATCTCGCGATGCTGCGCCGAAAGCCGCGGCGGCAGGGACTTGAACCACTCTGCGGCGCGATGGATCGACATTGCCGCCACCTCGCCGACATGCGAGCCGGCGATCTTGACCGCCAGCGCTTCGGGCTTGAGGCGATGTCCGCCGCAGGTATCGCAGGGTCGGGCGCTGCGGAACTTCTCCAACTCTTCGCGCAGCCAGGGCTTGTCGTTTTCGTTCCAGCGCCGTTCGAGGTTGGGGATCACGCCCTCGAACGGCTTGTCGACATGAAAGCGCCGCATGCCGTCGTCATAGGCGATGCGCACCGGCTGCTCGCCGGTGCCGTAAAGCACGGCCTGGCGGAAGGCGGCGGGCAGGACGCCGAACGGCGTTTCCATCGCCGCCTTGAAATGACGGCACAGCGCTTGCAGCGTCTGGGTGTAGTAGGGCGAGGGCGGGTTGGCCCATGGGTAGACCGCGCCCTCGGCCAGCGACAGCCTTTCGTCCGGGACCACCAGCGCCGGATCGAAATGCCCGGTGTCGCCCAATCCGCCGCAAGCCGGACAGGCGCCATGCGGATTGTTGAACGAGAACAGCCGCGGCTCGATTTCCTCGATGGTGAAGCCCGAGACCGGGCAGGCGAAGCGGGCCGAGAACACCAGCCGCTGGCCGCTATCGGCGTCCTCGACCATGGCCAAGCCGTCGGCCAGATGCAGCGCGGTTTCCAGGCTGTCGGCGATGCGATTGCCGAGGTCGCCCTTGAGCACTAGCCGATCGACCACGACTTCGAGGTCGTGCTTGCGCTTCTTGTCCAGCGCCGGTGCCTGCTCGATTTCGTAGAGCTTGCCGTCGATCTTGACCCGCTGGAAACCGCGTTTGAGCAAATCCTGCAGCTCCTTGCGGTATTCGCCCTTGCGGCCGCGCACGATCGGCGCCAGCACGTAAAGCCGTGCGCCTTCGTTCATTGCCCGCACCCGATCGACCATTTGGCTCACGGTCTGGCTTTCGATCGGCAGACCGGTGGCGGGCGAGTAGGGCACGCCGATGCGCGCGAACAGCAGGCGCAGATAGTCGTAGATCTCGGTCACCGTGCCGACGGTCGAGCGCGGATTGCGCGAGGTGGTCTTCTGTTCGATCGAAATCGCCGGCGACAGCCCCTCGATGGCGTCGACATCGGGCTTTTGCATCATTTCGAGGAACTGCCGGGCATAGGCCGACAAGGACTCGACATAGCGTCGCTGGCCCTCGGCATAGATCGTGTCGAAAGCCAGCGACGACTTGCCCGACCCCGACAGCCCGGTCAGCACGATCAGCTTGTCGCGCGGCAGGGTAAGGTCGACGTTCTTGAGATTGTGCTCGCGGGCGCCGCGAATGACGATGGAGGTAAGCATGAGGTCCGGTCGAAAGTGGGGCGAAACGGTCGATCATAGACCCCTTCGCGCACAGGGCTCAATTCCGATATGATGCGCGCCCTGGAATCGGGCGAGGCGGGACATGGCAGGCAGCGTCAACAAGGTCATTCTGGTCGGCAATCTCGGCCGCGATCCGGAATCGCGCAGCACCCAGGATGGCGGCCAGATCGTCAATCTGTCGGTGGCGACCTCGGAAAGCTGGCGCGACAAGTCCTCGGGCGAGCGCAAGGAAAAGACCGAGTGGCACAGGGTGGTGATCTTCAACGAGAATTTGGCCAAGATCGCGACCCAGTACCTGAAGAAGGGCTCCAAGGTCTATCTCGAAGGACAGCTTCAGACCCGCAAATGGACGGATAAAGAGGGTGCCGAAAAATACACCACCGAAGTCGTCATCGGTCGGTTCAATGGCAATCTGACGCTGCTCGACAGCCGCGGCGGCGGCGGTGGTTCGAGCGGCGGTGGCCCGGACGAGGGCGGTGGCGGAGACATGGGCGGCGGCAGTCGCTCGGCCGCCGGCGGCCGCGGCAAAGCGGGCAAGGGCGATCTCAACGACGACATTCCGTTTTGAAAGACGCTAGAATATAATTTCCTGGCCACAACCGATGGGGGATGCCGTGGCCAAAAAAAGTGCGTCCATAATTCTTCTCGCATCTGTCGCCGCCATCGCGCCTGCTAGCGCAGCTGACTACGGCGCGGCTGCGGCCTTGCCTTTTGGCACTTGGGGGTTGATCTGCTTGGCGGCGACGGAGCCAGGCGACGCCTGCGGCTTCTTGTTCGAAAACGACATGTTCAACCACACCGATCGCCACTATTCGCAGGGCTTGCGGTTTTCGCTGACCAAGGCCGATTCCTGGGCGCGGGAAAAGCATCACAATGTGGACGACTGGTATCTCAGCTACGGCGAGATGGTGGGACTGTCCGGGGGCCCGGCAGGAAGTTGGACGACTTTTGCCATGCAGCAGACGATTTTCACACCTGGAAACATTCGTACTCAGACGCCGCAACCTTACGATCGCCCCTGGGCAGGGCATCTTGCCCTAAGAGCCCAACCGAGAAGTCTTGATTCACGGTGAATGGGTTGCGGCGAGGCGCCTGAGCATGATGCGGATCATGGCGAGGCGGACGAAGGCGGCGGCTTT
>Ga0194120_10000148_pt1 | contig 117810 bp, 103 predicted proteins | sample TA2MahCa65mmetaG_FD_148642 | JGI IMG/M metagenome (GOLD analysis project Ga0194120, IMG submission 148642) | Freshwater microbial communities from Lake Tanganyika, Tanzania - TA2015019 Mahale Deep Cast 65m | ecosystem: Environmental > Aquatic > Freshwater > Lake | place: Tanzania: Lake... | reverse complement strand
CTCGTCTGCACGATGGTGCCATTCCGTGTCGATCGCTACATCTACCCCGCAGCGCCGGCGTGTTGCGTCCTCGCGGTCCGGGGGTGGTGGCTGGCCTCAGCCGACGTCCGGTGGCGCAAGTTCGCTGCGACGCGCGCAGCCGTGGCGCTGATTGCGGTTGCCTATGCCGGCCTGGGGGCCACCTTGTGGTGGTCGCTCCCGCGACTGGGTCTCGCAGTGCCGACCGTGGTGTGGTGGCTGCCGGCCGTCATCGTGAGCGGGGGACTGGCGATTGCCGCAGGTGTGGTGCGATCACGAGACGGACTTCCGCGACTGGCCGGATGGCCGGTCATGACATTGCTGGCGATCTACGCGGCGGTGGCGTATGCGGGGTTGCCTCTGCTACGCACCGGACTTCCGATCGCTGACGTCGGCCGTTTCATTGCGAAACAAACGGTCGAACCTGAGCCGGTGGCCATCCTCGGACTCGATCGCTGGGAGGAAGGTTTGGGCTACTATCTGCGTCGCTCACCCCAGCGACTGCAAGACACCGTGGAAGCCCAGAGCTTCGCGCAGACCCCGGGGCCGCGGTGGATCGTAACCCGGCGCAAGCACATGGAAACGGCCGCGCCAGGCGGGTGCCTGGCGATGACCGTGCCTGCGATTGTGGGAACCACGGGCCGTGGTATCAGGACGCAGGTGTGGGACGACATCCTGGTGATCCGGTTTGGCACCAGCACCAGCTACGTCGAGTCCGGAGTTGAGACGACGCTGGCACGGGATGCCGAGGAACGCCAGCCGCGGCGAAGATCGGCAGATCGATCCACGAATAGTCCGGCCCCCACCACGATCGCGTCGAGCATCACCTCACGAGCATACGAGAGGCCGGCCGATCATGCCGACCAATTCTGTCGTGATTGACGCTCTCATCCACGAGGCGCACACTGGCCGGAGGAGGCAGTCATGAGCTGCACGCAACACTTCCTCAATCTGGAATGGCCCCGCCACAACTGGAAGCGTGAGGTCACCCACACGGAGTCGCTCTCCTTCAACGAAACGGACATGTGGGGGCGCCGGTACGGCGTCGATCATGTGCTGTGCCACGCCCGCCTCGTCTGCCAGGATTGTGGCGCGGTGAAAGACGACGGCGATTGTGGGTGTGAGCCGGAAGAGGGCGCGAAGTGCCGTGCGCGCCTGGAACACCTCCAGAACACCGCGCCTGGCGCGTAGTTACCTTTTCGTGAACGAATACGTCAGCACCCGCTGACCAGGGGCACCACTGATGGTGGCATCCACGCCACCGTCTGCGCGCTTCGTGCAGGTAATCGCGCGCGGAAAGTCGTGATCGGGATTTTCAAACGTCGCACTGTCTGCGGAGATCCCCCATGGCGCTGCTTGTAGACGATGGCGAGCTTTGTCGTCGCCGCGCCGAGGCCGGTGTTGGACGTGATCGCGAAGTCACATCCGGTGTCCTGTCGCGTGGCCGTGTTCGTCTGGACGGCGTCACCGAAACAGGTCCGACCGGTCTGCACGACCGACACCTCGGCCCCATCAAGCGGCAGCGTTGTCACCAGCGACGCTGCATTGCCGCGAAGAATGCGACATGGAGGGCTTGGAGTGATTTCTTTTGAAAGAAATTCTCCCAGTCCTCCACTGCTCGTTGTGGTCTATTCAGATCGCAACGCAATCACCGGGATTTTTTGCGCGCGAGGCTGGCTTCCAGAGCGAGGCCCTTGGCGAGTTCGCGCTCGGCGTCGGCGGGACGTCCCTGTTTCATCAGGACACTGCCGAGCACAAAGTGGCCAAGTGGCGATGTGTCGCCCGACGATTGGAGGGTCAGACCCTTCCGCGCCAGCGTCGCGGCGGCCTCCAGGTCCTTGCCTTCATCGAGGCGTGCTTTCGCCAGATAGAAGAACCCTTCCGCGAACTCGGTGTTGGTGTCGACCGCGCGCTGGTAGAACTCCGCCGCGTCGACGGTCCGGCCCTGCCGCGCTTTCAGCCGACCGAGGTTGAACAGCGCCTTGTACGCGGTCGGATGTTTTTCAATTTCAGTGCGATACGCCGCTTCCGCCCCTGCGTCGTCTTTGCGGACTTCCGCGATCAGGGCGAGGTTGTAGTGCGCCAGGCGCACGTCGGGTTTGAGCGCCAGTGCCTCGTTCAGCAATTGCTCGGATTGCGGAAGTTGTCCGCGCTGAAAGGCAATCACAGCGGTCGCCACCTTGGCCGATGCCAGCTTCGGTTCGATCGTCAGCGCCTGCGCAAACTCCGTTTCAGCGCGCGCGATGTCACCGCGGTCGAGGTAAATCTCGCCGATCTGATACCGCACGTAGGCATTCTTGGGGTCCACCGTCACGTAGTGCTCATACCCCGCCAGCGCCGCTTCGTCCTGCCCGAGCCGGCGGTAGGCATTGGCCATGTTGATGATCGCGAGGTCGTAGTCGGGTTTGAGCGCGAGCGCCCGTTTGAACTGCGCGATCGCGTCGGTCCATTTGGCCTGCTTGAAGTATTCGTTGCCGAGCATGAACCATGCATCGATGACGTTGGGGTCCTCGTCCACGACCTTGCGCAACATGGCCAGGACTGCGGCACCGCCGTCGGCTTCCTTGGCGACGTCACGGGCCGTGGTCATGAGGTTGAACAATTCGATCTTGTCCTTGGGATCGGCGCGGCCCGAATCGGGTTCGGAGGAGGTCGCCACAAACGAGCCGACGTATCCCAATGCGGCCAGCCGCGCGCGCGTCTCCGGGTCCACATCGCCGGCCTTCGGGGCCTCCGGCGCTTCGGCGGCCATCTGGCGTTTCCGATCGCGGAGCTGGCGCAACATGGCGTCGGCCACCGACCGGCGTTCGTCGAAGAGATTCGTCAACTCGCCGGGGTCCCGTTCGAGGTCGTACAACTCAGGCCGCGGCGCGTCGATCAGTTTGTAGCGGTCAGACCTGAGTGTGGTGAGTTCACTCCAGCCGTAGTGGTGCAGCGGATACATCGCTTCGCCGTAGCCGTCCACCGCGAGCTCGCGCACCTCACCTGACATCAGCGGCAGAAGGCTCACGCCTTCGATGGGCTGCGGGGGCGACGTACCCAGCAGGTCGAGCACGGTTGGCAGGATGTCGACGGTGCGCACCGGTTGGCTCACGCGGCGCGGTGTGAGTCCGCGGCCGGGCGCGTGCACAATCAGCGGCACCCGCATCGAGGTTTCGTAGACGAAGAACCCGTGGGTCTCCTCGCCGTGTTCTCCGAGGCCTTCGCCGTGGTCGGCGGTGACGATCACGATGGTGTTGTCGACGAGGCCGCGTTCTTCGAGAAACGCGAACACGCGTCCGACCTGGGCGTCGGTGAAGGCGATGGCGCCCCGATAGGGGTGGCCCTTGTAGTCGGACCGGTACGGTTCGGGGGAGATGTAGGGCGCGTGCGGGTCGTAGAGGTGCATCCAGGCAAAGAAGCGCTGATCAGCGACCGAGTCCATCCACTTGAGGGTCAGATCCACGACCTCGTTGCCGGGCCGGGTCACGCTGGCCAGGGACATCGCCTTGACGTTGGTCAGGTCAAAGTCGTCCTGGTAGGTGGCGAAGCCCTGGTCGAGTCCCCACTTGCTGTCGAGCACAAAGGCCCCGACGGCGGCGCCGGTCTGGTAGCCACGTTCGGCCAGGATCTCCGCAAGTGTCACTTGCTCGGGTCCGAGGAAGAAGCCGCCGTTGTCGCGGACCCCGTGTTTGGGCGGGAATTGGCCCGTCATGATGCTGCTGTGGGCCGGCAGCGTCAGGGGGGCGGTGGTCATCGCCTGCTCGAACACCACGCCCTGGCTGGCCAGACGGTCGAGGTGGGGGGTCCGGACGGTGGTCGAGCCGTAGGCGCCGAGGTGGTCGGCCCGCAGGGTGTCCAGCGTAATCAGGACCACGTTCATTGGGGCAGGTGCAAAAGTACGGCCCGCCCACCACCATGCCGCGGTGCCGGCAAGCAGGACAGTCCCCAGGAGCGTGGCCACACGAAGAACACGGTGCATGGGCCGAATGGTGACCTGCGCGGGGTCAATGGTCAATGGGTAGTGGTATAGTGCCCGTCACTCGTTAGTGACGCTCCTGTGAAAGGACCATGCCTATGACACTCCGTAGTCGTCTCGTGCACGTCCGGCGTCTGACAGTCACCGCGGTGCTTACCGCAGTGCTGTCGGGTGTCGCAGTGCCGGCTTTCGCCGACACACCTCCAACCACGTCGGCGCCCTCCGCCGCGTTCTCCTCTGCATCCATTGCCAAGGCGGTGGCTCCGGCCGCGACGGTCACCACGGCAGTGGCTCCGGCAACAGCGCCCGCGACGGCTCCGGCGAAAGTGCCGCAGCAGTCCGAGGGCTTCTTCAAGTCACGGACTGGCATGATCGTGCTGGCCGTGTTTGCGGTGGGCACCGGGTATGCCATCTATTCGGCAAAGGACGACCGCATCCGCGGTCTGAACCGGTGATTCCCATGCAGATACACACCTTGATGAAGCGACTCGTGGGCAGCGCATTGGCGCTGGCCTTGATCCTTTCGGGGACTGCGTCGGCGCAGTCCATCAGCGGCACCATCACCGGGCGCGTGGTCGACGCGCAGGGCGGTGCACTTCCCGGCGTGCTCGTGACGCTCGTCAGTCGCACCGGCGAAACCACACAGACGACCGACGCGCAGGGGGACTTCCGGTTCCTGGGTCTCAACCCGGGCGTCTATGAGGTGCGCGCGGCGCTCCAGGGCTTCAAGCCCAAGTCGCAGCCCAACATCGAGATCTCGATTGGACGCGCGATCAGCCTGTCACTCACGCTGGAAGTCGGCGGGCTGACCGAAGCGATCACGGTTGTCGGATCGTCGGCGCGTGTCGACACCACCACCACGGCCACCGACAACAACCTGTCGCAGGACCTCCTGTTCAGCATGCCGATCTCGCGCACCAACGCGGCGGTCAACATCCTGAACAACGCCCCGGGCATCAACAGCGGGTCGGCGTTTGGTGGCGCGTCAAACAGTGCGAATTCCCTGAGACTGGACGGCGTGGACGTGCGCGACCCCGAGGGCGGCACGGCCTGGGCGTTCTTCAACTACAACATCATCGACCAGGTGCAGATTGGCTCGATCGGCCAGCCGGCTGAAATGGGCGGATTTACCGGTGCGATCATCAACACGGTGACGAAGTCGGGAAGCAACAGCTTTTCTGGCCTGTTCGAGCAGCGTTACACAAGTAAGGACTTGCGTGGCGACAACGTGTCGGCCGCGGTGAAGAGAGTCAACCCGGCCATTAATGCGACTGGCGTGGACAAGCTCAACGACTACACGGTGCAACTGGGTGGTCCGGTTCGACTGAACAAGGCGTTTTTCTTCGCCAGCATTCAGCGGTACTCGATCACGCAGGATCCGGATGGTCCGCGCACCATCCGCACGGAAGTCAGTCCGCGCTTCAACGGCAAGCTGACCTTCCAGCCGACGGCGTCGGACAACATCATGGTGTCGTTCCAGTACGACCAGTACAACCAGACCGGACGCACCGGCTTGGGCGGCGTCAACGGCACCACGGATGCGCTCACCGTCGTGCAGGACTCGCCCGAGGTCATCTACAACGGACAGTACCGGAAGGTCATCGGCAACTCGTCGGTGTTCGAAGCGAAGTTCACGGGCTATCGTGGCTATTTTGATCTGGATCCGCTGACGCCCAAGTCGGCTCGTCTCGACGGGGCGACCGGAGCCTGGTCGGGCGGTGCCGGGTACAGCGCACAGTTTGATCGTGCGCGTGACCAGTTGAATGCGTCCATCTCGAAGTATGTCGAGGGCGCCGGCACCCACGCCTTCAAGTTCGGCGTCGAGATCGAACGCAGCACCATTCAGAACCGCTTCGCGTACACCGACGGGCTCTTCTTCTTAGACTACGGCGGCGCGCCCTACCTGGCCTACGCCTATTCGTACGATGTCAAGGGCCGGTCCGATCGTCAATCCTTCTTCGCCCAGGACCAGTGGAAGAATGGACGCCTGACGATCAACGCCGGGGTGCGCCTGGACCGCATCACGGGCACCGCGACCGCCAACGACAAGCGGTACTACAACACGACGTCGTGGGGTCCGCGCATCGGCGCGGCGTACGACATCATGGGCGATGGCCGCTCGGTGTTGCGCGCGTTCTACGGCCAGTTGTATGACGGCGCGGTCTTCGCATCGTGGTCACAGGCCGTGCCCGGCATCGGCGACTTCGTCATCTACGATGTGAGCTCCACCGGCAAGCTCACAGAGAGCTCCCGCGTTTCCGGCGCATCGAAGTTCTCGGTGGATTCGAGGATCAAGCACCCGCGGACCGACGAATGGAGTGTCGCGTACGAACGCGAACTGGGGCGCGGCATGAAATTCTCCGCCACGTACATCCGCCGCGACGCCAAGAACTTCATCAACTCGGTGTTGACGGGTGCCCAGTGGACGCAAACCGCGTTCACGAACAACCTGACGGGACAACCCCAGACGGCCTATCGCTGGGCCAACCGCGTGTCCGACCAGAAGTTCTTCATCACCAACGTGGACTACTTCGCCTACAACGGCGCACCGGCTGCCAATGCCTACCGCCGTTACGACGGGGCCATGTTCGTGCTGACGCGCGGTTTCGCCAATCGGTGGCAGGCACAAGCCTCTTACGTCTACTCGAAGACCAAGGGCACCGTCACCAACGGCACGTTCTCCGGCATTACGAGCAGCCAGTTCCACACACCGAACCTTGCGTTGGTGAACTCGGACGGTCTGGTCGGCTTCGACCGGAAACACGAATTCAAGCTGTTTGCCGGCTATCAGATCCCGAAGCTGGAAATCGCGGCCAACGTGTACTACCGCTACCTGAGCGGTTTCCCATGGACGCCATTCCAGCGCGTGAGTTCCGGCACCTTCAACTGGACGGGCAGCATCGACATGCTGCTCGAACCTCGCGGCAGCCGCCGTACCGAGGATCAGCAGTTGATCGACCTCAGGCTGGAAAAGGTCTTCCAGATCGGGTCCAACCGACTCGGGTTGTATCTGGACGCGGAGAACCTCCGAAACGCGGGCTTCCAGACCGCCGTGCAGACACGGTCTCCGTCGTCGACGATCAGTGGCACGTCGGTACCGCTCGGCGGCGTGACGGCGATCACCGCGGCACGACAGCTCACGTTCGGCGCACGCTGGAGCTTCTGACCGCTGAGCGGCTGAGCCGCTGGGCGGATGGGTAGATGGCGGGTGGGCAGTTGGGCGGTTTCGACCGCTCAACTGCCCATTTGCTTTTGTGCCGCACTACAATCGGGCACCGTGCCCCTGTTTGATTTTGTCTGCCGCAGCTGCGGCACCCAGTTTGAGTCGCTCGTCAGGCCCGCGCCGTACGGGGACCCGCCAACCGCCTGTCCCTCGTGCCGGAGCGAGGACCTCGATCGCCTGCTCGCCACGTTTGCCGTCAAGTCCGCCGAAAAGACCCAAGCCGCTGCGGCCGCCAAAAACGCCAAGGCGGCCTCGGTCGCGAGGCGGGACCACATCGCTGAGCTCCAGGATCAGGAAAAACACCGCAAGGAAGACCACTAATCAGCTTCGCCCTGGGACTTGCCGGCGTACTCATCGGCGGGCGCAGTCACTCTGCGTAGGGCGCGCTGAACTGCAGCGCGCCGAGTGATGGCCCGCTACAGTTCAGCGGGCCCTACAATAGTCGCGTGCCCTTGTCCTCGCGCCGTGAGCTGGCCATCGCCGTCCTGGCGGTGGCCGCGATGGTGCTGCACCTCACACTAATACCCGACTGGCCGCTGTATGCGGCGCTGGCGCTCGGCGGGCTGCCGCTGGTGGTTCATCTCGGTCGCGGCCTGCTGCGCGGCAACTTCAGCTCCGATCTGCTCGCCGGCATCTCGATCGTCACGTCCGTGCTCCTCGGTGAATACCTGGCCGGGACCCTGGTCGTCCTGATGTTGTCAGGCGGACAGGCGCTGGAGTCCTACGCCGTTCGTCAGGCATCGTCTGCACTCTCTACGCTGGCGAAGCGATTGCCCCACGGGGCCCATCGGCGATCCGGTGAGCAGATTCCGCTCGAGGCCGTGCAGCCCGGCGACGAACTGGTGGTCTTCCCGCATCAGGCCTGCCCGGTCGACGGTGTCGTCATCGAGGGACGCAGCACGATGGACGAGTCGTATCTGACCGGTGAACCGTATCAGCTGTCGAAGACGGTCGGGGCGTCGGTGCTGTCAGGCGCGGTGAACGGCGAGGGCGTGCTGACCATTCGCGCGGAGAAGCGCGCGGTGGATTCGCGATACGCGCGCATCATGCGCGTCATGCGGGAGTCGGAACAGCGACGCCCGACACTGCGCCGGCTGGGTGATCAACTGGGGGCCTGGTACACACCGCTGGCCGTGACAATCGCCATCGGCGCGTGGATCGCCACCGGCGACCCTGTGCGATTCCTTGCCGTGCTGGTGGTCGCGACGCCGTGTCCGTTGCTCATCGCGATTCCTGTCGCGATCATCGGGTCCGTGTCGCTTGCGGCACGGCGCGGCATCATCATCAAGGACCCGGCAGCGCTCGAGACGATCGACACCTGCCGCACGGCCATATTCGACAAGACCGGCACGCTGACGTACGGACAGCCCGAAGTGACCGAGATCCATGCCCTGCCAGGATTCACCGCACCGGATGTGCTCGCCATGGTCGCCAGTCTCGAACGTTATTCGCGCCATCCGCTCTCAGGCGCCATCCTCACACGAGCGAAGAGCGACGATGTTGCACTTGTCGAGGCCATTGAGGTCAGCGAACGGCCGGGCGAGGGACTCAGCGGCCGGATCGACGGCCGACGGGTACAAGTCACCAGCCGGAAGGCCGTGGCCTCCATGGACCCCGAGGGCGCAGCGGCGCTGCCGCCACTTGAAGGCGGGCTCGAATGTGTCGCCGTGATCGACGGCAGAGCTGCGGGCCTCATCCGCTTCCGTGATGAACCCAGAGCGGACGGCCTGTCGTTTGTGAGTCACCTGGGTCCGCAGCACGGGTTCACGCGCGTCATGCTGGTCTCGGGCGACCGCGAAAGCGAGGTGCGGTACCTCGCTGACAAGGTCGGGATCTCGGACGTGCTCGCGAGTCAGAGCCCCGAGCAGAAACTGGCGCTCGTCCGTGCGGAAACGGCAAAGGCCCCCACCGTCTTTATGGGCGACGGCATTAATGACGCACCCGCATTGACGGCAGCCACTGTCGGGATTGCGTTCGGTCAGGCCAGCGACGTCACGGCTGAAGCGGCCGGCGTGGTCATCATGGACAGTTCGCTCGGCCGCGTGGACGAACTGCTGCACATCGGCGCGCGGATGCGTCGCATCGCGCTGCAAAGTGCCGTTGGCGGGATGGCCCTCAGCGTGGTGGGCATGGGCCTGGCAGCCGCCGGCTACCTCCCGCCGGTCTCCGGCGCGATCGCGCAGGAACTGATCGATGTCTTCGCCGTGCTCAACGCCCTTCGCGCCTCCGTCAGACCGCGCACCCTCACAGACATGTAGGGCGCGCTGAACTTGAGCGCGCCGTGAGATGGCCCGCTACAGTTCAGCGGGCCCTACATGCGCCGGGCCCTACATGCGCCGGGCCCTACAGGGCGCGCGCTCTACTTGCGCCGGAAGACGAATTTTTCTTCGCGGGTGACGCCACCCTGCGTCATGGCGAGAAGTCATTCCCAGGAGTTAGGACAGGTCCGCTGGACCGTGAACGGTCCGAAGTCGTTTTTTCCTCCCAGCCCGTCATGTCGGGATTCATGTGCTTCAGACGCATCTCGACGCTGCCCTCGACCTCGATCAGGGTCAGCATTGTTTCCTCAACTCCACTGACTGCGGCTGAACCCCACGCGGCGCGGCTGATAGTGGTGCGACCGGTGCTGCGCCACCGCCTCAGGCCGCTGAAACAACTTGATCAACACGACACCAGCGACAAAGCCGCCGAGGTGCGCCCAGAACGCGACGCCGCCCCCCTCGGGCGAGTACGCACTCGCGAACCCGCCAAACACCTGAATCGCCGTCCAGTACAGCAACATCACCCACGCCGGCAGCCTCATCGTCGTAAACACGACCCCGAGGGGGACGAGCGTGAAGATCCGGACGCGCGGATATAAGACGAGATAGCCGCCCATCACGCCGGAGATGGCACCCGAGGCGCCGACCATGGGGATGATCGAATCGGGTTCCGCATACACCTGACCGAGTGCGGCCGCGACGCCACAGACCAGATAGAACACCACAAACCGAGGCCGGGACATCGAATCTTCGATGTTGTTGCCGAACAGCCAGAGAAACCACATGTTGCCGATGAGATGCATCCAGCTGCCGTGCATGAACATCGATGTGAACACGGTCAGTATCGAGCTGCCCGGGTCGGTCACACAGGACACACCCTTGGCGATCTCAAACCCGGCCCCCACCGGCGCCGTGCTCAGCAGTTCACCGGGGATCAGGCCGAGGTTGCAAACCGACTCCAGGAACGGCATCCCGCTGCCGGCACCCTGGACACCCATCCACGCCAGCACACACCCGGCAATCAGCGCCAGCGTGACCACCGGGGTGCGCTGGGTTTCGTTCTCGTCGTGAAACGGAATCATCGCCGCGTTATTCTCCCCCGCCGATGCCGCACCAGATCACAAAACTCACGCCGAACCTGATTGTGTCCAACGTGGAACAGAGCATGGCGTTTTACCGAGATGTGCTCGGGTTCACGATTGTGACCACCGTCCCGGACGCGCCGCCGTACGTGTTTGCCATCGCCACGTCCGGCCCGACCGAAGTCTTCTTCAACGCACCTGAAGCCGCGTATGCGGAATACCCGGCGTTCAAGCAGATGCCCATCGGCGGCACCTTGACGTTGTTTTTTGAGGTGACTGAGATCGACGCCGCCTACGCCGCTCTGGCGCCGATCAGCAGGCGGAGGGCATGGCGCAGATCGGACAGCATGGAGAACCGGACGGCTGGCGAGGGTTCCTGGTTCCGCGGTTCATGGTTCAGCGGTGCGGAGCGGACAACGGCCTCGCGGAACCTTGGTACCGGATCTGCGTAATTTCAGCCAGCACCGACAGGGCGATCTCGGCCGGGGTCCGTCCACCGAGGTCAAGTCCCACGGGAGCCCGAATGACGGCAATGCGATCGTCGGCTACACCTTCGTCGCGCAACATTTTTTCGATCAACACCGTTTTGCGCCGGCTGCCCAGCAGACCGATGTAACGCGCGTTTGTGGTGACCGCTTCGCGCACGCAGTCGGCATCAAGTTTGTGACCACGCGTGGCGATCACGATGAAACTGTTCCACGCGTAGCGGAGCGACCCCAGCGTGGCAGGCACGTCGCCCTGCAGGATCGTGGCGTGTGGAAAGCGCTCATCACTGGCGAATTCGGGCCGGTCCTCGACTACGGTCACATCGAAGTCCAGCATCGACGCCTGGCGCGCGATGGCGAGCGCCACATGCCCTCCACCCGCGATCACGATGCGTGGCCGGCTGGCGATCGCCTCGACCAGAAAATCGTGATCATCGTCGACCTTCACCGTGCGGGCCGTGCCGTGCGGCAACTGGTGCAGCGCGGCATCACGCGCGTGGGTCATCAACGCGTCGGTCATCAGGGCTCCATGGACGGCCCCGTCTTCACGCACTGCGAGACGTCCCAGTCGCTCGAAGCCATTGGTGATGCGACGCAGATGGGTGACGATGGCGACCGGAGCCCCGGCTTGAGCAGCGGCGACGAGGGCCGGCAACATGTCGACGCCCCCACACGTGAGCGCCTCATCGTCGCGCTGCACAAGAATCCACATCGTGCCGCCACAGACCAGGCCGGTGTTCCAGGCGAGGTCTTCGGTCAGTTCATATGCGCGCAGAGAGTGATGGCCAGTCGTGATGACTTCACGCGCGGCATCCACGGCGTCAGCCTCGACGCATCCGCCGCCGAGCGTGCCCACCGCCGCGCGCACATCTTCATGTTCACCCAGCACCAGGGTCGCACCAACGACCTGTGGTGTGCTGCCGTGGGTGCGCACAACGGTCGCGACGGCAAAACGCTGGCCCTGGGCGCGCAGAGCGGCCATGCGGTGATAGATCGACGCGGGCATCAACGTGCGCACTCAGCAATCCTAGGCCGATCCACATCGCGTCGCACCCCTGGATCGGCCACCGGCACCAAGAGCACGGACTCGTGGGCCAGCTCGTGGTCGAGGCGCGACTCGGCTTGGGCCGCCAGAATGTGGGCGCGCATCATCGGAGACAGCACCACGGGATGTCCGGCGTGTCCCTCCAGGGCGGGCGCCGTGGTCCGGCTGGCCTCACGCGCATGGGCAATCAGCAGGGTGACGGTCAGCGGCTGGATGAACGGCATATCCCCGGGCAACAACACACACAGCTCGTGCTCGCCGGTGGCGTGCAGGCCGCACTGCACCGACGAGAACATCCCCCGCGAGGGATCCGGGTTCACCACGAGTTCCACGGCCAGGCCATCAAGCGCAGCGCCAATGGCCGACGCACCGTCAGACGCCACCACAACCACGCAGCGGTCGACGCCACCCGCCAGCAGGGTCGCCACCGTCCTGCGCACCATCGGCATACCGTCGATCGACGCCAGCATTTTTGGGGGTGCAGACGGGTCGGCCGCGGCAAAACGCTCCCCTCGTCCCGCCGCCAGGACAACTCCTACGATCCCTGTCAACGCCGGCGCGGAGTGGGACGTAATCATCCCGGGGATGGTACCTGAACTATGAAGACGAAGACGATTCGTGTGTCTCTGTGTGCGGCAGCGGGCCTGACGGCCCTGGCACTGCTATCGCCGGTCGTGGTTCCCGTGAATGCAGACCAGGCCACCGCCGACAGGTTCTGGGGTCAGTGGCGCGGACCACAGGCAACGGGAGTCTCAAGGACGGCGACTCCACCCACCGAATGGAGCGAGACGAAGAACATCCGGTGGAAGGTGCCGATCCCGGGCCGAAGTTCCTCCTCGCCTGTCGTCTGGAACGACCGCCTATTCGTATTGACCGCAGTGGCCGCCGACCCGGCCACGGTCGCCGGCCTGGCACCGCGAGGCTCCGTGCCCGCACCGTCGCCTCACAAGTTCATGGTCATGGCGCTCGACCGCAAGACCGGCAAGACCCTGTGGGAACAGGTCGTCCGCGAGGAGACGCCGCACGAGCGTCACCAGGAAAATGGCACGTGGGCCTCAACCTCTGCGGTCACCGATGGCGAAGTGGTGATCGCCTCGTTCGAGTCGCGCGGCATTTACGCGTTTGACCTCAACGGCAAGAAGCTCTGGGAGAAGGACCTCGGCGACAAGCGCATGCGCAGCCAGTTTGGCGAAGGCAGCACACCCGCACTGCACGGCCGGTATCTTGTTCACGTCTGGGACCACCAGGGCGAGTCCTTCATCGTCGCCCTCGACAAAACCACCGGCAACGAACTGTGGCGCAAGCCGCGCACCGAAATCGACACCTGGGCCACGCCGCTCATCACCGAGGTCAACGGCAAGCCGCAGGTGGTCGTGGGCGCCATGAATCAGATCCACGCATACGACCTGGCGACCGGCGATGTCGTCTGGTTCACGGCGGGGCTGACGATGAATCCGATTCCGTCGCCGGTGGTGGAAGACGGTCTGGCGATTCTGATGAGCGGGTTCCGCGGCAACAGTCTGAAAGCCGTCAAGCTGGCCGACGCCAGGGGTGACATCACCGGCACACCGGCTCTCGCGTGGACGTTTGATCGCGACACGCCGTACGTACCCTCACCGCTGCTCTACGACGGCGTGTTGTACATGTTGAAGTCGAACAACGGCATTCTGACGGTGTTCGACGCGAAGACCGGCGCACAGCACTACGGCCTGCAGCGGCTCGATGCCGCACCCAACGTGTTCGCGTCCCCCGTCGGCGCCGCCGGCAAGGTCTACATCACCGGCCGCGACGGCGCGACCGTCGTGTTGCGCCACGGGCCGAAATTCGAAATCCTCGCAACCAACACGCTCGACGATGGCTTCGACTCGTCAGCGGCGCTGGTCGACGGGGAGATCTATCTCAAGGGGTATCGCTACCTCTACTGTATTGCCGAGGGGTAGCCCAGAGCACTCAGCACCGCGTCCGCATGTCCGTCGACGCTCACCTTGTCCCAGCGCTTGGCGACCTTGCCGTCGGCGTCGATGAGGTAGGTGGTGCGGACGATGCCCCAGTATTTGCGGCCGTAGCGCATCTTTTCCTGCCACACGCCGTATTTTTCGGCGACCTCGTGCTCGGCGTCTGCGAGCAGGGGGAACGTGAGGCCGTGTTTGTTCGCGAACTTGGCTTTGCTCTTTTCGTCGAGGATGCTGATGCCCAGCACCACCGCGTCGCCGGCCTTGGCACACTTCGGCAGCCGCGCCTGGAAGTCGCAGGACTCTGTCGTGCAGCCCGGCGTGTCGTCCTTCGGGTAGAAGTACAGAATCACGGGCCGTCCCGCGTACTGCGACAACTTGTGCGTCGTGCCGTGCTGGTCCTTCAGTGTGAATGCCGGAGCTTTTTTGCCTGGTGCGATGAGAGACATGGGGGGATTGTACTGAACGTTCATGGTTCATGGTTCATGGTTCATCGGTTCAGCGGTGCCGTTCCAGGTGCTGAGTTCCTGGCGCCAGGTTCAATGCAGTTGAGGCGAACCCCACACGATTCGCACGCGTTCCCCGTTTGAGCTGGTGGCGAGCACCACAACGGAGGTGACGGGTGTGGTGGAGGTATTGATGGTCTGCCCCTGGGCCGCCACGAAGCGCTTCACGGGCTCGCGGATGAATCCCTTCGGGGGGATGGAGACCACCGAGACGGCGTAGTACTCGTTCACCCAGATCCGAACGTTCCGCCATTCCTGATCCGATTCGTTTCTGACGTGGATGTGGCCATCGGCCACTTCGATATCCGGCAGGCGTTCGTCGCATCCCCGTATGAAGAGGAAGGCCGCCAGGCCGATGGCCAGCACGATCACGGACAGAAGGCGGCTGCGGGACATGAAGGCATTACAATAGCCGCGAGGTTTCCCAAGATGCGAATGCTCTCTGCAGTCACCCTTCTCGCAGCGTCGCTGGCCTGTGGTGGCGCGCCCGAACGCACCTTCATCAATGTGGGCACCGCGCCCCCGGGTGGCGCGTTTTTTGTGGTCGGCACTGCCCTCACCGAAGTGCTCGGTGCCGCCAGTGGCGAGCGTCAGTGGCAGGTCACGGCGGAAGGCACCAGCGGGTCGCAGGAGAACATCCGCCGGCTGACCCAGGGCGATCTCGACTTCGCGTTGTCAAACTCCGCCATCACGTATTTTGCGGTGCGTGGCGGCGAAGGATGGGATCGGCAGTATCCGATGCAGACCGTGATGACACTGGCGCCAAACGTGGCGCTGTTCATCACGAAGGCCAACAGTGGCGTGCGCACCATCGCCGACCTCAAGGGCAAACGTGTCGTCATCGGTCCTGCGGGCGCCGGATTTGAGTATTTCGTGAAGCCGATTCTCGAGGCCCACGGTGTGCGCTACGAGGATTTCACCGCGCTGAACGCCACCCAGGCGGCCTCGGTGGACATGCTCACCGATGGATCCGCGGCGGCCATCTTCATCGGCGGCGCCATTCCAACGGCCTCCATCACGCAGGCGGCGGCCACGATGGACCTGCACTACATTCCGTTTGACGACGCGGCGCGCGCGAAGCTGTCGGCCGACTATCCGTTTTTTGCGCCAGCCACGATTCCGGCGGACACCTACCGGGGGCAGACGACGGAGTTCCAGGGGCTCGACGTGGGTTCGATGCACCTGATCGCGGCCGCGGACCAGGATGAGCAGCTGGTGTACGACGTCACGAAGATGTTGTGGGAGCAGCGCGAGCAGGTCGTGCAGAAACATCCGGCCGGTCGCGCCATCAATCCGAAGAACGTGATTCGGGACACCGGCACACCGTTCCATCCTGGCGCCATCCGGTTCTACCGTGAAATCGGTATCTGGCCGCAGTAACCTCACGTTCGCGCTGAGCGCCCTGCTCTGCGGGTTCACCCTCGTTGAGGTGAACTACGCGCGGCTGGGCCCGCAGGCGCAGCTCGCCATCTTCACGGCGTTCGGGCTGATCCTCTGTTTCCTGAACGTGCCCATGGTGAAGGGCCGCGCGGCATCGATCACCACCCGCGCAGTGGACGTCTCGCTGGCGCTGCTCACGCTCGGTTGCTGCGCCTACGTGGTGTGCCAGACCGAACCTGCGTTTGCCTCCTCTTGGGCGAACGGCCGGTCGCTCGGCAATCGGGCCGGCTACGAAACATCGCTCGATATCCTCGTCGGAGGCACGGGACTCCTGCTCGTCATGGAAGCGGCAAGGCGCACGTTGGGCTGGGCGCTGCCGTTGCTCTCCGGATTTTTCCTGCTGTACGCGTACTTCGGCGTCTGGTCGCCGGACTGGTTCTTCCCGCACCGCGGCTATCCGGTTGATCGGATCGTGGCGCAGTCCTTCCTGCACAGCCAGGGTGTGTTTGGTGTGGCGCTGCAGGTCATGTTCACGTACGTGTTCCTGTTCGTCGTGTTTGGCGCGCTGCTGGGTGCGACTGGGGCCACGCGGTTTGTGATCGACTTCGCTGCACGACGGTTTGGCGGCACTCCCGGCGGTCCGGCCAAGGTCGCCGTGATCAGCAGCGGCATGATGGGATCGCTCTCCGGCAGTGCCGTGGCCAACACCGTCGCAACCGGCACGTTCACGATCCCGATGATGAAGAGCGCCGGCTTCCCTGCCCACGAGGCCGGCGGCGTGGAAGCCGCGTCGAGTTCCGGAGGCGCACTCGCGCCACCGGTCATGGGCGCCGGCGCCTACATGATGCTCGAGCTGGTGCAACCGCCGGTCACGTATCTGGAGATCGTCAGGGCGGCCACAATCCCCGCGATTCTGTATTACCTCTCGCTCTACTTCATCGTGCACTTTTCGGCGAGACGACGGGCGATCGGCCATGCGGGAACGTCTGCTGACATCCCGGCGATCGAGAAGGGGCATCCCTTTGAAGGTCTCGTCTTCGGCGTCGCACTCACGAGCCTGATCGTGTTCCTGGCACTCGGGTACACCGCGTTCCGCGCGGTGAGTATCGCCCTGCTGGTCACGGCCGTCACGTCGTCGTTCCATGTGCGGACCCGGTTGTCGTGGGCGAAGATCCGGACGGCGATTCTGGATGCCGCCAAAGACGCCACTCCGCTCATTGCGGCTGCCGCCTGCGTGGGCGTTGTGATCGCGGTGGTGACGATGACCGGCGTGGGCACGCGATTGCCGGCGACCATCCTCCCGCTCGCGCAGCAGAATCTCTTCCTCGCCCTGCTGCTGATCATGGTGTCGTCACTGGTGTTGGGCATGGGGCTGCCCTCTGCAGTGGTCTACCTGTTGCTCGCCACGTTGATGGGCCCCGTGCTCGACCAACTCGGGGTCGTGCCGCTGGCCGCGCACATGTTCATTTTTTATTTCGGCATGATGGCGATGGTCACGCCTCCGGTCGCACTGGCGGCCTATGCGGCGGCCTCAGTGGCCGGCTCCGACATCATGAAGACCAGCTGGGCGGCATTCCGCTTTGCGCTGGTCGGCTTCACGCTGCCGTTCATTTTTGTCTACCGGCCGGAGCTGTTGCTGATGTCGAACGCCGGTGGATTTCCGCCGCTCGGCGACATCCTCGCTGCGGTAATTGTCGCCGTGCTCGGCATCCTCACGTTTGCCGCCGGCATCGCCGGATTCCTCTGGTCACGAACGCCCACCGTCGAGCGTGTCCTGCTGTTCGTGGCATCAGCCCTGATGCTCGCTCCTGGCCCGACGGTGATGATCGGCCCATTCCCGCTGCACGTGCTCGACGTCAGTGGTGTCGTGCTGGCGATCCCTCTCGTGCTCGCCAACTGGCGTCGACGGTAGACGGACCCGACGTGCCCTCGTAGGGCCCGCTGAACTTGAGCGGGCCATTTCCGTCGCAGCGACGGACGACCGCGACGACCGGTCGTCTTGCCTCCGCGTCGCAGGGCTCGCTGCTTACGTTCCGGCTCATTCAATGGCCGGCCATTGCCAATCCGCCGTAGAGAAAGAGCAGTATCGAGCTGATGGCCCACACTCGCCAGGCCTTTCCTTTGCGATGCAGTTTAACCGCCAACCACAAGTGCAGTGCCCCTGCGAGTACGAGCGATGCACCACTGCCGATTGACAAGCCGTCCATCAAGGTCATGCCCAGTCAGCCGGTTTCTTGAAACTCACTTCACCCCCAGGAAAGCAACACCGTGGCGGTCACGGAATCTTCATGACGACTACAGCCGCGACTCCCACGGCAGCTGCCAGCAGAATAAGGGCCGTGCTGGCTCGAGGGCGTGTGCGCTGCGAACGACTCGCCAGCACACTGATGCTGCTTGCAAGCAAGAGCAACCAACTCGAGGTCGGGGGCCCCTCGGTCCAGATCAGCATGATGATGGTTGTAAGCCAATCCAGCCCAATCATCGCCGCAGCGAAGCGCAGTAGCCATGATCACTCTGTCGAGCTATCGTCGGAGGTCCTCAACACTCTCCCCATGAAATTGCAGGTCAGCTCAACCCTGGCGTTCAGCAGCGGCGACCTCATCCTTGCACCGGCCGTCTGGTGCAACGCAAGTCAGGCATCTGCTGAAGGATCGGCCAGATCCGTGATCTGGCGGACTTCTTCGCGGGAGATGAGGTTCTTCGCCAGCAGACTTCGGACGAGCGTCGCAACTCCGGCTTTCAGTTGTTCGTGTTCATCTCGCAATTCGTCCAATTGGTGGTCGGCGCGCTCAAAAGCGCGGCGGTGCAGATGGACATCGACATTCGACGAACGGACACGGCGACCGGGCGGCGGGTTCGTCCGTCGCTCCGACGGGAGCACGAATGGCCCGCTACAGTTCAGCGGGCCCTAGGTGGGCGGAGCGGCCCGCTCACGTTCAGCGGACCCTACGAGGAGCGATCAGGGTGCGCTGTCGAGGAAGCGGACGCCGGGGTTCTGTTTTTCGGCGTACTGCAGCGCCCAGGGGGACGGGAACAGCAGCACGAGCTTCCCGTTGCGATCACTGGCCTGCATCACGCGCTCGTCGAGCCCGGCGAGGTTGTCGTCCTTGCCGTCCGGTGTGTCCACCCAGCGAGCCGTATGAATGCTCATGGGCTCCACGCGAATCTTGACGCCGTACTCACCCTCAAGCCGCGCCGCAATGACATCAAACTGCAGCGGCCCGATGACACCGACCACAGGCTCACGCCCGTACGATCTCGGATACAGCACCTGAATCAGGCCTTCCTCCTCCAGCTGCCGCACACCATCGTCGAACTGCTTGTGCTTGGAGTCGACAAGACGCAGGCGCGCGAACTGCTCCGATGGGAACCGGAGAATGGCGTGAAACTTCACCGGCTTCCCCTGGTAGAGCGTGTCGCCGATCGAGAAGCGGCCGGGATTCACGAGCCCCACAATGTCGCCGGCGATGGCGTCCGTCACTGATTCGCGTTCGCGGCCAAACATCTTGTAGACACGCGCCGCACGGATCGTCTGGTTCCCGCGCGCATTGACGATCGGGGTGTCCCGTTCGAGACGACCGGAACAGACGCGCACAAACGCGACGCGGTCCCGGTGACGCGGGTCCATGTTTGCCTGAATCTTGAATACAAATCCGCTGAAGTCGGGTGACGCCGGATCAATCAATCCGGAATCCGACTCTCGCGCTGAGGGCGGCGGCGCCAACTCAACGAGGCCATCGAGCAGCGGTTCCAACCCGAAGTTCACAAGCGCGCTGCCGAAAAATACACCGGTCTGATCACCGGCCCGATACGACTCGAAGTTGAACGGCGTGCCTGCGTGTGACGCGATTTCAAACGACTCGGTAAACTCGGCGAACACCCGATCACCTACGACCTCTGCGATCGCCGTGTCGTTGTAGTCCGCGGTCGTCACTTCCGAGCGGCGTTCACCCTTGCTCTGCTTGTCGTACATCGTCACGACACGCGTGCGCACGTCGAACACGCCCTTGAAGTCGATGCCCTGGCCCAGCGGCCAGTTCAGCGGTGCCGCTTTGATCCCAAGCGCGCTCTCGATCTCGTCCATCAGCTCAAGCGGGTCGCGCCCGGGCTGGTCCATCTTGTTGACGAACGTCAGGATCGGCAGCTTCCGCTTCTTGCAGACTTCGAACAACTTCCGCGTCTGCGCCTCAATGCCTTTCGCAGCGTCGATGACCATGACGACGCTGTCGGCGGCGATGAGGGCGCGATACGTGTCTTCGCTGAAGTCCTGGTGGCCGGGTGTGTCGAGGAGCGACAACCGGCGGCCGCGGAGTTCGAATTCAAGCGCGGTGGAGGTCAGCGAGATACCGCGCTTCTGCTCCATCTCCATCCAGTCGGACACCACGTGCCGCTGGGTCTTGCGCCCACGCACGGCACCGGCCAGCTCAACGGCGCCCGCATACAGGAGGATCTTCTCGGTCAGCGTGCTCTTGCCGGCGTCGGGGTGGGAAATGATGGCAAATGTCCGCCGGGTCGCAACCTCGGCGGCAAGCACTTTTCTGGATTCGGATGCGCTGGTGTCTATCGTGGTCATCGAGACAATGCACCAGTGTACACAGCCTTGCCATCCGGAGGCGACCAGCCGAAAGGCGGGGCAGCCCTTGGGTCGACAGGATTAACCTGTTAACCCCTGCGACACCTACTGACGAATCGGCTTCGCCGCAGCGCCATAATCGCAAAAGCAAGCCAAAGACCGACAACCCCAGTTGCCATCGACATTTCCACGACCCAGGAAGCAGGCTTGACTATCACGTAAAGAGCCAGCACGCCCATAGCGGCCACGAGCAGCCACACCTCAGGCGGTCTACTTGCTGCGCGCCTGATCAGCCAAATAGTAGCAACGAAGGCTACAATGAGACTCAACGTAGCAAAGAGACCGGCTTGGAGCTCAAGACCGAGTGCACTCGCCAGCGCGAGAAGCGATGGTAAGAGGAGCAGAGCGCCCACGACAACGAGCGGACGTCCACCGTCACGCCACTCAAGGATACCGATTAGCATCACTAGCACCGCAACGACCGCCAAGATCACTTGCACCACCATGTCCAAGGGCCCATCGTTTCTTGCCTGCTCCTTCTGAAAGACGCCTGGCGAATCAGATGGTAGCCTTATGCCATGCAGACCACCATTGATTCTGCCGGTCGCATTGTCATTCCAAAGTCCATGCGCACGAAGCTGGGGCTTGAGGCCGGCGGCGTCGTGACCGTACGGGAGCGGGACGGCCTCCTGGAACTCGAACCGGCAGGCACCTCCATGACCCTCACCGAACGCCGAGGGGGGGCCGGTGGCTGTGCCGGACGAGCCCCTGCCGCCCCTCACCGACGACATAGTGAGAGCCACGCTCGAAGGCACGCGCCGATGATCGCAGTCGACAGCAGCGTGGTGGTCGCCGCATTCGCGAGTTGGCACGAGGGGCACACGTCGGCTGTCGCCGTCCTTGCGCGGTCACCCAGAATTCCCGCCCATGCAGGAGCCACGCTCGTTACACGCGATCACCGTGCGCGCGTCACCTACGATCGGCTACACGTGCCGTACGAATTCGTGAGTTGATCGCCACCGGACCTGAAGGTCCGGCCTCCATCACGACCTCTGAATCAGCGCCCGGGCAGCCGGATGCGGGCGGTGACCGGGAAATGGTCGGAGGGCAGCCGCCCATCGCGGGCCGTCCGCACGATCTGCGCGTCCAGCACATCCACCCCGGGGGTTACCAGGACGTAGTCGATCTTGTCGCCGGTCGTGCGCTCGGGATCAAAGCCCGTGAACGTACCGACCTCTGTCGCCTCCGGATGGCGCACGCGGAACGTATCCACGAGCAGCGCGGTACCGCCAGAGACAGGCAACAACGACCGCAGCGCCGGATTGGCTTCGCCCACATTAAAGTCACCCGTCACCACCACCGGCTCGGAGGCGGGAACCCTCGCGCGAATCCGATCCGCCAGCAACGCGGTACTCCGTTCACGGGAGGGCTGCGACTGATGATCCAGATGTACGTTGAACACCCAGAACGGCCGGCCTTGCCGATCGATGAGTCTCGCCCACGTGCAGATGCGCGTGATGGTGTTGCCCCACGACGTTGACGCCACCACAGAGGGCGTGTCGGAGAACCAGAACGTGCCCGACTCCGCCACGTGAAACCGATCATGCCGATACAGGATCGCCGCGTACTCCCCGCGCGTCTGTCCATCGTCTCGTCCCACACCAATGACGCTGTACACGGGGACGGCGGTCGTGATTTCTACAATCTGGCTGTGCAGCGCTTCCTGCAGGCCGACGACATCCGCATTAACCTGACGGACCACATCGATCAATAAATCACGACGCAGCGGCCACCGGTTCTCACCGTCGTTCGCGGTGCCATACCGGATGTTGAACGACATCACACCGAGTTCGACAGGAGGAGCCTGCTGCGCGCGCACACCAGGCCCCGCCACGGCCAGGGCCACGGCACACACAAGAGCAGCGATCGAAGTCCGCATGGTGGGGAGAGCGTAACCCGGAAAAGCGCTTGTCAGGGATTTACAGGGAGGCACGGAGGATTCTGTTGGAGACGGGACGGTGCGAACGCGATCTGCTCCGCGCCAACGCAGAACCCAGGCGTCTTGCCCCCCGCCATTGGGAACTCCGCGCCTCCGCGTCTCCCTGTGAGTCTCTTTACGGGATCCGTCCGAGCCAGCGCAGCGGCGCCAGGGTCAGCGACGGGAAGTACGTGATGAGCAGCACGCTGATCGCCAGGATGATCAGCATCGGCAACGCCGCGCGCATCACCTCAAGCGCCGGCCGCTGGAACCGCACAGACGACAACAGCAGGTTCAACCCGAGCGGCGGTGTGAGGTACCCGAGTTCGAGGTTGGCCACAAAGATGATGCCAAGGTGAATCGGGTCGATCTGATAGAACTCCGCCACGCCCGCAATCAGCGGCACGACGATCACGATGGCCGAGAACACGTCCATCACGCACCCGACCAGCAGCAGGAAGATGTTGAGCGCCAGCAGGAACATCAGCGGAGACTCCACGTGTTCCGTGGTCCACGCAATCAGGGCATCGGGCACCTGCGCATTGACCATGTAATTGGTCAACCCGACGGCAACGGCAAGAATAACCAGCACGCCGCCAACGAGCCCCACCGACTCGCCGGTGACGCGCACGACATCACGAATTGTCGGCAGGTCGCGATGAATGAAGCGCTGCATGATGAAGGCATACAGCGCAGCGACAGCCGCCGACTCCACCGGCGTCGCATAGCCGCCAAGCAGCGCCGTCATCACCACAATCGGCAGACCGATTTCCCACTTGGCGTTCCAGAACGCCGCCATCGCCTCGCCGGCCACAAACGGCGGACGCGCGGCGCCGGCCTTGATCGCCTCGCGAACACCGTACGCCGACAACATCACCAGCATCAGCAGCCCGGGAATCATCCCGCCGATGAACAGGTCCTCCATCGAGAGGTTGGCAATGATCGCGTAGAGAATCAACGGCAGCGACATCGGGAACAACAGACCGAGCGACCCTGCCGAGGTCAACATGCCAATCGAAAAACGCTGGCGGTACCCGTCCTTGAGCAACGCCGGCAGCAACAAACCGCCCAGCGCGAGAATCGTGACACCCGACCCGCCAGTGAGCAGCGTGAAGAACGCACACAGCGCCACCGATGCGACCGCCGTGCCACCAGGCAACCAGCCCACCCACGCACGAAACAGACGCAGAAGGCGCTCGGACGACTTGCCCTCGGCCAGCAGGTACCCCGCCAGCGTGAACAGGGGAATCGTTGCCAAGCCGGCAGACCCCGTCAGCTCCTGATACGCAGTGATCAGCAGCACCGTCGGCTTGCTGCCCTGCACCATGAACAACACGGCCGCCGCGCCGCCCAGCAACACAAAAATCGGCGCGCCCAGCAGCGCGGCCACGACCAACCCGGCCAACCACGGCCACGCCGGAGCGCCATCAAGCAATTCGGGATGTGTGGCGATCCAATACCCGCCGATCGGGCCGACCAGCGCAATCGCGCGGCCAACCCACGACGTGGACGCACTCCACATCAACCGCGCCGCGATCAGGCCGAACGAAATCGGCAGCACCAGATCCGCGACCCACACCGGCACGCCGGCGGCGATCTCGGTGCCATCCACCCGGTCCAACGTCACAAGATTGATGCCGCCGACCGCAAACACCGTCGCCACTGCCGCGCCGGCAATGGCGGCCACAAATTTCGCCGCACTCGCCGTTCTGCTGTGCGCGAGAAACCCGCCGGTCGCCAGCGACAGCAATTTGCCGTCACGCGCCGCAATCGCCGCGCCCAACATCCCCACCCACATCGTCAGATGCTGCGCAAACGGCGCCGCACCGGGAATGCCGGTCGCAAACCACTTGCGCAGAACAATCTCGCCCAGGGGGATGACGATGATGCCGGCCATCGCCAGGAGGGCGATCGAATTCTCGAACCTGACGAGGGCCGGGCGCACCTACTTGCCGCCCTTGGTCTTGCGGTACGCGTTGCGGGCGTTCAGCGCCGCATCAAACACATCAGCCGGCACCATCGTGCCGCGCATCGAGGCGACGAGCGCTTCGGCCGTCTTGCGGAACTCCGCGTTGGCCGCGGGCGTCAGCGTCGTGACCTTGAGGCCACGCTGCTGCATCGTGCCGACTGCGGTCGCGTCGAGCTTCGGGGCCTCGCTCATGAAGCGAGTCTCGAGCGTGTTCGCCTCCGCCAGAATCTTCGGCCGATCAGCCGCGTCGATCTTGTTCCAGGCATCGGTGGTCATGACCGTCGCGCCAAGCAGCGGCGCGAGTTTGACGTCGAGCAGGAACGGCGCATCGCGGAAGATCTGCAGCATCGACGCGCCATACGCCGGCGTCGGCGCGGCGTCGATCATCCCGCGCTTGAGACCGCCCACCATGTCGTTGAAGGACAGTGGAATCGGCTGGAAGCCGTTCGTCTTGTACCACTGCACCGACTTGTCGTCACCCTCGGTCGTGTAGAGCTTCACGGCCTTCAGATCCGCCAGCGTGCGGATTTCCTTCTTCGAGAACAGCTGCACCCAGCCGCCGTTGCCCCAGTTGAGCACCTTGTAGCCGTTTTTCTCAATCCGCTGCGTCATGGTCGGCCGCATCGCCGTGAACACAGCGCGCATCTCGTCGTCGTTTTCGAGGAAAAACGGCATGCCGAACACATCCACCGCATCGTCGATGCGCGCGAGGCCGGGTGGCAGCAGGAGCGCTGCCTGCAGTTCACCGACGGCGGGGCTCATCATCTTCACTGTCGAGGCTTCTGTGCCCAGTGTGCCGCCGGGATACACCCGCAGCGTCACGCGGCCTTCGGTGACCTTGGACCACGCATCACCCATGTCGAGCAGCGCCTTGTGCCACGCCGAGTTCGCGGGAGCAAACGTCGCGAGCTTGACGGTGATGGCGGCGCGAGCGGAGACCGACGAGGTCAGCACCACCACGGCCGCGGCAATGGCGGCAGGAACGGCGAACGTGCGCACTGTCTTCAACATGTTGATTACTCCAGGTCCTTCAGGAACAGATAGTCGATCTGATCGAGCAACGCACGCGCGCGCCGCTGCAACAGCATCGTCGTCAACCGCTCGGTGGGATTTGCATCCGGGTCCACCGCGAGCGCGGCATTCATCAGCGTCTCGAACTCGGCGCGATCCTGCCTGGGCACCGAGACGGCCATCGCCAGCGAGATGTACGGGCCGGGCGACAGGCCTTTCTGCAGTTCCACGGCACGATCGAAGTGCCTGCGCGCTTCGTCCTGTGACCCGCCCAGCAGTTCCTGGCCGTTGAGCGTAATCATCAGTTCGTGCAGCGCGCCGTTCCACCAGCCCGGGTCGAGGGCGAGACCGCGCTCGGCCATGGCGCGGACGGCCGGAAAGTCAATGGCCAGCGTATCAGGACTGAGCGCCATCGCCAGTCCCCAGGAGGCCGCCGACCAGTAGAGCAACTCCACGTCTTCCTTCTTGGCCTTGCCGACGGCATTCACCGGGTCGATCAGCAGCCCCTGCGTCGATCCCTTGAATCGCTCTTCCAGGGCACGCGCACAGTAGCCGTAGGCGCGCAGATACATCTTGAGGGCACGTTCGTCGATCGCCTTTGCGGCCTCCCGGTTGGTGTGGCGGACCAGGTCGGCGTCGGTGGCGAGATAGCCGTAGGCGTAGGACGTGAAGCCGCTGCACGTCGCGCGCAGAAGCGGGACGTGTTTGGGAATCGACTCAAGCAGCGATTCGTAGGTTTTGAGGCCAAACGGCACCGCGTCGCGCACCAGCTCGGGGTCGTTATCGGACGTCATTGAGGTGCCGCCCGCCGACAGGGTATCCGCCACCATCTTGGTGGCCTTGTTCGAAATCAGGGAACAACCCGACAGGGTGACCACCAGCGCGACAAGCCCGACCGACCGCATCCACCGTGTTGCCATCATCAGTTCACCCGCCTCCCGGGAACTCTTGAGTGTGCCATAAGCCCTCCCGGTGCTGGCAACCCCGTGGACGCCGGAGGCCGGACGGCCTGTCAGCGGCCGGCGAGGACGCGGATGGCCGAAACGAGGCGATCGGCATCGCCGGCGTTGTTGTAGAGCGTGGGGGTGACCCGCACGCAGTCGCCCTTGGCCAGGCCCGTGCGCCAGTGGGTGAAGATTCTGAATTCGTCGAGCAGTGCGCGGGTGATCGCGACGTTGGCGTCACGTGTCCCTCGGCCATGCAGGCGGAAGGCGGAGATCGCGCCGACCATGCCGGGCTCATCAGGCGTCAGCACCTCGACGCCTGGAATGCCCCGCGCCGCGTGGACCCACCGATCGCGCAGGTAGCGAAGTCTGGCGGCCTTGTAGGTGATGCCAATCGACGCCTGGAACGCGAGGGCATCGGGAATCGTGAGGATGGCCGCGAAATTGGTGGTGCCTGTGTGCAGGCGGCTGTCAATGCTCTGTAACGACCCGGGATCACCATGCGCCCGATCGATGGCGCCGAGACGTCCCTGCCGGATGTACATCACGCCCACGCCAACGGGTGCGCCCACCCACTTGTGCAGGTTGAGCCCCACATAGTCGGCATCCAGGTCGGCCATCGTCAGCGGCACCTGCCCGAAGGAATGCGCCGCGTCCACGATCACATCGATGCCGCGGGGCCGTGCGAGCGCCACGATCTCTTTCACCGGCAGCAACAACCCGGTCTTGTTGTTGCAGTGGGTGACCAGCAGGACTTTGGTCCTCGGGTTGGCATCGAGGACACGGCGATAGGCATCAAGTACTGCGGCGCGCGTGGCAGGCTCCGGAATGTCGAACGTCACGAGCGTGGCCCCCGTGCGCGCGGCCAGGGCGTTCATCGAATATTGCATCGCGTTGTAGTCGAGGTCGGCGTAGATGATCGTGTCGCCCGCCTTGACGCCGTTGTATTGCCCGATGAGCGCCTGCAACGCCTCGGTGGCATTGCGGGAGAAGGTGATCTCGCCCGGTGTGGCACCAAGAAAAGCGGCCACCTGCGTCCGCACCTGCTGTGAGAGCGCGGGAAACTCCCGCCGGGCGAAGATCGAGCTGTCGCGATTGGCGCGATCGATATTGCGGTGGTACGCCTCGAGGACGGACCCGGCCATCAAGCCGAAATAGCCGGCCTCCATGTTCGTGACGTTGTCGGTGACGCGATACCGATCGGCAACTTGGCGCCAGTAGGCCTCATTGTTCGCCACCTCCTGAGGTGATCCGGCTGGCGGCTGCAGCGGTTCCCACGCCCCGCGCACCAGCGGGGTGATCGCACCCGCAAGGGCCGTGGACGGCATCGCCATCGAGGCTGCCCCCGCGAGGGCGGCGTCCCTGAGAAACGCGCGTCGGCTTGGCATCGGCACAGCTTACGATACTGGCATCCACGATGCCTGCACGTTTGGTCCCCCTTTCCGCCTACCGCGAGTACTCGCCGGACGACATGCAGACCCGCGCGCGCGCCTTCGCGGCCGACCTGCACCGCCGCCGGACCGTGCGCGATTTTTCGTCGCGGGCGATTCCCGAGGGAGTGCTTGACGACTGCATTCGGGCGGCCGGCACCGCCCCCAGCGGAGCCAATCTTCAACCGTGGCACTTTGTCGTCATCACCGATCCGGCGACCAAGTCCCGCATCCGCACGGCCGCCGAGGCAGAGGAACGCGAATTCTACGAGACGCGCGCCACGCCCGAGTGGCTCGCCGCGCTCGAGCCGCTCGGCACCGACGCGAACAAACCGTTTCTCGAGACGGCGCCCGCGCTTATCGCGATCTTTGCGGAAGCCTACGGCGAACGCGCCGACGGTGCCAGAGTGAAGCACTACTACACGACCGAGTCGGTGGGGATCGCGACCGGCCTGCTCATCGCGGCCATCCATCACGCGGGACTGGTGTCGCTGACGCACACGCCGAGCCCGATGGGTTTCCTCAACGAGATTCTCGAGCGGCCGGCTCGTGAACGGCCGTTCCTGCTGCTCGTCGTGGGGTATCCGGCCGACGAGGCGACCGTGCCGGATATTGCGAGAAAGCCGCTCGACGCGATCCGCAGTACGCGGTAGTCCTGACGACTCAGCGTACGACGAGCCAGGCGGACACCCGGCCGCCGCCGGCCGTCACCGCGTCCGCGCGATCGCGCGTGAGGTCACCCTGCAGGCGGACCGCCACGCCTCCTGGTGCGCGCCACTCAACACCGAGCCCCGCCATCAGCGCCGCCCCGGCCTCGCTGTTCCGGATGAGCGTGCCGGCACCGCCGTGCACATAGAGGCCACCGCGGGCACCGTCGCGCACCCAGAGTCGGAGGCCGGCGAGCGCACGCCAGTCGTTGTGACCATCCCGGCGGGTGCCGGTCACCTCCAGCATCGGCGTCAGCCGGCCCACACGGTAGCCAACGGCGACACCGCCTCCCGGCGCCAGCCCCTCGCTACCGGTCCGTCCTGTCGCCGAGACACCAACCGCCAGATCACGTGCGCGCTCCTGCGCCGCGGCCGGCATCACAAGTGCCGCACTGATGACAAGACCGAACACGATTGCTCGAAACATCGGGATGCTCATGATCGCAGTCTACAATCAGTGCATGGACGCCAAGGCTGAGGAGCCCCGCCTCGATTTCATCCGCGAGATTGTCACGGTCGATCAGGCCTCCGGCCGGCATCAGGGCCGAGTGGCCACACGTTTCCCGCCCGAGCCGAACGGGTACCTGCATCTCGGGCATGCGAAGTCGATCTGCCTGAACTTCGGCGTGGCGCGCGACTTTGGCGGCACGTGCAACCTCCGCTTCGACGACACCAACCCGGTGACCGAAGACGTCGAGTATGTGCGCGCCATCCAAGAGGACGTCCGGTGGCTGGGATTCACCTGGGACGACCGGCTGTTCTACGCGTCGGATTACTTCGAACACCTCTACGAGTGCGCCGTCCAGTTGATCCGCGACGGCAAGGCGTACGTGGACAGTTTGACCGCGGACGACATCCGCGCCTATCGCGGCACGTTGACCGAACCCGGTCGTGAAAGCCCGTACCGGTCGAGACCGGTGGAAGAGAGCCTCGACCTGTTTGCCCGCATGCGCGCCGGTGAATTCCCCGATGGCGCACACGTGTTGCGCGCAAAGATCGACATGGCGTCCCCCAACATCACGATGCGGGACCCGGTGTTGTATCGCATCCGGCGCGCCCATCATCACCGGACCAGTGATGACTGGTGCCTGTACCCGATGTACGACTACGCCCATCCGTTGTCGGATGCGTTCGAACAGATTACCCACTCGCTCTGCACGCTGGAGTTCGAGGAACATCGCCCCCTGTATGACTGGCTGATTGAACACGTCACGAACCTGCCGTCACGACCACAGCAGATTGAGTTCGCGCGTCTCAACCTGTCATACACGGTCATGAGCAAGCGCAAACTCCTGCAACTGGTCAACGAAGGCCGGGTCAACGGCTGGGACGACCCGCGCATGCCGACCCTGTCCGGTGTCCGGCGCCGGGGATTCACGCCCGAGGCCCTGCGCAGGTTCTGCGACGAAATCGGCGTGGCGAAGCGCGAGAACCTGATCGACGTCGGCTTGCTGGAGTTCTGCGTCCGCGAGGACCTGAACACACGGGTGCCTCGGGCCATGGCGGTCGTCGCGCCACTCAAGGTGGTCATTGAAAATTACCCCGAAGGCCAGGCCGAGATGTTCACGGTGGCGAACCATCCGGATCGCCCGGAACTTGGCACCCGCTCCGTCCCCTTCAGCCGTGAGGTCTACATCGAACGTGAGGACTTCATGGAGACGCCGGAGAAGAAGTTCTTCCGGTTGGCGCCTGGCCGCGAGGTCCGACTGCGCAACGCCTACTTCGTGACCTGCACCGGCATCGTCAAGGACGCTTCTGGCGCGATCACCGAACTGCGCTGCACGTATGACCCAGCGACCCGCGGCGGCGACGCCCCGGACGGACGCAAGGTCAAAGGCACGCTGCACTGGGTCTCAGCCGCACATGCAGTCGACGCCGAAGTGCGCCTCTACGATCGCCTGTTCACCGTCGAAACACCCGGCACCGGCGATACGGACTTCCTCACGCAGATCAATCCTGCGGCTCTTGAAGTGCGAACCGGCTGCAAACTTGAACCCTCACTCGCTGACGTCGCACCAGGCACGCGTTTCCAATTCGAACGCATCGGCTACTTCTGCGCAGATCCGGACACGGCACCTGGGCGACCGGTCTTCAACAGAACAGTCACCCTCAAGGTGGGCAGGTGAGCGGGTGGTGAATGTTGACATAAGGTCGGCTGGATAGACCGGGTCTATACGTCGTTTGTCTCCTTTGGTCTGCACTCTGATGGCCCGGGCAACGCACTCTGCATCTAGGCCGGCGGCGCACTGAGCACACAGCACTATCGAAGAATGTAGTAGCCGAGCGGCACGAGTGCGCCGCCGAGCACAAACCATTTGCCGCGACCGGTGAAGCCCGTCTTGCCGCGCAGCACGAACATCCCGGAGATCGCCATGAAGATCAGCGCGACCGCATAAACATCCGCGATTACCGTCCACACACCTTTGGTGGCATTCAGGTGCATCTGATTCATCTCGAAGAGCACCGGGCGCGGACGCACCCGATCGACGATGACCTGGCCGGTGGGGACGTCGATGAGGTAGGTCTTTTCCGGGAGGAAGATCTGCAGCGTATCGGGGTCGGGACGGAAGGCGTTGCGCGGCTCTTCGGTAATGCCGAGCTGCGGTAACGCTTCCTTGATCATGCCGTCACGGTCGGTCGCCGTGAGTGGCTGAATCGTCAGGGCTGTTTTTTGCTGCCGATACGACGGGTTCCAATCGGCCATGTGGTTAATGGCCAGACCGGAAATCCCGTACACGAGCGTCAGGGCGACAACCAGATACCCCACATCCCGGTGGAGCGTGTTATTCCATCGCCGCCATTTCATCAAATCACCCGAACTGCGGACCGCGGACTAGAAGACGACCGCGCCCTCGCCCTTGATCATCACGTTGACCTTGGGTCCCTTGACCGTCTTCGGATCAAAGGTCGTCTTCTGTTCCTTCGCGTGTTCGTGGCCCTGGGCGATCTGCTGTTCCACCGAGAGGGTCTCGACGGAGATGACGCCTTCGACCTTCGCGTTCATGCCCTTGACGGACATCGGGAACACGATCACGCCGTCCTCGACCTTGAAACGGATGGTCTGGAATTCCTGGTCGCTGCCCAGCGCGAGCCAGCAGCCCATCTGCGCACACACGTCGACGATCGGTCCCTGCACCTGCACGCGCTTCCCGCTGAACTTTTCGGGATTGGCGTAGATGTCCGACACCTTGGTCACTTCGGTCAACGTCAACGCCGTGCCGAACTTCTTCTCCTGCGCCGCCACGGCCACCGCCGCGGCCGCCACCACCATCATCACTACTGCCGCTGCTGCCTTACGCATTGCTCTACCTCCGAAAATGTTGGCCCCCTCAAGTTCAGGGGGCCCTACATGAACTGCGGCCCGCGGACTGTTATGCCCGCAGATGATCCCCTTGCCACTCCTTGATCATCTGCTTGATGACCTTCTTGTCGTGGATGTGATCACGCAACACGGCCACTGCCAGATCCGGCAACTCGGCGTCGCTCGCAAACCGCATCGCCACCAGCTGCGCCGGCGTGAAATCCACAATCCTTGGCTGCAGCCCCGGCGGCAGCACTTCCCGCAACCGCAGCCGCATCTCCAGCCGGATGACGCGGTCCTGCACACGCAGCGCGAAGATCCGGGCAAAGAAGAACATGATCACCAGCGCCAACGCCGTCAGCGTGTGAACGATGCTGTCGCCGGTGCGCAACTCGAACATCCGGTAGCCGGCCCACAGGAAGTTGAGCACAAGCAGCGGAAACGCGACGAAGTGGTAGACCGGAACGAACTTGGCGTGGTTCTTATAGGTTTGAACGGGCTCACTCATCTCGACTCCCCGGGGATGAAGCACTCCCGAGATGATACCCCACGCCGGATTCACCCCCGCAAGGTCACTGCGGGGTCCAGCCGCAGCAGCCGGCGCGCAGGCAGCAGACTGGCGATGGCGGCCACGAGCAGCAGGAAGCCCATCGCGGCGGCGTAGGTCCACGGATCCCGTTCCGCCTCGCCCGCGGTGGCCGACAACTCGCTGTTCGTCCGGACTGAGACGAAGTTGTATCGCATCGGGCGCTGACGGCAGGACGCCGGGTACAATCCGCAGTCATGCGGATTATGGCTGTGTCGCTCTCACTGGTCGCGCTGTCTGCCTGCTCCTCCCCCACCCGCTATGACATCGTCATCCGTAACGGCACGATTTACGACGGCAGCGGGAGCGAGCCGGTGCAGGGAGACGTCGCGATCAACGGCGACACGATCGTGGCCGTCGGCGATATCGGCCAGGCCGTTGGCACGACCGAGATCGACGCGGCCGGCCTGGTCGTCGCTCCCGGATTCATCAACATGCTCAGCTGGGCCGAGACGCGGCTGCTGGTCGATGGCCGCTCACAAAGCGACATCCGGCAGGGCGTCACACTTGAAGTGTTTGGCGAGGGCACGTCTGGTGGACCGCTGACCGCCGCGATGAAAGCCGAGATTGTCGAACAACAAGGCGACATCAAGTACGAGATTGAGTGGACGACGCTGGCGGAGTTTCTGGACCATCTGGTGGCGAAGGGTGTGTCACCGAACATCGCGTCGTTTGTGGGTGCGACGACCGTGCGCAGACACGTGCTGGGGCAGGCAGACAGGGAGCCGACGGCCGCCGAGTTGGACGCCATGCGCGCGCTTGTGGGCCAGGCGATGCGCGACGGCGCACTCGGCGTCGGGTCGTCGCTCATCTACGCCCCGGCGTTTTATGCAAAGACGCCCGAGCTGATCGAACTCGTGAAAGTCGCTGCGAGACACGGCGGCATGTACATCTCGCACATGCGCAGCGAAGGCAACCGGCTGCTCGAAGCGGTGGATGAGCTGATCACGATCGCGCGAGAGTCGGGTGCACGCGCGGAGATCTATCACCTGAAAGCCGCCGGCCGCGAGAACTGGAACAAACTCGACGCGGTGATTCAGAAGATCGAGACTGCGCGCGCCGAGGGCCTCGAGATCACGGCCGACATGTACACCTACACCGCAGGGTCCACGGGTCTGGACGCGGCGATGCCTCCCTGGGTGCAGGAGGGTGGCTACAACGCGTGGGTCGGCCGCCTGCGTGATCCGCAGACACGCCGACGGGTGTTGCGGGAGATGACCACGCCGACCAACGACTGGGAAAACCTGTACCTGGCGGCCGGTGCCGAAGGCACGTTACTCGTCGGATTCAAGAGCGACGCGTTGAAGCACCTGACCGGCAAGACCCTGGCTGAAGTCGCCAAAGCGCGCGGCCAGTCTCCGGAAGACACGGCCGTCGATCTGGTGATCGAAGACGGCAGCCGCGTGCAGGTCGTCTACTTCCTGATGTCCGAGGAGAACGTCCGCCGGCAGATGAGCCTGCCCTGGATGAGCTTCGGCTCGGACGCCGGGTCGATGGCCCCGGAAGGCGTGTTCCTGAAGTCGAGCACCCACCCGCGTGCGTACGGCAACTTCGCCCGTGTCATCGGCCGCTACACCCGCGAAGGCGTCGTCTCCCTCCCCGATGCCATCCGGCGCCTGACGTCACACCCGGCACAGGTGCTGAGGATCAAGAACCGCGGCACCCTGGCCCCCGGCTACTTTGCTGATGTCGCCATCTTCGACCCCGCCAGGGTCGAGGACCACGCGACCTACGAGCAGCCTCACCAGTACTCGACCGGCATGGTGCACGTCCTGGTCAACGGCGTGCCCGTCCTCAAGGATGGCGAACACACCGGCGCCACGCCCGGCCGGGTCGTCTACGGGCCAGGCCGCCGATGAACCCATGAACCTGTAATTGCGCGCATGCAGGGAACACTGGTTCATCAGTACAAGATCCTCGGACAGCTCGGCGCCGGCGGAATGGGCATCGTGTACGAAGCCGAGGACACCAAACTTGGCCGTCGCGTCGCCCTCAAGTTCCTGCCTGAGTCGCTGAACCTCTCGCCGGATGCGTCCGACCGCTTCGAACGTGAGGCCAAACTCGCCGGCTCCCTGAACCACCCGAGCATCTGCACGGTGCACGACAGCGGCATCTTCGAAGGACGCCGGTTCTTCGTCATGGAACTGCTGGAAGGCGACTCGCTGAAGACGCTGATCAAGGGCGACCCCCTGCCGGTGGACCGCATTCTCGACGTTGGTTGCCAGATCGCCGATGCCCTCGACGCCGCCCACACCAAGGGCATCGTTCACCGCGACCTCAAACCCGCGAACATCTTCATCACGTCACGGGGCCAGGCGAAGTTGCTCGACTTCGGCGTGGCGACTGCCGGGGCCGAACATCCGGCAGCGTCAGACGAAACCCGCGTCGCCTCCGAGGCGCTCACCACGCCGGGTGTCGCCATCGGTTCGGTCAACTACATGTCGCCCGAGCAGGCGCGCGGTGAACAGCTTGATGGACGCACCGACCTCTTCTCGCTCGGCTTGGTGCTGTACGAAATGGCGACCGGCCGCCAGGCGTTCGGCGGCCAGACCACGGCCGTCGTGTTCGACGCCATCCTCAACCGCGACCCGGTGCCCGTGCGGGAAGCCAATCCCGCCGTGCCTGTCGAACTCGACCACGTCATCACCCGCGCGCTCGAGAAGGATCGCAAGATGCGGTATCAGACGGCCGCCGACCTGCTCTCGGAACTGAGCCGCCTGCGTCGCGACACCACGGGTCGCACGGTGGCGACAACCGCAGCGGCCTCCGCCACGGCCGCAGCAGCCACACCGGCCGCTACACGCTCCCGCCTGCCTGTCGCGCTCGCCGCAGGTGTCGTCGTTCTCGCCATCGCCGGGTATGCCTGGTGGACCACCTCCGCCACACCAGCGTTCACTGAACGCGACCTCATTGTTATTGCCGACTTCGACAATCGCACCGGGGATGCGGTGTTTGACGATGCGCTGCGGCAGGCGGTGTCGGTGCAGCTGCAGCAGTCGCCGTATGTGACGCTTGTGCCGGACCAGACGATCCAGCGCACATTGCGCCTGATGTCGCGGTCGCCTGAAGACTCGCTGACCAGCGCGACGGCGCGCGAACTGTGCCAGCGATCGGGAGCGAAGGCGTCGGTTGAAGGGTCGATCGCGTCACTGGGATCGGCGTATGTGATCTCCCTCGGCGTCTTCAACTGTGCGACCGGTGGCTCGCTCGCACAACAGCAAGTGCAGGCCTCGTCGAAAGAGGAAGTGCTGGCGAAGGTCGGCAAGGCCGTGACGCAGCTGCGCGAGGGGCTGGGTGAGTCACTCGCGTCGATTCAGAAGTACGACGTGCCGATCACGGACGCGACCACGGGTTCGCTGGAAGCGTTGAAGGCCTACGGACAGGCGATTCGTGTGCGGCAGACACGTGGCGACGAAGCGTCGATTCCGTTCTTCGAGCAGGCGACGCAGATCGATCCGCAGTTTGCCCTGGCCTTCGCGAAGCTGAGCGTCGTCGCGTCGAACATCGGCCGCAGTGAGGACGCGCGAGTGAACGCGACGAAGGCGTTTGAACTTCGGGAGCGGGTCAGCGAGTACGAGCGCCTGTATATCGAATGGAACCACGCCACACGGGTGACGCTCGACCGCGCCGCCGCGCGCCGCACGCTCGAGCTCATGGTGGAGGCGTACCCGGGTGACTACGCCGCACGCAACAATCTGGGCGTGTCGCTTCTGGGCGCGGCGGAGTTCGAGAAGGCGCTCGAGCAGTATCAGGCGGCGATGAAGATTGCGCCGAACGAGCCGACACCGGTCAGCAACGCGGCGTACGCGCTGATGTTTCTTGGGCGGCTCGACGAGGCGTTCACCGCCGTGGACCAGACGCTGGCGATCCGGCCCGATCCCGGGCTTGCGGTGACGCGCTGGACGGTGGCACGGATGAACAACCATCCGAAGGCCATGGAGTTCGAGACGGTGGCGCGCCAGCTGGCCAGCCCACAGCAGGTCCTCTTCACCGACATGAACCTCGCGGTCTGGGAAGGCCGCCTTGCCGACTTCCGCAAGGTGGTGGACCAGCTCCGGGTGCAGGGTCGCGCGACGGGCAACGCCGAACTGACCGACGGGATCGGCATGGCCGAGATCGTGACGCTCGCGGTGGTGCAGCGCGGCGAGTGGATTCCACAGATGAAGGCGCTGCTCAAGACCACGCTCCCGCCCGCGGGACTTGCACAGGTCGCCTCAGGGCTTGCGATCATCGGCGACATCGACGCCGTGCGTCCGTTGGTGACGCGTCTGGAGATGATGGACACGAACGACCCGGGCCAGATTCAACCGGCACTGGTCGCCCGCGCGCTGGTGCTGGCGGCGGACGGACGCCATCAGGACGGCGCGTCGCTCATCGAAGCGTACCTTGTGCTCAACCCGCGCTCGCTCGAACTGCACTACTACCTCGGCCTGCTCCGCGAACGTGCGGGTCAGATTGACGATGCGATCGCGCAGTACCGGATGGCGGTGCAGGCCCGCAACGTGCTTGGTCCGAATCCGGCGGTGATGGCGGCACGCCTGGCCCTGGGACAACTGCTCAAGCAGCGCGGCGACACCGCCGGCGCGAATGAGCAGTTCGACGCGCTCGAGCAGCAGTGGGCAAAAGCCGACGAGGACTTCGCGATGCGGCAGGCGCTCAGGGACGCGCGATAGCGCCTCAGAGGAACGTCAGCGTGTTGTTGCGGAAGTTGCCGCCCAGGATCGGGATGGAATCCGCGCCGAGCCACTGGTCGAGCACGCGGGCATAGACGGCGCGGAAGTCGGTTTCGTACCGCACGTCGTTGCCGTTGTTTTCGAGTGTGCCATCGGCGTTGTTCGGATTGAGGCTCGCCGCCGACCCATACAGGCCGCCGTTGACGCCGCCGCCCAGCGCCATCATCACACCGGCCGCGCCATGGTCGGTGCCCTGGCTGCCGTTTTCGATGACACGACGCCCGAACTCGGAGAACTGCAACACCAACGTGTCCTGCAGCAGGCCCTGATTGCGCATGTCGTTGTAGAACGCCAGCAGGCTGTCGCCCACCGTGCCCATGAGATTCGTATACGCGCCATTGGCCGCGTTGGTGCCCTGCCCGGCGTGTGTGTCGAAGCCGCCGGTCTGCACCCAGAACACCTTCGTGCCGATGCCGCGCGCAATCGCACCGGCGACGGCCTTGAGCGCCTGCGCCAGACCGTTGTTCGCATACGTCACCGTGCCCGTGTACGACGCGACCGACGCCACCCGATCCAGCGTGGCCAATGCGGCCGACGATGTGCCGTTGACGAAGGCGACGTGTGGCCGATCCACCGGGACGTGGGATGCGATGTTCGCCATCGTGGCGCGCGAGTACGTGGCTTCCGTGCCGGTGTTCGGGCTGGAGAAGGCGTAGCCTGCCACACTTGGAATCGACGGCACACTGACGCGGCGCCCTTCGAGCGCGTGCGGCAGTTCGCGCACGGTGCTCCAGCCAACGAGGGGATCAACGGGATCCGCCAGTGCGTCGAGGTATCGGCCGAGCCAGCCGGCACCACTCGAGTTGGCGGGGTTGGCGGTGGACCAGATGTCGGTGCCGAGGAAGTGCGAGCGGCTCGAGTTCGGGTACCCCGTGCGCTGAATGATCGCGAGATCACCCTGATCGAAGATCTGCCGGAGCCCGGTGAGTCGTGGATGCAGCCCGAGCGCCTTGCCTGATCGATCGGCCCCCACCTGCAGGACACTCGCCGCCGGCACCGCCAACGTCGGACGCCGCGAGTAGTAGAAGGGATCGGTGTAGGGCACCAGCGTGCTGAGTGCGTCGTTGCCGCCGCTCAGATACAACACCACCAGATTGCGGCGCGAGGCGCCCTGAGCCCTGGCGATGTCGCTCAGGAAGGCCGGGGCCGCCATGCTGACGGTGAATGCCGTGACACCGCCCTTGACGAATTGTCGTCGTGTGACCTTCATGATCGGGTCCCTTCGCTACACAAACTGGAACTCGCCGGAACCGACCAGCAAGTGAAACAGGCCACCCGCCTTGGTGAGCAGCTGCGCGTCAGACCCGGTCCACGTGCCGCCGGCCCTGACGTAGTTGAGCAGCGCCGTGTTGACCGGCGCCGGCAGCGCCGGCGTCGACAACTGCCCGGAGACAAAGTTCAGCAGGCTCTCCGGCGACGTGCGGTGGTTGCGGGCGGCATTGCGCAGTTCAAACCGCTGGTTGGTGGCGAGCTGGGACGCGAAATTCATGCGCGCCAGCATCGCGCCCGTGGAGAACCACGCGGGGCCGATTGCCCAGCCATTGACGTCCGGCGGTTCAAACAACTGCTGCCCCATGTTGAGCATCGGCGTCAGCGCGTCGTTGACGGAGAATCCGACATAGCCGACCTCCTTCAGGGCGCGCACCACGTACTCCACCGGCCAGGCGTACCGCGAGAACCGGTATCGCGGACTCCTGAACTGGGCGCTCATGAAGACCTCGCGCAGCACCGGGCGCATCTGCGTGTCGTTCGCGAGGTAGATGCCTGCAATACGTTCCACCCAGGCCGGCTCGGGCGCCGCAATGTCGCTGACAAACCACGTCCAGAGACGGCCCGCCAGTCGTCGCGCCGTCTGCGGGTGAATCGCCAGCGCGTTGATCAGATCCAGACCATCCTGCATTCCCGCGGCGGCGGCGCGCGCAGGGATGGTGGATGATCCTCCCGGGTAGATCGCAAACGTAAACGTCTTCGCGTTGGTGTCGTGTTGCGCCTGATTGAAGTTGAACACGTACCTCGCGGTCGGTGTGTCCCGTGTGCCCTGCAGCGCGATGTTCCAGCCGGTGAACACCCGCGCGGCGGCATATACGTCGGCTTCGGTGTAATTCCCGATGCCGAAGGTGAACAACTCCATCAACTCGCGGCCGAAGTTCTCCTGCGGCTGCGCCTTGACGTTGGTGCGCCCGTCCAGCCAGACAATCATCGCCGGGTCGCGCGCGACTTCGATCAGCAGGTTGCGGAAGCTGCCAATTCCAAGCTGCCGGAACATCTCGATCTGCCCGCGCACGCCGGCGGTGTCGGTGGACGGCTTCGCGTCCATCATCCGCGTCGCTTCCGTCTGGTTGAAGCTGCCGGCAATCTTGCTGTACGCCGTCGCGAAGTGATGGTGCCAGAAGAGCGCCAGTTTCTCCTGCAGCGGCGCGGCCGAATGCGCCATGCGGAAGAGCCAGCGCTGCCGTGCATCATTGATCACGATGTTCGGCGTGAACGCACCATTGCGCGCCGTGACACCGACGTGACCGGGCGTCTGCATCAGATGGTCGATGTCGGTGGTCGCCGGCTCGAAGCCGACCAGCTCATCCACGATCTCGGTGTAGGACCGGCCGGCGTAGGACTCGCGCTCAATCGGCGAGGCCCCAAAGCCCGCCCGCCTGAGCAGGTGGTCAAGGAGTGGCCCATTAGCAGCAGTTTGCATACAGATATCCCCAGTGGATGTTACAGCGCGCGCGCAAAACCCACAAGGGCGTCGTCTTTGGTCCCATTTCCCGTGAAGTGCCGGAGGGCCGCCTGCGCCGCCACCCACGCCCACGCTTCCCCATGCCAGCCAAATGCCATGGAAAAGAAGTGAAACGGATAGTTCCGATGCGGGCCAATCCAGGGCAGGCCGTCCGCGGTCGTCACCACCGGCAGGTCCCAGCCAAACGCGGGCGGAAGGCCGGAAATGTCCGGATATCTCAAGGAAAGCTCGTACATCAGCTGGTTGGTGCGCGCAATCACGGCCTTGTCGCGGAGCGGCGCCGCCACCTCGGGCCCAGCCAGGCCTGTGAACAGTGCCCGGCCATCAGAGAGCCAGCGCAACCAGCGGGGGGATTCGGTGAATTCCGAATACAGGGTTTCGCGCGGCCCCACCGCCCGGCGCGTCGCCGCCGGCAGCGGGTCGGTCACCACCATGTAGCCGGTGGTTGCACGCACGTGCCGCTGCAGCTGATGGAACACCTTCCCGGGTTCACCGGTGGCCACCACCACGCCTTTTGCGGTGATCGTCGCTCCCGCCAACACCACCGTCACTTCCTTCCGCGTAAACGTCGTCTTCTTCACGCGCGCGTGCTCGACGATCTTCACGCCCTTCTTGAGCGCCGCCTCTGCAAAGCCGCGACCGGCCTTCACCGGATCGATCACGCCGGCATCACGCAGACGCATCGCCCCCTGCGTCTCCGTCACGAGCGCGGTGCGCGCGGCAGGCGGTGCCACCCAGAGACCGTCGAGTTTCGCCGACTTCCGCGCAGCGATTTCCTTCTTCACTTCGGCCGCATCGTTGGTGAACGGCGCATTCACCAGGAGCTCGGTCGCGGAAAACTCGCAACTGATTTTCAGGCGCTTGAGCACCGTGGGCAGCTCTTTCGCGGCGTCTCTCACCGCATGGAACGCCACCTTCGCCGGACGGGCGCCGGCCGACTTGCTGCCCACGACAAACCCGATGTCCGGCGTCGGAAGAATCGCACCCATCGCGTGACTCGTCGCGCCCGACAACAGGGTCTCCGCTTCGACGAGTGTGACCTTCAGCCCGGCGTTTGCGAGCACCCACGCCGTGGCGCACCCGGTGAGTCCGCCTCCGATCACGACCACATCGGTGGTGTGATGGCCTTTGAGTGACGGAGCGGCGGCACGAGCGGAACGCGCAGCAGGCTTCGCCTTCCGCGTCCAGTAGGACTGTCCGTAGTTCGGCATGGCTACGTCACAGGATAGCCGAGGTCAGTGATAAGGTTCGCGGGCAATGACTCCCCAGGCACAGCCCCGGCAGCTCGGCTTTGGCATGGCTGTGGCCCTGGTGATGGGCAACATGATCGGGTCAGGCGTCTTCCTGCTGCCGGCAGCGCTGGCCCCATTTGGCGGACTCAGCATCGCCGGGTGGGTGGCATCTGCGGCCGGCGCCACCTGCCTCGCGCTCGTATTTGCCAGACTGGCACGCCTCTCCCCCGCCGCCGGTGGTCCCTACGCCTACACGCGCCAGGCCTTCGGTGACGTCCCCGCGTTTCTGGTCGCGTGGGGCTACTGGATCTCGGTCTGGGCCTCTCTCGCCGCACTCGCGGTGGCCGGCGTCGGCTATCTCGATCCCTTCATCCCCGGCATCGTGCGTGCTCCGGCGCTGGCCGCCCTCCTGGCCGTCGCCATTGTGTGGCTCGTGATCGGCATCAACATCATGAGCATCCGCCGCGCCGGGTATGTGCAGGTCGTCACTACAGTCGTGAAGGTGCTGCCGCTCGCCCTCGTCGGCGTCGGGGGGATGTTCTTTGTGTCGCCGGAGGCGTTTGCCGTGCAGGCCACAGGCCCCCGTGAGGTGGCCGGAGGCGTCACCGCCGTCGCCACGTTGACGTTGTGGGCGTTCCTGGGGCTGGAGTGTGCGACGATCCCCGCAGGCAACATTGCGAATCCGGAGCGCACGATCCCTCGAGCGACTGTCGTCGGCACGGTCCTGACGGCCGGCGTGTACATCGTCAGCACCGTGGGAATCATGTCGCTCGTACCGGCTGACGTGTTGTCCACGTCGACGGCCCCGTTTGCGGAAGGAGCCCGCGCGCTTTTTGGACACACCGCGGCGCAGCTGATGGCACTGGGCGCGGCGGTTTCGTGTTTCGGCGCACTGAACGGGTGGACCGTGGTGGTCGGCCAGCTCCCACTTGCTGTCGCGCGTGACGGCCTCTTCCCCACCGCCTTCACGAACGTCTCGGCCGCCGGCACGCCGGTCGCCGGCACGGTGATCGCCGGTGTTCTGGCCACATTGCTGATCGCCATGAACCACACGCGCGGACTTGTGGATCTCGTGACGTTTATCGTCCTCATGTCCACGCTGGCCACGCTGATTCCCTACACGTTCTGTTCCCTGGCGACATTCAGACTCGGTCGTGACCGACTCACGACCGGCATGCGCATCGTTGCGGGCCTTGCCTTCAGCTACTCGCTCTGGGCCATCGGCGGCGCCGGACCGGAGACCGTCTATTGGGGCTTCCTGTTGCTGATGGCCGGGCTCCCGGTGTTTGTCTTTGTTCGGCGACGTGTATGACCGACTTCGGCTCGTGGTCCCGCATCCTCATCCGCCATCCCAGGGACGCCTTCGAGAGCGCCGGCAAGATCGCGCGCGAATGGCGCGCACTCAACTTCACGGCGCCACCGGACTTCGCGAAGGCATGCGAGCAGTTCGACGCGTTCGTGCGAGCGCTGAGCGAGCACGCACCCTGCACCCAGCACCAGGCACCGAGCACCCCGCACCGAGCACGCGGCACCGAGCACCCAGCACTGACCCTGGACTCGATTTACGTCCGCGATGCGAGCGTGATGTCGAACCGGGGCGCTATCCTGTGTCGCATGGGGAAGCCGCAACGTGAGGCCGAACCAGCGGCGCTTGCGGACACGTATCGGAGTCTCGGGATTCCTGTAATCGGCGCGATCGAAGCTCCCGGCAAACTCGAAGGTGGCGATGTCACGTGGCTCGGTCCGCGACTCGCCGCTGTGGGACGCGGGTACCGCACCAACGACTCGGGCATCCGGCAGTTGCGCGCGCTGTTGGGAGACACCATCGATGAACTGATCGAGGTGCCGCTGCCCCACTATCGCGGACAGGGCGACGTCTTTCATCTGATGTCGATCATCAGTCCCGTTGATCGCGATCTGGCCGTCGTGTACTCGCCGCTGATGCCTGTGCCCTTCCGCGAACGTCTCCTGGATCTCGGGTACACGCTCGTTGAAGTGCCCGACGAGGAATTCGACTCGATGGGTGCGAACGTGTTTGCGGCCGGCCCCCGGATGTGTGTGATGGTGGACGGCAATCCACAGACCCGCACACGGCTCGAACGTGCAGGAGCGGACGTTCGGGTTTACGATGGCTCGGAGATTTCGCTCAAGGGCGGCGGCGGACCGACCTGCCTCACTCGCCCCCTGAGCGGATGGGTAGCTGGGCGGATGAGCGGATGAGGAGATGCGGAGATGATGGAATCAGCGGATGGCATGCGCGCGTTGGTGGTGTTGCACTTTCTTGGCCTGGCGATGGGGTTTTCGACCGGGTTCGGCAACATCGTGATGGCCGGGATCATGGCGAAGGCCACACCCGATGAGCGCCGGACGTTGGCGAAATTTCCGCCGGCAATCGCGCGAGTGGGCGACATCGGCCTTGTGTTGTTGTGGGTCACCGGCCTGGTGCTGGTGTTCACCAAGTGGGGCGGCTTCGGCGCGATGCCCGGCCTGTTTCACGCGAAGCTGACGGCCGTGGTGTTGATGACACTGGTCAGCGGCTTCGTGCACTCGCAGGCCAAGGGCGTGGCGGCCGGCGACCCCGGCGCGATCGCCAAGGCACAGGCCGCCGGCAAGGTGACCTTTGTTCTGGCCGTGACGATCGTGACCCTGGCGGTCTGGACGTTTAACTAGATCGCAGGTCGGAGCCCGAGGGCTTCAGCCCTTGGGTATCAATTTGAGCACGCGACCCTGGGGGCTGTCGGTCACGACGTAGACCGCACCCTCGGGGCCCTGCTTCACATCGCGGATCCGCTCCGGCTTCGGCGTCAAGTCGCGCAGCAGCCGCTCCTCACCAACGACACGATCACCCTTGATGTCGAGGCGCACGAGATTGGTGGTGGCCAGCCCGCCGATGAACACGCTGCCCTTCCACGCCGGAAACAGATCGCCCGTGTAGAACATCATGCCGCTCGGCGCGATGACGGGATCCCAGTAGTACGTCGGCTGTTCAATGCCGTCGCGGGACGTGAGGCCCTCACGAATCGGCTGACCTCGGTATTCGATGCCGTACGCCACGTCCGGCCAGCCGTAGTTGCGACCCGGCCTCGCGATGTTGAGTTCGTCACCGCCGCGGGTTCCGTGTTCGACCTCCCAGAGATCACCTGTCGCCGAATTGATCGCCGCCGACTGCACGTTGCGATGGCCCAGCGACCAGATCTCCGGTCGCACACCGTCCTTGCCCACAAACGGGTTGTCCTTCGGAATCGACCCGTCGGTGTTGATGCGCACGATCTTCCCGATGAGCGTGTCCATCGACTGAACGAGTGCCCGGCCGGCTTCAGCCTGACGATCGCCCTGGGTCACGAACAACGTGCCGTCCGGTCGGAACACAAGCCGCGATCCGTAGTGGCCACCAGACACCATCGACGGCGACTGCCGGTAGATCACCTGCACGTCCTCCACGCGGGGCTGCGCGCCATCCACAAACCGGCCACGCGCCACGGCGGTATTGTTGGCCTTCTCCGGCTGCGGCTCAGAGAAGCTCCAGTAGATCAGCTGGTTGGTGGCAAACGCGGGATCGATGGCGATGTCGAGCAACCCGCCCTGTCCGCGCGGATCCACCGGCAGGATGCCCTCAACGGGCGGCGACAACGTGCCATCGGCGGCCACGACGCGCATCTGGCCGGCTTTCTCGGAGACGAGCATCTTGCCTGACGGCAGGAACTCGAGGCTCCACGGCGTGGTGAGCCCCTGGGCGACCGTCACCACATCAAACGCAACGTTGGTCAACCGCTCGGGTGCGCGCGTCTGTCCTTCAAACGCCGGCTTCTGCGTCGGCGCGTTCGGCGGCTGCTGGGTCACGCCCTGCTGCTGCGCCCACACCACGGCCGACACGGCCGCGACAGAAGCCACGGCCACGAACGAGATTCGAATCCTGGAAGTCATGCACCAGATCCTACCGCAGCACCTGACCGGAGCGCATTCACAGGAGGCACGGAGAACTGGAAGGATTCAGTACGATTCCACGTCGAGATCCGGCACCCGGGTGAAATGCCCACGATTGCGCGTGACGAGCGGCATCCCATGCACGACTGCCGTCGCGGCAATCCACAGGTCGTTTGTGCCGATCAGTTGGCCGTTATCCTTCAGGTGCCGGTAGATCCGGCCGTACTGCCAGCAGATGTCAGGCGTCGGCGGCAGCACAAACAGCGGCGCGAGGAACGCCTCCCATTTGTCCCGGTCGCGGGATGACGGCCCACCAGCAAGTTCCCCCGCCACCGCAGAGGGGATATACAAGCGGGCCTCTGGTCCACGCTCAAGAAACGCAGTCGCCGCTCCCGGCTCGCCGCGACGCTCCTCGCGGTCGAGGTCGATCAAAAACGTGGTTTCGAGGATTAGCGCCCGGTCCACTTGTCCTCCGGCGGGAGATCAGACCGCTTCATGTCTTCAATCCGCGCCGACTCCTCATCCGAAAAGTGCCATCGCCGCTGGCGAAGGAGTCGAAGAAAGGCGCCGGCAGTGACGGTGTCCTCCGGCCAGGTGGCCCGAAGGACCACCTCACTGAATGACTCGGCCGGATATCGGCGAGCCGCCTTCAGACGGGCGTAGGCCTCGTCTTTCAGCGATATCGTCCTGGTGCCCATGTCTGTGCACTATGCACATTCTGTGCATCGGCCGTCAAGCCGCCACCAGCAAGACCAGGGTCACTACACTCGCGGCAATCACCGCCCACACCGGCAGGGCAAGCGCGGCGAGCAGCATCCTACGTGAGAAGCCGCTCATACGCGTCGACCACCCGCTTCAGCGAGGCCCGCTTGATCTTCACTTCCTTGCGCTTGGCAAACATTGCGGGAGGAGGCTGCCACAACCTCACCCAACCCTACCCCACCGACACGCGCACTTCACTCCCCGTGACCACCGCCTGATTTGCCAGGATGCCCACAATCGACGCCCGCGCACCTTCCTGCATCGAACAGGCCACAGGCGCGCCTTCGGTCACGCTCTTCAGAAAGTCCATCAACGAGTAGTACAGCGATGGATGCGGCAGACCGACGCCCGCCTGCAACTGTCCCTGTTCGGCCAACTGGGTGGCATTGGCAATCAGCACGATGCCTTCCTCCTCGAGCACCTGCTGACGGGTCGCATACACCTCCCACCCCTGGGTCGGGGCGTCGGGCTCCTTGAACAGCCATCCGTGGGACCACATGAGTCGCACGGATCCGTTGATGCCGTTGATCACCTCATGCTGTCCGCCGTACGAATTCGCGAGCGTCGCGCTGTACCGCAACACCGCGCCGTCCCCCCACACGAGATCAAGATCGACCGTGTCCGCAACGGTGCGACCATCCTTGTGGTGTCGAACGCCACCTCGGCCGGTGATGCGCTCGGGATACGACCCGCGACACCAGTTGAAGACGTCGAACTGCTGGGCTCCCACCTCGCCGGCCAATCCTGTTGACACAGCTGGGTCGAGCCGCCAGCTCGCCTGCGCGTCGGTTTCGCCAGAGCTCGCCGGAAACCGCCAGGACGTCTTGCGATGCCACTGCCCGGACATCGACACAAGATCGCGCAGTTCGGACCGCACCAGCGGCTGGGCGCGCCGGTACGTCGGATTCGACCGGCCCTGAAAACCGGCCTGGCACACGGTTTTTGCAGTAGCCGCCATTGTCGCCAGGGCCTGACAATCCTCGACGGTCGACGCAATCGGGGCCTCGCAGTAGACATGACGGCCCGCCGCCACCACGTCCTCGACAATGGCGCGGTGCATGTGTGTTGGTGTGGCGACAATCACGGCCGTGATGTCCGGCCGCGTCTCAAGCATCACCTTGTGATCGGTGAAGTGTGCGGCGGTTGCGGCGCGCTGTTTGGCCAGCGTGAGCCGGCCTTCCAATCGATCGCAGATCGCCACGACGTTCACCTGCGGGATCTTCTGTAACTCCGCCAGGATGGCGCGGCCATGGCGTCCGACCCCCACCACCGCCAGATTCGTCGACGCCGCCTGCGACAACCGCGGCAGCAGGTCAGCCAGGTCCGGCACGAGGGCGAGTCCGGCCAATGCTCCAACGGTCTGTGTGATGAATGCGCGTCTATCGTGTGGTGGTTTCACCATGAGCGTAGCCTATCGGAAAAGTGCCTGGTGCTCGACCAAGCACCACCAGTGCGGTCGCCCAGCCGTCACATACACGCGCCGACGGTCCGGTCACGACCACAGGATTTAGCGCGGTGGCGTCGACGGGCATCTTCGTGAGGGGGTCGACGATGTGCGCGGTGGTTTGGGAGGCCGCGTCGGAGACGGCGAACGCGGTGTCACGGAGCGCGAGGGCCTCAGCCCTCGTGGTGACCCTCCACGGATGGCCGCTCGGGTCGAGACCGAGGGCGATGCCGCTGCTTGTGCCTCCATGCATGAATGCGGAGGCCACATCGTGCGCACGGAGCAGCCTCGCGCAGCAGTCGAGTGCATGCCCTTTGCCGATGCCGCCGAGATCGATCGACACATCCGCGCGTGCAAACCGGATGGTGCGGGACCCGGCGTCGAGCACCAACGCGTCGCCATCCCCGCGTGTGATGTCGAAGGCGCCATCCGAGTCGCGCCAGATCTGCACGGCGTCCATCAGCAGGCCCCACGTGTCTTCATCACATCGCACCGGTTCGCTGGCGGCGGTGCGGTTGACGTGTGACACCCAGCTGTCAGGCGCGAACCGGCTGAGACGCTGGTGCCAGTCCTCCACCTCGGCCATGACCACTTCGCCGATGGCTCGTCTTCCAGAGGGAAGGACGAGCTCGAACCGCGTGCCCATGGCCGCGGTGGCAAATAGCTGGAGGTCGTCGCTCAGAGCTTGCGGACCTTTCCGCTTCTGGGGTCGTACCCGAAGGCCGCCTTCTCCCAGAACGAACGCTGGGCCAGATCGACGATCACCATGACCTTGGTGCCGAGTTCAACATCACTGCGCGTTTGCTGACGCGTCCGGATGCAGTCAACCCAGTGACGGCGCAGTGTCTCCTGCGCGTCGAGCACTTCGCCTTCGGGGGCAATTTCGCGCTCTTCGATTTCGTCCGCCCAGATGCGCTCGGGCCGGATGATCGCATTGCGGCCTCCGACAAACAGGTTGGCCTTGTGACCACGAATCATCCGCTCGAGGCCGAGTTCGTTGCATGTGGATCCGGCGATCACCATCGTGTGGTCGTGCTCGAAGTCGACGTTGATGTTGATCTGGTCCGGATTCTCCATCGCCTTGTCAATCATGTGCCCGCCGGTGGCGACAACACGTGTGGGCCAGCCGACGTTGAGCGCCTTCAGGGTCGGCGTCACGTGATGCACGAGCAGATCGCCGATGATGCCTGAGGAGTACTTCTTGTACCGGCGCCACCGTGCGTAGATCAGCGGATCCCAGCGCACCTTGCCGAGGGGTCTGCACCACTCGTCCCAGTCGAGATTGGTCCCCGGATTCCAGGCCTTGTCGAGCGCGTAGTAGTTCCATTCGCCGGTCTTGGAGTTGCGGCAATAACTCGTCTGGCTCCACACCGGCTTGCCGATCGCCCCCTCAGCGACCAGCTTCTCTGCCGCCATGTAACTCGGTGTCATCACAAACTGGGTGCCGACACACACGATGACCTGGGGATTGGCCTGCGCCACCTTCCTCAGACGCTGGGCGTCCTTGAGGTTCAGCGTCATGGGCTTCTCGACGTACACGTCCTTGCCGGCCTTGATCGCATCCTCGGCAATCCGGCCGTGCCAGTGTTCCGGCGTGGCGATCAACACGCCGTGGATGTCCGGCCTCGCCAGCACATCCTGATACCGGCGGTACACCTGCACATCGCTGTTCTGCAGCCGGTCGACCTGGGTCTTGGCGTTGGCAGCCCGGGGATCACACAAGTCACACAGCGCTTCGATGCGCACCGGACGGCCGTCACGCGCATTCCGCGCAAACCCCTGCGCGTGCCCCGTGCCCATCCCGCCCGTTCCGATGATGGCGATCTTGACGACGTCGCCCTCGGCGAGCGGCGCTCGCGGCCTGGCCTGCGGGATCGGCTCCAGATCCTCAGCCGCATCCACCTCGCGCGCGGCCATCCCCGCCACCATCGCCGCCGCAGCCGTCGTCTTCAGAAAATCACGCCGTGACCTCGAACCCATCCACTCACCCTCCCATCCACCCATCCATCCAGCTGCCCATCCACCCAGCTGCCCATCCGCCCAGCTACCTGGACATCTCCGTTCGAATTCGTTCCAGCAACTGCTTGGTCTTCGCAATACCTTCCCGCTCGGGCAGTTTTGTTCCCTCGTATTCGATCCCGACCCACGACCGGTAGCCGGCATCCAGCACGATCTTCATGAGGCGCCGGTAGTCCTTCTGCACCTCGTCGCCGTTCTCGGCAAAGTCGTGGGTTTTTGCCGACACGGCTTTGGCGAAGGGCATCAAATCGGTGACGCCCTGATAGCGGTCGTATTCGTAGAAATTGCCGAAGTCCGGCAACGTGCCGCAGCGAGGGTGGTTCACCATCTTCATCACGCCTGCCAGCCACTGGCCGTTGGATGACAACCCGCCGTGATTTTCGACGACCACGTTGAGATTCATCGGTGCGGCGATCTCGGTCAGCTTCCGCAGGCCTTCGGCGGCGAGTTTCTGCTGCTCCTCAAACGACCCGACGCTGGCGGCATTGACGCGAATGGTCACACACCCAAGCACCTTGGCTGCTTCGAGCCACTTGCGATGGTTCTCGACCGCCTGGTCCCTGACGGTGGCGTCCGGATCACCGAGCCGGCCCTCACCGTCGACCATGATCAGCCACTGCGTGACGCCCTCGTCGGCCGCGCGTGTGTTCATCTCGGCCAGATAGGCCGCATCGCGCGCCTTGTCCTTGAAGAACGTGTTCACGTACTCGATGCCGTCGATGCCGAACTCGCGCTTGGCGACACGCGCGAAGTCCAGGTGATCAATCTCCTTGGCGCGCAGGGTCCGGTGAAGCGACCACTGGGCCAGGGAGATCCGGAACAGTGGTGCCGGCTGCGAAGCCGCCCACACCTCGGACAGCGGCGCCACCGCCACCGCACCGACCGTTGTCTTCAGGAACGTCCGTCTGGTCCACTCACCGCTCATCATGCCCTCCCGGTCACCTTGACGATTCGTCCGCCTTTGGCGGCCGATCGATCCACAGCCATGCACACCCGCATCGTGACATCCGCATCAAACACGTTCAGGTGTGTCTCGCGATCGTCGAGTACACACGCGACCAGTTCATCAATCTCGCCCTGGAACGGATGGTGCGCGACGTCCGCCGACCCGGGCATGATCGTCTCCACCCGAATCGCGCGCGCGCCGGTCGGCGTCACCACCTCGTGAAAGGTCACATCGGTGAAGGGGCACGCCAGGCGCAGGGCCTTCAGATCAACCGGCGTATCCTGCCAGAGAAGCAAGTCGTCGCGCAGGGTGGCCTTGTCGCCCATCATTTCAACGCCAAACGTGTACGGCATCTGCAGATCGGTGGAACTGACCAACTGGGCCAGCACCGGCTGGCCGCGTCTGGCGCCGCTCGGCGTCATGGTCAGATTGGCGATGACTGAGGTCGGCCACTGGTAGCCCGCAGTAATCGTGGATTGAAACGCGGACACCTCGGTCACTTCAAGACCAGTGCACCACCGGAGTGCGTCCACGGCGTGACAGCCGGCAGCCAGCAGGTGGCTGCGTCCACTCTTTTTTGTGCGCACCCAGGACCAGCCGGAATACCAGTCGGTCACCCGGGACAAGTACTGAAAGCGCGCAAACACGAGCCGTCCCAGCCAGCCCTCCTCCCGCAGCCATCTGGCAAACCGGAGGTACGGGTTGTAATGCAGCTCGAACGACACGATCGTGCGCACGCCGGCCTTGCGCACGGCATCACGGATGCGTCGCAGCTCAGCTTCGTCGAGACCCGTGGGCTTCTCGAGCAGGATGTGTTTGCCGGCCTTCGCGGCCGCCACGGCCTGCTCCGCATGCAGATGATTCGGCGTCGCGATGGAAATGATGTCGACATCCGGCGCGGCCAGGAGGTCGCGGAATCGCGTGGTGAACCGCGCGTCCGGGAACGTCAGACCGGCGTCAGCCAGACGCGCGCGCGCCCGCGTCTCATCGCGGCCGCACAACGCCACAACCCGGCACCGGGGATTCTTCGCAAACGCCGCCAGATGCTGAGTCGCGACCCAGCCGACACCCACAAGCCCAACCCCCAACGTCCGCACGGGGGAAGCATACGGCACGGATGCACTCGTGCACCAGTGCACCCCGCTACCGCTTATGCATCGGCAACCGGAACGCGACCATCTCCCCTCCGTTCCTCACGAGCAACGTATCTCGCACAAGCACGGGGAGATTCCACGTCCTGTCATCCAGCGCCGGAAACCGTGCCAGCTCCTTGAAGCCGTCCGGCTCCCACGCGTGTTCCCACAAGACGACGCCATCGGCGGGATTGAGTCCAATCGCACCAGGCGCGCCGTGTAAGACCACCCGCTCGACACCGTCCAGCGTGACGCGCTGCGGCGAGGTGTAGCTGCCGCCATACGACGGTTGACGACCGTCTACATGTTCCGGCAGGCCGTCACATCCGCCCTGCAGTGTTCCAGATTCATGATTTCGATCTTCCGAAACTCGATCGGAGCCGTTTCCGACTGGATGGCGATGTAGCCGCCAGTCAGCGGCGTGCCGTCAATCTTCACGGCCGGGTCGGTGGGCGACGCCTGGCCTCCCCCAATCTGGGGCTTGGTGTATTCCAGCACGGTCTCGCCATCCACCATGTGCCGGATCAACTCGTCGCCCAGCACCAGCACTTCCACGCGTACCCACTGATCGCCGTGGTAGGTCTTTGCCGTCGAGTTCGTGCAATGCGGCGTGTGCAGCTTGCCGGCCATGGTCACGTGTGTGCCTGGCGTGCACAGGTTGGCGGTCGGTCGAAGTCCGCTGCCCAGCCCTCCGAGAAACTGCACCTCGATCGAGATCGGAAAATCCTGATCGCGCACCATCGTCTTTGGATCCTGCGAGTGGAGCATGAAGCCGTTGTTGCGCACGGCCCAGCCCAGACCGCGACCCGCCGCAGTGAGTTGCTCACCAACAAATCGATACTCGGCGGCGATGCGATAGTGCGTGAAGGGGCGCTCGTAGAAAAGGTGGCCGAACTCGCCGTCAAAACTCGTCCACTTGTCATACGAGACCTTCAGCAGACCGTCCTCCACTCGGAAGGTGTCGCGCAGATTGACGCCGATCTCGTGTTTCGCGAACTTCGGCGTCCAGCCGGTCAGGTCGCGGCCGTTAAAAAGCGGAGTCCAGGCGGGATCCTGGTGAATCAGAGGCAGTGCGAGGGCGCCGACAAGAAGAAGCCGCAACAGCATGCGGCATTGTCGCAGGGCTATGAGCCCATGACAACGAAAACGGCCAAATAAAACGGACCGGCCCTACTTCTTCTTGTAATACGCCTCGATCGGTTGGAAGGGGCCGAACTTGTGTTGTTCGGCGGGGAAGGGATCCCCGAAGGGCGGGTACGGCGAATCCACAGGTTTGGTGGATTTGTCAGGGTAGTCGAGGTTGAGCCGGTCCTGGCTCATCATCGGTCGCGGCTGTGCGTTGATGAAGGCGGCGACGTCGTAGGCCTCGTCGTCAGTCAGGTCTGGTTTCCCGAAGGGCATCTTCGCCTTGATGAACCGCGACGCCGTAATCACGCGCGTCATGCCCGCACCGTTGTTGTAGGTGTCGTCGCCCCACAATGGCGGAAAGATGTAGCCGCGGCGAGGATCAGCAGACGCGCGAAGGCCGAGGCCATCGCGGCCGTGACAGAGCGCACATTTCTCCGCGTAGACGTCACGCCCGGCTTCGGGTGATGCGGCGCGCTCAGGTGTGCGGAACGGCGACGGTTCGTTGATCGCTTTGGCCATCGCCGGCATGGCCGCGAACTCCTCGCTGAGCGCCTTGATGTAGGCCACCATCGCGTTCAGTTCAACACCGTCACGCGGCAGGACGCGCCCGTTCATGCTGCGTTCCATGCAGCCGTCGATGCGATCCTTGAGGTCGGCCTCACGGCCGTCGCGGCCGGAATACCGCGGGTATTTCTGGTACGTCTCGGTCAACGAGAGCTGACCGGTCATCTCGCCGGTCTGCAGATGGCACGATCCGCAGTTGAGACGGTTGCCGGCGAATCGCATCTCCGGATCCGGATGGTCCGGACCGATCAGCATGTTCGTCTGTGCAATAAGCCGTCGCCCGTACTCCGCTGTGGCCTCCGCCTGCACTCCGGCATCATCCGTACGGGCACGGTCGTACATCACGAACCAGGTGGCGGCCAGGGCGGTGAGACCGAGGACGCCGGTCACCACCAGCGCAGCGACAAGACCTGACGAAGGGCGGGAGGGGGATTGGTTCATTTTTGTTGCCGGAAGAACTCGCCGATGTACAGCGCCACAGCCATCATCTCATCCTCCGACAGCCGCGACGACCACGACGCCATCATCGTGCCTTCCACCCCGTCACGGATGGTCTGCACGGCGTTCGCGGACTTCTGCTGGCGGAAATTGGTGGGCGGCACGGTCAACTGGTGGGCCGCCCATCCATCCCCGGCGCCGCTCGCGCCGTGGCACTGCGCGCAGTTCTCGGCATACACGCGCGCGCCAACCACGCGCTGGTCGCCGGTCGGGCCGATGAGGTCGTGTTTTGTCTCGTTCGCGGCGAGGCCGACGCGTGGGATGAAGGCCACAAGCGCCGAAAGCTCCCTGGGTGACAGGTCGCGCCAGGCCGGCATCGACGTGCCCGGCACGCCGTGCCAGAGCGCTTCAGCCAGCCGTACGTCTGTGTACCAGTGCGCGCGGAGATTTGCAGGTCTGGGAATAAGCGCCATCGCGGCCGGGCCCTCACCCTGCCCGGTCTCGCCGTGGCAGGTCACACAGTAGCGGCCATACAACTGCGCACCCAGCACGGCGTCGCCAGCGTGTGGCAGCACCGGCACCTCGCCGGTACGTCGTGGCCGTGCGGGATGTGCATTCAGCGCCTGCGTGGCGCCGCCCTCGGCGAGTTCGCGCGCGCGACCAAGTGTTTCCAGATACGCAACCAGGTCCCGCGCTTCCTGCCGTGGTGCTGTCGCCGCGCCATCAAAGAGGTGACGATAGGCAGGCATCACGGACTCGGCGACCACAAGCCTGGGGTCATACAAATGCGCGAGATGCCAGTCCTCCGACCGCGTGCCGCCGGTTCTTGACAGATCCGGACCGATGCGTCGCGTGCCCAGCATGTGTGGGTAGTCGCGTCTGCCTTCCCACGCCAGCGACGGCGCGCCAAACCTTGCTTCGTCCGCCGCGGTGAACCGAATCTGCTGCGTATGGCAGTAACTGCACCCTTCACGCGCGTAGATATCGCGGCCACGCGTTTCTGTCGCCGTGAGGGCGATTGTCACCTCGGGCCCAAGATCGCGCGACTGCTGCTCCAACGCGCGCCCCGGCCACACCCCCAACGACACCACCGACAACACAAAAAACCCGACGCCAGCGACGAACGCCGACAGATATGCCATTCGATGTACGTAGGGCCCGCTGGTTTGTAGCGGGCCGCCATGGGACCCGCTGGTCTGTAGCGGTTGTACGTAGGGCCCGCTGGTCTGTAGCGGGCCAGTCAATAACCCCTGCAACAAATCCAGGAATCCGCCAAGGATCAACAGCCCCGTCGCTGAGCGTGTGATCCACGCGTGTTCTGATGCAACGACCGAGTCGATCCATGGCGCGCCGGATTGCCAGAGCTGCGCCTGAATGAGTCCGGCGACGGTAAGGTCGATCACCATCAGCAGGACGCCCGCAAAGAGCCACCAGTAGGCGCGGTTGATGGCCTTCGCGTTGAAGCGCACACCGGGCGTGTGTTCCCACGCGTGCACCAGACCGCCGGCGGCTGCAAAGGTCGCAAAACCCAGCATTGCCAGATGGGAGTGCCCGATCACCCAGTCGGTGAAGTGCACGACCTGATTCACCGTCATGAACGCCTGCAGCGATCCCTGTACGCTCACGACGAGATAGAAGATCGTCGACATCACGACAAATCGCAGGCCGGCGTCTCTCGGAAACACACCGGCGCCACGCAACGACAGCAGCAGGTTGGCGACCACAAGGATCACCGTCAGTCCCAGCAGTGCCGACGCAGTGATCGCGGTGAACTGCGCGGGCATCGGAATGACCGAGTAGATGTAGTGATGAGTGCCGTTGAGCGGATACAGGAAGAACAACAACCAGAATCCGAGCATCGACAGCGAGTGGCTGTAGATGGGCTTTCCTGTGGCGGCTGGAATCACGAAATAGAGAATCGCCAGCGCCAGTGGCGTGACAAACAACCCGACCGCGTCGTGTATCCACAACCCGCTGAAGGCCGCGCCGGCGGCTCCGGGCACAAACTCCGGCACGATGTTGCCCATCGGGTACGAGAGCAACGTAAACACCAACGCACCGATCACATACCAGCTCGAGACGTACAGCGATTCCAGACCACGGGCAAAAAACCCTGGCAGGAATTGGATGGCCGCGAGGATCAGGCCAACAACAACAAACGCATCAACGACGAGCGGGAACTCGGCCCATTCAAGAGGCTGGCTGACGCCGGCGAGCACAAGCACCCAGCCAGGCACCATGACCGCGAGGTTCCACAATCCGAACAACCACCAGCCCAATCGTTCACTGGTGACGGACCGGCCGGTCAGTCTCGGGACGGCGTAATAGAGGAAGGCAAAAAACGCATTGGCGAGCCAGCCGAGCATGATGCCCTGCGTGTGGGCATATCGAATGCGTCCCCAGCTGAGCGCGGGGGTTCCGGCGCCAAGGTCCGGCCACCACAGTTGAATGGAGGCAATCAGTCCGAACGTGACTGACAGCAGCAGCGTCGCGAGCGCCGCGAGTCCGTGGGCGCGGACGAGGCGGGCCTCAGCACCCATTCCCGGCTACCCGACGGTAATCAGGCAGTACCCGTATTCCTGGGCGCGCACGATGCCAACCACGCCGGCCGACATGATGTGCGCGTTCGCCACCATGTTCGATTCGAGTTCCTTGTAGACGGCCGCGCGATCGCCACCCTGACCCGCAATCGTTCCCGCGTACAACCCCGTGGCGAGGCCGCAGACGATGAAGTGGGCACCGCGAGCCGCAAGCCGGTCGAGGGGCGGTCGCTCGCCGGAGTTGAACGGATTGGTCGTGGGTGTCACGCCATCCTCAGGCTTGTACTCGGTGAGTTCGGTGAACACCGTGCCGTACTTCGCCCACATCGCATTGTTGAAGGCAAAGGCCGTGGCATCGTGCCGCAGGCACAACACAACGGCCATGTCGGCGTTCTCCAGCTGATACCCGGTACGACTCGCGTTGAAGACGTTGTTGGAGTAGCCGATGCCCTGACTGGCGCCGGTCGGCGTGACCGAATCGAGCACCACACGATGTTTGCCGGGAATTTTGTCCAGCCACGCGTCAATCGCATGCCGCGCCGGCACAAACGTCGTCGCGGCCGGGGCCTGCGCGGAGAGATCGGACGCGCCACCCACCATCAGGCCGGCGGTCGCCGCCCCCACACCCGTCAACAGCCTGCGTCGGTTCATGCGGGGATTCTACCGCACCGTGATGGTCTTGATGACCGGCGGCGTCAGGGGACGCTCGCCCCCCATCTCAGTCGGCATTCCGGCAATCCGGTCCACCACGTCCATGCCCGCGGTCACCCGCGCAAAGATCACGTAGTCCGGCTGCAGCGGATACGTCTCGTGCATGATGAAAAACTGGCTGCCGTTGGTGTTCCGGCCGGAATTGGCCATGGCGACGATCCCACGCCGATAGCCATCCCGATACAGCTGCGAGTCCCGATTGATTTCGTCCGGAAACGACCCGCCCCAGGCGCTCTCGCCACCCATCCCGTTGCCCAGGGGGTCGCCCCCCTGGATCATGAATCCACGCACGACGCGATGAAGCATGAGGCCGTCGTAGTACTGATGCTCGGCAAGCAACCTGAAATTTTCAACGGCACGGGGCGCGTCCGCCTCGAGGAACTCGATCTCGATCGGGCCCGCGTTCGTCTCAATCACAGCGGTCTTGCCACCGGAGCTCTTGGCTCCCGCAGGCACTTTCGGATTGCCGTCCGGGGTGGCATTACACGCAGCCGCAACCAGGGCAGCTACACAGACGACGACGCGGGAGATTTTCGAAGTGAGCACGTCATGAGAATAAGCGATCTGAAGGAGCACGATAAGATGGCCCGTCCCGCATGAAGGATCTGACCACCGGCCTCGATTTTCGCCAACACCACCAGACGTTCGATGGCTTCGTCGAGCGAGGCCGACGCCGACGAAGCCCACCCTGCTTGTCGGACCCGACCAACCACTTGCGTCGCAGCTCCGCGTCAACGAGTTCGTGGGGAACAACCCGGCCGGCTCCGATGGCTTGGGTGACGTACAGCTGATGCTGCACGTCTTCGATCGTGCAGTCGTTCGGAAGGCGCTCAAGAACGGCCAGGACGTCTCGCCGACGCGGCCGAGGTTTCTGGTACGCGAATCGAACGGCCCTGACGGCCATTCAGCAGCCTAACGTGCGGCGTCAGCCGCGGCGGCGCTCATTGTTGCACGCGCCGCTGTCGGCTGCAGGCCGAGTTGGGCCGCCCTTCCGGCTTGGGTATACTGCGGGCATGACTCGAAGCTTGACGGCGGCCATTGAGAGGCTGGAGGCCCTGCCGCCGGACGAGCAGGACCGCGTCGCTACCTGGCTCCTCGATGAGCTCACGGACGAGGCCAAGTGGGCGGAGCAGTTTGCAGCTTCGCAGGACCTGCTTGCGGAGCTGGGCAAGGAAGCACTGGCGGATCACGCAGCGGGCCGCACCCGCCCGCTTGACCCCGGCAAGTTGTGACATCCAAGACGACGCCGCGCTTCTGGGCGGCGTTCAACGCGCTTCCGCAGGACGTGCAAGACCATGCCAAGAAGGCGTACAGCCTATTCAGCGCTGACCCTCGGCACCCGAGCCTTCAGTTCAAGAAGGTCCACGCCACAGAACCGATCTACTCCGCTCGAATCAGCGGCGGCTATCGAGCGGTCGGTCGGCTTGATGGCGATCTCGTGCTCTGGTTCTGGATTGGTGGTCATGATGAATACGACCGGCTTCTGAAGTCTTCGAAGTAGATCTTGTCGGCCCAACGTTGCAAATGAGCCGCGCGACGCTGACCTTCAGCGGCGCGTCGGCTCCATTTGCGTGTTCGGCAGCGAGTTGGCAAGTGTTCAGGACGCCTGTCGGACCGCCTTCGCCTTCCGCGAAGGAAGCCGGAAGGTCTTCGTGCCACTTTCGACCTGCCGGGCCTTGGCTGCCTCGGCGATCTTGCGAATGTCGTCATCGGACGCGCGCGAGAGAACCTTGCGGACGGCGTGGATCTCGTCAACGATCGGATCGGATTCCATGGCGTCTACTCCTCTGGCAATTCAAGAGGCATGCAAATCGTCGGCGGCTCGAAGCCACCGGCCCGGCACAGTTCCTCAATCTTGCCACGCAAGGTGGCATTGGCGATATGCCGACAATTCCAGGTCAACAGGTAGTCCATCCCGTGAACAGCTGCCGTCGCGACATGAAGTGCGTCGATCCGGGCCTGCGAAGGCAGACCACCGCCGACAATGAGCCGCTGAGCCAAAACGATCGCGTCTTCCGTGACCTCGAGAACGGTCATATCCATGAGCGTCGCGAGCCGACTGGCCGCCGCTTGGGCGTCGCCAGCCGCAGCTTCGTCAAGAACGAACTGCGAGACATACAACTCCTAGGCTAGTCGGCTGGCCCACCAATCCCGCGTAACCTGTTGGTGTGCGGCCGACACGAGGTCTCGACTCGGCCGGGCGGCCAGGTAACTGACCATCGAGGTCTCGATGTAGGCCTTGGGCTTCATGAGTTTCAATTCAGCTCGGTCCAATGATTGTCTGCCGCACTAGTATTGGAGTAGACCGCTCCACGAGCCCCCGCAGCTATCCACGGTTTCCGCTCGCAGCCCTCTCCCCTATCTCGTTGACCCGGGACATGATAGCCGCATTCAGCGAACAGGCTCGACGAGTGGTTGGCTGCAAGGCCGGTGGATAACTGCGGAGCGGCTGCAGCCAACCACCGTGCCCCGAAACACGGCGATTGGGGCAAGCCGTTGCAGCAGCGGGACTTGGCGCGGTGACCAGAAATCCTCTTGCCGTGGATGGCTGCGGCCAGTTCACAGCCATCCACTTTCATCCTCACATCCGATCAATCGGACTCCGCACGCCAAGCCCGCCACGGTTGAGCACATGCGTATAAATCATCGTCGTCGACACATCCGCATGCCCCAGCAACTCCTGCACCGTCTTCACATCAACCGTCGACAACACCACGGGCACCCGATGAGGCGTCCTAGCCCGCGGCGGTGGCGCGATCTCGCCCAGGTCCATGCCATCGTCGTCGAAGATGTATCAAGCAGCACGCACAACAGCGCAACAGCCGCGTTCCGTGACAGTCGTCGGACGAACGCGACGGTTGGTCGTCAGGCCGACTCGGAGGAGGCGAATCAAATGCACGAAACCTGCGTCGGAGTCGTCAGACAGTCAACGTGGGGCTGGGGGTCCCCACGTGATCTGACAGCCAGACAAACCGACGGAGGTGCAGGTTTCGAGCCTGCGACGCGGAGGCCGGACGACCAACCGTCGCGTTCATCCGCCGTTTAGTGGCGCGCTCCAAACCAGCGCGCCCTACGTACTTACTTCTGGCGCCAGTATTGGAACTCGTGCTCGTAGCAGCTGCCCTCGAGATCGACTACTTTGGTCTCGAAGTACCGCTGCGCATCCGCAATGGCCTTGTTGTAGATGCTGGGCCCGATCTCTTTCAAACAGAAGTCAAGCAGCATCGTCGCCTTCAGGTCGCCGATGTCCTGGCCCATGTGTTCAGCCACAAGGAACTCTCTGGCCCGCTCACGTTCAGCGGGCCCTGCGAGCGCTCAGCGCACCAGCACCTTCCCGGGCAGCGCCCAGGTCAGCTTGGACTGATCCACCACAGCAACACCATTCACAAACACGTGCTCGATGCCTTCCGAATATTGATGCGGCTCGAAGAACGTGGCTTTGTCGCGAATGATCGCAAGGTCGAACACCACCAGATCAGCCACCATACCCTCGCGAATGATCCCGCGATCGCGCAGACCCATGATGAGCGCCGGCAAGGACGTCGACGACCGGATCGCCGACTCCACCGTGATTACGCCGCGCGTCAGCGCGTAATGGCGAATCTTGCGCGGGAAGCTGCCGTAGAACCGCGCGTGCGTGGACGGTGGACCATCCAGCAGCGCGATACCACCGTCCGTCGACGTGGCCACCCAGGGCTGCTTCGCATAGGCCTCCATGTCGCCTTCGTCCATCGAGAACCCGCGCATACGCGCGCCACCGGCGCGGTTCGGCAGCCCTTCAAGCTGAATCTGAATCGCCGCTTCAACCGGATCCACCCGCCACAACGCCGAGATCTCCGCGAGTGTCTTGCCGTACAGGGACTTGTCCGTGTACTCGTACACCACGACATTGTTCGCGCCACCACGCCGCGCGATTTCGTGCGCAATATCCGAACGCACGGTCTTCGAGAGCGCCGGATCCATCAGCGTCTTCCGCAGGGCCTCGGCACGCCCACCCGACGCCTGCGTCGCGCCGGTGGATCGGGTGGCCCAGTCGGGAATGAGCACGGTCGAACCATCCGTGCCGCTGGTGGGATAGGGATACTGATCCGCCCACACATCGATACCGCGCGCACGCGCACGCTCAATCAACCCAATCGCCGCCGCACTCGATCCCCAGTAGTTCGCGCCCTTGGCCTTGATGTGTGACGCCACGACCCTCGCGCCGCTCTTTTCGCCAATCTCAATCGTCTCGCGCACCGCATCAAGCAGCGTCGGTGGTCCGGGCCCATCCTGGCTCGGCACATACCAGAGCGGGTCACTCCCCTCGCTGCGTTCATGCGAAATGAACACCCCGTCAAACGCCGGCAGCTCCTTCGCCAGTTCGACAACCTCCGCAGTGGTGCTCCAGCGCCCCGGGTCATACTCGAGCCCGGCTGACATGCCAACCGCGCCTTCCTCCATGGCCTGCTTCACCAGCGCCCGCATCTTCACGATCTCCTCGTCCGTTGCAGGACGCCTGGTATCGCGACCCATCACCTGCGACCGCACCGCACCGTGCCCCACCAGCAACATGGTGTTGGGGCCAATCTGGTTCTTCTCAATGAGCGCGCGCTGCGTCGAGATCGGCCACGGCGATCGACCGTCCTGATTGACGACGACAGTCGTAATGCCCTGCGTCACAAGATTTGGTGCCGCGCGAATCTGCGAGTTCTGATCTCGGAACCCACCCTGCACCCGCGCACCATCGTCGGCGTGCGAGTGGATATCGATGAACCCCGGCGCGATGTATTTGCCCGTGGCATCAATCACCCGCGCGGCCTTCGCGCCGGCCAACCGGCCGACCGCGACAATCCGGCCGTCGCGCACCCCGATGTCCGCCGGAAACCACGGATTCCCCGTACCGTCGTACACCCGGCCGTTCTGAATCAGCAGATCAAACGTCTGCGGCGTTGCCTGCTGCGCAGCAAGTGCCACAGCTCCCGCCACGGACAAGGCGACCCCAACAAGCAGTCTGGCTTTCATGAGGGAAAGCCTACCCGAAGATCGCGGTATCATGCGCGCGGGAGAACACCATGCGCCGCCACACTCTGCTTGCCGCCCTCGCGCTCGCCGTCGTCTCGTCAGGCCCACTCGCCGCCGTCCAGGCACCGGCCACCCGGCTGATGACGGTCCGCGACACCCAGAACTTCGTCGCTGTCGGCAGCCCCGCCATTTCCCCGGACGGCCAGTGGGTGCTCTACACCCGCGCGGTGCGCGATTGGGACGATGCGCAGTTGCGGACGAGGACGCACATCTGGCGCGTGAAGATTGACGGGACGGATGCGCGACAGCTGACCTTCGGCGCGTCGAACACGACATCACCGGCGTGGTTCCCGGATGGGAAGCGCATGGCGTTCCTGTCGTCGCGTCCTCCTGCCACCGGAGCGGCCCCCGCGGCCGGCGCAGCGGCCGGCGGTGACGGCGCAGGCAATCAGGTCTTCATGATGCACACCGACGGCGGCGAGGCATGGCAGGCCACCAAACACGAAGGGGGCGTCAGCAGCTTCTCGATCGCTCCGGACGGCCGCACGATCATCCTCACTGCACAAGACCCGCTCACCGCCGACGACCAGCGTCGTCAACGCGATCGAGACGATGCGGAAGTAGTGGATGAACGGTTTCGCTGGACGCATCTGTGGTCGTTCAACGTGGAGTCGGGCAAGAGCGAACGGGTGACCCGTGGCGACTTTGTGGTGAGCGATCCACAATGGTCGCCTGACAGTCAGCGTATTGCCTACGTCACGCGCCCGACGACGAAGGTGGATGACTCGGCGTGGTCGGACGTGTGGGTGACGGACCTTGCGGGCAACACGAAGAAGTTCTTCGACAATCCCGGCCCCGACGCGTCACCGCGCTGGTCGCCGGATGGCCGCACCCTGGCGGTGGTCTCGAGTGATCGCCCGGGCAATACGCAGTGGTATTCGAAGCTCTATCTGTTTCCGGCGGAGGGCGGCGCGCCGAAGGTGCTGCTGAAGGACTTCGACCTCGACTTCACCACCCCCATCTGGGCGCCGGACGGACGGATCGTGTACTGGTCCACAGGCCAGGGCACGAAGGTCGCGCTGTTTGGCGTCGATGTCGCCACCGGAGAACTTACGACGACACGCGCGCCGATGGCAGGCGTGAACGGCGCGTCGCAACTGTCGAAGGACGGCTCGACCTGGGTCTTCAGCCACAACACCGGCGCGATGACGCCAGACCTGTGGTCCGTGCGAAGACAGGGCGACGGGTATGCCTCGCCGGTGAAGCTGACGTCAGCCAATCCGTGGGTACGTGACGGCGTCAAGCTCGGCACCGTCGAAACCATTCGATGGCGCAACACCGAGGGCGGCACGATCGAGGGCGTGCTCACCAAACCCGTGGACTTCAAGGCGGGCACGCGGTACCCGCTGGTCGTGAATCCACACGGCGGACCGAGTGGCGCCGACCTGGAAGGCTTCTCGTCCTTTAATCAGGTGCTGGCCGCCAACGGCTTCCTCGTGTTGCAGGTGAACTTCCGCGGCAGCACGGGCTACGGCCAGAAACATCTGAACGCGAATCAGAACAACTGGGGCATCGGCGACTACGACGACATCATGACGGGCGTCGATCATCTGATCGCCGAGCGCCTCGCGGATCCCGACCGCATGGTCGCCTACGGCTGGAGCTACGGCGGGTACATGACGTTCTGGATGTCGACGCAGACCAACCGCTTCAAGCTGATTTCGCCAGGCGCCGGGCTGACGAATCTCTACTCGATGTATTCCACGACGGACATCCCGGCGTACCTGGGATGGTTCTTCGGCACGCCCTGGGAGAACCAGGCGATCTACGACCGACTGTCCCCCATCAGACACGTCAAGAACGTCACCGCGAAGATGCTCATCATGCACGGTGCCAACGACGAGCGCGTGCCGCCCACGCAGGCCGACGAGTTCTACCGGGCGCTGAAGGATCTCGGCAAGGACGTCACGTACATCCGCTACCCGCGTCAGGGCCATGGCATCACCGAGCCACGCCTCGCGATGGACCGTCTGCGTCGCTACGTGTGCGCGTTCACGGACGCCGTGGGCATGGCGTCAACGACGGAGAAGTGCGAGAAGGGTGTGCCGGTGCCTGAGGCCGCCGCCCGGCTTCTCCCCGCGCCGATGTGATCGCACAACCGTTCGACGATCTCGAGGATGTGCGAGGTCAGGAAGACCGTGCCGCCACCACGCACAAACTGCAGGAGCAGCTCCTTGATCTGTCTGGACGCCACCGCATCAATGCCTTCAAACGGCTCGTCAAGAAACAGCAGCCGTGGCGCGGGGAGCAGCGCGGCCGACAGCGCCAGCTTCTTGCGCATGCCGTGGGAATAGTCCGCCACCATGTCGCCTGCCGCGCCCGTCAGGTCCATCAGGGTCAGCAGTTCGTCCGACCGCGCGCGTACGTTCGCGGCGTCCAGCCCATGGACCTGGCCGACAAACGACAGCGTCTCGGCGCCGGTCAAGCGATCGAACAGCGCGAGATCCTCCGGCACAACGCCGATGCGCTTCTTGACGGCCACGGGATCCTGCAACGGGTCGATACCGTCGACGGCGTGCAGGTCGCCGAAGGCCTTTTTCAGGCCGCGGGTCTCAAGGGCAGGTTCGGCGTCGCTCGTCATGCACAGGAGATTACGCGCGATTCTCCCGTCGGACGAACGCAATCACGGCCAGTGCCGCCGCGCAGTACGTCAGCGCGACCGGCAGCCGGAAGTCAGGACTGAGGTTCGTCGGCAGAAGCTGCCCTGACATCCCGATCGTAACGGTGATGGCGGTGACCACCGCAGCCGTGACGGCCAACCCGTCGCCAGGCGGGCGTCGCTGGGTCACCAGCCATCCGGCAATGGTCGCCAGCGCGGCCGCACCCGCCCGCACCACGATCACGGCCACGCTCGCCTTGTCCCTGCTTCCCAACGAGGCCAACAACGTCGTGAAGCCATAGACGGCCAACAGGCCGTCGACCATGAGCGCCACGCCCACCACTCGCCGCATGCGTGTAGTATGACGTCGGATGGTGGGCGCCCTCCTCAAAGACTGGATCGTCAGGCTGGCCGTTCTGATCTCGGTCGCGGCCCTTGCGGTGTACGCCTGGCCCGACGTCGACCCGGCGACCGTCGCAACTGGAGGGCTGAGAGCGTTTTCTGAAAAGCAAGACCTCTCTGCTCTCCACGTCTCGCTGTGAATCCTACACGTCGAGCTCTTCAGCCGCCTCGGCGTTGGCCATGATGAAGCGGAACCGCGCAGACGGATCCTTGCCCATCAGCTCATTGATGATTCGGTCGGTCGCCAGTTGATCATCGATCGTGACACGCAACAACCGTCTCGTCCTCGGATTCATCGTCGTCTCCCAGAGCACCTTGGGCATCATTTCACCCAGCCCCTTGAAACGTGTGATCTCCGGCTTGCCACGCCCGGTGGCGCGCTTGAGGATGTCGTCACGGTGGCGATCGTCGGTCGCCCAGTGTGTGTCCTTGCCGATGTCGATGCGATACAGCGGCGGTTGCGCAAGATAGACCTTGCCGGCGTTGATCAACTGCGGCATGTGCCGGAAGACAAACGTGAGCAGCAGCGTCGCGATGTGATGACCGTCCGAGTCGGCGTCGGCGAGGATGATGACCTTGCCGTATCGCAGTTTCGACAGCTCGAAGCCCTTGCCGATGCCGCACCCGAGCGCGGTCACCAGGTCGGAGAGTTCACGATTCTCAAGCACCTTCGCGGTGGTGGCGCTCTCCGCGTTCAGCACCTTCCCGCGCAGCGGCAGAATCGCCTGCCTGGCGCGATCGCGCCCCTGCTTGGCCGATCCACCGGCCGAGTCGCCTTCAACGATGAAGATTTCGCTCTCTTCGCGGCCCGGTGACGTGCAGTCGCTGAGCTTACCCGGCAGGGTCAGGCGCGACGACGTGGCGGACTTTCTGGTAACTTCGGCCTGCGCAGCGCGGCTCGCCTCGCGGGCGCGCGCGGAGAGAATGATTCGCGCGACGATCTGCTCGGCCGTGCTCCGGTTGTGATTCAACCAGTGCTCAAGCGCCGGACGTGCCATCGAATCCACAATGTTCGTGACTTCGGGATTGTTGAGGCGGTCTTTGGTCTGCCCCTGAAACTGCGGCTCGGTGATGAAGATGCTGAGCACGCCGATCATGCCTTCGCGGATGTCCTCAGCCGTCAGCGTCACACCCTTCGGCGACAACGAGTGGGTGTCGATGAAGTTGCGAATGGCCTTGCCGAGCCCGGTGCGCAAACCGTTTTCGTGTGTGCCGCCTGAGCCGGTGGGAATGCCGTTGACATAGCTGCGAAGATGTTCCTCCGTCGCTTCGCTCCACTGCAACACCACGTCGAGCTTCAGGCCGGACTCGTCGTGCTCACGGGTCTGGGAAAACGCCAACTCGTGCACGGGCTTGGCCTTCCGCTCGCCCATGATCTTCTTCAGGTAGTCGACGATGCCTTCGGTGTGCTCGAAGACTTCGCGCTTCGGCTGCTCGCCTTCGGCTGCCTCGTTCTCAAACGTGATCTTCAGCCCTTTGTGCAGGTAACTGGCGACCTCGATGCGCTCGCGAATGATCGCGGCATCGAACTGGGTCTTCGGGAAGATCGTCGAGTCCGGCCGGAAGAAGACGGTCGTGCCCGTGCCGCGGGCGGGGCCGAGCTTCTTCACGCCGCCCTGCGGCACACCCTGCTTGTAGCGCTGCTCCCAGGTCGAGCCGTCCCGCTTGACCGTGGCGACGAGTTCTTTCGACAGGGCATTGACGACAGACGCGCCGACGCCGTGCAGACCGCCGGCGGTCTTGTAGTTCTGGTCCTCGAACTTGCCACCGGCGTGCAGGGTCGTGAAGATCACTTCAAGCGCGCTGGTCTTTGTCGTCGGGTGTTTGTCGACCGGAATGCCGCGACCGTCGTCACTCACCGTCAGGGACGCGCCGTCGGCATGCAGCGTCACAACGACGTTGGACGCGTGGCCGTTCATGGCCTCGTCGATCGAGTTGTCGAGAATTTCCCAGACAAGATGGTGCAGGCCGGGAGACCCGACACCGCCGATATACATGCCGGGGCGCCGGCGTACGGGTTCGAGACCTTCGAGTACGGTGATGTCTTTTGCGGTGTACGACACGCGACCTCTACGGTACCACGCAGCTCTTCAATTGCACGTGGTCTGTCATCCCTTCGCAGAAACATCGAAGGGTGGTGCGCTGGCCGTTGGCCAGCGTCTTGAACATCTCAACCGCGCGATCCTCGTGAAGAGACGCGCGGACGTGGCGGGTGCCGTCGCCGGCGACCAACAGAAACGACGCGATCACCCCGGGGGCCTCGGCCAGTTCCCGTACGAGACCACTGACCTCGATGGCTTTGCCAACGAAGCGGTCGCTGGCGGCGGCGCCATCAGCCTCAAACGCCCGCACAAGATCCGCAGCGGACAACTTGGCCACTGGCACGGCCGTAAATATCCGATTGTCGTGTTCCGGAAGCGTCTGCGCGCAGGCCGCGGCCGCGATGGCGGCCAGTACCCACAGGCGTCTCACTTGCCGCCGTCCAGCAGGCGCTTGCGCACCTTCTCGACTTCCTGGTGGAAGAGATACAGCGCATCCGCCTTGCCGGCGGGGTCCGTGAAGTCGTAACTCTTGCCGTTGCGAATCTTGAGTTTCAGATTCTTCTGCAGGAAGTCCGCCGTGAACGTTTCGAGATTCGTCAACGGCACATTGAAGCCGTCGTCTTTGTTCGTCGTCTCGTAACGGACGCCGTCAGGCGTGGCGATGAGTGTGCCCGAACAGGAACCAATGCGGTGCTTGTGAACCGCCGCAATCTTCTGATCGAGCCGGATGGTCTTCAGGGAGATGACGATGTCGCGGGAACCGGGGGTGATGTCGAAGAACTCGGCCACACTCTCGTGACCAGGGGCCTGCACGTTGATTTTGCGCTGGCCTGGCTGGACGTCGTCTATGGTGGCTGGCGCGGTGCCGACGAACTTGTTGTCGATGAACACCTGCGCACCGGGTACATCACTATCGATCCGCAACGTCGCGGTGGTTGGAGCGACCGGCACCACTGGCGCCGGCGGGGCCACGGGCGGAGCGTCTGGCCTAGGCGTCGAACGTGGGGTCGAGGTGGTGATCGCGGGTGCAGGTGTCGGCGCAGCCGGCGACGAGGCCGGTGTCGCGCTGCTGGACGCCGATTCCTCGACGGCCGGCTCCTCCGAAGACGAGCCCAGGAACCCCAGCGAATAGGCCGCCGCCACGCCGGCAACGGCGAGCACCACTACGAAGACAAGTCCCTGTCGGTTCATCAGGCCTCGATCAGCAACACACCCGGATCTTCGATCAACTCCTTCACCCTGACTAGGAATCGCACGGCTTCAGCGCCGTCTACGATGCGGTGGTCGTAGGTGAGGGCGGTGTACATCATAGGCCGGAGCACGACCAGACCGTTCACGCCAACCGGACGTTCCTTGATCGCGTGCAAGCCGAGGATGCCGACCTGCGGCGGATTCAGAATCGGCGTGCTCATGAGCGAACCGAACACGCCGCCGTTGGTGATCGTGAACGTGCCGCCGCGAAGGTCGTCGAGCGTCAACGTGTTCTCCTTCGCCTTCACCGCAAAGTCGCGAATGCGCTGCTCGATGCCGGCAAACGACAACTGATCGGCATCACGCAGCACCGGCACCACAAGACCCTCTGCGGCGCCGACTGCGATCCCGATGTCGAAGTACGGCTTCAGCACCATGTCGTCGCCATCGATTTCCGCATTCAGCCGCGGGAATTCGCGCAAGGCGACAATCGTGGCCTTCACAAAAAACGACGAGAACCCCAGGCCCACGCCGTGTTTGTCCTTGAACGACTGCTTCTGCCGTTCACGCAGCGCCATCACGGCCGACATGTCAACTTCATTGAACGTCGTCAGCATCGCCGCCGTCGCCTGCACTTCCACCAGGCGCTTCGCGATGGTGGCGCGGCGTTTCGACATGCGCTCCCGAATATCAGTCCGTCCGGACTGCGGACTGCGGACAGTGGACTGCGGACTGGGAACTGCGGCCTTCCGAACATCCTCGCGCGTCACGCGTGGGCCGTCGGCCTTGACCGCCGCGAGCGGTAGGTCCTTCTCGCGCGCTTCCCTCCGCGCGGATGGCGTAGCCGCAACTGGCTGGGCGGCTGGGCTGGTGGGCGGCTGGGCGGATGGATTGGCGGTTGCACCTTCGTCGATCGTGCCGAGCACGTCTCCGATCTTGACGTCGGCGCCTTCTAGATGTGCGATTGACGCGAGCACGCCAGACTTTGAGGCGCTGACTTCAACGTCGACCTTGTCGGTTTCGAGTTCCACGAGTGGTTCGCCGACGGTCACGGCGTCGCCCTGTTTCTTGACCCAGCGGCGCACACGCGCATCAACCACGGACTCGCCCATCTCGGGCACAAGAATCTTGACGGACATCAGCGTTTGCTCCCTTCCCACACGCGCACAATCAGGCGTTCCTGATTGTGCGCATGGCGCGCGGCCGACCCTTCAGCGGGGCTCGAGCTGCGCGGCCGGGCGATCACCGAGACCGGCACATCACCCACCACATCCTGCAACGGCGTGCGGATGAACTCCCACGCGCCCATGTTCTCCGGCTCTTCCTGCACCCAGACGACCTCTTTGGCCTTCGGGTACCGCGTGAGCGTCTCACGAATCGCGGCATCCGGCACGGGATACAGCTGCTCGACCCGGCACACCGCCACCTCGGGATCTGCCGCACGGTCGGCGTGTGTCAGCAGGTCCACTGCGATCTTGCCGGTGCAGAACACCACCCGCGTCACCTTCTTCGCGGCTGCGGCATCCGACGCAAACTGTGGATCATCAATCACCGGCAACCAGCGGCCGCCGGTGAGATCCTCAGGCGCAGATGCCACAAACGGGTGCCGCAGCAGGCCCTTCGGCGACAACACGATCAGCGGCAGCGGGTCGCTGAGGAGCAGCGCCGCCTGTCGCCGAAGCACGTGGAAATACTGCGCGGCCGTCGTGCAGTTGACGACGCGCATGTTGATGTCGGCGGCCAGTTGCAGAAAGCGCTCCGGTCGCGCGCTCGCGTGATCGGGGCCCTGCCCTTCGTGTGCGTGCGGCAGCAGGAACACCATCGACGGTTCCTGGCCCCACTTGGCCCGCGCGGACAACACAAACTCGTCCAGCATCGTCTGTGCGCCGTTGATGAAGTCGCCGTACTGCGCTTCCCAGATCACCAGACGTTCCGGCGCCTGCACGTTGTAGCCGTATTCAAACCCGACCGCCGCGTTTTCGCTGAGCGGGCTGTTGTGAATCTCGAACGCTGCGCGGGCCTGCGGCAGATGCTGCAGCGGCACGAATACGTCGCCCGTGTTGGCGTCGGTCAGCACAGCGTGGCGGTGGCTGAAAGTACCTCGCCCCACGTCTTCGCCGGTCAACCGAATCGGCGTGCCATCTTCGAGGATGGACGCCATCGCCAGTTCCTCTGCGGCGGCCCAGTCGAGTGTGCGATCTGCCGGCGCGGTGAACGCCTGACGACGCTTGTCGCGGGCGCGCTCGAGCTTGCGATGCACCGTGAATGACGCCGGCACCTGCAGCACTGCGGCGTTCAACGCGGACAAGCGATCCATCGGCACGGCTGTCTGTGTCTGCCCTGCCAGGCCGGCCGGTGCGATCTCGGGCGTCGGTTCGATGTAGTGCTCCTCGGGGTCGAGGCCGTCGTATTTCGCCTGCAGCGCATTCATCGCGGCCTGCAGCCGCTCAGTGGCCGTGGCCACCGGCAACACGCCGCGCGCATCAAGCGCACGCGCCCACAACTCGCGCACCGTCGGATGCGCGGTGATCCTCGAATACATCACCGGCTGGGTGAACGCCGGCTCATCACCTTCGTTGTGGCCATGACGACGGTAGCCGATCAGATCGATGATCGCGTCGCGCCTGAACTTCTCGCGATACGCAAACGCGAGTCGCGCCGCGGCCACACACGCCTCGGGATCATCCGCGTTGACATGGAAGATCGGCACCTTGAAGCCGCGCGCCAGACCGCTCGCATACAACGTGCTGCACGAATCTTCAGGCGTCGTCGTGAAGCCGATCTGGTTGTTGGCGATGATGTGAATCGTGCCGCCTGTGGTGTACCCCTCGAGCCGGTACAGATTCAGGGTTTCAGCCACCACACCCTGACCAGGGAACGCCGCGTCGCCATGAATCAACACGGGCAGGACCGCATCCGGGTCGAACACCGGCGCCCCCGGCCGGCTGGCATCGGTACCGGCCGCGCGGGCCATGCCCACAAGCACCGGGTCGATCGCTTCGAGGTGGCTCGGGTTCGGCGGCATCGAGACGATCAGGTCGACTTCCTCGCCGCCTTCGATGGCGCGTGATGCTCCGAGGTGGTACTTCACGTCACCGGCCCACTGCACGCCTTCGTTTTCCAGGGCACTGCGCACCGGATCCTTGAACTCTGCGAGAATCTGTTCGTACGGCTTGCCCAGCACGTGGGCCATCACGTTCAGACGACCACGATGCGCCATCGCGATGAAGGCGCGACGGATACCGGCTTCAGCGGCTTCACCGATGACTTCATCGAGCACCGGCACAAGGGTGTCGAGACCTTCGATGGAGAACCGCGTCTTGCCGGGGAACGTGCGATGCAGGAAGCGCTCGAAGCCTTCAACTTCCGTCAACCGGTCCAACAGCTTCACGGGATCGATCGGATCCGCCGGGGGGTGGAAACGTCCCGACTCCACCACCTCACGCAACCACCGGCGTTCCTCGGGCACAAAGATGTGCGCAATGTCGTAGCCGATCGTGCCGCAGTAGATTTCGCGCAGGCGCAACACGACATCCCACATCGACTCCAGGCCGCGCGCGACGTCACCATGGATCAACGACGCAGGCATCGCACGCAGGTCGGCTTCGGTCACGCCATGCGTCTCGGGCTCGAGCGCCGGATCTCCCAGCGGCCGGCTCCCCAGCGGATCGATCTGCGCCGCCAGATGGCCGTAGCGACGGATCGACTGCGCCAAATTCACGGCGCCGACGACTTTGTCGGGATCCAAGGACCGGTCCGCAGTCCGCTGTGCGCTGTCCGCAGTCCGGGCCTGCCCTGAGCGAGCCGCGGGCGAGTCGAAGGGGGTCCAGCGTTTGAAGAAGTTGCGCGTGGCGTGATCGATCGACGAGGGATCACGGCGCCAGGCGTCGTAGAGTTCGAGGACGTAGCCCTCGTTGAATCCGCGGAAATCGTTCTGATCGAAGGACATAAGGCTCACAACGCCCCCACGGGCGCGAACCACTGATGTTATCACCGGGCACTGCGTGCTAGAGTCGCCGTCGGGGTCCTGCGTTGCCGACTTTCGTGAAATCCAGCCTCTTCGAGGCGCCCGTGGAGTCCGTGTTTGCCTTCCACGAGCGGGAGGACGCGCTGACGCTGCTCTCTCCGGCGTTCCCGCCAGTCACCGTGATCAGCCGTACCGGCGGTATTCGGGCCGGCGCCAGGGTCGTACTGCGCATCGGGCCAATCACCTGGATCGCGGCGCATACGGCGTATGAACGCGACCGCCTGTTCGTCGACGAACAAATCAGCGGTCCGTTCGCCAGTTGGGTGCACCACCATGAATTCGCGGATGAAGGCGGTCACTGCCGGCTGACCGACCGCGTTTCCTTCGATCTGCCGGGCGGACGAGTGGTGAACGCCCTCTTCGGGTGGGCGGTGGCACTCAGCCTCCACCCGATGTTCCGCCATCGTCATGCCGTGACCCGCAAGTACGTGGCATAATCCGCCGCACCATGAAGCGAAACCCTGTCGGCTGGTTCGAAATCTACGTGCAGGACATGGCACGCGCGAAGGCGTTTTACGAGACCGTGTTGGGCGTGACGTTGTCGCGCCTCAGTCCGCCCGAGCTGCAGATGGAGGCGTTTCCTGGTGACATGACGTCCCCCGGCACGGGCGGCGCACTTGTGAAGTTCGATGGCATGCCTTCCGGCGGCAACAGCACGCTGGTGTACTTCAACTGCGACGACTGCGGCCTCGAAGGCAGCCGGGTCGGCGGCGCTGGGGGACAGGTGGTCCGGGAGAAGATGTCGATCGGCGAATACGGATTCATCGTGCTGGCGACCGACACCGAAGGCAACATGTTCGGCCTTCACTCGATGGTGTGAGACGGTATCCTTCGATATGCGCAGTCGTTACGCCGTTCTTGGGCTGGTCCTCACCGTACTCCTGCTGCTGCCGGGCTTGTTCCTGCCGGTCATCACCGTCCGCGGCACGTTGTCGCCGGAAGGCCTCGCGTCCCTGGCCCCGAAACTCCTCGAGGAAGGCCTGTCTGATGATGCGGTGAAAGCATTGCGGCCATTGCTCAATCCCATGCTGCTGCCGCTGATGGAGATGCAGCCGGGTGGGTTGCGCGGCGCCCTGGTCGGCAACCTCGGCGGTCAACTCGGCGAACAGCTCAAGGGTGCAGCAGAGATCGAGGTCTACCACCAGGCCCGCAGCATCATGGGGTCGGTGCGCCACCTGTATGCCGTCAACAGCTGGGTGGCGGCAACACTGATTCTGCTCTTCAGCGTCGTGGTGCCGTTTACCAAAGCCGCCATGGCCGTGTGGGCGATCCAGCATCGTGACGGCGCCGTGCGTCAGCGGACCCTCAAACTCGTCGAAGCGATCGCGAAGTGGTCGATGGCCGACGTGTTCGCCGTCGCCCTCTTCATCACCTACCTCGCCGCACAAGCCAGCCAGGGGCCGACCAGCCCTGGCGCCCCCCCGCCAATCCTGACCTTCAAGGCCGACTTCGGTGCAGGCTTCTACTGGTTCGCGGCCTACTGCGTGTTCTCACTCGCCGTGCAGCAAGGCCTGTCGCGCTGGGCGTCGTCGATGAAACCAGCTGTCAACTGATCAGGCGCTTCCGGATTTCGGGCGGGGGGATTTCACAGGCATTGGACTTGCCGGCAATACGATGCCGGATCGCCGCGACCACCTTGTAGGCCGCATCCCGAATCGGCGTCGGGATTCCCAACAACACCCTCGCCCACGACCAGGGAGCCGACAGGCGTGCCGCGATACGGAGCGACGCCGTGGAGCGCAGGTAGACCTGACCGTCTTCGATGAGGATGATGCTGCGGGTGGTCTCGCGGCTCAGCCCGTACGGCGCGAGCAACTCAGCAGCTTCCGGCGACTGCGACGCGCCGAACCGGAAGTACGCCTGCGGATCACGGGTGGCGATGAAGATCACCGCCCGCTCACAGAAGGCGCAGGTGCCGTCGAACAACACGATCCCGTGGCGATCCATCACCGCCAGTGTAGCGCGTTGACGCACGTAGGGCCCGCGGCGTACGTAGGGCCCGCTGAACTGTAGCGGGCCGAGCGGCGCGCATGTAGGGCCCGCTGAACTGCAGCGGGCCGGACTCGGCGCGCTCAAGACCAGCGCGCCCTACGTCTCCCGCCCTAGCGGTGCCCGTGGGCGACGTCGTGTTTGTGTTTCTCGTAGTGCTGGCGCAGCAGGTCCTTGCCGTAGTCGTTGCCGTTGGGCGTCCGGACGACGGAGTGAATGTGGGCGCGCGTCGGCACACCGCGTTCCCCAGGTAACGCGACCGGCGACTGGTGATCAAACTCGATGAGGATCACGGGGCTCTGAATCCGGTAGTAGAAGACATCGTCATTCCCCGTACCGCCGGCCCACGCGAAATGTGTGCGATCGAGTTGGGATCGCACTTCGTCCATGCGGACCTTCGCATGGCCGTCCGCCATGTTGCCGACGTATTCGCCGACGAGTTCAAGCAGCATCGTCCGTTGTCCGACGGTGAGCTTCGTCCCGGGAAGTCCGACGTACGGCATCTGCACGTTGTCTCTGAACGCATGCGCGAGCGGCATGTTGGCGGTCTTGGCGGCCTGAATGGTCGCGGTGGCGCGTTGTTCGTCTGACAGCGCGCGCATGAAGGCGAGGCCCTTGTTCTGCTCGTCCTGCATGATCGACGTGCCCGCGTAGCGACCCTCAGTGGCGGTGACGGGTTCCGACCCCATGAACGTGGGCGTCATCACGACCTGATCACCCAGCACGAAGTAGTTGACGATCAGGTGATGGCCGTCGAGTTGCCATCCCCACGGCTCGGTGTCTGATGGCGCGCCCATGACGGTGAGGTGATACAGCCACTCGCCGTATTCGTCGTGCCGGTTCAGCAGATCGGCCAGGTGGCCGTTGAGCTTCATCACTGCGCGTGAGCGTTCGAAGCCCTTCGCGCTGAGGCTCGCGCGCATCAGGTCGAAGGCACGCTCGCGCTGGGCTTCCGTCATCTCGTCGACATTCACGCCTTGCCGCGCGTAGCGGTGCACGTTGTTCCACTTCAGCCACTCGTCATCATCGACGGCATACGTGGTCTTCGTCCGCTGCTCAGCGGTGAGTGCCTGGAGGAACCGCTGCGCCGACTCGCGCACCGGGCGCGTCGAGACGCCCGTTGCCTTGATGGGGAACAGGCCGGCTTCAATCGTGCCGTCTGCGGTGAGTCCCTTGAACGGCTGCGGTTGCGCCGCGCCACCCGCACGCTGGGCAGTGCCTGTCACGTGCACTCCGGCGACACACACGGTCAAGATGACGGCCAACAACGGCTTCGACATGGGGATTTCCTTTGGAACGCGGAGAAGCGTATCCCAAGAAGCGTCCGGGTGCTGTCCGGTAATAGACGGTGGCAACCGCGCTGAGTTCCGGTATGTTGAGGGGCATGGAGGTCCTGAAGTCGTATCGGCGCAACGCCGTGCACGTGCGCAAAGCGCTCGCGCAGCTAAATCAGGACACCGGCAGTGTCGGCGTCGAGCGGGGGTATTCGCAGGACACCGCGCTCATGGAGCGGTACAAGCGGCTGTCGATCCCCGTCCGTCGCGCGCTGAATGCTGCCGACCGGGCGTCATTCGGGCAGGCCTTTGCGGCGGTCACCGCATCACCATTGGCCGATCCAGGCCAGCTGTCGATCGTGACTCGGTCATGGCAGGCGTTCCAGCAGGAATGTGAATCCACGGTTGGGCTCGGAGGCGGCAAAGTCCCCAGGAAGCAGATTCTGCAGGACTGGCTTGCGGCCGCCGCGTTTTACGACACGCTCGATCGCGACAAGGCCTACGACAGGCTCATCGATCAATGGGGCACCGCTGCCGAAGGCATAGGCGACCAGCTCACCGAACAGGCCGCCGAGGTCATCGTTGAACTCGACACCCTGATTGCCACGGTCCTCGGGGAGCCCGAAATCCTCCCGCCGCCACCCAAGACTCCGCCGCCACCACCTGATCCCGATGAAAAGTGGTGGAAACGGTTGTTACGGCTATGAAGCTGCAGTGCTGAGCACTACCGCGAAAACATGTTCTTGACAACAAACCACACGTTGGCCGGCCGTTCGGCGAGGCGACGCATGTACCAGGGGAACCAGAATTCACCGTAGCTGATGAGGCAACGTGTGCGCTGCCCCATCTTGATCAGATCCTGCTGGCGACCGCCCTGGATGCCGAAGAGCATCGCAAACTCGTAGCGGCTCGATGCGACCTTGCGCTCGGAGATGAGCTTGAGAATGCGTTCCTGTAGCGCGATGTCGTGCGTACCGAAGTGTGTGAGCGCGCCGGGCTTTGTGTTGTCGTCGCGCAGCAGACGCTCACAGATCTTGTGGTAGTTCTCGTCCACGTCGGCTTTGGCCGGGAATGCGACGTCCGCAGGCTCGAGATACGCGCCCTTCACGACGCGAATCGCTGAGCCAAGCGCCACCAGTTCCTCGATGTCTTTCTCGGTGCGGTAGAGGTAGGACTGAATCGCGATACCGATGTTCGGCGTGTGCGTGCGCAGTCGCTTGAACAGGGCGATCGTGCCCTCCACGTACGGCGACCCTTCCATGTCGATCCAGAAGAACGTGCCGGTCTTTTCACACTTCTCGATGATCGTCAGACAGTGCGTGACACATGCTTCGAAGTTCTGGTCGTACCCGAGCTGGGTCGGCTTGATGGAGATCTGTGCGTCGATACCGGCCTGCTGGATGAGGTCAATCACCTTGAGGTAGTGGTCGCGCACCTCATCGGCTTCCTCGAGGCGCGTGATGTTCTCGCCCAGACGGGTGAAGATCGTGTTCAGGCCGGTCGGCTTCAACGCCTGCGCGGCCTTGATCGCATCCTCGATCCGCTCCCCGGGCATGAACTTCGACACCGACCGCTTCACAAACCCGGTCCGCATCGCGTTCTCGCGGATCCAGGCGTTGGTCGACGCCCACAGAATGGCTTTCCTCATCACAGACATGACGACGCTTTCTTTCGGAGTCTAGAACCCTCCGCCGGCCGGCGGCGGTGCATTCGGCACCTTGAGGGCGCCACGGTGGCAGGTGAAACACGTCACGCGCATGGATCCGTCCGTGGGTGCCGTCCCGATGTCCTTCATGAGATCGCTGTTGATCGCCATCGACATCCGGAACATCTTGCGCGCCATCAACTTCTCAGGCTTGTCGTCTTTCGCGCGATCGGCAGGCGACCCAACGTGACAGTGGCTGCACTGCACGCCAAGCGACGCCGCAACAGTGCGCATCAGCGTCTGCACTTCAGGGCGCGTCATGGTCTTCGGCAACACCTGCAGATTCTGCAACGGCGCCTGAGCTCCACCCTGCGCGTCAACATTCGCGACGGCCGAGATCGCCGTCACCACACACACCAATCCGACAGTCAAAAGTGAACGCATGGGGGGAATTCTAGCCCAGAATCGGTCACTCGCCGAGCGACACGAGCTCGATCTCCTGCGGCAGCACGCGCACAAACTGGCCGCGCTGCAGCAGTTCGCGGCCTTTGCCGCCACGACCGGTGACCTCGTACTTGGTGGTACTGATGGTCTGCTCTGCCCCCCGGGTCGTCTCCACCGTCATCAGGTCACGGTCGCCGCGTGACGCAATAAACCCAAGCACACGGTCATCGTCTTTGTTGAGTTTGATCAGGATGACGCCGCGGCCTGGCCCCGAGAGCAGGTTGACCTCGTCGGCCTTGCACAACATCGCCCGGGCCTGCCGGGTCGCCGCAATGATGGTCTCGTTGCCGGTAATCTTCACCACGCCCACGATTTCGGCGCCGTCCGCGGCCTTCGCGTATCGTCGGCCGGAACGGGTGCTGGCCTCCACAAACGGCTCAAACGAGAACCGCAGGCTGTATCCATCACTCGACACGGCCAGGGCATGATTCGGCGGCGCCGTCTCCGGATTCTTCGACGTAATCACGCCGGCCACCCGCGAATCCAGGCTCGCGGCGCCGATGATGCGCTCGCCGTCCTTGAACTTGAAGAACCGCTGAATCGGCTCGCCGTAGCCGGTGGATGCCGGGATGTCGATGGTGCGCGAGGTGTACGCCACGCCGAAGTTGGTGAAGAACACGACCGTCGCACGCGTCGACCCCGGCAACACGGCCAGCACCGCGTCTCCCTCGCGCACGCGGGTGCTCGAGACCTCCTTCACTTCCTTCTGCCGCTTCACCCAGCCGTCGCGGGTCACGATGACGACGTTGTCTTCGTCGATGATGAAGTCGTCAGCGGTGTATTCGGGCTCCTCGAGGTCACCCGCAATTTCGCTGCGGCGGGGATCGAGCTTCGGATCGCCATAGGTCTTCCGAATCTGCTCGATGTCGGCCCGCACGATCTGCCACAGGTCTTCGTCGCGTTTCAGGAGACCACCGATCTCCTTCGCACGCTTCCGCTTCTGCGCCAGCTCCTCCTGGATGACCAGGATCTCAAGCCGGGCCAGACGGTAGATCTTCAGTTCGAGGATCGCGTCGGTCTGTTCCTCGTCGAGCCCGAACTTCGCGATGATCTTCTTCGCGGCGTCCGCCTTGCCGTCCGACTTGCGGACGATCTGCAGAATCTCGTCGAGCGCATCGAAGACCTTGGCGAACCCTTCGAGGATGTGGATGCGCTTCTCGAGCGCCGCCAGTTCGTGATTCAGCCGGGCTCGGACGACCTCTAGGCGAAAATGCAGGAAGTGCCACAGGATGTCGTGCAGGCTGAGCCGATCCGGCTTGCCGACGGCCGGGTTCTCCGTCGGGATCAGACACGTCAGGTTGACCGGGAAGTTGGACTGCAGCGGGGTGTGCTTGAAAAGGTACGCCATCACCATGCGTTCGTCGGCGTCCCGTTTCAGTTCCAGCGCAATCCGCACATCGTCTGTGGACAGGTCACGTACGTCCACCAAGTGGGGCAACTTGCGCGACAAGGCGACGTCGGCGATGCGTTCGATCAGGGTCGACTTGTCGACCATGTACGGCACGCTGGTGATGTAAATCGTCTTGCCGCTGCGGGTCTCCGGCCCGTTCTGCCAGGTCGCCCTGAGCCGGATCGTGCCTGAACCCGTTTCGTAGATGTCCTTGATCTCCGCCGGCGTGTTGAGAATCTGGCCGCCAGTCGGAAAGTCCGGTCCCTTGATGTAGCGGCAGAGCTGCGCGGTGGAGAGATCGAGGTCCGCATCGATCATCTTGACCAGCGCGGTGCATACCTCGCCGAGATGGTGCGGCGGAATGTTGGTCGCCATGCCGACGGCGATACCCGTCGCACCATTCACCAGCAGATTCGGAATGCGGGCGGGCAGGACGACCGGCTCTTCGCGCGTGCCGTCGTAGTTCGGACGGAAATGCACGGTGTCCTGGTCAATCTCCTGCAACACTTCGTCCGCGATTCGCGCAAGCCGGCACTCCGTGTAGCGCATCGCCGCCGCGTTGTCACCGTCGAGTGAGCCGAAGTTGCCCGAGCCATCGATCAACGGGTATCGCAGCGAAAACGGCTGCGCCATGCGGACGAGCGTTTCGTACAACGCCGAGTCGCCATGGGGATGGTAGTTGCCCATGACATCGCCGACGACCTTTGCGCACTTGCGATGTTTGGCGTCGGCCGTCAGGTTCTGCTGCCACATCGTGTAGAGGATGCGGCGCTGCACGGGCTTCAGCCCGTCGCGCACGTCGGGCAACGCGCGCGAGGTGATGACCGACAGGGCGTAGTTGAGATACCGCGACTGCGCCGCATCATGCAGCGGGACGTCTTCGTCGCCGGCTGCGAGCGGTTTCGTGACGACGACTACGTCATCGGAGGCGGGTGCATCAAACAGGGAAGGATTCTTGGGCGGACGTTTGGCCACGGAAGAATCTTAATACGTGGCGCGCCTTCGTAGGGCGCGCTGAACTTGAGCGCGCCATGTGGTGGCCCGCTACAGTTCAGCGGGCCCTGCGTACCCAACGGGCCCTACGTGCAGCGGGCCCTACATGCCAAACGCGTACAGCGCTTCCGTCGTGCGGACGTAGATCTTGCCGTCCACCATTGCGGGCGTGGCGTAGATGTCTTCCACGAGGTCGTTGACGACCAGCGGCGTCAGATCGCCGCCGGGCGGCAGCACGGCCATCGCGCCACGCTGGCTGGCGAAGTAGAGATGCCCGCCCGCTGCGACCGGTGACGCGTAGTAGGCGCCCAACGCCCCGGTCAGGCGGCCCTGCTTGATCTGTTCCCCGGTCTCCGGATTCAGCGTCGTCACAATGCCGCCGTCATTAACCATGTACAGCACGCCCTCGAAGATGATCGGCGACGGCAACTGCGGCACGGACCGCTGATACTTCCAGCGCACAGACTTGTCGGTCATGTCGCCCGTCCCCCCGAGCCGGATGGCCAGCATCCCGTTTTCGGAGTCGAGGGCCGCGCGGTAGTACTCCCACTCGTCCCTGGTCAGTGAACCGTTCATGTTCAGGTCCGCCACTTCAAACCAGAACGCCGCCGAATACTTTGGAAACTCAGGCTTGGTGATGACGCCGTTTTTGTCGGCGTCGATTGTCGGCCACACCTCATCGGACGGCGGGACGTTGATCTTCCGGCCCGGGTCGTTCTCGGGCGCACCGTAGCCATTGATGTAGATCGTGTCGCCGTGCACCACGGGCGTCGACTTGATCTCAAACGACAGGCCGCGCACCCACCACAGGCGCTTCCCGGTCAGCGCGTCATAACCTGTCAGCAGGAACGACCCCGGCAGGATGATCTGATCGCGCCCGTCCGGTCCACGCCACACAATCGGCGTGGCATGACCACTCTTCGCCTCAGGACGCGGGGTCCGCCACACTTGCCTGCCCGTCCGCTTGTCGACGGCCAGAAGAAACGAGTCCAGGCTCTGATCACACGCCAGGATCAGCAGGTCGCCGACGATGACCGGTGAGGCGCCCATGCCGTAGATGTTGTCGAAGGGGCCGAGCGGCATCTGCCACAGCTCCTTCCCCTCATCGTCGTACGCGAGCATCCCGTAGTCCGGGAAGAACGTATACACGCGGCCGTTCTCCAGGGCCGGACTTGGCGACGCGGGGTTGTTGCGCTTGTCGATAATCTTTGTCTTGGTGTCAGGCGCCTGCCGTTCCCATAGGATCTTTCCGTCTGTGCGATTGATCGCAATCGTAAACAGGGCGTCACCGCGGTAGGCCGTCAGATAGATGCGGTCGTTCCAGACGATCGGCGAAGAATGCCCCTGCGGCAGCGCGAGCTTCCACACCAGGTTCTTCGTCGTCCCGAACTCGGTGGGATACCGGCCGCCCGTCGCGTGCCCGGAGCCGTTGGGACCGCGGAAGCGCGACCACTCGGTGTGCGTGGACTGCGCCGCAAAGCTCGAACCGAGACCGATCGTGAGGGCAAGGGCAATCGCTGGAAGCCGCATGGAAGACATGCGGCGGAGTATACCGACGAATCAGCGTCCGATGTCGACCACGCGCACTTTGCCGTCAAAAACCAGCCGCACGTCACGGCCCGGACTGACGCCTTGCGCCATCAGCCAGCCGAGCGTGGGGTGCAATAACACCAACTGGTACCGTCCCGCTGCGGGCTCATCAAACGACAACCTCCCTTCGGCACTTGTGCGCACCGTCGGATCAGCCGCACTCAGAATCGGCGCTGCCGGGCCCAGGCGCTGGAGGACGACGCGGCTCACCGGGATACGGCCGTGTTACCAGACCCAGTCGGCGATGAAGACGTTTGTGTCGCCTTCCTTCGCGCCGAAACGGTTGGACGCGAAGATGAGTTTGGTCCCGTCCGGCGAGAACATCGGGAAACCGTCGAACGTGTCATTGTTGGTGACCTGTTCGAGGCCCGTGCCGTCCACATTGATCAGGAAGATGTCGAAATTGCGGCCGCGTGGATCGTGGTGATTCGAGGAGAAGATCAGCTTCTTGCCGTCCGGCGAGAAGAACGGCGCAAACGCGGCGGCGTTGAGCTTCGTCACCTGACGCACATTGCTGCCGTCGCGGTTCATCACAAATAGCTCCACCGATGTCGGACGCCAGAGCGCGCGCTTCAGCAGCGAGAAGTACTCGTCCATCTCGGCGCCCGCGGAGAGATGCCGGCCACGCCACACGATCTGCTGCCCATCGGCCGAGAAAAACGGACCGCCGTCGGGTCCCGGCAGATTCGTCAGCCGCTTCACATCCGATCCGTCGCCGTTCATGGAGTAGATCTCCATGTCGCCATCACGCACGCTCGTGAACACGATCCGGCCGTCCTTCGCAATCGTCGCCTCGGCGTCGTACCCAGGCGTGGTCGTCAGCCGCACGGGGTTGGAGCCGTCGATGTTCGCCCGGAAGATGTCGTACGAATCGTAGACGGCCCAGACATAGCCCTGGCGCATGTCGGGGCGCGGCGGACACGCGTCACCACCGAGGTGGGTCGACCCATACAGCACGGACTTGTTGTCGGGATACACATAGGCGCAGGTCGTGGCGCCCTTGCCCGTGCTCACCAGCCGGCGCTCCGAGCCATCCGGCTTCATCGTGTAGATCTGGTCGCACTGCTGATCGCCGTCCATGCTCTGAAAGCTGATCAGGCTGCCGTCCGCCGAAAAATAGGCTTCCGCGTTCTGACCGCTGAACGTCAGCTGCTTGATGTTGCGCAGGTGCCGCTCAGGCCCGCTCGGGCCGGGCACGGGACCCGGCGTCGGCGTCCCTCGCTGCGCGGACAACGTGACGGCCAGCACCGCAACCGCCACAAACAAACCACCTGACACACGCGCCAACACGGAAGTCGTCGTATTCATGCCGCGATCATAGCAATATTGGTCCACCGGTTTCCCGATGCCCCGCCGCATTATCCACGTGGACATGGACGCGTTTTACGCGTCTGTCGAACAACGCGACCGGCCCGAGCTCCGGGGGCAACCCGTCGTGGTCGGCGGCTCCCCCGATTCCCGAGGGGTCGTCGCCGCGGCCAGCTACGAGGCGCGCACGTTCGGGGTGCGGTCGGCCATCCCGATGTCACGCGCCGTCCGCCTCTGCCCGAAACTCGTGATCATCCGGCCGAACTTCTCGAAGTACCGCGCGGTCTCCCAGCAGGTCTTCGAGATCTTCCGCTCGGTGACACCACTAGTCGAAGGGCTCTCGCTGGACGAGGCGTATCTGGACGTCACAGACAACAGCTGGAACGAGCCGCTCGGCATGACGGTCGCCAGACGCATCAAGACGCTGATTCGGGACACCACCGACCTCACGGCATCGGCCGGCGTCGCGCCGAACAAGTTCCTCGCGAAGATCGCGTCCGCCTGGCGCAAGCCGGATGGCCTGACCGTGATCGCGCCCGAACGCGTCGAACAGTTCCTGCACAAACTGCCCGTGGATGCGCTCTGGGGCGTGGGCCCCGTCACCGCCGCGCGCCTCAAGGAACGCGGGATTATCCAATTGCTGGACGTCCGCACCGCAGACCCCGCCACGCTGCACGCCGCGGTCGGCAATTCGGCTGACTGGCTCGTGCGCCTGGCCCACGGACAGGACGACCGGCCGGTCAGCCCCAATCGCCCCGCCAAGTCGTCTTCGAGTGAACGCACCTACGCGGAGGACCTGACCGATCAGGCGCGAATCCGGGAGGAAGTCGCCGGGATGGCGCGGGAAACCGCCGAGTGGCTGGCGCGCCGTGACCTGCTGGCCCGCACCATGACGATCAAGGTCCGCTACCAGGACTTCACCACCATCACGCGGAGTCACAGCGCCACACCCACCCGTGACCCCGAGGCGCTCATCTCACGAGCGCTGGCACTGCTTGAGAAGACCGAGGTGCACATGCGACCTGTGCGGCTCCTTGGGGCCGGCGTCCACAACCTGGTCGGACTCTCGGATATCGACGCCGATGACGAGCGGTGGCCGTTGCTGCGAGGGTTCGGGTAAACTCTCACGGTGCGTTTCCTCCGACTGCTGCCCCTGCTGCTGATCGCCGGCGTCGTCTCGTTGTCCGCGCATCTGAAGGTCGAAAAGACGTTCCCCGCGGCCGACTCCACTGTCGCCACAGCGCCGAACCGTCTGCAGGTCTGGTTCTCGCAGGCACCCACGGTGCCTGTCAGCAGCCTGACGCTCGAAGGCCCCAATGGACGCGTGACCGTGGGCAAGGCCGTGGCCGGCCAACTGGATGGCAAACCCGATCAATCGCTCGTCGCCCCGATCACGGGCACACTGACGGCGGGGAAATACACCGTCACCTGGAAGACCGCCGGCGCTGACGGCCACATCCAGACCGACACGTTCGTCTTCACGTTCACGCCCGCCGGCTAGGCACAACTCCTCCCGTGCTGACCTGGGCCTGGTACACCGCGATTCTCCTCGTCGTCGGCTCCACGTCAGCGGCGTATGCGTGCGCGAACGCACCGCGATGGCCGCGCCGGTTGACGGCGGTGGCGTTGTTCTCGTCCCTGTTGCTCCTGCTCATCGTCGGCGCGCGCCTCTGGTCGCAGACCTACGACGCCTTCGGCGGCGACCAACCGCTTGAGTTGGCGCATGCGCGCGTAATTCTCTTCGAGACACCGTGGGGAGGCGGCTGGTTGTGGCAGGCCGGGGCCACGGCGCTGACCTGCCTGGTTGTCATGGCGTGGCGATGGCGATGGTCGCTCTGGCCGATGGCGGCATTGTGCGCGTCGGCCACGGCATTTACGACCGCGCTCACAGGTCACGCCGTCGGCATGGCCGATCAGGTCTGGATCACCGTGCCCGCACACGGCGTGCACGTCATCGCGGCAGGATGGTGGATCGGAGCGCTGGCGATCATCATGTTGGTCACAGCGGGCAGTGACTTCGAACGGGACACCCCGGCACGCGTCGCGCTGGCCGGCGTGATTGATCGGTTCTCACCAATCGCCATCGGCGCAGTCACCACACTCCTCATCGCCGGAAGCGTGGCCACCTGGCAACACGTCGGAAGTGTGGCCGGCTTCGCGAGCCCGTACGGCCTGGCCCTCGCAGGAAAGATCGCGGCCTTCTGTGGCGCCGGCTTGTGCGGACTCTACAACTGGCGCGTGCTCCGGCCGCAGCTGTCGTCATCGGGGGATGCGGCACGGCAGCTGCGGACGATGGCGTGGCTCGAGGTGTCGCTTGGCGTGGTCGCGTTGATCCTCACTGCGCTGGTGGGCACGTTGTCGATGCCGGAGCCAGCCGGCGAGTCGTCGCACACCGTCGCAGCGAGTCGTGGCTCAGGCTTCGACGATGGCTTTGAGGCGTTCGAGGTCGGCGCTGAGCGCGGACTTCATGGGGCCGGCCACCATGCTCTCGGGGAGAAAACCCAGTCCCTTCAGCTCACCCGTGTTGTGAATCTGGACGCGTGAGCCCTCACCCGATCGCTGAATGCCGATGCGGGTCACACCGACAAACGGACCGTCTGCGATCTGCTGCACCAGCACATGCGGAAAGTGCACCGTCTCGACCGTCGTCGTCCACGTGAACTCCTTGCCCATGAAGGAGCCGTGATGCCGGACCCGGGCTCCGGGAGCGAGTGCTGCGTCGAGGACCTCGACGGACGCGACGGCTTTCATCCACTCCGGGTAACGGTTGGGATCAAACATGACGCCGGCAATGTGGGCCGGCGATGCCGCGATGAGGATGTCGGCGGAGACGTCGATCACGACTTGCGGGCCAGCGTCTTGAAGTGGGCTTCGGCGTAGGCCACCCCGCCGGTTTCGTCGAGGTTGATCTCGAAGTCGTAGCCGTCGTCTGTCAGCTTCTGGCGGACGTGCTCGATCACGCGCTGGGCGACGGGGCTCAGGTCGTTACGGGTCCGGTCCGGTTCGGCGAGGAGCGTGACCCACGCTTCGCGCTGACCGCGTGACGGCTTCTTCGCCACCTGATACCCATTCCGGCATTTGTGAAGAATGTAGGCCTTTAATTCCTCCTCGGGCATCGTCTTCACACGATCCCAGGACTCGACCCATCGTCTCGTTCTCGGCAACATTGCATGTCTATTGTGCCATCGACATCGGCCATCGGCCATCTAACATCTGACATCTAACATCTGACATCTAACATCTGACGCCTTAGGAGCGGCGAGGGGCGCGGCGGGCAGTGCGGACGGACGTCGCCAGAATCGCGGCAACCTGGCGGGATTCTGTCAGAAGCGGCTCGATATCGGCCACCGGGCCCAACGTACAACTCATCAAGTGTTCGAGCCAAAAGCGAGTTTCGTCAGCCTCTTCCAGGGCGATGCTCAACTTGGCGGCGAACTCGGCGCGCGACCGAGCACACCCTGCGGCGCGATGGTTCGCGGCGACCGACGTCAACGATCGGCGCAATTGCCTTGCGGCATCCCAGAGATCTGGCCGGCTCAACATCGGCCGCGTAAACCGCTCGATATTGACCGCGAATGCCGCCAGCCGCTCCCGTAACTCACCCGGTGTCATCACACTTGGGCCAATGCAACCGGAAGGCCAATGATCAGGTCGGTTCGTTCCTCAGGCCGGATTCCTGTCCAAGATTCGCCCGATGTCAGATGGTAGATGGTAGATGGTAGATGGTAGATGTCACCACCCTGACCTTCCTGACCACCACCGGAGTCTCCGGGGCCTCCCCCGCCACCGCCACCCGGCCGATCGCGGCGACCACATCCATCCCCCGTACGACCCGGCCAAACACGGCGTACTGGTTGTCGAGACCACGGCATTCGCCGGTGCAGATGAAGAACGATGTCGTGGCGCTCGCGGGATCGTCGCCGCGGGCCATGGAGAGAATGCCGGGCACATTCGGCGTGTTGGTGAACTCGGGCTGAAGCGTACGAATGAGCGCCGCTTGTTTCTGCGTCAGTGGCGTCTGCCGATACGTCGGCGATCCGGTCTGAATGACGAAGTTCGGCACGACCCGATGAAACAACGTGTCGTCGTACACACCCGCAGCCGCGAGCTGGAGGAAGTTGCGCACCGTCTCCGGCGCGAGGTTCGCGAGCATCTCCACCTCCACCTCCCCCATCGTCGTCTCAAGCACGGCACGGTAGGTCGACAGCTCGTCGGCCGTGGCGGTCGCGAACGGATCAACGACCGGAGGCGGCGTGTCGCGAATCGTGACCTTCGTGATGGTCACACGCTCTTTCGCCATGCCCTTCTCGTCGGCCTCAATCGCGGAAATCGTCTGCACAACTTCGATGCCCTCGACGACGCGCCCGAAGATGGAGTATTGGCCATCAAGTGCGAGCTGTGGGTTGGCGCACACGAAGAACTGAAGCCCACCGCTGTCCGGCTGACCAGGTGCCAGCACTGCACTGACTGTGCCCAAGGTGTGGGATTCGCCGCTCAGTTCGCGTCGAAGTCGATTCAAACCGCCCGTGCCGTACTGCGCGATCTTCGAAGGATCCTTGCTGAGCGGATCGCCGCCCTGGATGATTCCGTACTTGATCACGCGGTGGAAGGTCGTGCCCTCGTAGGCGCCCTCCTGTGCGTTCTTGATGAAGAACCCGACATGATTCGGCGCAGCCTCTGGCAGCAGGTCGAAGATGAACGTGCCCTTCGACGTTTCAACCACCGCCTGTTTCCCCGCCATCTCGGCAGGCTTTAATGGCGCCGCCTGCGCCAGGACCGAGACAAGCAGCATCAATTGAGCAACCATCGCCACATTATCCATCCGCCCACCTGCCCATCCGCCCATCCGTTAAGCTGTGGCCATGACCCGACCCTTCCTTCGCCGCGCTGGCATCCCCGCTGGTCTTCTGGCTCTCACGATCGCTTGCGCTCCGGCACCGCCTGAGACGGTGGCGGACCTGCCGAACCTCGACACCACACGAGTCCTGGCTGACATCACGCGCCTGTCCTCCGACGAGTTTGAAGGACGCGCACCGGGCGGCGAGGGGGAGCGCCTCACCGTCGACTACCTGACGAGCCAGTTCAAGGCCGCCGGCCTTGAGCCCGGCAACCCGGACGGCACGTTTGTGCAGAACGTCCCACTGGTCGGCCTTCGTCCGATGGTGACATCGCCATTCACCGTGAAGCAGGGCGGCAAGTCCAGAACGCTTCGCGTCCTCGGTGATGTGGTGCCCTTCAGCACACGCGTCGCTGACGAGGTGTCGTTGGCCGACTCCGAGATGGTGTTTGTCGGCTACGGCATCCAGGCGCCCGAATTTGGGTGGGACGACTTCAAAGGCGTGGACGTCAAGGGCAAGACCGTGCTGATGCTCGTGAACGATCCGCCGATTCCAGGCGACGGCCCAGGCGGACTCGACCCGAAGGTGTTCGGCGGCAAGGCGATGACCTACTACGGCCGCTGGACCTACAAATTTCAGCAGGCCGCCGACATGGGCGCGGCGGGTGTCCTCGTGATTCACGAGACCGAGCCCGCCGGGTATCCCTTCTCAGTGGCGCAGGGCATGGGCGGCGAACGGTTCAACCTCGTCACCCCGGACAAGAACATGAGCCGCGCAGCAGTCGAGGGCTGGATCTCGCTCGAGGCCACGACCGATCTCTTCAAGGCGGCAGGACTCGATTTTGATGCGCTCAAAGCACGCGCGGCCACACGCGACTTCGCCCCCGTTCCGCTCAAGGCCACCGCCTCGGTCACGCTGTCGCAGACGATGCGCACGGTGGACTCGCAGAACGTCATCGCCAAACTGACCGGCAGCGATCCCGTGCTCAAGGACGAATACGTCATCTACTCGGCGCACTGGGATCACCTCGGCGTCTCGACGGTGCCGCGTGACGGTGACGCAATCAACAACGGCGCCATGGACAACGCCAGCGGCACGGCCGCCATGCTCGAAATTGCCCGCGCGTTCAAGGCCATCAAGCCGACGCCGAAGCGGACGGTCATCTTTCTCGCAGTCACCGCCGAAGAGCAGGGCCTCCTCGGTTCCGAGTACTACGCGAAGTTTCCGCTGTACCCCCTCGACCGCACGCTGGCAAACATCAACGTGGACGGCATGAACATGTGGGGCCGCACAAGTGACCTCACCGTCGTCGGCTACGGCGCATCCGACCTCGACGACTACCTCGCGGCTGCCGCCGCCGAGCAGGGTCGCACGCTGATTCCTGATCCCGAGTCGGAGAAGGGGTTTTATTACCGCTCCGATCACTTCAACTTCGCCAAGGTCGGCGTTCCAGCGCTCTACACCGACGATGGCGCGACGTTCATCGACAAGCCAGCAGGCTACGGTCAGCAGAAGCGCGACGAGTTCACGAAACGCGACTACCACGCGCCGTCCGACGAAGTGAAACCGGATTGGGATCTGGCGGGGCTCGCCGAAGACGGGAAGCTGCTGCTCGCCGTTGGTTACCGCGTCGCCATGGCGGCCACGTACCCCGAGTGGAAGCCCGGCAACGAGTTCAAGGCCGTGCGCGACAAGATGTTAGGCCGATGACCGATGTCAGATGTCAGATGTCAGATGTCCGATGTCGCACCACCCACGTCGTCATCGACCGCTGACCGTGGACGATGGTGGTCTTGAGGGGATCGAGCAACGCGCCGTACTGCGTGGTGAGGCGCATGAGCTGCGCTTCGTCGGTCAGATAACGATCGGAGCCGTCGGGCAGTGATGCCCGGCGGCTTCCACCCGGAGTGACCCAGCGCACCTGGGATTCGATGCCGGCCGATGAGGCGAAGCGCGCGAAGAACAGTCCGCCCGGACGCAAGACCCTGAACAATTCCCCAACCATCCCCTCGAAGTGCGCATCGTCTCTCGCAAAATGCAGGACGGCGCTGCAGATCACGACGTCGAAATAACCCGCATCAAACGGCAGGGCATCGATGGGGGCGAGTACGGCGTGGCCCGCGCGCAGCGGGTGGCCCACCTCGGCTGCCAGGTCTCCGAACGCGCTGATCGCGCGGGGATTTTCGTCCACCCCAAACACGTCGAACCCTTCACGAAGCAGGTAGTGCGCATTGCGGCCGGATCCGCAGCCGGCATCGAGGATGCGGTCGCCAGGGGCAATGCGCCCCTTGAGAAGCTGGTCGAAGAGGTAGATATCGATATTGCCGAAGACGGCGATCAGGTCCATAGAGAGTGCACCTGTGCACCGGTGCACAAGTGCACCCGTGCACTGTCTTCAGTGTATATTGCGCGCATGCGCACATTCCTCCGACACATGTTCGTGCTGACCGTGGCGTTGACGACCGGTGCCATTGTTTCGCTCGATGGCCAGGCCCAGGGACAAGGCGGCCAGGCACAAGGCCAGGGCCGCGGAGGAGGTCGTGGCGGTCAACAGGTGGTGATGGATGAGGCCCGCGCGCGGCAGCTCTACGTGAGCAACCGGCACGAGGATCATCCGCCGGCCAACTACGAAGCGCAGATTGCGGCCAAGGCCAAGGAAGATGCCCGGTACGCCGATGCCTGCCGGGGCGTGATGGAGTGCACCAAGATCACCTATCGCAGCAGTGTGGGCGACATGGACATTCCCGCGTATCTCTTCCAGCCGCTCGACAAGGGAGGACCGCGCAGCCGGGCCGCGATGATCTGGGTGCACGGCGGCGTCCATGGCAACTGGGCGATTTCGTACTTTCCGTTTGTGCGCGAAGCCGTGCAGAAGGGCTACGTCATCATCGCGCCCGAGTACCGCGGCAGCACCGGGTACGGCGAAGCGCACTACATGGCGATCGACTACGGCGGCTACGAGATTGACGACACGATCAGCGCCGTCGACTATCTGAAGACGCTGCCGCATGTGAATCCCGACCGGCTCGGCATCATGGGTTGGAGCCACGGCGGATTCATCGCGCTGCACTCGGTGTTCCGCGAGAAGCACCCGTTCAAGGCGGCGGTGGCAATGGTGCCCGTCACCAACCTGTTTTTCCGGCTGTCCTACAAGGGCCCGAGTTACCAGCGGAGTTTCTCAACGATGGAACGGGTGCTGGGTCTGCCGTTTGAACGCCGCGAGATCTACAAGGAACGGTCGCCGATTTATCACGCCGACAAGCTGCAGGTGCCGTTGCTCGTACATGTCGCCACCAATGACACGGACGTGAACTTCGAGGAAGCCGAGCAGATCATCGACGCATTGCGCGCGCGAAAGCCTCAACTCTCCGACACGAAGGTCTACGTCAATCCGACGCCGGGTCCGGCCAGTGTCGGCCACACGTTCAACCGTCGCACCAACACCACGACGCTCCAACGCGACGACTCTCCCGAACAAATCGATTCGTGGAATCTCGTCTGGGCGTTCTGGGAGACACACATCGGCAAGTAGCCGACCCTTACTGGAGTTGCGATTGAATTGCCAGCTTGAGGTCGCCGTAGCTCAGTCGTGCCAGCTCACGGCCGTTGATGAAGAACGTCGGCGTTCCGTTAACCCCAAGTGACTGACCATCTGTCTGATCCTGAAGGATACGGATGCGAATCTGCGGATTCTCAGCGTCCGCCTTCAGTTTCGAGACATCGATGCCGACCATGGGCGCGTCCGTCAGCAACAGCTCCGGACGGGGCGCGGCGTGGCTCGCCCACTCCGGCTGCCGCGCCATCATAATTTCCAGAAACTCCCAGTACTTGTTCTGCTCACGAGCCGCTTCCAGCAGAGACGACGCATAGACCGCGTTGCCGTGGAGCGGCATGTAACGAATAACCAGTTTCATGCGGCCGTCAAACTCCGTCAGGAGCTGCTTCACCATCGGATACATGACACGGCAGGATTCACACTCGGGATCCAGGAACTCCACGACCGTCACCGGCGCCTGCTCCGGTCCGAGGAATGGGCTGTGCGGACGGACAAATGTCACACTGCCTGTGCTCGACGCTGACGCAGTCGGGCCGGGCGCGGGATTGGGCTCCGGGGCCGTCGGAGCCGGCTCATACCAGGTCGCTGCGAGCACAAAAAGACCGATGACCGTCGCCGCAACCGCACCAAGCGTGAGCTTATTGATCTGCACGAACACTCCCCTTCACCCGAACATTGAACCACACCAGACCGGCCGCAACAGCAAGGACACTGCCGAGTGACAGGAGGGGAATGGAAATGAATCCGAGCCACTCGATCTGGCGCTCGGTGCACGACACCCCGACGCCGCACGGCGTGATCTCATCGGGAATGACGCCGTAATGGAGGAGGCAGTGATAGACCGTGATCGCGATGCCGGCGATCACCAGCGGCCACATGTACCTTGCAGCGTTGCGGTCGCGCACCAACAGGGCGACCGTCGAGATCACGACGATCGGATACATCGTGATGCGCTGATACCAGCACAAGGTGCACGGCGGCAGCCCCATGACGTCGCTGAAGAACAAGCTGCCCAGCATGGCCAGCAGGCTGACCAGCCACACCAGGAACAACGGCACCCACACGCCGTCGTCGACTAGAGGTTTGGCGCCAGCCACCGCTCGGCCTCCTCAAGCGACATGCCCTTGCGCTCCGCGTAGTCCGCGAGTTGGTCACGTCCGATGCGACCGACGTTGAAATACTTCGCCTGCGGATGGCTGAAGTAGAGGCCGCTGACGGATGCGGCGGGCCACATCGCGAAATTCTCGGTCAATGTGATGCCCAGCGCCGGCGCGTCGAGCAACTCGAACAGGGTCTTCTTCTCGGTGTGGTCAGGACACGCCGGATAGCCAAACGCCGGACGAATGCCGCGGTACTTCTCCTGCGCCAGTTCTTCGGCTGTGAACTGCTCGCCCTTGCCGTAGCCCCAGTCCTCGCGGGCACGCGCGTGCAGATACTCGGCGAACGCCTCCGCGAGGCGATCGGCCAGCGCCTTCGCCATGATCGCGTGGTAATCGTCGTGCTGCGCCTCGAACTCCTTGACCAGTTCGTCCACGCCGATGCCGGTGGTCACGGCAAATGCGCCAATGTAGTCGGGCGCCATGCTCGATTTGGGCGCCACGAAGTCGGCCAGCGATCGATTCGGACGCCCGTCCGCGATCGGCTCCTGCTGCCGCAGCATATGGAATCTCGCCAGCTCCGTCTGCCGCGCATCGTCCTTGTACACGATGATGTCGTCGCCCACGCTGTTTGCCGGCCAGAACCCGTAGACCCCTTGCGCCGTGAACCGCTTTTCAGCCACGATCCGCTTCAGTAGAACCTGCGCATGTTCGTAGAGATCGCGCGCGGCTGCTCCGTAGGCGGGGTGGTCGAAAATCGCGGGGAACTTGCCCTTCAGATCCCAGGCCGAGAAAAAAAACGTCCAGTCGATGTAGGGCACGATCTTCTCGAGCGGCTCATTCTCCAGAATCCGCTTCCCAACAAACCACGGGACCGCAATCTCCAGCGTGTCCCAATCGGTCTGGAGTGGATTCGCCTTCGCCTGGTCGTACGTGAGGATCGGGCGCTCAGTCCGGCTGCCGTATTTCACGCGCAGTTCTTCCTGCTCCGTGCGCACCTGCACTAGGTACTCAGGCCGCTTCTCGTCACTGAGGAGGCTCGAGACAACGTCGACGGCTCGAGAGGCGTCCAGCACGTGTACAGTCGGCCCCGAGTAGTTCGGCGCAATCTTCACTGCCGTATGCTGCCGGCTCGTCGTGGCTCCGCCGATCAGCAGGGGCAACGTCATGCCACGACGCTCCATCTCTTTGGCCACGTGCACCATCTCGTCGAGTGATGGCGTGATGAGGCCGCTGAGGCCCACGATGTCTACGTTGTGTTCCACCGCGGAAGCCAGAATCTTGTCGGTGCTCACCATGACGCCCAGGTCCACGACTTCGTAGTTGTTGCAGCCGAGCACGACGCCGACGATGTTCTTGCCGATGTCGTGGACGTCGCCCTTGACCGTGGCCATGAGGATGCGGCCCTGCGGCTTCATGTCCACGCCGGCAGCGATCTGCGCTTCCTTCTCGGCGGCCATGTACGGCTCGAGGTAGGCCACGGCCCGCTTCATCGCCCGGGCGCTCTTGACGACCTGTGGCAGGAACATCTTGCCGGCGCCGAACAAGTCGCCGACGATCTTCATGCCGTCCATCAGCGGCCCTTCGATCACTTCGAGCGGGCGCGCAAACTGCTGCCGGGCTTCTTCGGCGTCCACCTCGATGAAGTCCACCACGCCGTGAATCAGCGCGTAGGCCAGGCGCTCACGCACCGGCTTTTCGCGCCACGCCAGGTCTGTCTCACGCTTCTTGCCGGCGCCGCGTACGGACTCGGCAAACGTGACCATACGTTCGGTCGCGTCGGGACGCCGATCAAACAACACGTCTTCGACGTGGTCGAGCAGGTCCTTCGGGATGTCCTCGTACACGACCAGCTGGCCGGCGTTGACGATCCCCATATCCAGGCCGGCCTTAATCGCGTGGAACAGGAAGGCCGAGTGGATGGCTTCACGAACGATGTCGTTGCCGCGGAAGGAGAACGAGAGGTTGCTGACACCACCGCTGATACGCACGCCGGGACAGGTGTCCTTGATGATGCGCGTGGCTTCGATGAAGTTGATGGCGTACCGGTTGTGTTCTTCAAGCCCCGTCGCGACTGCGAGGATGTTCGGGTCGAAGATGATGTCGGTCGGGTCGAAGCCGGCCTTTTCGACCAGCAACTTGTAGGCCCGCTGACAGATGGAGACCTTACGCTCAGTCGTGTCGGCCTGACCCGTTTCGTCAAAGGCCATCACGACCACGGCCGCGCCGTAGCGATGGACCAATTCGGCCTTGGCGAGGAAGTCGGCTTCCCCTTCTTTCAGGGAGATCGAGTTCACGACCGACTTGCCCTGCACACACTTGAGTCCCGCCTCGATGACCGACCACTTCGAGCTGTCGATCATGATCGGCACACGCGCGATTTCGGGTTCCGTCGCGATATAGTTCAGGAACGTCGTCATCGCGGCTTCCGAGTCGAGCATGCCCTCGTCCATGTTCACGTCGATCAGGTTCGCACCGCCGCGCACCTGCTCGACGGCCACACTCGCCGCCTCGGTCCAGTTGCCGTCCTTCACCAGCCGCATGAACTTCTTGGACCCAGTCACATTGGTCCGCTCGCCGATCATCTGGAAGTTGCTGTCCGGCCTGATGATGAGCGGCTCAAGCCCCGCCAGCTTCGTGAATGAGCTCGGAGGTGATTTCCGGTCGTCGTTGGATCCGGACGTCACCTCCGAGCTCATTTTCCTGGGGGGCACTCCGGACACCGCTCTCGCAATGGCGCCGATGTGATCGGGCGTGGTGCCGCAGCAGCCGCCGAGGATGTTGGCGAAGCCGGAGGCGGCAAAGTCCTTGAGCAGGCGGCCGGTTTCCTCGGGCTGTTCGTCGTATTCGCCGAAGGCATTCGGGAGGCCGGCGTTCGGGTACGCGTGCACCCAGCACTCCGCCTGGCGCGAGAGTTCTTCGAGGTAGGGGCGCATGTCGGTGGCGCCGAGCGCGCAGTTGATGCCGACACACCACGGGCGCGCGTGCGCGATCGAGATGTAGAACGCGTCGATGGTCTGACCGGAGAGGGTGCGGCCGCTGCGATCGGTCACCGTGACTGAAATCATCAGCGGCAAGCGCACGCCCTTCTCGGCCTGGATCTCTTCAATAGCGACGATCGCAGCCTTGCACGACAACGTGTCGATGATGGTTTCGACCAGCAGGAGGTCGACGCCACCGTCGATGAGTCCGCGAATCTGGTCGAGGTAGCCTGCCTTCAGTTCGTCGAATGTCAACGCACGAAACGACGGGTTGTTCACGTCCGGCGAAATTGACAGGGTCGTGTTGGTCGGCCCAATCGAGCCGGCGACAAACCGAGGCTTGTCCGGTGTCTGCTTCGTGAATTCGTCAGCAGCTTCCTTCGCCACTCTGGCGCCCGCGAGGTTCAGGGCGTAGACCTCGTGTTCCAGACCGTAGTCGCGCTGCGACACGATGTTTGAACTGAACGTGTTGGTTTCGATGATGTCGGCGCCCGCAGCCAGATACTGCCGATGAATCTCGCCGATCACATCGGGACGCGTCAGCACCAGCACATCGTTGTTGCCCTTGAGGTCGCGCGGGTGGTCCTTCCAGCGATCGCCGCGGAAGTCGGCCTCCCCGAGTTTGTAGCGCTGGACCATCGTGCCCATCGCGCCGTCCAGCACCAGGATGCGGTCTCTCATCAGGGCGTCTAAAGGGTTCATCGGTTCATTGGTTCCGCGGTTCATCGGTGCTGTTCCTGGTTCTCGGGTGCGGGGTTCCCTGGGTGCTGGGTGCTGGGTCCTGAGTCATTTGGTTCCGGAGGCGATGAGCACGGCGAAGGGATCCCCCGTCCGGCGTGCGCCGACACGCACGGTGGTGTGCGTGAAGCCGGCCTGTGTAAGCAGCGAGTCGAGGCCATCGGGCGTGAACCCGAGCCATTGGTCGCCGAGTTTGTCCTGCACCCAGGTTTCGTCGTGTTTGCGGAGGTCGAGCACGAGGACGCGTCCACCTGGACGCAGAATGCGCCACGCCTCGGACAACGCGAGCGCCGGGTCGTCGGCGTGGTGGAGCGCCTGGGACGCAATCGCAATGTCGACCGACGCATCTTTCAAAGGCACTTTTTCAAGCTCGCCGCGTTTCCAGACGATGTCTTTCGCGCGACGACGGGTGGCCATGGCCTTCGCGCGTTCAAGTACGTCCGTCGACCGGTCGATCGCATACACCTTCTTCGCCCATTGGGCCGCCTCGATCGTGAGGTACCCTTCGCCGCACCCAAGGTCTGCGACCTCAACGGCGGGCAACAACAGCCCGAGCGCGCGCGACCAGGCCGCCCAGCTGCGACCGGGCACCAGCTGGGAACGCTCGTTGCCGGCACCATGCTGATCGAAGTTCTCGCGACGCACCCGTCGCACCTCTTCCAGCCGGGCATCGTCGGCTCTTGTGGCCGCGGTGGTCTGTGCGAAAGTCGCCGAGAGCCAGGGCCACAAGGTCTCAAAAGTCCCGGTGCCCGCCGACACGTCGGACGACAAGCGGTACCACGTGAAGTGACCCGACTTTTCTTCACTGACCAATCGGGCGTCCTTCAACATGCCGAGATGACGCGACACGCCGGACTGGGCCAGCCCCATCACGGCGGTCAACTCCGTGACGTTCAGCGCTTCCTTGGCGAGCACCCGGAGAAGGCGCAGGCGGGCTTCGTCGCCCAGGAGCCGCATCAGCGAGGAGGCGTCCTTCATGGGCCCATAATATCCATAAATATAGATTTATGGATGTGTTCATTTCACACAGACAATACCAGGGTGTCCTCCGCGTCACCCACCCTCGTCCTGGCCCATGGCGCCGGTGCCGGCCAACACCATCCGTGGATGCGGCACGTTGCTGCGGGGTTTGAGGCCCGCGGCTTCCGGGTGGTCACGTTCGACTTTCCCTACATGGCGGAGGGCCGCAAGCTCCCGGACAAGGCGCCTGTCCTCGAAGCCGCCTTTATCGCGGCCTGGACCGAAGCGGCGCGGCAGACCAACGGGCCCATGTTTGTGGCCGGAAAATCCATGGGTGGCCGGATGGCCTCGATGGTCGCGGCCCGGAGCGGATTCGACCCGGCTCCCGCGGGACTGATCTTCTTCGGATACCCCCTCCACCCGCCGAACAAGCCTGCTCAGCGACGCGACGCCCATCTGCCGAGCATCGAGGTCCCGATGCTGTTTCTGCATGGCACGAAGGACCCGTTCGGCACGCCCGAAGAAATGACCGGGCTCGTCGCAGGTCTCCCCTTGGCGGAATTGCACCTTGTCGACCGGGGCGACCATTCCCTCATCACCGGTCGTGGCAAGCCGGTTTCAGAGGCGAGTCTCGACCACGCAGCGCAGTGGGCACAGGGGAGCATTGCCCGGTTGTGACGTCATTTGTTAAGGTCGCTGGCGAGTTGGCTTCTCTCTCGCGACTGGCACTCGTCGGCGTCACCATCATGTTCGCCGGATGTTCCGGCCCGAGCACACCACCACCGCCGCCGGCAGCACCGACGATCCAGTGTCCGGAGTCCCTGACCGTGTCCTCTCCGGACAACGCGCCGATGCCGGTCCCGTTCACTGTCCCAAGCGGGTCCGGGGGGCAGGCACCGCTGACCGTGTCGTGCACCGCCACATCAGGATCCAGCTTCCCCCTGGGTTCGACGGTGGTGACGTGCACCGTGCGCGACGGCCTGCAGCGTCAGGCGTCCTGCAACTTCAACGTCGCGGTGACCCCGACCCCGAGAATCTCCAGAACCTCATTTGTGGCCTTCGGGGACAGCATCACGTTCGGCACGGTACGCGATCCGATTGCGGCGACCCTGTATCGTCCGGAGATGGGCTTCTTCAGTCTCGGAGAGCCGCACTCCTACCCGTACAAGCTGAACACGCTCCTCACCAACCATTACAAGGCCCAGACGCTGACCATCAACAATGAGGGATGGCCGGGGGAACTGGCGTCCACCGTGTGGACGCCGGACAGCCGGCCAATTGGTGAGGTCAGAATCCATGACGTGCTGGACGCCCGCGACCCCCAGGTGCTGCTGCTCATGGAGGGGACAAATGACCTCTTCTTCTCGGTCGGGCGGGCATCCGACAACGGCATCCCGGACATCATTGACGCACTCGAAGGCATGATTGACGAAGCCCAGTTGCGATCCATCCAGGTCTTCCTGGCCACGATCGCGCCTCAACGAGTCGCCACCAATCCCAATCGCTCACGCGTGGCCGTCGTCATTCCGGCGCTGAACCAGGAAATTCGAGCGCTGGCTGTCCGGCGCAATGTCGTGCTGGTCGACATCTACGCGGCATTGGTCAACAACATGAATCTGTACATCGGCAACGACCATCTGCATCCGACCGAGGCCGGCTACCAGAAGATTGCCGAGACCTTCTTCGAGTCGATCAAGCAGCGGCTCGATATCACGCCGGCGAGCGCACTCAGCCGCCGCCGCTGACGCGCAGCAGGAACAGTCCCGCCGCCGCACGAAACTCATCCGTCCACTCGTGGCCGCCTGAAAACCGCACCAGATCGTGGCGGATGCCCCGCTCGCGCAGCCAGGTCAGATCCGATTCCAGTTTGTCGCCCGCGTACCACTCCTCGCGATCGCCGACGCCAATCAGCACCGGTGGCCACGCGGTCGACAAAACATCCTTCACGTCGGGAGGGATATCGCCGGCGAGGGCGATGATGCCGGCAGCGCGCACGGACGTGCGCAGCGCCGCGCGGTAGGCCATCGCGGCGCCCTGGGAAAAACCCACGAAGACACAAGGGCTGAAGCCCTTGTGCTCCATGTGCACCGGTGCACCTGTGCACACACTCTCCACGTACCCGATGTTGTCAGCAATCGCGAGCTCGCGATCCTGACGCGTCATCCAGCTCGCGACCACCCTGGAATCGCCGCGCGTGTAGAAGGGATGGAGCGCCTGGATGGACACCCGGGTCCAGCGATCGGCGCCCGGAATCAGGTTGAGCTGTTCGAGCATGTCCTCGGCGAGTTGTGCGTAGCCGTGGAATCCGACGAGTACACCGGTCGGATCAGACGTGCGCTCGACAAGGACGCGGCCATGGACGGACGTGATGGGGTTAAAGACCTCCATGTGGTCCTCGGGTCCAGGGTCCAGGGTTCGGGTCCAGGGTTCGGGTCCGGGGGTCCCAGGGTCCAAGGTTCAAGAACCCTGGAACCTGGACCCCCGACCACTAGCTCTTTACTTAATTTGTGGCGCCACCGTCAGCGTCACGCCCGACTTGGCGAGCGCCTGGCTGAGCGCCTGCGCGCGGCCGAGCAGCGTGTTCGCTTCGGTCACCGCACGCGGCAACGCCACGCGCACATCGGCGTACTGCGACATCAGCGCGTCGCTGGGCATGTCGTAGAACGACATGATCCGGCCCTTCACCGTGCCTGCGCGCGCGAGCAGGTTCGGGGATGGCGCACCGGCCGCGCCGCCGCCACCAAATCCGCCACGACCGCCGCCGGCCGCGCCCGCCGTCGCCGGCACTCCAAACTTCACGCGCACGGCGTCAAGTTCCTTCTGCACGGCCGCAAACTGCGTCTTCACCGCCTCCGGCACGTTCGTCATGCCCGGCAGCTTCGCGCCCAGCTCGTTCATCTGGGTGTGCAGCGGATTCAGCGCATTCGCCACCGCCACACCACGCCCCTGCAACCGATGCAGGTCCATCGCGATGTCGTAGTAACGACGCCGCTGCGCGTCGGTGAGTGGGTTGGCCGGATCCAGCAGCAGGCTCACCGGCTTGGTGCCCGCGTTCTGTCCGTCGACCACGAGCGTCACGTTGTACGTGCCGGGAAGCACCCACGGGCCCTGGTTCCCGCCACCGCCACCAAATCCGCCGCCGCCACCACCGCAGGGATTCCAGTTCGTCATCGGCGGCGTGACAGGCACCGGAATACCGGGCACCGCCGAACCTCCACCGCCGCCTCCGCGCGCACCACCGCCGCCACCGCCACCCCGGGCCGGAGCCGGCGGCGCGCCACCTGCCGTCACCGTCGGCACCGGATCAACGCGCATATCCCAGCACACAGCATGGATGCCGGCGACGTTGCGGTTCGCCGGAACATCGATGGTTCGAATCGTCGCACCTGCCGCATCAGTGATCCGCAGCGTCAGGCTGCCCACCGGCTTCTTCAGGTGGAACTGAATCACGGTATCAGCCGGCGGATTTTCGCCGACGAAGGTGTTGTGGCCCCAGAACTCGTCGTTCTGGTTGTCCATCATGCGCCACTGCAGCGTCGGGCTCACCGAGAACAACGTGGCCGCCGATGCCGCCGCCTGCGCCGCTGCAAACTCCTGCACCGGTGCAAGGTTGTCGAGAATCCAGACTGCCCGTCCGTGTGTGCCAACCACCAGCGAGTTGTCGCGCGGATGAATCACGAGTTCATCAATACGCACCGTCGGCAGATTCGCCTTGAGCCGACGCCAGGTCTTCGCGCGGTCAAGCGTGATGAACAGGCCCGTCTCCGTGCCGGCATACAACACGTCGCCGTTCTTCGTGTCCTCAAGCACCGTGCGAATCACTTCACCATCCAGACCCGTGATCGCCGGACGGAACGTCGCACCGAAGTCGTTGCTCACCCAGAGGTACGTCTTGTAGTCGTTGAGGCGATGGGCGTCGGCCGCCACGTAGACGGTGCCCGCATCAAACTTCGACGGCACCACTTCGGAGACCCACGCGCCTGCCGGGAACCCAGACAGGTTCTTCGTGATGTTCGTCCACGTCTTGCCGGCGTCACGCGACATGCTCACCACACCGTCATCTGTACCGGTGTAGTACACGCCGGGCGTGTTCGGGGATTCGGCGAGCGAGACGATCGTCGGCCATGACGTGATGCCGTCATTGGCGGCAATGCGGATTTCGTTGCCGCGCTTGCCCATGATCTCGATTTCCGTGCGGTCGGCATTGGTCGTGAGATCGGGGCTGATGACCGCCCACGAGTCGCCGCGGTCGTTCGAACGGAACACCTTGTTCGCCGCGACAATCAACGCCGTCGGATCGTGTGGCGAGAACACCATCGGCGTGTCCCAGTTCCAGCGGTACGGCAACGCGCCTTCTTCCGGTCCGGGACGCACCGTCTCGAAGCTGGGACGGATGTTTGTCGCCTCACCCGTCAGCGCGTTCTTGCGCTGGATGTTGCCGTTCTGCGACTCCGAGTACACGTACCGCGGATCGTTCTGGTCGATGAGAACGACGAAGCCGTCACCCCCCTGCACCTGATACCAGTCGCTGTTCAGGATGCCCTTGGTGAAGCGTGTCTTGCTCGGGCCGCACCAGTTGTAGTTGTCCTGCAGGCCGCCGCACACACGGAACGGCAGCGAGTTGTCGACGCTCACGTGATAAAAGAGCGCGAGCGGCAGGTTGTTGTGCTGGTTCCACGTCTTGCTCATGTCGTACGACACCGACACGCCGCCGTCGTGGCCGATCAGAATGTGATTGGGATTCGCCGGATTGATCCAGATCGCATGCACGTCGTCGTGCGTCGCCAGCGCTGCGTCGGTCGCGACCGTGCGGCCACCGTCGATCGTCATCTGCAGACCAACGCCGCCGTAGTACACGCGGTCCGGATTGTCCGGGTCGATGTTGAGCTGGCTGAAGTACATCGGGCGCGGATTGTTGGTGTTCACCTGCCTGAACGACGCACCGCCGTCGTCTGAACGCCAGAGGCCCGTGCCGCCGCTGAGGCCCGCAGGCTGCGCCGCGCCACCACCGCGACCACCGCCGCCTGCGCCCGACGGCGCTTCCACAAGCACGTAGACAATGTTCGCGGAACGACGGTACACATCCACAGCCATCCGGCCGAGATCACCGGTGGGAAGGCCGTTCTCGACCTTGGTCCACGTCTCGCCACCGTCGGTCGACTTGTGGAGACCGCTGCCAGGGCCACCACCGTTGAAGCAGCACTGCGAGCGACGCCGCTGATAGAGCGTGGCCCACATGATGTTCGGATTCGTGGCCGACATCGCGAGGTCATCTGCGCCGGTGTCGGCATCACCCGACAGCACCTTGCGCCAGGACTTGCCGCCATCGGTGGACTTGTAGACACCGCGATCGCCGCCGGGACCGAACGTCGCGCCCACGGCCGACACAAACACCACGTCGTCGTTCTCGGGGTGAATCAGGATGCGGTTGATGTGGTAACTCTGGTCGAGCCCCATGTGCGTCCAGGTCTCGCCGCCGTCGGTGGACTTCCAGACACCGTTGCCCCAGGACACACTCTGGCGATTGGCCGACTCACCGGTGCCAACCCAGACGAGATTCGGGTTCGTCTGCGACATGGTCACGTCGCCGATCGACATGTTGCCCTTGTCCTGGAACTGGGCCTCGAACGTGGTGCCGTTGTTGACCGTCTTCCACACGCCTCCGTGGCCGGTCGCCACGTAGTAGATGAACGGATTTTTGTCGTAGACGGCGAGGTCTGAAATACGACCGGACATCGTCGCAGGACCGATCGACCGGAAGTGCAGGGTGTCGAGGGGGTCAACAGCCGCCTGGGTCGCAGCGGCGGAGCGGCCGTACACGACGGAACCGGCAAACGCCACGCCGAAGACCAGCGCGGACAACACAAGGAGACGCAGGGACTTGATCAACTTCAACCTCCAGAAGGGCGCAATAGTGACGCGGGCGTGCGGATTATAGCTCGACGGGTATGATCGGTAGCCATGACCAGCCCCGTCGCACACCGATCCCGCAACCGCGCCGAGATCCCTGTGGAATACACATGGAACCTCGCGGATATTTACCCGGGCTGGGAGGCGTGGGAGGCGGAACGCGAGGTCTTTGAACAGCGGATCGGTGAGTACGCGGCACTCAAAGGCACACTTGGGCAGGGTGCCGGTCAGTTGCGCAAGACGTTTCAGCTCAACGACGCGATGGGCCAGCTCGCGCACCGCGTCTACTTCTATCCGTCGCTGCGGTACGACGAGGACCAGCGCGACAACAGCATCAACGCCAAGAAGCAGCAGGTGGAGTCCCTCTTCGCACGATGGCAACAAGCCACATCGTGGCTCAGCCCGGAACTGCTGACGATTCCGATCGAGACCGTGCGCACCTGGCTCGACCAGGACCCGGAGCTGGCGCTGTACCGGTTCGCAATCGAGGAAATCTTCCGTCAGCAGGAGCACGTGCTCGACGAACCGGGTGAGCGTCTGCTCTCGCTCGCTGCCCGCGTGACCAACGCGCCGAACGAGGCGTACTGGGCGCTCTCCACCTCCGACGCGAAGTTCCCCGAGATCACGCTCTCGACCGGGGAGACACAGACGATGTCGTATGGGCAGTACCGCGCGGTGCTGGCCACCAACTACAACCAGGCCGACCGGCGTCAGGCCTTCCTCGCGCACTACGGCACGTACGCGGCGAACCTCAACACCTATGCGTCGCTGTATCACTCGGTGTGCCAGCGGGACTGGTTCCAGGCGCGCGCACGCGGTTATACGAGCTCGCTCGAAGCGGCGCTCCATGGCAACGCCATTCCGACGTCGGTGGTGGAGAACCTGATCGAGACCACGCGCAACGGCACGGCGCCGCTCCAGCGATATCACGCGCTCCGACGCCGGTTGTTGAAGCTCGAGCGGTACCACCCGTACGACTTCACGATTCCGATTCTCCAATGGGATACGCGCTACGACTACCAGGCGATGTTGCCGGCGATCGTGGACGCCGTTGCGCCGCTCGGCGCCGACTACCAGGCGCGCATGAAGCGGGGGTTTGCGGAGCGGTGGATCGACGTCTACGAAAACGACGGCAAGCGCAGCGGCGCCTATTCGGCCGGTGTGTACGGCGTGCATCCGTACATGCTCATGAACTGGACCGAGACACTCGACGACGTGTTCACGATGGCGCACGAGATGGGCCACTCGATTCACACGATGCTGTCGCACGAGACGCAGCCGTACGTCTATTCGGACTACACGATCTTTGTCGCTGAAGTCGCGTCCACGCTCAATGAAGCGCTCCTGCTCGAGCACATGCTGGGTCGCGCGCAGAGCCGGGACGAACGCGTGGTGTTGCTGCAGCACGCGATCGATTCGATCACCAGCACGTTCTACACGCAGGTGATGTTCGCGGATTTTGAGCTGCAGGTGCATCGGCGCGTGGAACGTGACGAACCAGTGACGGCCGATGTACTCAACGGGATCTACAAGGACTTGTTTGTCGCGTATTACGGCGATTCCGTGGATATGGAACCGCTGACGCCCGCGACCTGGGCCCGCATTCCACACTTTTTCAACTCGCCGTTTTACGTCTACCAGTACGCGACCTGTTTTGCGTCCGCGGCGAAGATTGCGACACGAATCATGGAGGGCCCCGAGGACTCGCGCGAACGCGCCCGGGGCGAATATCTGCGTCTCCTGTCATCAGGCGGCAACGACCATCCGATGAACCAACTCGCCAAGGCCGGCGTGGATCTTTCGACGCCCGACACCATCCGTGCCGTGGTCTCGCAACTGGATCGACTCGTCACCCAACTCGAGCAGGCCTGAGGTCCGATTCCACCCGCTTGGATTCCTGATTCACCCGCCCGTATTCACGGCGACCGGCAGCGTCGTCACATCGCGGACACATCGGCCGTAAGTCCTTGTGTTTACACGGCAATCTGACGATGCCCCGCGCCCTCCAGAACGCGGCCCGTGTACGGCACAGGGTTTTCTTACGACGAACGCGAAAGGCCCCCACTCACACACATGGGAATTCTCGACAAGCTCAAGCCGCAGCCCCGCTGGAAGCACTCTGACCCCGCCGTTCGTCTCGAAGCGGTCCGGGAGCTTGCAGACGACATGGAACTAGCCGAAGTGGCCGAAACCGATGCCGATCCAAAGGTCCGGAGAGCGGCGGTTGCTCGAATTGTTGACCCAACAGTACTGGGCCGGTGCATCGCGGACGCCGACCAGAGTGTGAAGGATGAAGCGGCCGACCAGTTGGCGGCACTCGCGCTTGATGGCTCAGACCCGGCCCGCGCCGTGGCGTCAGCCAACCTGCTGACCGACAGCCGTCGACTCGCAAACCTCGCGAAATCAGCGACTTCCGAAGCGTCAGACGCCGTACGTGAGTCGGCACTGGCCCGAATCTCCGACGACCGTCAGCTCGCCGCCGTCGCCCGTCACGCCAAGGTGGAAGCCATTGCGATGTCAGCCCTTGGTCGTGTGACCTCAGCCGACGAACTGCTCGACACGGTGCTGAACAGCGACCACAAGGACGTCGCCCTTGCCGCGTTTGACCGCGTCGTGGACGCCAACGCGCCTGACCTGACGCAGTTGAAATCGATCGAAGGGCGCAGCCAGCAGAAGGCGGCTTCCAAACGGGCACGCACCATGCTGCAAGCCATAGAAGACGCCGAAAACGCCCGCCGCGCGGCCGAAGACGAACAGCGCCGCCAGGAAACGTTGCTGTGCGACGCCGTTGAAGGTGCCGCCGCGATTACCGACGCCGACCGTGCGGAAGCCGACCTCAGCCGTCTCGAAACGGCGTGGCAGGCGATTACCTCGCCGGATCCGGCCGCGGCCAAGCGGTTTACCGCCGGCGCCGCCGCCATTCGCGTCCGCATCGCTGAAAAACGTCGCGAAGTTGAAGCCGCTGCGGAAATGGCGCGTCAGCGCGGCGAAGCCATCGCGTCGCGCGAGGCACTGTGCCAGCGCGTCGAAACCATCGAAGGCGACGACATCCTCGCCCAGCTCGCTCCCATCGAAGAGGAGTGGGCCTCGCTCACACCACTCGTGGGCAACGGCCCGGATGCCACGCGACTCAACGACCGCTTCACCGCTGCGGTGGCGTCCTGCCGGAAACGTCATGCGCTCGGCGCAACGCTGGTCGAACATCGTGCGACCCTCGAAACTCTTGTCGTGGAAGCTGAAGCCCTGCCCGCCTGGGAGGATGCGGCGGCGGCCGGGACACGGTGGCCATCCCTCGCGCGCGAAGCCAGCGTGCTGGTGGATGCACTCGCCGGTGCCTCCCGTCCCGCCACCGACCTGGCGGATCGCCTGAGCGTCGTCTCACGCGCCTTCGAGGCGCGTGAGGCGGCGGCTCGGGAAACAGCGGCGAAGGCGCGTCAGGACCTGGCGGTCCGCGTGCAGCGCCTGACGGAACGCGCCAAGCGCGTGGCCGAAGCCGAAGCCGTCACGCTGCGCGAAGGCGAACGCCTGATGCGCGACGTCACGGCGATGCTCGACGAAGTGGGCACCGGTGAATCCTCCAAGGAAATCGCCGACGCAGCCGCCGCCCTCCGCGTGCAGCAGGAAGCCGTCGCGCCGAAGGTGAAGGAACTGCGCGACATGGACGAATGGCGCCGCTTCGCCAACGCCCAGCAGCAGGAACAACTGATCGCGATGGCCGAGGCGATCGTCGCCTCGCTGAAGGCTGATGAAGAAGCCGGCAAGACGTCCGAGCTGGCGGCCACCGCGAAGGCCCTGCGTGAGTTCCACCTGCGCTGGCAGGAAGTGGCTGATGCGCCGCGGCACTCCGCGCAGCGCCTCTGGGATCGCTTCAAGACGGCCACCGATTTCATCCGCAGCCGATGCGAGGTGTACTTCGCCAAGTTGAAGGAGGAACGCGGCGGCAACCTCGAGCGTAAGCAGGCGCTCGTCGAAGAATCCGAGAAGCTGGCCGAGTCCACCGATTGGGCCAAGGCAGCCGCGCGCTTCCAGGAACTCCAGACGGAATGGCAGGCCGTGGGCCCCGTGCCACGCGACGCCGCCCGTGATCTCGCACAGCGATTCCGCACCGCCTGCAACACCTTCTTCACCCGGCGTCGTGACGATCTGTCATCGAAGAAGAAGGAATGGAACGACAACCTCGAGAAGAAGGAAGCGCTCTGCGCTCGCGCCGAAGCTCTCGCGGAGTCCACCGATTGGGATGCCGCGTCCGCCGAACTGAAGCGGATGCAGGCCGAGTGGAAGACCATCGGTCCCGTGCGCCGCAACAAGTCTGAAGTGGTGTGGAACCGGTTCCGTGCCGCGGCGGACCTGTTCTTCGAGCGGTACCACAACCGGCACCGCATCGCGTTGCAGGGCAAGGTCGCGGAATACGAAGGTCTGGTCGTATCGCTCGAAGGCCTCGCGGCACTCCACGAGGCGCCGGCCGATCTCGCCGCACAGGTGCAGAACCTGCGCGCGACGATTCAGCAGAATCCGCCGGCACCAAGTGACGCTCTCAAGGCGCTGCAGGAGCGCTGGAAGACGTCTCTGGCCACGCTCACGCAGAAGTTCCCAACGGCATTTGCCGGCACGGACCTCGACCCGGCGGCGATCATTCAGCGCATGCAGAAGCTGGTCGCGAAGATCGAAGCGCTCATCGACGAAGACGAGAAGCCCGCATCCACGGCCGGCAAGTCGGCCACGGAACTTCTCGCAGAACGGCTGCGTTCCGCCCTCACCAGCAATGCCATGGGCAAACGTGCCGACGACTCCAAGTGGCGCATCGCCGCAACGGCGGTCGACGATGCCAAGGCTGCGTGGCATCGCCTGGCCCCGGTGCCGAGCGAGGAAGCCACCACGCTGGAGGCCAAGTTCAAGGCGGCCTGCAAGCGCGTCATGGATCAGGTGAAGCTCCACGTGAGCCCGCCTGTGGGGGCGCCCGGCGGCGGTTTCGGAGGAGGCCGCCCCGGGAATCCTTCAGGGTCCAGAGGTCAGGGGTCCAGGGTCCAGGGTTCGGGTCCTGGGTCCAAGGGTCCGCGGCGCGAAGACCGGGCGCTCTCGGCGGTCTGATCGCTCTACTTCCCCTGGTACACGACCTTGCCGCCAACGATGGTGTAAACGACCTTGGCGTCGCGGATCTCTGCGTCCGGCACGCGGGTGATGTCCTTGCTGAGCACGGTGATGTCCGCGAGTTTGCCGGGCACGAGTGACCCCTTGAGGTGCTCCTCAAAGCCCGCGTAGGCTGACCACAGCGTGTAGGACTTCAGACCATCAATTCGTGACAGCTTCTGTGCGGGAAAGAATTCAGAGCCGTCGGCCGTCTTGCGCGTGACCGTCGCGTAATAACTCGCGATCGGATCCACATCTTCGACCGGCGCATCGGTGCCATTGGAGACGACGGCGTCGCTGTCGAGCAGCTTCTTCCACACATAGGCTCCTTCCTCCGCGCGTTCAGCTCCGAGGCGGGTGACCACATAAGGCGCGTCCGAGGTGGCGTGAATACCCTGCATCGCGGCGATCACACCAAGTTGACCGAAGCGCGGAATGTCGTCGCGGTGGATGTGCTGCGCGTGTTCGATGCGCCATCGGAGGTCCTTGCCGTTCCGGTTGTTCTTGCGGAAGGCCTCCTCAAACAGATCGAGCACCTCGCGATTGGCGCGATCGCCAATGGCGTGCAGACAGAGCTGATAGCCATGGTCGATGGCCAGTTGCGCGGTCGTGCGCGACGGGTTGAGGTCACGACCAAGGCCGGAGCTGTTGACGAGATCGGAGTACGGCGCCAGCAGCCAGGCGCCGCGTGAGCCGAGGGCGCCGTCGATCGAGATCTTGATGGCCCGCACCGTGAGGTGCTTGTTGCCGTAGTCAATCAGGCGGCCACGCGCGAGCTGTTCGGGAGTGCCGCCCCCGCGAATCATCACCCAGAGCCGCGACTTCAGGCGACCGATGTCAATCGCACGCTTGAAGCGCTCGACGTCCTGAAAACTCGAGCCGGCATCCTGAAAACTTGTGACGCCCTTCGAGAGGATTTCCTGATCGGCGAGTTCGATGACACGCATCGCCTCGGCCTCACGCTCCTCGGCCGTCGGTGGCGGTTCGCCGGCGCCGCGACGGATCAGGCCCATCGCGGTTTCGTTCATCAGTCCCGTCGGATTGCCGGCTTTGTCCTTAAGGATCTCGCCGCCCGCAGGCGCAGTCGTCGCCCCCGTGACATTCGACAACTCCATCGCCTTCGCATTGGCAAACGACGCGTGACCCGACGCGTGTGTCAGCACCACGGGATTGTTGGGCGACACGGCGGAGAGCGCGGCGTGCACCGGGAATCCAGCCACATTGGGCTGCGGCACGGACGACCACTTCTCCTGGTGCCACCCGCGGCCGACAATCCACTGCCCCGGACGGGCTTTAGCCGCGGCATCACGCACCATGCCGATGATCTGTTCCCAGCTCGTCGTGTTCATCAGTTCCAGACCGAGCTTCGCCTGACCGATGCCATTAAAGTGGCCGTGACTTTCGACAAAACCCGGCATCGCCATCTGACCGTTCAGATCGATGACCTGCGTCTGTGGTCCCACATACCGGGCAATCTCGGCGTTGGTGCCGAGCGCCACAATGGTGTCGCCGTTGACGGCCATCGCCTGGGCATCCGGCCTGGCATCATCAACGGTCACAATGCGCCCGTTGCGCAGCACCAGCGTGGCTGGTGACGGCTGCGCTTGCGCCGCCTGGCCGGAGACGGTCACGTGGGAGATGGACGCCACAGCGACAAACAAGCTGGTGGCGAGCAAGAGCGAGGAGGCGCGCAGCCGTGAAGCCATGCGCAAGGATAAATCAGCGGTGCCCAAAGTCGAGCCGCTTTTCGACGAACAGGAAATATGGCACCGCGAGAAAGGCCAGAGCTGCGGCGATTCCGAAGGCGGGCCGGAAGCCAAACTGGTGGATCAGCCACCCGAGGCCCGTGGAGCCGCTGCCCACTCCCATGTCGAAGGCCGCGAGCATGGCGCCAAACGCGGCGCCGCGGCGCCACGCGGGGATGCGACCCATGATGTACGCCGTGTAGGCCGGGTACTGCAGACCAAATCCCGCACCAAAGGCCAGCGCAGCGATCACCAACGTGACCGGCCCCTGCGCCACCGCAAACAAGGCCATCCCCGTCGCCGTCAGGGGCAGGCAAAACAACAGCACCTTGCGATGTCCGATGCGATCGAGCACACGGCCCACGGTGACGCGTCCCACCAGCATCGCCACGGCCATGGACGTCAGAAACAGGCTGCGCGGCCACACCTGCAGCTCATCCGAAAACAGCGCGGAAAACGTCGTCAAGCCGCCATACCCAAACGCAATCAACGCCATCGTCACCGAAAGAATCAAGACGGGCCATTCAACGCTCAGCGAGTGGGCGGCTGGGCGCGTGGACGGATTCGCGCGATCGTCAGGGAGCCTCCACGCGATGAAGGCCATCAGCAGATTGAGGCCAGCGAGTTCGAGGCACAGCGCCGTCCAGCCGAATGAAAAGACCCAGAAGCCGAGCGGGGGTGCGACGGCGATGGCAATCACCGACGCGAGGCCCCAGTACCCGATGCCCTCGGCGCGGCGGGTCTCCGGAATGATCGACGTAATGTACGCACCGGACGCCGACAGCAGTCCCGACCAGAACAACCCGTGCAGGAACACGAGCGCGAGAAGCACTTTGTAGTTGTCGAGCAGCGCGTAGGTCGTCGAAAACGCCGCCAGAACCAGGCTGACGATGATGAGGACGCGGCGATGGCCGAGTCGATCAGCGAGTTGACCAGTGAAGGGCGCGGAGAGAGCGGACGAATACGTCAGGAACCCGAGGAACAGTCCACCCGCGAACGTTGTGCCGCCCAGCGCGAGCACGTGGTACGGCGCCGCCGGCAGCAACTGGAACAGTGACACGAACACCGTGAAGGTGTACGCGCACATCACGAAGAAGCGCGTGGTAAAAAGCGGCGACGAAGAAGACACCCCGAGGACTTACTTCACGATGGGCGTGATGACGATCTTCCGGAACGACGCGAGCGTGTGATCACCCTGAATCATGATCGGCCCGGGCGCGAGTTCGTCGTTGTCGAGTGCGCCGCCGGTGATGCCTTCGATCACCGCGTTGTCATGAATGCGCGTGCCGTTGAGCGTCACCGTCACGCGGTTCCCGACGAGCACGATCTCCGTCCGCTGCCATTCACCGGGTGGCAGGCTCGCGTTTGTGTCCGCCGCCTTGCGCCCGTAGATCGACATGTGACCCGTCAGCGCCGCAGGTTGCCCCGCGTCGTCGAACAGCTGCATTTCGTAACGACCACGCAGGTACAGGCCGCTGTTGCTCTTGGCTGAGAGGCGGTATTCCGCTTCCAGTTTGAAGTCGCTGAACTTCGCCTTGGACACCAGATTGTTGGCGGGCGGCTGGTTCTGGAGCAGACCTTCGACGACCGACCAGTTCACGGGACGATCGGGAAACTGCACGCCCCACGCGTCCATCGATGGCGCGGCCGCATCAAACAACACGACGGGCGTGCCGAACTTCTGCGGGGCACTGGCGTTGGCGGCAGGCCACGTCGGTGTCGGCACCCCGATCCAGTTCACCTGGCGTTCGGTCGGCGGCTCGCCACCACCTCGGCGCCCCCCGCCCTGTCGCAGCATGTGCCGGCCGATCAGGCGGCCATTCTCAAACTTCGCGCGGAACTCAGGTCCGGTGAGATTGTCCGGCCGGCCCATCTGAAATACGAGTTCGCCGTTCTCGATCTTCACGACGCCGAGAGTCACAGGGCTGCCGGTGCGATTCAGAAACCGCCCCGTCAGGCCGTCCGGCCCCTGCTCGACCTTCAACCAATACACAAAGCTCGCGTCATCGCCCGTCCCGGTCAGATTCCAGGACCCGAGAAACGGAGAGCGCTGGGCAGAGACGGACGGCGTCACGAGAACCGCGGCAAGGAGGCAGGCCGAAAGAAGGATGCGCATGGGCGTATGGTAACCCCGCCTCAGCGCGCTCCGCCAGGCGGCGCCTGATTATCGCGGGTGGTCCACTTCTCCCACCAGTAGCGCAGGTACAGCTGCGAGCGGAGGAAGTTGGACGGAATTGACGAGGTGCCATGCCACTCGCCGTTGAAGCGCAACATCGCCGTGGGCACCCCGACGACTTTGAGCGCCTGATAGAACTCCTCGGTTTGGCTCATGGGCGTGCGCATGTCCAGCACCCCGGTCATCAGCATCGTCGGCGTCTTGACGTTGCCGACGTACATGAGCGGCGAACGGCGCAGGTGTTCGCTGGGATCGACCCAGGGAAGTTTTTCGAAGTCGTCGTACCAGCGCAGCGGGTTGCCGTCGACATTCCCCACAAACGACAGCCAGTTGATCACCGGACATTGGGAGGACGCGGCCGCGAACCGATTGGTGTGGCCCACAACCCACGCCGTGAGCACACCGCCGCCGGAGCAGCCATAGACAAACATGTTGCGCGTGTCGACCGAACCTTGCGCGATGACGTGGTCAACGCCCCGCATGAGGTCGTCATAATCCTTTGATGGATAGGCGTACTTGATGGCATTGCCGAACGCGGAGCCGTATCCGGTGGAGCCACGCGGATTCGTGTAGAGCACGAGATAGCCGTTAGCGGCATGCTCCTGCCACGCGAAGTTGAACCCGACGCCGTACATTGCATGCGGCCCGCCGTGGATCGACAGCATCAAGGGATACTTCTTCTTCGGATCGAAATCCGGCGGTTTAATCAGCCATCCCTGGATCTTGTAGTTGTCGACCGAGTCGAACCACAGCTCCTCCACCTCGCCAAGCGTGACGCGACCCAGCACGTCAGAGTTCACGTCCGTCAACTGGCGCAGCTCTCCTGGAGTCGACAACGGAAACGAGACGACATCAGCCGGCTTGTGGAACGACGTCACCGTGGCCACGGCCTGCCCGTTGCGATTGACGTCCGACAGGGTGACCAGGTGCACGCCGGTCGTGACGGCGCGGATCGGACCGTCGAGTGGCGCGAAGTGGAGGTTGCGGCTGCCCCGATCATCCGCGGCAAAATAGATGCCGTTTGAATCAGGCGCCCAGGTCAGATTCGTGGGCGACCTGTCGAAGGACGCCGTCAGGTGCCGCCGGTTGCGCCCGTCGATGCCCACCACATGCAGTTCGTTGTCGATGTAGGTGTCGGTGGTGTAGTCGTAGCCGAGATACGCAATCCAGCGGCCGTCCGGCGAGATCACCGGATTGGTATCCGGGCCGCTGCGATCCGACAGCTGCCGCAGCGTGCCGGTCTCGATGTTGAGGGCGTACACATCCGACTGGCGGTACTCACGCTCGGCTTTCTCGCGATCCGGATCGCGATTGTCAGAGAAGATCACTTCCTTGCCGTCCGGTGACAGCGAAAATCCTCCGTAATTAAACGGCCCAGCCGTGATCTGTCGCTCGGTCCCTCCCTCGGCCGGCACCATGAAGATGTGTGAGTGGGTCTGATCGATGAACCCTCGTCCGTCGGCGCGGTAAGTGAAGCTTTCGATAATGCGCGGGGCTTCGGTCCATCGGGCGCCTTCCGGGCGCTCGGGCATGCGGATCGGCCAGTTGGTGCGGGTCGGAATGCTCATGGCGAAGAGCAGCGACGTGCTGTCGGGGGTCCACGTTATCTCCGACGGCGTCTGCTCCACACGTGTCACCTGGGTCTCGGCCCCCTCGTCGTCCATCCACCGTACGAACACCTGCGTGCCGCGCGGCTGTCCCTGTCTCGTAAAAGCGATCCGGGTGCCGTCAGGCGACCACACCGCGCCGGAGCCCTCCGTCAGTCGTCGACTCCGCGATCCGTCCGCGTTCATGATCCACATGTCGGACTGACGACGGTCGTTGACCTGATCGACCCAGCCACGGGTGTAGATGATGCGCTGGCCGTCAGGCGAGATCCGGGGGTTCGACACCGTCTCCATGTCGAAGAACTGTTCCAAGGCGAGCTTGGTGACGGGACGGTTCTGCGCCTGCAGGCCTACAGAAGCCAGCAGACCAACGGTAAGTCCGGCGATCAGGAACGTGCGCACCATACGGGGCCTCCGGGTGGAATCGAGCGTTTTGGTGGCGTGATTCTAACAGGGGGCCAGCACGGGCGGGGTAGAATGCGCGCCGTGCAAATCATCCGAAGCCGCGAGACGTATGACGTGTGCATTGTGGGATCGGGCGCCGGGGGCGGCATGGCCGCCAAGGTGCTGACCGAGTCCGGTGCGAAGGTGGTGATGCTGGAAGCCGGCGTGAACTGGGATCCGGAGACGGATCCCAAGATGTTCGCGTGGCCCTACGACTCCCCGAGGCGCGGTGGAGGTACGCCGGAGCGCCCGTGGGGTGAATTCGGCGCGTGGATCGGTGGGTTTGCCATCGATGGCGAGCCGTACACGACGGGTCCCGGCAGCAGCTTTCAGTGGTTCCGCACACGCATGCTTGGTGGCCGTACGAATCACTGGGGCCGTATCTCGCTTGCCTTCGGCCCTGACGACTTCCGGCGCAAGAGTCTGGACGGGCTTGGCGACGACTGGCCGATCACGTTTGATGACATCAAGCCGTATTACGACCGCGTCGATCGGTTTGTCGGGCGCTTCGGCACGGTGGAAGGTTTGCCGAACGAACCGGACGGCATCTTTCAGGCTCCGCCGGCGCCACGGTGTTGGGAACGCCTGATCAAGAACGCGTCGGATCGGCTCAACATCAAGTGCATTCCGTCGCGCCTGTCCATCCTGACGCAGCCGCTCAACGGCCGTGCGGCGTGTCATTACTGTGGCCAGTGTTCGCGTGGCTGTGCGACACATTCGAACTTCTCGTCACCGTCTGTGCTGCTGCGTCCGGCAATCGCGTCCGGAAATCTGACGATCATCACGCAGGCGATGGCGCGTGAAGTCACGGTCAACGCGCAAGGTCTCGCCACCGGCGTGGCGTACATCGACAAAACGACGGGGCGTGAGAATCATGTGTCGGCGCGACTCGTCGTGCTCGCGGCGAGCGCGTGTGAGTCCGCGCGCATCATGCTGAACTCGAAGAATCCGAAGTTCCCACAGGGTGTCGGCAACTCGTCGGGTGTCGTCGGCAAGTACATCACCGACTCGACGGGCGGCGGCGTGACGGCCTTCATCCCGAAGCTGATGGATCAGATTCCGCATAACGAAGATGGGGTCGGCGGCGCGCATCTCTATATGCCGTGGGTGCTCGACAACCGTAAGCTCGACTTCCCGCGCGGCTATCACACCGAGATCGGCGGCGGCCGCAACATGCCCAATGCGGGCTTCGGCGGCAACATCCAGCGCTTCACGGGCTACGACAGCGGGCGGGAGATCGGCGGGTACGGCGCGACGCTGAAGGATGACTACCGCCGCTTTTATGGCGCGACGGTGAGCTTCTCCGGTCGCGGCGAGATGATCCCGAACGAAAACAGCTACTGTGAGATCGACCCGAACACCGTCGACACGTTCGGCATTCCGGTGCTGCGGTTCCACTGGCGCTGGACGGACCACGAACACAACCAGGTCAAACACATGCAGGAGACGTTCCGCGCGATCATCGATGAGATGGGCGGTACGGCGATGAGCACGATGCCGACGCGCGAGCGCGGCTACGGCATCTCCACCGGCGGGTCGATCATTCACGAACTCGGTGTCACCCGCATGGGCAACGACCCGAAGACCTCGGTGCTCAACAGCAACTGTCAGGCGCACGACGTGAAGAACCTCTTCGTCACCGATGGCGGCCCGTTTGTCTCGCAGCCCGACAAGAACCCGACGTGGACGATTCTCGCGTTGTCATGGCGCACCAGCGACTTCATCGTGGCTGAACGCAAGAAGGGAACACTCTGATGGCGTCTCTCGATCGACGTACCGTTCTGCGCCTGATGGCCACTGCGCCACTGGCCGCGGCGTTCACGTGGTCCCACGAGGAAGCGATGCACGCCAGTGCGCTCGTGAAAGCCGGACAGGGCCAGGCGTTCAAGCCCGTCTTCTTCACCGACCACGAACTCGCCACTGTGCGCGTGCTGGTGGACTACATCATCCCGAAGGATGACAAGTCCGGCAGCGCGAACGATGCCGGCGTGCCGGAATTCATGGACTTCATGATGACCGACCAGCCCAATCGCCAGAACGCGATGCGTGGCGGTCTCGCCTGGGTCGATCTCGAATGCCATCGCCGCTTCGACAAACGGTTCATCGTCTGCACCGATGCCGAGCGGCGTCAGGTGCTCGACGACATCTCATGGCCCCAGCGTGTGCAGCCGGGCATGGGTCCTGGTGTGACGTTCTTCAACAGCTTCCGCGACCTTACGGCCAGCGGCTTCTGGACCAGCGAGATGGGCATCAACGACATCCAGTACATGGGCAACACCTTTGTGCCCAAATGGACCGGGTGCCCGCCGGAAGTGCTGACGAAACTCGGACTCGAGTAGCTGGGCAGGTGGGCGGATGGGTGGCTGGGCGCGATGCGCTGACGCAGTCGCTTGGCCAGTTGCCGGATCGGTACCGGTGGCGTGGCCGGCCGGTGCGCAGCTGATGGCACAATAGACCAGATGTCGAGAACGGTTTTCAGAAACGTGGCCGCAGGTCTGTGTGCGATTGGTGTCGTGGGCGCCATCACCCTCCGCGCCTCCTTCCACCCAACCTCACCCAACCTCCACCCACCCTCACCCAACGCCCCCCAGGTCGACCCCGCCCCGCTGTACCGTTTGCATTGCCAGATGTGCCACGGCGCCAATGGCAAGGCGCCGATGCCGGAGATGGCGTTTGTCGATCGCAAGTGGACGCACGGCACGTCGTCAGCGCAGATGGCGAAGATCATCGCTGAGGGCGTCAAGGGCACGCCGATGATGCCGTTCAAGAACAAGCTGAAGCCGGAGCAGATTACGGCGCTGGCGAAACTTGTCCGGTCATTCGACAAGCGATTGAAGCCGGAGAAACAATGAGTGACATCAACGTCGCGCTGATTGGGTACGCGTTCATGGGCAGAGCCCATTCAAACGCGTACCGGCAGGTTGGACCGTTTTTCTCACCAAAGCGCGCGCCCCGGATGAAGGTGATCTGTGGCCGCGATCCGCGCGGAGTGGAAACCGCGCGCAAGGCGCTCGGCTGGGATGAGGCGGCGACCGACTGGAAGGATGTCATCCGGCGGGCCGACATTGAACTCGTCGACGTGTGCACACCGGGCGACAGCCACGCGGAGATCGCGATCGCCGCGGCCAGGGCCGGTAAACACGTGTTCTGTGAGAAGCCGCTCGCCAACTCGCTCAAGGATGCCGAGCGTATGCTCGCGGCCGTGGAAAAGACCGGCGTGGCCCACATGATCTGTCACAACTACCGCCGCGCCCCTGCGGTGCAACTGGCCAGGCAGATCATCGCCAAGGGCCAGATCGGCGAGATCCGTCACTACCGGGGCACGTACCTTCAGGACTGGATGTCCGATCCTGCGGCGCCGTTCAACTGGCGTCTCGATCGCACCAAGGCCGGCTCCGGAGCGCTCGGCGACATCGCGTCCCACTCGATCGATCTCGCGCGTTTCCTCGTAGGCGAGATCACCGAGGTCTCTGCGGATCTCAAGACGTTTGTCCCTGTGCGAGCTGAAGCTGGAAAACCCCGCTCCAAGCGGACCGTCACGGTAGACGATGCGGCGATGGCGCTGGTGCATTTCAAAAACGGCGCGGTGGGGACGATCGAAGCGACGCGCATGGCAAACGGCCGGAAGAACTACAACCGGTTTGAGATCAACGGCCGGCTCGGCAGCATCGCCTTCGACCTCGAGCGCCTCAATGAACTTGAGGTCTACTTCGACAACGACCCGCCGCACCTGCGCGGGTTCAGGACGATCATGGTGACCGAGCCGGCGCATCCGTTTGTCGGCAAGTGGTGGCCGCCCGGACACATCCTCGGGTACGAACACACGTTCGTGCACACGGTGTACGACCTCTGCGAGGCGATCGCCACGAACGCGATTCCTACGCCGAACTTCGAGG